>ERZ1035027.184-NODE-184-length-39654-cov-57.476477_pt1 | contig 39654 bp, 67 predicted proteins | sample MGYA00520604_ERZ1035027 | MGnify/ENA primary metagenome ERZ1035027 (study PRJEB33766, sample SAMN09781743) | gut metagenome | biome: gut microbiome | host: Homo sapiens | place: Madagascar | study: EMG produced TPA metagenomics assembly of the PRJNA485056 data...
TAGCTCTTTTGCGGTACGTTGAGCGGCTTCCGCTGCCGGACATTGCAGCACAGACACACTACAGCCGGACGGCGGTAGGCTACCGGCTGAAAGGCATTGAAAAAGTTTTTGAGTAAAGCACCCCCCGGTGTTCCGTTTGGAACATCGGGGGTTTTTCTATTTTTTCTCTTTTTTGAGTTCTTCGAGACGGCTTGCAAGCTCTTCTTCCCATCCCTCATGTTCTTTTAGAAATGGGGCGTATATCAGCTCTTCAGCTGCTTTGCGGGCCGCAACAGCTTCCTCGATTGTATCATAGGATCCAAGGTACGTCTTGCGTCTTTTGAAGCAAATTACAGCGCGGTAACGATTTCTGTCTTTGAAAACGCCACTGTGCCCTGTGGTTGAGTTTTGATTGACTTTCCCACTAAGACGCAATTTTACAGATACAAGGCTTGATCCGTCCACATCCGCTTCACGATGAATCGCGTCAGAGAAGGGCCTAACGTTATTGGTACACTTCTTACACTTTGAAATTTTTTTCACTTGAAACAGACGCATATCGGACTTTCTGCCGCAAACAGGGCACAATGCGGTACAAAAGAGGTCATTCCCTTTGACAGACGGATTTTTATAAACATCAATAATTTTCCATCCATTGATGACCTGGCCGATGTACTGCTCCTTTCTTTTTTTTAAAAATTCCTGACTGCGCTGTCCTGCCATGCGGCGATTTGCACAAGCCTGACAGCTTGTACTTTTTCCGTTTTTAAGAGACTGCCTATAGACATCTTTCACGGTGCCGCATTCGCAGCGGCACTTCACATAGCCGCTCTTTTCGGATGCACCTATCACGATCCAGCTCCCAAAAGTATGACCCGTCAAGTCTTTTGCTGCCATACCGGAATCCCCCTCAGATCATCCCATAGTGCTCGGCCAGCAGGAAGCGGACGTATGCCGGGCAGTCTCGGGTGCCGACACACCAGTTCTGCACCGTGCGCAGCGGGATACCCGTCCGCTTTGCAAAAGCGGTCTGAGACAGGCCAGTGCGGGCTACCAACTCACGCATAGACAAGTGCGCCAAATCCCAGATGATGGACAGCTTTTCCTTCTCAGTATCCAGATCAAGGCAGCTGTCAGCATCGTCTGGTACGCTCAGAGTGATGTTGTTGACAAAGATTTCCTTCGGCTGCTCTGCGGCCATTGAAAAAAGCTCTGCTTTGGTATACATGATTGACTTCCTTTCTTTCGTGTGATAGGATAGTTGCACACCTCCGTGTGAGGTGTCTTTCACAAAATCCCCCGTTCGGTGTGGCAAGCATCGGGCGGGGGATTTTTTTATTTAGTAGATCTCAACGCCCAGCTTTTCGGCGGCAGCTTCAACGACTTTTTCAAACGAGGGGCCGTGATTCGGGTCGTTCCAGTCGTAGTCGCCAGCGGATGCAGCTTCCCACTCTTCTTCCATGTCAGCTGCCTTGCACAGCTCGGCGCACAGCTCGTAATCCCAGACATCGGACTTGCGGATATCAGCGGCGATTTCAATAGCGTTTCTCATAATTTTGTACCTCCATGTTGTTGTGTGTTTGTGTCTTTCACTGTCTTTATTATACACCCAATGAGTGCAAACGTCAAGCGCTTTTTGAAAACATTATACTCATTGAGTGCAAATGATTGAGCGCCTACACAGTCCTGTGCTGTGTGGGCGCTTTTCTTTTTTGTCTTTCGTTGGGCGTTCGTTGTCTCTCCAGGCGGCTTAAAAAAGTACACTGGGCGCAAAGGGAGGGAGCGCCATGTGGCACAGGTTTAACCCAAACCCCCACGGGAGCAGCGTCGGAGACTGCGCCGTGCGGGCGTTAGCAGCGGCCACCGGCCAGAGCTGGGAGCAGGCGTATATTGCGCTGGCACTCACGGGCTACGCCATCGGCGATATGCCTAGCGCCAACCGCACATGGGGTGCATACCTCCAAAAACAGGGTTACAAGCGCCGCATGGTGGAGGCAGACTGCACCACCTGTTACACCGTGGCAGACTTTGCCCGGGAGTACCCGCGCGGCGTGTATGTGCTGGGCTGCTCCGGCCACGTTCTGGCCGTCATCAACGGCAAGTGGTGGGACAGCTGGGACAGCGGCCAAGAATGCCCGATCTACTACTGGTACAAGGAGAAGAACGATGCCGATCTATAACGGATACCCGCAAGTGTATTACCCGCAACAGCCGCAGGGGCAGCTTGAAACACTTCGAGCGGCGCAGTACCAGCCTCAGCCTGTCATGATGCCGACAATGCAGGGGCAGGCCGCACCGACTGACAGCGGCTTTATCTGGGTGCAAGGCGAAGCAGCGGCCCGGGGCTATCTGGTCGCCAACGGGAGCCGGGTGCTTTTACTGGATGCTGATTCCGATACCTTTTACATCAAAGAAGTTGGGCAGGACGGCAGGCCGTTTCCGCTCCGAATCTACGACTACAAGGAACGCACCAGCGGCCCCAAAGCGTCGATCGCTGCCACGCAAGCCGCAGGCGTGGAGTATGTCACCCGCAAGGAGTTTGACGCGCTGGCGGCAAAGCTGGCGGCGTTGGAGAAGCAGGAAGCACCAGAACCGGAAAAGGAGAGCTAAACGATGAGCAGCAGCTTGTATAACTCGATGGGCCGACAGACCCAGAACCCTATTGGCGGGCAGTTTCAACAGTTTATGGGCCAGATGCAGGGAAAGAACCCGCAGGAGATGATAAACCAGATGCTCACCTCCGGCAAGCTCTCACAGCAGCAGCTCAACGCCATTCAGCAGCGGGCGCAGCAGATCGCGCCGATGCTCAACGGCATGAAAAACATGTTTGGATTCTGAAATGCGGCCGCATTTAGAATAAATTTCAAAATCTAACGTAAAGGAGTAAAACTATGTCTCTTTCTTCTGATAGCACGGTTCTGACCATGCCGGTACAGCCCGCCAACGGTTACAGCAACGGCCTCAACGGCTGGGGCGGCGACTGGATGGGCTGGATTGTCCTCTTTCTGATCTTCGGCATGTTCGGCTGGGGCGGCATGGGCGGCTTTGGCTGGGGCGGCGGCATGGGCGGCGCTTCGCCTTATATGACCAGCGCCGTAACACAGGCGGACCTGCAGCGCGGCTTCGACAACCAGAGCGTCATGAACAAGCTGAACGGGCTGGAAAGCGGCCTGTGTGACGGCTTCTATGCCATGAACACCGGGATGCTTCAGGGCTTCAACGGCGTGCAGCAGGGCCTGAACGGTGTCACCAACGCCATGCAGCAGGGCTTCAACGGCACCAACGTTGCGCTGATGCAGGGTCAGAATGCTCTGGCTACACAGCTGGCAGACTGCTGCTGCAAGACTCAGACCGCGATCCAGGGCGTTAACTACAATCTGGCCACTCAGGAGTGCGACACCCGGAACCAGATGCAGCAGGGCTTCTGCGCAACGCAGAACGCCATGAACAACAACACCCGGGACATCATCGAGAATCAGAACAGCAACACCCGCGCGGTGCTCGACTTCCTGACCAACGATAAGATCGCCACCCTGCAGAGCGAGAACAACGAGCTGCGCCGGGCTGCTTCTCAGGATCGCCAGAGTGCGCTCCTGACCACTGCGATGAACGCGCAGACCAACCAGATCATCGGGACTCTGCAGCAGAAAGCTCCCGTGCCTGCCTATCAGGTGCCCAACCCCAACGCCATTTACTATGGCTGTGGGACCGGCTGCGGCAACTGCGCATAACCGAATCACGGCAACTTTTTCCAAAATGGAAAATGTTCAGCCCCCTGAGCTGATTTTGCAAACCAGAGCGCCGGGGCAAAAGTCCCGGCGTTTTTCTATGAAAGGAGCCGATAAAATGGCTGAATTTAGCAACTCCAACACCGTCATTGTGGCGGCGGGTGAAAACTTTCCCCTGACCGAAACCGCGGTGAAAGCCCCTGCCTGCATCATGCACCGTGAGGGCAGCGGCCTTGTGACTCTGCGGGGCCTGACTAATCAGTGCAAAGCACGCTTCAAGGTAAGCTTTGGCGGCAATATCGCCATTCCCACCGGCGGCACTGTTGGGCCCGTTTCCGTGGCTCTGGCTGTCAGTGGTGAGCCGCTGACCAGTGCGACCGCCATTGTCACCCCGGCGGCAGTCGAAAATTACTTCAACGTTTTCGTGGCCGCTTTCATCGAGGTGCCGCGCGGCTGCTGCGTGACCGTGGCGGTTAAAAACACCAGTACGCAGGCAGTCAGCATTGCAAACAGCAATTTGATTGTTGAGCGGGTAGCATAAGAAAGGAGATAAAGTCATGCTGGATAAACTGAATCATCTGAAGGATGAGATGTGCGAAGAGCTCATGGAGCTGACCGACAAAAAGAATCGCTCCCCGGGTGATGTTGAGATGATCGGCGAGATCGTGGACATCATTCTGGACATCCACCGCATCGAGGATTACTGTGATGGCAGCGAGTACAGCCGTGCGGGCGAGTGGGAAGCTGACATGCGCGGATCTTTCAGCCGCGATGCCGGAAACGGTTACAACCGGGCCAACAGCTACGCCAACCGTGGCCGTCACTATGTGCGCGGGCACTACTCCCGCACGGATGGCCGTGAGCGTATGATCTCTGACATCGAGGACATGATGCAGGAGGCCACCGGCGCAGAGCGTGACGCCTACAAGCGGGCCGCCGACATCTTGCGCAACGCATAAGGGAGGAGGGCGGCAAGTATGGACATCGACGAGATCAACACCCATATTCACAAGCTGAAATGCGGTTCAACGGACTGGCAGAGCGTGGAAAAGCTTGCCGCCCTCTGCACTGTGCGGGACGAGCTGGAAGAAGCGCACACACCTGAAACGCAGACCCAGGCATTTCCACCCACGGATTACCAGGCGGCGTACTCCACGGCAGCGGAACCGCAAAGCGACTTTGTGGCGGCTGCCAGCTCTGTGCCATTTGGCGGTCTGATGCAGGTGCTTGACGAGCACATGAAAGCAATAAAGATGGTGTACCCGAAAGAGTATGAGCTAGTAATGCGGAAGATTGTCTCTTTGTCTGAGTGATCACCGCCGGTATCACCACCGTGGCCGCGCTGCCCAAAACGGCCATACATAGCACCATCCCCGGGGATCCTGACGGTTCCTCGGGGATGGTTTTGCGTTTATTAAGCTGTTTTTCAACGGTGTGTTACCAAAAATGTTACCATGATAAAGAAAAGAACGTCATTTCTCAACGAAATGACGTTCTTTCTTCATGGTGGAGGCGATGGGAGTCGAACAATTAAAAACGATTGATTGTCGTCAAAAATACATCTGAGACGCATGAAAGAGCGAAGGGATAATGCGGCTTTGTTGGGTTATACCCGATTCGTTTTTTGACATTTAGAAAAAAGAGTGTTACCAAATGTGTTACCAGAATCACCCTTGAGCCTTCCTGAATGCAGCAGTCGTTGCAGCCGCCAAATCTTCACGCTGGCCGTCCAGTTCGTGGCGATAAACCCCTGCGGTATCCATGTTCTTGCTGTGGCCCACCAGCATTTTTAGCTGGCTATCAGTCAAGACGCTGGATTCAACGCTGACAAATGTGTGCCGTAGCTCGTAAAGTGAGACTTTCGGCTCAAGCCCGTTTGCTTCCTGATACGATTCCCAGCGGCGATAGAGCGCGTGCTCTGACGGAATCTGAAAAAGCGGCGTATTGTAGTTTAGAAGTATGCCTTGAGCCTTTAGGAGCTGTACCTGCGCCTCATAGGCATCCCGTGCTTCCTTGCCCATGTCAAAAGAGCGGATGGCGTTTTCATTCTTTCCGGTGGTCTGCTCCCGGTGCACGTTGATGCTGCGCCGAAGGTTGACCGTGTTCCCCTTGATGTCACCATACCAGAGACCAATCAGCTCCCCGGGGCGTAGGCCAGTCGCAACTGCAAAGCGGTAGGCGTAGATATATTCATCAAATACCGGCTTTCCATAGTAGGTGCGGGTGTCTACGCTGAACAGGGTCTTCAAGGCGGTGGGCTGCAAGATCGTGCGTTTCCCCATCCTGGCATTCTTCGGGATAGACAGGTCGGGGTGGAGCGTCGTGTACTTGTTTCTTCGGCACCACTTGACAAAGGCGGTTTCCGCAGCCCGGATCGTCATAAGCGTCTTTCGGCTCAACGGCTGGTTTGAGATGGGCTTGCGCTGGTTCTTTTTCTGTGAGCGCTTCCGGAACGAAACGTCAATGGCCTTTTGAAGATCGCCCTCGGTTAACTCGTCAATGCGGATATTTCCACAGGTCGGCAGGATGTAGCAGTCTCCGTAACGCTGGCATTGTGTCACATAGGACGTCCCGCAAGTCAGCTTCAGCTCTTCCACCCACTCTGAATAAAGGACGCTGACCTTCTTTTTCCCGTCACGGATGCTATCATCAAGCCATGCATCCGCTTTTGCGTTTGCTTCACGCTGACCGGTGCGGCCCGGCGTGCTGCTATAAAACCGTTTGCGGGTGCCGTTCTTCTGAACTGCGATGCACCAGCGCTTTTCCTTTTCCACCCAAAATGCCGTGTTGACCCGTTTTTTCATAAAATCCACCTCCATACACAAGAGTACGCTGTGCCGCTGTCCTTGGGACGGCGGCGCTTTTTTCTTTGCTGCGGGGCGGCTTCCGGCTGCTTCTTCCCGCCCCACGGACAAAAAGAAGCACCATCCGGGATCTCTTTCCTGCAGCATGGTCTTACGCATTTCATGGCTTACTTCTTTTTCTGCCCGATATATCCGAATGCGCCATTTTCAGCAGCGGCTCTTCCGGCCTTGTAGTTGATCTTCAGGTCGTCAATGGGAGGCTGCGGAGCGTCCGGGCACGGGTCAAGCCCTCTGATCTGGGCAAAGCTGTACTGATCGATGATAGTGCCGCACACACTGACCCGGTTGTTGAGAGGGCAGTGGAGGTTTGCGGCTATTTCAGAGATAACTGCAGGCGGGCTGCTCCCGTGTCGGCCCTTGAGCACGAACAGCAGAAGCCGCCGGGTGAGCGGGGGAAGCGCTTGCACCAGCGTGTGAAGCTCATTGTCTATGGCCGCATCTTCCTTCTGGCTGTCTGGCACTGCGTACAGATCCGGGTGCATAACTTCCATAAACACTGTGATGGGGGACACTCCGCAGGCTGTGCACCAATCCATGATCTCGTCACTGTCTGGGCTTGTGTCACCTTTTTCCCAGCTTTGCACCGTCCGCTCCCCCTTCTGGATGCGGATTGCGATCTCTCTTTGACTTAGCCCGGCGGATACCCGCGCTTTTGAAAGTGCCTTCCCGATTTGAGCAGCGGTAAAATAACTCATACTTATCCCCCCTAAACGCAGCGTGTTATAAAAGAAAAATGGCGCAGAGTTTTTCTGCGCCATTCGACAAAAATTACACCAATTTCATTTTCCTCTGGCGCATGGTAGAATCTGGTACATAAGATGTAAATATTACCAAAAACAGGAGGAAAATGAAATGAAAAACAGTCAGACGATCAGCATGAACCCCGATATGACCATCATTGACGGAATGCCCGCCAGCGTGCTCACCGGCACACGGCCCACTCCGAAGCCCTGGGAGGATTGAACATGGACAAGATGCAGCTGTTTTGCACCCACATTCGCGCCGCGCTGGCCTGTGTGGAAGACGGGCCCGTATTTTGCAATCATGCGCGTTGTGCGCTAGACTGCTATGAAACTCTTCCGCCAGAGGGCCAAGCCCGGGCCCGTTTTTATGTAGCCCGCAAAGCGCAGTCCCTGCGCAGCATCCGAGCCGCAGCATCCGCCCCCGGCGGGGAGCTTGCCGGGCAGCTGTTGCAAAAAATGCAGCAGCCCGAAACCATACAACCGCCAGACAACGAATAACAACGCGCATATTTTGCGCGGATTCAGTGTAAAACGCGCGTATTCCGCGCAAAAGTCAGCGCAAAACAAACGTTATAGCGAAAATGCAGTATTTTTGCTCGATTTTTGCGCACTTTTTCGCGCTTGACGTATTACAACAAATAGCTGTATAATGCAGCTGTAAACAGGTTCACAAGTCAAGCGATTTTGGCATCAGTTGTTGTATTCAAAATAAACCTTGCCATTGTAGAGATAATACCCGGAAGTATTTGAATGCGGGTCAGGTTTGAGATTTTCTTGGAAGGGGCATCCATCCAGCGTAATAACCTTATCCGGCCATGCGTCCAACTGATTGATGATTTTATCGACATCTTCGTTCTTGCACCATCCGTCAAAGTTTTCGATAGTCCAGTTATGATTGTACTTATATAACGATTCTCGAACTTCGATAATTTGATTTCCGCCCGTGATTTCACAGAGATACTTGTAACCATCCCGATATTCCCAATTAGACGAAGCAATGGGAGAACTACCTTTGGAATTTTTTACATGCACGATTTTCTTGCCGTAACAATCCCATACATAATTAGAAACCAGATTTTGGCTGTCTTTAAGGTAATCTTCCGGAATGCAATCGACCAACGTTGGGCATAAATTAGGATTGATTGACGACCCCTTTGTAAAATGAGAATAAGGCCCTCTGAATTTTACATACCTTCCGTTTCCTCCATTTTCAGCAGAATAATCGAGGACGATATAAAATTCAAAATCATTGCTGAAAGAATGCACTGTCTTGTTGGGGTCTATAGGCTCATACAAATTCATGGCGGGAACATCGGTACCATCGTCTTTTTTGCCCCCAGATTCTCCCGGGGCGTCCGGCTGAGTCGGCTCGGGAGCCCCAACAGATCCGCTCGGGGTAGAGGATGGGGCGTTTTCGCCGCCTACGGGGCCACCGCCGCTACCTCCACACCCTGTGCACGTCACAGCCACAGCCAAACACAGCGACGCCGCCAGGAGCCGCGTGGAAGTTTTCCGCAATCTCATATTAGATACCTCATCTATACAAAAATAGGCAGCCAATCAGCCGCCGAAAAGCTAAATTATCAAGGAAAATGCCAAAGGGGGAAAATAAAGTGCAAGAAACTAGCACAAGGTTTGCAAAATGTGATACAATGGAAGAAAAAGAATCGCACGACAAGCTTGTGCATCTTGCCATCAGTGAGATTCTTTCGTTATCCGAAAACCAACTTCAAGAAGTCATTCGGAGGTATTATGCTGAGTTGTAGACTTACGATTTGGAAAAAAGACAAGAACGGAAAATGGTATTGCCCCAAGAACCAACATCGAATCTGGCGATTTTTCCGGGATGACCTGTTTGGATGGGTCAGCTGGCTTTTGCCTGAAAAAAAGCAGGCAGAACATAATCAGAAACCAGATTTACCAGAACCGGAATCAGAATCAAAGTGACGATTCCAACAGCTATCTTGCCCAAGAGGGAGCGCCGGTTTGCTTTTTCCTCCCGGACATATTGTTTGCCTGCCGTCGTGATTCTGACACCGGATTTGAACGCGCCGACTGTTGAGACCTCTGCAAGCCCCATATCTTCCAACCTGCTGGATGATTCCAGCAGATCCGAAGTGCGCTCTATTCCGCCAGGATATGCTTTATCCAAGGCCCGCAACAGTTTCAGTTCCTTCCGATCAAGATGTAAGCTCATTCCGGCAACTCCTTTTTAACTGCCTGAGCAATCCGAACAATTTTCATAATGTTTTCGTCATCCATGCCCTCCAGCGCTTCCAGTAGCGCCCGGCGGGCGGGTGACAGCTTTTCAAGCTCAATGCCATCTAAGGCGTTGGGCTTTTCTTTTTGTTCCGGTGCTTCGCCGGTCAACTCCTCGACAGTAACGCCGAAGTAGTCAGCCAACCTTTTTAATACAGGGCCTCTTGGTTTTGCTCCGTTTTTCCAACCTGTCACAGTTCCAGACGATCTTACACCAACATCGGCGGCTGCTGCATTGTAGGAAACACCCTTTTTGGCACATAGAGCTTCAAAGTTGTTCCAAAACATACAAAAGCCCCCTTTTGTTTCTGTGCATAACAACAAAAACTAACAAAACTAATATTTTGGGCTTTACAAACTAATAGCAATGATATATACTAATATCGTGATGAGCGAAACTAATACAAAACTAATAAGAAAGCCGCTAAAATATTTGTTTGACATCTTTATTATAGCTTGCTTTCTTTCGCTTGTCAATGAGAAAAACTAATATTGTAGAAAGAGGTGAAAGAATGCGTTTCGCGGAACTGCGGGAAAAAGCAGGACTTACGCAAAAACAGGCAGCGGCCGCGCTTGGCGTTGACCAGTCGGCAATCTCCTTTTGGGAGACCGGCGCAAACAATCCTCGCGTTTCGATGCTGCCCAAAATCGCAGCTCTGTATGGCTGCACGGTTGACAAGCTGCTGGAAGAGCAGCAGGAAGGAAAGAAAGCATGACAGACATTATCTTATCTACCCAGAACGGCGAGCCGGTGGCATCCAGCCGCCAGATCGCTGAGAACTTCGGCAAGGAGCACAAGAACGTGATTCAGGCCGTCACAAATCTCGTGGCTGAAAATTCAGCCGCCAAATCCATGTTCTACGAGACAACGTTTGAGAACCGCGGCAAACAGTACCCCATGTACCTGATGAATCGGGACGGTTTCAGCCTGCTGGTGATGGGCTTTACCGGCAAAGCCGCCCTCGAGTGGAAGCTGAAGTACATCCAGGCGTTCAACGCAATGGAGAAGAAGCTGGCCACTCCGCAGATGCCCAAGCTCAGCAAGGAGCTGCAGGCGCTTTTCCTGCTGGACGACCGCACCCAGAGGCAGGAGCAGCGGATCACGGCGCTGGAAAACAACATGGTCGTGGACTATGACCAGCAGCTTTCCCTCAAGAATGCCGTGAACCACGTTGTTGTGGAAGCTCTGGGCGGCAAGAACGCCCCGGCCTACGGCGATTCCCATGTACGGGGCATGGTTTACTGCGAGATCAACAAGGACATCCAGATGTGGTTCCGGGTCAGCAGCAGAAATAACATTCCCCGCAAGCGCTTTGACGAGGCGGTGGAGTACATCCAGCGCTGGAAGCCCAGCACCAACACCGTGATGCTGATCCAGCAGTCCAACGGCCAGACCAGCCTGTTTGAAAGGGGTGCGTAACATGAAATTTACGATGCGAGATAAAATTTGCAAGCTCATCGGCAAGTACAACGAGTTGGAGCAGCAGGCTATGGTTAATGTCGCTGGAGGTGCATTTCGCACTATGCTCGGCAAGACGCCTACCAAAGAAGAGGAAAACGCTTCGGAGAAGGCCAGCATTTACCACTGGATGCAGGAGGATTTGAAGCAGCTACTGGAAGAGGACGAAGCCCCGGCAGACCCCCGCAAGACCGCCCCGGCGGGCAGGTGGTGCGCGGATTCAGCGGCACAGGCATCTGCGAGCTCCGCAAAGGAGGCGCGGAACAATGGGTGAAGCACTGGCAATCATCATCGCGTTTGCCATTCTTCTGGGCATCTCGTGGGGCGTTACCTGCGCCGCCGTGTGGGCCATCTGCGCATTGATGCACTGGACGTTCACCTGGGCCACCGGAACGGCGGCGTGGATCGCGCTTTTGCTCATTGGCAGTTTTGGCCGCTCTAAGAAGTGAGGCACTGATCATGCCTGCACGGCTGGCACACATCAAAGAAAAGAGGTTGAAGCATGATGAAGGTCGTACAGGGCACTTTCCGGCAGATTCCGTACTGGAAACTTCGGGGCCGGTTCCACAGCTGCGGCTACCGCGATCAGGAAGTCGCTAAGTATATCGGCATTGGCCGGGACACCATGAGCGGCAGGATGCAGGGGCACAATCCGTGGACAAGCGCAGAGATCACAGCAATGTGTGAACTGCTTGACATCAGACAGAATGAAATCGGGGAACTGTTTTTCCCCTCACTTGAGAAAGGAGAATCCGCATGAAGATCAAATCCGGCGTATGGTACTGGCTGGCTGCTGCCAGCGGTGCCGCAAGTCTGCTGTACGGCATGGGCATCGAGGGCAGCGCACAGACGGGCAGCACCATCTCAGACGGCCAGTTTGCCACGGCCTTGTGCCTGGTGCTGGCAGCGGTGATGTTCCTGCGGTTGGGCTTTGCCGCCCAGGATCGTGAACAGAACGCCCGCCGTTATGGCCGCGTTGACCGCACCCACGCCCGCACCGAGGAGCCGAACTACCGGCAGAACCGGAGGGGCGCATGAGCATGACTGTGTATGCTTACGCCTACCGTAAGAACCCTCGGGGCTGCGATGTCAGGCGGTTCACAGACCCGCTCACACCGGACGAATACCCCGGAGAGCCCGCCAGCGTTAAGGCCCAGCACTGGGCAGACGAGAATATCCGGCACTACGAGATGATCCAGGTGCGGGACGCTCTTGGAAACCTGCTGTACGCAAGATGATGCACTTTTGATTGTATAAACCACAAGATATAGGAGAAATCAGCATGAAAACCAAAATTCTGAAAGTCAAGATCACCTTCCTGGAGCCGGTGCTGGGCACTTGGCCCTCCAACCAGAACGTCGCCCGGGATTTCATCGCCAGCAAGAGCCCGGATGCCGCCACCATCGAAGACGAGGTGGCCGCTCTGGGCGCGGATGCCGTGGCAGATAAGGGCATGACCGTCTTTCCCCGCAACGAGAACGGGGAACCGGTGCTCTACGACTACCAGATCAAGGGATTTTTCAAGGATTCCTGCGGCATGCTGGCCCGTGTGGGCGGCAAGACCGAGACAGGCAAGAAAAAAGCCGTGAACGAATCCGGCAAGCTCACCGCCTACAAGAAGGTCATCGACGGCCTGATCTTCCCGCAGCCCCGCATGATCCCCATCAAGGTCAACGGCAAGATCGGCGACTGCCAGCGCCCCCTGCGTGCCCAGACGGCCCAGGGTGAGCGTGTGAGCCTGGCCAACTCGGAGGAGATCCCGGCAGGCAGCACCTGCGAGTTTGAGATCCTTCTCATGGACGAATCGCTCGAGAACGCGGTTCTGGAGTGGCTGGATTACGGCGTTCTGCGCGGCATCGGCCAGTGGAGAAACAGCGGCAAGGGCCGCTTCACCTTTGACATCATCGACTGAGCAACGGCATTGCATGGATAGGATTTGATCTGCTACGGCAATGATATGATTTGCAAAGGCGCGGATATGTGCGCAGAACTCGGCAACGGCATTGTGCTGACAAGTTTGCTCAGCAGGGGCACAGGTAGTCACTGCAGTGCAGCGCGGGGCAAAGGCAAGGCTCAGCTGGAAAGCGCAGCGCAACGGCGTAGATAGGCGTAGATCGCTTGGATCAGACTTGCCTCGATAAGCAAAGCAAAGGCAATGCAGGGTCTCGTGTCGAAAAGCAAAGGCAAGGCTGGGCGTGGTGTGGGCGGCAAGGAATCGCAAGGGCGTAGAGCAGATTCGCGCTGAAGAGCAAAGGCAAAGAAACGCAAGTAGAGGCGGCGAAGCGCGTAGCAAAGGCAAAGCAAAGTATTTTTGAACGAAAGGAGATTTTACAGTGAGTAAAACAGAGCTGCTGTTCCGGGTCGTGGAAGCACTTTCCAGCCCGACGGCAAAGTCGGTTGCCCGTGGGCTGACCTTATGGATCGGATTCAACGTTCTGGTCGTGGTCTTTCTGGTCTGGCGGGCATGGAAAAACGGGAGGTGGCGCAAATGAGCATTTTATCCAGAAGAGCCCGCGTGAAGGAGCTCTCCAACAAAGCTGAGGGTATTTTCCAGTACGTTGGCACAGACAATGTCCTGTTCCGGCTTATCAGTACCGGGAACGAGCTGACAAGTGATGTGAACCATGCGATTGCACTTTTTACGAATTTTGCCCGGTCAAATCAGCTCCCGGATACCGTGACGAGAATGACGATCGATGCAATCTACCGGCGTGTGGGAAAACTTCTTTGTCTGGTCGATATCATCCACGCTGCCGCTGGTGAACAAATTATGCCGGAACCTTATGATTCCATAGACTTTTGTTACATGATGGAGTATCGAGAGATGCTCCATGAAGCAGTAATCAGAGGAATGCCAGACAATTACAAAGGAGTTTACCAGAACCCCTACAGGATCAAGCTGGCAAAGCCTGCAATCGCCTATGAGATCAACGGAAGATTTGACCCGGACGAGTTTGACGACGGTGAATTTGCATCGTTCACGCAGGAAGAGGAGGCAAGAGACCGCAAGATCGTTTTCCACTGCACAAAATCCGAATTGGACGCAATCATGCGTTTCGCCAATGTTATTGAAGTAAAGTTTGTAGAGGAGGACATCCATCATGCCTGAAGAAATCATTAAAACACCCGCCGAGCAGATCGCGCCGATTCCGCCGCAGGAAACCTCGATTGCCGTGCAGGCCGTCAACCCGGCCATGGATTCGTGGAAGCTCGCATGCAGCATGGGAAAAGCCTATGCACAGCTTCCTGACGGTATGGTTCCCCAGAGCTACAAGGGAAACGTTGCCGCCTGCGCGGTCGCCTGCAACATGGCCACCCGAATGGGCATGGATCCGACGTTTGTGATGCAGAACCTTTACGTCATCCGTGGCAATCCTTCGTGGAGCGGCAAGAGCTGCAAGGCCATGATCGATAACAGCGGCCTGTTCGCAGGGCGCACGCACTACCGGATGGAAGGCGAAGAGGGAAAGGATACATGGGGGTGCCGCCTCGTTGGCATCGACAAGGTGACCGGCGAGAAGGTAGAAGGCCCCAAGGTGACCGTTGCAATGGCCAAAAAGAATGGATGGTGGGATAAAAACGGAAGTTTCTGGCCTTCCATGACAGAGATGATGCTGAAATATCGCGCCGCTGCTTATTTTGCCCGCGCTGAATGCCCGGAGGTATTGATGGGCGCAAGTATCGATTATGAGGTCGGCGCTGGTGATAGCGTGGAAGATGGAGGATTGACGCATGCTTAACCTCGTTGCATTGATGGGCCGCCTGACCCATACCCCGGAGCTGAAGACCACCCAGAACGGCACCAGCGTGTGCAGCTTCAGCATTGCGGTTGACCGTACATACACCCCGAAGGGCGAGGAGCGCAAGGCCGATTTCATCGATATCGTTGCCTGGCGGCAGACGGCAGAGTTTATCTGCAAGTACTTCCAGAAGGGCAGCATGATCGCCATTGACGGCAGTATCCAGACCCGCTCGTATCAGGACAAGCAGGGCAGTAACCGCACGAAAGTGGAGGTTCTGGCAAACAACGTCAGCTTTTGCGGCGCAAAGGCGGCAGACAAGCCCGCTGTGCGTGATTTCGACCAGCAGACGGAAAGTTACACTTCCGAAGCAAAAGCCTCTCACAGCGCCCCGCAGGCGGCACAGAACTTCTCGCAGGGTTCTGCGGATGATTTTGCAGAGATCACAGACGACGGCGATCTCCCGTTCTGACCTCCCAGCTGTGCTATCTGGCTATACGGGCGTGTAAGAAAGGAGGTGAAGCATGGCGGAAAGAAAAAGAAACGGTCTGCTCCTGCTCTTGGAACACGTCCACACGATGGAAGAGCTGACTGACGCAGAGTTCGGGCAATTCATCCGTGCTTATGCGGCCTACGTCGAGGACGGAACGGAACCGATCTTTGAAGACCGTTCCATGCGCATGATGTGGAAGACCGTAAGGGATTTTGATGAGATCAACGCAAAAAGATATTCCGACACGTCCAAGGCTCGTCAGGAAGCAGGACGAAAAGGAGCGGAATCACGTTGGAATTGCCATAATGAGGATAGCAAAAATAGCAATTGCCATTTTGCTAATAGCAAAAATAGCTTATCAAAGTCAAAGTATAAGTCAAAGTATAAGTCAAAGTCGTCGTCTACTATCGTAGACTCCGACACGCGCGCGGACGCGCGAGACGACTTGACGACGACCATTGTTTTTGAAGAATTCCGAGACCGTATCGGGAAGCTGAGCGAAACAGGCAAGAAAGAGCTGCCCGGTTACGTTGAGCGCCTGGGCGCTGGCCTTGTGACCGAGATCATCCGCAAGTGCGAGGATCTGGGCGGCCACAGCTGGGCCTATGTTCGCAAGGCGCTGGCAGAAGCCGCCCGGCAGGGCTGCACGTCCGTGGAAGAGTACCGTAAAACGAACCCCATCGGGGCAGGGCGTGACAAAATGGTCACACGCCCCCCAGAAGATGCAGCAAAAGCTCCCGATTTCCTCAAAAACGCTGCAAATCGTAGGCCTTTGCGCAAGAAAGGAGAGGCGAAGAGTGCCTAAATATCATGTTGTGGTGCTGTGCAGCGGCCCCGTGGGAGACGCGGCCCTGACCTACCGCCTGACCGCCAGCAGCCAGCAGGCCGCAGAATTTCACGCTTGCCAGATGGCGGGCGACCACTACCCGGAGTACCGGGATATCCATGTCAAGAGAACGGAGGTTTTGACACATGGCTGAGAAGCGGAAATATCTTGATGCTGAAACCCTGAAGCAGCATCTTTTCATGGAGGCCGCTCTGGGCTACATCAAGACATTGGCTGATGTGAACAGGGTTATCGACGCGCTTCCGGAAGCAGAACATTGCCAGAAATGGCACCCGGCCAGCGAGACCCCGCCGCTGCACCACGAGGTGGACGAGGACAAATGCGAGGGCCCTCTTGAGTACGACGTGAGCGAACCGCTTCTCTTGTACACGGAAGAGGAGGGCTACAAGATCGGTGTCTACATGAAGGACTGCTACGGATTCGACGGCTGGTTGAACCCTGACTATGGCGGCACCATCCGCCATGTGGTGGAGTGGCAGTATCTGCCGAAATCGTCAAAGGAGACCGGAGAATGAAGGTGTTAATTGCCTGCGAAGAATCACAGGAAGTTTGCAAGGCTTTCCGCGCCCGCGGCCACGAAGCCTACTCCTGCGACATTCAGGAACCGTCCGGCGGGCATCCTGAGTGGCATATTCTCGGAGATGCTTTAATGGCTTTGAGGGGGGGGCAAGTCGTGACGATGGACGATAAAAGTCACTACATTGACGCATGGGATCTCTTGATTGCACACCCGCCTTGCACCTACTTATCCAAAGCCGGATCAAACCGTTTGATAGTCAACGGAAAAATTCAAGAGCCTCGGTATGAGAACGGAATCCAAGCACGAGATTTTTTTCTGAAATTCTGGAATTCCGATGTGGAACGGATTGTGATAGAGAACCCTGTCCCTATGAAAATTTGGGAACTGCCCCAATACAGCCAGATCATTCAGCCGTATATGTTTGGAGATCCGCATATAAAGACAACTTGTTTGTGGCTGAAAAATCTTCCTATGCTTTTCGCAACAGATGTTGTTGTGCCGACCTCTAAATGGGTGTCTTCATCAGATCACCGTGCAAAAAAGACCGGTGACGCATGGGCGAAAAGCGGACACAGGAGCGCAAAGGTAAGAAGCAAGACTTTTCCGGGCATTGCAAAAGCAATGGCTGAACAGTGGGGGTGAGCAAATGAGGTACAAGCCCGGCGCTTACATTGTCTCTCTCGACCACCTGATGGGGCAGGAACTTGTTTATTACGGCAGGAAACTGCTCCACAAGGGATGGTTTGGCAACTGGCAGCTGTGGTATGCGAAAGCTGAGCTTGCCAGACTGCGCATTCGGGAAGCTGTCAAAACGGAGGATGAACATGAAACCAAAAACCAAATCTGAACTGATGGCCGAGTGGGCCAGCCAGTCCGGGCAGCTCAAAAAAGAGCGGGAGGTCAAGGCTGTCCGCAAGGCGATGGACGATGCCCGCGCCGTGATGCAGGACGGTCTGGCCCGGTACGTCAAGAAAAAGACCAAAGCCCGCAGCATGGCAAAGGCTGAAGCTGACCCCTTTGCTGAGCTGGAAGGCTGGGAAAGCATGGAGCAGATCCAGGATGCCTACGGCTATGGCGAGATCACTGCCGACAGGCGGGACAAACTCACCGACCTGTGGGAAGCCCGGGAAGCTGCCAGGAACAGCCGCAAGGGCGCGGACAAGTACCACGACCTTGTGACGGAGATGCTGGAAACGTCCATCCGCCGGGTGGGCAGAGAGTACGCTGACATGCTGTTTGAGTATGACCAGCAGCGCAGAGAAGCTGAAAAGCAGTGCGAGCAGCTGGCAATGGATGGGATGATGGACAACATCGAAAATAAGATAAAGAGGTGATAACATGAAAAAACGAATTTACCTTGTTCTCGAAACCGAAGCGGACGAGGATGACAACAGCATTCTCAACGATATTGAGCAAGAACTTGGAATGGCTACGCATTATTTTGAAACCTGCTTTTATAGCGAAATCGGGTTTGAGGGCTTGTGGAGAAGCACATTCGAGCAACCGCCTAAGAAAGAAGATGCAGATGAAAACGGCTATGTGATGGCGATTGCCGGGCCGATCACAAAGTCCGATTGCGTAGGTTATCCATATAAGTGGTTGTGGAATGTCGTTGCAAAGCATCCATGCGCATACCCTGTTTGGAAGCCCATCAAGGAGGTCTAATACATGGCAACGACAGAAATGAACAAGTTGGACGCTGCCCTTACTGAGATGGGCATTGAGGATTTTACAGGAGGAAAAACATGACACAGAAACAGTTTATCAAGCAGCTGATGGGCCGCGGCGTTCCTTCCGACTGAGATTTTTGAGGAGGAGAAGTGAAGCATGAAAGCTGTGTTTTTGAGCATTCGGCCCAACTGGTGCAAGCTGATTTGGAGCGGGATGAAAACCGTGGAGGTGCGCAAGACCCGCCCGAAGTTGGAAACGCCGTTCAAGGTGTACATCTACTGCACCGGTGCCGGGGCATGGTGGCAGAGATTTCCAAAGACCGGGTTACAGCAGATGGAAGAGCGCATCATCGGTACATTTGTCTGCGATAAAATCGACAGATTGACACATATTGGAACAACGGGCAGCAGAGAGCCTGCCAAGCTGTACATCGGAACGTCAGATTTGCAGTACAAAAACGCCGACGAGCTGCTTCAAGCGGCTTGCTTGACCGAAGCGCAGGCTGAAAAGTATCTCAAGGGCGGTGACGGATACGGCTGGCACATTTCTGACCTGAAAATTTGGGACGAGCCTGTAAGGCTTAAAAATTTCTGGGGCATGAAGCCTTGCAGGCACGTCGAAGACTGTTGCACTTGCCCGCAATGGGACAACCTGAAGGAAGATTGTTACGCATCCCGGTATATTTCACGGCCCCCACAGAGCTGGTGCTACATGGAGGATGGCGAATGAAAATTATCCTTTACGGCGACCCCCGCACAAAGAAAAAACTCCGCCCGCATCCTCAAGGCCCACGCAAACCGCCGCATTGTGGCCCCCAGCGAGGCATTCATGCAGTATCAGGAAAAGTGTCTGTGGCAGATCAAGCGGCCTTACAACCCCATCACAGCCCGCGTGAACGTGCGGTGTGTGTACTACATGGCCACCCGGCGCAAAGTTGACCTTGCAAATCTCATAGAGGCGACCTGTGACATTCTGGTAAAGGCCAAGGTGTTGGCAGACGACAACAGCCAGATCGTGGCCGCCCACGATGGCAGCCGGGTGGATTACGACAAGAAAACCCCAGAGCAGAGATCTGGATCGAAGAAATGGAGGCAGATACATGATCCAAACCTGGACACCTGACACCAACAAGCCGGAAACACCGAACTACCGTACCGTCAAGGCGTGGTTCCAGCAGTGCAGAGACCTGGCGGAGCAGGTCGAGGCCCAGAAGCAGAAGATCCAGCGCATCCGGGACACTGCCGAAAAGTGCACCCAGAGCATGAGCGGGATGCCGATGGGCGGGGGAGCCGGTGACAAGGTGGGTTTTGCCGTGGAGAGAATCGACACGGAAGAACGGAACCTCAAGCAGATGGAGCTTGATCTCTGTGAGCTGCGCACCGAGGCTGCTCGGCGGGCCTACTGCCTGAGTGGGTCTGCACGTGCTCGTAAACAAGCTGACTGCATCTATGATTATTACGTCCAGAACCTGTGCCAACGCAAAATCGCGGAGAGCGTGAGTTTTAAAAACGTCAATGCCGTTTCCGTCTATATCCGGGAGGGGATGGAGGCACTTGCTGAAATTTGGGAAAATATCCAAACTGACCAATAAAACGCACGTTATTTTGGCACTTGTTTTGTGTCGTTTGAATCGACATTTGTGCTAACTTCCTGTATCATGGCATAAGTGGAACCGCGCAAAGCGGTGCGCCGCTTCTCAGCAGCTTCCAAAGCGCGGCCCCATACGGATTCTCCTTTCGTTTATGCCGCTTAACGCTTTTTCGCTTTGACACCGTGCTTTGCGGGCTGCTTCTATGCGAGGTGTGCGTTGGGGCACCCTACCGACCCGGGAGATGGGATGTGGTTCGACTCCACAGCTTCGCACCGAACGCCGCAAAGTCTGTAACGCGGCAAGTCTGACGCATGGAGTGATTCACCACCGGTGTGCGGGTGGGTGTGGGATTCCTGAAATCTTGCCCACGCCCTGAAACCTCCGCCCGTGAACAGCAGCACCGGAAATCTGAGCGGGCCAGCATGCCCCGCAGGATGTGCGTCAACGCAAGCAGCCCCGGCGGCGAACCGTGGGCTGTTTTTATTTGCTATATGGCCGCCTGAGCGCAGGATGGTGCGCATGTCAGCTGAGAGATTGCTGGCGGCTTATTTTGATATTCTGACCGTTCGGATTTCCGGGCGGTTTTTCTTTTGCATGAGTTTAGAGAGGTGGTGGCGGTGAGTGCGAAGCGGCTGACAGACAGGCAAAAAAAGAAGATCGTTGCTGACTATGTGCAGCTGCAGAGCTACACCAGAACTGCAAAGCTGAACGACGTGGCAGAAAGCACCGTGCGGAAAATCGTGAAGGATAATCCCAAGTGTGCGGATTTGTGCGCCTTAAAAAAAGAGCAGAACACGCAGGACATGCTTTCCTACTTAGGCAGCAAGCGCGGGGAAGCACAGGATCTTCTCGGGCTGTACCTTCAGGCGATGGCAGACCCTGACAAAATCGCAGAAGCGACGCTGCCGCAGCTGTCTACGGCGTTTGGCACCATCGTGGACAAGTTCGCTATGCTGGGAGACCAGAGCGGCATAGAAGCCCCGGACGATGGCCTGCTTGAGGCTCTGAACGCCGCCGCAGACATCAGCCCGCCGGATGACGTGGAGATGCTTCCGGAGGAAGAGGACGACAATGCGGAAAAGTAACGGTTTTCGCTGGAAAGCCCTCAGCCAGCGGCAAAAGCAGGTCTTGAGCTGGTGGACACCGCAAAGCGCATACAGCGGCTACAACGGCATCATTGCCGATGGCGCTATCCGCTCGGGCAAGACCTTTGCCATGAGCTTTTCTTTCGTCCAGTGGGCTATGACCTGCTTCAGCGGCCAGCAGTTCGCCATGTGTGGCAAGACCATTGCAAGCTTCCGACGCAACGTGTTGGGGACACTCAAGCAGCAGCTTGCAGCCCGTGGCTACAACGTCAAGGAGCACAGGGCCGAAAACTGCATGACCGTCAGCAAGGGCGGCAAAACCAACGAGTTTTACTTTTTCGGCGGCAAGGACGAGAGCAGCCAAGACCTGATCCAGGGCATCACCCTTGCCGGGGCATTCTTTGACGAGGTGGCCCTGATGCCGCAAAGCTTCGTCAATCAGGCCACAGCCCGCTGCTCTGTCACCGGGTCAAAGTTCTGGTTCAACTGCAACCCAGGCAGCCCGCAGCACTGGTTTTATCTTGAGTGGGTGCGGAAATGCCGTTCCCGCAAGATGATGTATCTCCATTTCACGATGGACGACAACCTGTCACTTTCCGAGGACATCAAGGCCAGATACCGCAGCCAGTACAGCGGCGTTTTCTATCAGCGCTACATTCTGGGCCTGTGGACGGTGGCGGAGGGTCTTGTATATGACATGTTCGACCGCAAGAAGCACGTCATTGATGTGCTCCCGGCGCTGTCTCCAAAGAGCGCATATGTGGCGTGCGACTTTGGCACCCAAAACGCAACAGTGTTCTTGCTGATGCAGAAACAGGCAGACGCAGACTGTTGGATCGTCACACGGGAGTATTACTACAGCGGCCGCGAACAGAAGCGGCAAAAGACCGTGGGCGAGTACGTCACAGATCTCAAGGCGTGGCTGAATGGCCTCAAGCCGGAAAGGATCATCGTTGACCCCTCTGCCCTGCCACTGATTACAGAGCTGCGCAAGAACGGCTTTACACAGACCCCCGCAAACAACGACGTTCTGAGCGGCATTCTGGACGTGCAGACCATGCTGCAGACCGGGCGGTTGAAGATCTACAAAGACTGCAAGCACACGCTGGAAGAGTTCGGCGTGTACGCTTGGGACCCAGATAAAGACGACACCGTGCTGAAGGTCAATGACCACTGCATGGACGCTATTCGCTACTTTGTGCGCACAAAGCGCCTTGTGAAACTGAGGGATTGATTTTGAGCACTGTATACACATTCCAGACCTTTCAGCAGGCGCAAGCCGCCGGGGAACAGCCTGATTTCATCCGGCGGTTCGTGCAGCAGCACTGCGCTTCCGGGCCGTACAAGATGGCGCTGGATGCCGACCTGTACGACGCACAGAAAAACCCGGGCGCTGAACGCTTCGCACAGGCTTATGCTTTAATGCTGAAACGCCTGTCCAAAAACACCAAGCAGGACACCCCGCACCCCGATATGGTCAAGAGCAATCTTTTCCGGCGGCTCAACAAGCAGCGGGCAACCTACTCTCTCGGCAACGGCGTGGTCTTTGCGGACGATGGCGTGGACAAGGACAGGCTGGGGCAGAACTTCGATGAGCAGATCCAGAAGGCCGGATATTTCGCCCTGATCCACGGTGAAAGTTTTGGATTTTGGAACAACGACCACTTGGTGGTTTTCAAGCTGACCGAGTTTGCCCCCCTGTACGATGAAAAGACTGGTCTTTTGCAGGCGGGTGTGCGCTTCTGGCGGCTGAACCCGGACACGGATATGCACTACATCCTGTACGAGCTGGACGGCTTTACCGAGTACACGGAAAGCAAAATCGACAGCACGATGAAGGAGACTGTGAAGAAGCAGGCATACAAGAGCGTGACCGTCACCACACCCGGCGGCGGGCTGGAAAGCGTGGAGGGCGAAAACTACAGCGCTCTTCCCATTGTGCCGCTGTGGGGCTCCGACCTGCATCAGAGCACCCTTGTGGGGTTGAAAGCCTACATCGACAACACCGATCTGGTGATGTCTGGCTTCTGCAATGACCTGCATGACTTTTCGGAAATCTACTGGCTGTGTGAGAACTTCAACGGCATGACCGATGACGAGTTGCAAGAGTTCCTTGTCAAGCTGAATCTGTACCACATTGCAGGCGCAGACACCAGCGAGGGCGGAAAGATTACCCCCTACACCACCGAGATTCCTGTGGCGGCCCGGCAGACTCTTTTGGAGCTGCTCCACGCCCAGGTCTATGAGGACTTCGGCGGTCTGGACGTGCACTGTGTCAGCGCGGACAGCACCAACGACCATCTGGATGCAGCCTATGAACCTCTGAACCAGAATGCAGACGACTTTGAGGCTCAGGTCAAGCCGTTCATCCGGCAGATCTGCGCACTGGCTGGCTTCGACAACGCCATGCCGGCATTCAATCGCAGCAAGATCACCAACACAGCTGAACAGGTCGCAACGGTGATTTCTGAGGCACCGATCATCGGGCAGGACATGGCAATTGATCTGCTGCCCAACCTGACCCCTGAACAAAAGGAGCAGGCCAAGGCCTCGCTGATGGCTGAGAGCGCAACACGGGAGACCGTGGACGAGGAGGACGAAGACGATGGCAAATCTTGAAAATCCGATTGTTTGGCATGAAATCAAGAAAGAAGGGCTTCCTCCACCTCACAAAAAAGGTGAGCTTGAAGAATATCTCCTTACGGTTTGCTACGCGGACACACGAGAGCAACAAGAAAAAGGCGTTTTTTCTGAATCAAGAACGACCAGCGGACATTACGCTGGGGGTTTAGGATGGGTGCATGACTGGCAAGAATATGTCAGTGTCGTAGATTATGAATATGCCGAGGTTACTCACTGGGCAGAATTGCCAAGTCCTGCTGTGATTTTCTGTGAGTGATAAATGAGCGATGAATGAACGTGACCGCATCTCTACCCGCCAGCTGAACCGCCTGCGCCGCCGTATCCTCCGGGTGTACGGCACTGCCCGCCTGGAGATGCAAGACCAGCTCACCGAGTTTCTTACAAAATATAAGCAACTGGACGAGCGCAAGCGGGCGCAGCTGGATGCAGGCGAGATCACCGAGGATGATTACCGCATCTGGCTGCAAAATCAGGTCTTTCAGTCCGATTTGATGCGCCAGAAGCTGGACGGCATCACGCAGACCTGCACCACAGCCCAAGAGACGGCCTACAAGCTGGCCCGGGACGAGCAATACAACATCTTTTCCTTTGGCGCAAACTGGGCGTTCTACGAGCTGGAACAGGCCGCAGGCGTGACGTTCGGGCTGACCCTGTACAACACCGAAGCAGTCAAGCTCCTGCTGAAGGAGAACCCCCGCATGGTGCCCAACAAGCGCATCAAGAGCGAGAGCAACCGCACCTATGACGCACGGGTGTTCAACCGCTACGTCATGCAGGGCATCGTGCAGGGCAAGAGCGTCCACGACATCGCCGTGCAGGCCGTCAATGGCATGGCTGATACAGAGATTCACTGGGCCATGAACAACGCCATCACAGCCCTTACCAGCGCCCAGAACGCCGGGGCTTTGCAGCAGATGCGAAACGCCCAGGCTTTGGGCATCGAGGTCAAAAAGCGGTGGAACTCCACCCACGACTACCGCACCCGTGAGATGCACCGCCTGCTTGACCAGCAGACAGCAGAGCTTGACGAGCCGTTCAAGGTCATGGGATACGAGATACAGCGGCCCGGCGACCCCAACGCAGCGCCGGAAATGGTTTACCACTGCCGCTGTGTGCTGTCCTCTGCGCTGGGCAAGTATCCCCGGCAGAATGCTATGCAGCGGGACAATGTGACCAAAGAGACCACCCCCGTCATGGATTACACCGAGTGGTACAAAGCCAAGGGCGGCAAGGAGAAAGAACAGATGTGGTGGGCGGAAGAGAGAAGACGCAAGAAGGAGGCTGCAAAGCATGAGTGAAGAAAAGCCCTGCAAATTTTGCGAGAACCTTGCATGGTGGAAGGAAAATTCCCCCAAAGGGAAAGACGGCCTATATACCACGTTTCAAGTTAGCCTTATCAAAAAAACGCACCGGAAGGGCGCGGGCGTGTGCGGTACGGTAACGCATCGTGCAGGCCAGCTGAATTTTTGCCCTGAGTGCGGACGCGCCTTGAAGAAAAAACGAGAGCCGAGGGATGAGCCGTGATTCTGCCGATGGAAAACACCGAAAAGATGATTTTCCCGGGTGAAGGTAAGTTCCATATCCCTATCATCAAGCCGGAAACGGACATCCGCATTGACAAACTGGAATGGATACCTGTCAACTATGCGCTGACAGCCAAAGATAAGGCCACAAAAGGAGTGCATTTTTACAAGGACGATTACCAGTTTGAACGGTTCTGGAACAATCCTGACAAATACATTCCGCTTTTGCAGCAGTTTGGCGCAGTATGTTCTCCGGATTTTTCTTTGTACAGCGATATGCCGCTTGCGGTGCAACTTTTCATGCACTACAAAAAGCACTGGCTGGCTGCCTACTGGCAAGCGCACGGCATCCACGTCATTCCAACGCTCTGCTGGTGCGGCGAGCAAAGTTATGACTGGTGCTTTGACGGAGAGCCTAGAAACGCCATTGTGAGCATTTCGAGCCACGGCACGCAGTCTGACCAATACGAAGCAGAATGCTTTGCCAAACACTGCCGCAAGGCGCTGGAAGTGCTGCAACCCAGCGGCATTTTGTGGTACGGCAAGTGTCCAGCGGAATTTGACTGGAACGTGACCAAAATCAAACCATTTCAATACGAGAGGAGGCATTACCGTGAGTAAACGAGGTTCGGGCAGCTCCGCGAGAGCGGGCAGCGGCTTTGTAGACCATTCAAGATATGCAAAGCAGCACAACGATATTGTTTCTTTTGTAAAAAAGCAAGTCGGCGTTGACTTGAATAAATACCGTGATGGTGACGGCTCTTCGCCGTCAACAAGTTCTTTTTGGGAAAAAGACGGCGCAAAAGTTGCGTTTGACCTGAAAGGTATGTCTTCAAGTGACCGAACAAAGCTTATGCAGCTTGCACAAAAGCCTTTTGGCGTTGTCGTTGAACCAGCTGGCGGGTGGGTTGGATTCGTTTCACGAAAGAAGAAAAAGTAAACCATGAAATTTGAATACGACATCAAATTCACCGACAACACCCCGCAGCTGCATGAAACGCTGGACTCGTGGGCAGAGCGGGTGCTGACAAAGTGGGGCATGCTGGTGCAGGACTACGCCCAGCTGCTTGTGCCTACCGGCACGGCAGACAGCACAGGCATTGAGGGCTATGTGGGCGGTGCGCTCAAGCAGAGCCTGACCTACGCCGTAGACCTTGCAAAAAAGACCGTGACCATCGGGTCGAATCTCTTTTACAGCGTCTACGTGGAGCTCGGCACGGGCATTTTTGCTGAGAAGGGCAACGGACGCAAAACACCGTGGGTCTGGAAGGACTTTAACGGCAAGTGGCACTTTACCCGGGGCATGACCCCCCGTCCGTTCCTCCGCCCGGCGGTGGAAGAGCACATCGAAGAGCTGCGAAAAATCGCGGTGGAAGAAGCGAACAAGGAGGCTTAAACATGAGCATTTTCGGCTATGACGATGAAGAACTCTATAAAGTTGCCGTAAAAGTGGATAAGGTTCTTAGAGAACACCTTTCAAAGGAAGAATTGGAAATTGTGAGTGCATATCTTCTTACAATGAACAAATTTGCAGAGATTGCAGCCGCAAAAGAAGAAAAGTTTGCAAAAGAAGCGTTGGACGAGCTTTTTGAAAAGGTGGATAAAAAACATGGATAACATTGTTTACACCGCTATGGTTGAAAAATGTACGTTTGAAGACATTAAAAAACTTCAAGAAATGTTTGAACAAAATAGCGCCCCACGCGTTGACCTTTCTCCATATTACCTGCAGGAGACAAAAGAACGGATTCTTTTGGTTGAAATGCAGAAAGCAAGAGAACATCTTCAGAAACTTTGCGATAATGCATACGGAAAAGGAACACGCGTTATCATGGTATCCGCTCAAAAGTCAATTTAATATTCAGCGGTTGGCGCACAGCGTCAGCCGCTTTTTTATGCCGCTTTCGCACAACTGGCAGTGCTCCTGGCTCATAACCGGGTAGCCGCAGGTTCGAGCCCTGCAAGCGGCACCATCCGGCAGCATGTCCGGCTTTTTTTATTTCATGCCAAGCATGGCAGGCCCGAGCATGGGCAGAAAGGATTACACATGGCACTCAAAAGAGCAGATATCCGCACGATTCTGGAAAACGCCGAAACCTCCAACGATGACAAGGCGAAAGCCGTTCTGGACGCCCTGCACAAAGAGACAGACGACCTCCGGGACCAGCTGGACACTGCAAAAAATGCCCTCACCAAAGCAGAAAAAGAACGGGATGACGCCAACAACGGCAAGCAGGCCGCAGAAAAGGCGCTGACCGACTACAAGGCCCAGCAGACCCAGAAGGACACCCACGCAGCCAAGGAAGCCAAGTTCCGGGAGCTGCTGAAGGCCGCCGGGGTGCTGGACAAGTACGCAGACCGCGTTGTGCGGCTGTCCGGCGAGGACATCGACAAGCTGGAGCTGGACGACAAGGGCGAGGTCAAGGATGCCAAGAAGCACGCCGACAGCCTGAAAGCTGATTGGAGCGACTTCGTAGGCACTACGACCACCACCGGCGCAAAGGTGGACACCCCGCCCACCAACACCGGCTCCAAAATGACCAAAGACCAAATTTTTGCAATCAAGGACGCTGGCGAACGCCAGGCCGCGATTGCTGCAAATGCCGACCTGTTTACAGGCGGCGGAAAGGACTAACACATGGCAGCAAAAGAAAATATCACCATGACCACCGATATCACCGTAGCCGCGCGTGAAATCGACTTTGTGACCCGTTTCCAGCGCAACTGGGACCATCTGCGCACCATTCTGGGCATCATGCGCCCCATCCGGATGCAGCCTGGCACCGTGCTCAAGAGCAAGTATGCACAGGGCACCCTGCAGAGCGGCACCGTGGGCGAGGGCGAAGAGATCCCGTTCAGCAAGTACACCGTCAAGGAGAAGGAGTACGGCAAGATCGCCATCGACAAGTACGGCAAGTCTGTCACCCTTGAGGCGATCCAGAATTACGGCTACGATGTCGCCGTGCAGAAGACCGATGATGAGTTCCTGTACGACCTGACCGCTCTGGTAACGGATAAGTTCTACAAGTTCCTGAACACCGGCACCCTGAAGGGCGCTCCCAAGACCTTCCAGATGGCGCTGGCACATGCCAAGGGCGCGGTCGAGAACAAGTTCAAGACCATGCATCGCACCGTGACCGGAGTTGTTGGCTTTGTCAACGTGATGGACGTGTACGACTATCTGGGCAATGCCAATATCACCGTGCAGAACCAGTTCGGCTTCCAGTACATCAAGGACTTCATGGGCTACAACACCATCTTCCTACTGTCCGACAGTGAGATCGCGAAGGGAAAGGTTATTGCCACCCCGGTAGACAACATCGTCATGTACTATGTGGATCCTGCGGATAGCGAGTTTGCCCGCGCAGGTCTGGTCTACCGGACCGCAGGCGAGGCAAGCAACCTCATTGGCTTCCACACTCAGGCAAACTACAGCACCGCAACCTCCGAGAGCTACGCCATTATGGGCGTGACCCTGTTTGCTGAGTATCTGGACGGTATCGCTGTCGAGACCATTACCCCGGGCGAGTAATCGCCCTTTTTGAGTAGGAGGCATCCAATGACCGTCCCTGAGCTGTGCAGATACACGCACAATTTTTTTGACCGGGCGGACGACCCCGTTGCCGGGGAGTTTGCCTTTGAGCCGGACACCGTGCCCGCCGGGGTAGTGCCGGGGCAGTATTTCCTCGTGTGCGGATCCATCTTCAACGATGGCGTGCACAAGGCCGGGGACGGCGATCTGACCGCCGAGACCTTCACCGGCACGGTACAGCCCATGCGCGTGCCGCCTGATTTTGTGGCGTTGGCTGAAAAAATCGACGCATACGACAAGGCGCTCCCGGCCGGTGGCGTGTATGTCTCCCAGTCCTTTGCCGGGTGGTCCGGCACGATGGCTACAGGCGCGGACGGCCTGCCCGCAGACGGCAAGACCCGCTATAAATCCGAGATCAATCAGTGGAGGAAGATGTGACATGGTCAACACATTCACTGCATCCACCGTGATGCAGAGCTTTACCCAAAAATACCGTTTTCAGACCCGCAGCTATGAGCCGGACGGCGTGGGCGGCTTTGTGTCCGGCTGGCAGGATGGCCCCGAGTTTGAGGCCGTGGAGCGCCACGACACCACTGTGGAAGCTCAGGTGGCGGAGCAGGCTGACACCGCTTCCACCTATACGCTGCTGGTTAACACGGGTGTGCCGCTGGCTTTCCCGGACTATATCAAGCGGGTAAGCGACGGGCAGACCTTTCAGATCACAAGCACAGCGGACGAAAGCAAAGCCCCGCCGGAATCCGGCATGGGGCTGCGGGCCGTCAAGTGCAAAAAGGCGGTGCTGCCGTAATGGGGGCCGCTGAGAGCATCAACCGGGCACTGAACACGTTCTTCAACGGATTCGGCATCCCCGGCTATCTGGAAGACAACATCCCGCCTGCCGCTTCCCTGCCCTACCTGACCTACAAGCCCGCCATCCCCGGCGGGTGGAACGAGGAAGCGTCGTTTCATGGCCGCTTGTGGTACCCCAGCAGCGCGGGGCGTTTGCCCATCTTACAGACCGAAGACAAAATCAGCGCAGCCCTTGCAGGCGGTTTGACCGTGCCGTGCGAGGGCGGCGCTATTCTTTTGCGCAAAGGCACCCCGTGGGCCCAACCGATGGACAACCCGCCCGAGGGCTATTTGTGCGAGTACCTGAATTTTGAGATCACGCAGCTATGCGAGTAAGGAGAATTATGGGAAGAAAATTTACCAAAATTTCCGCAGAAGCATTCAAGTCCATGCAGATCAACGCGGGCCTTGTGCTGAACAAGTTTGACACCGAGGGCCAGACCGCGGTTGCCGATGCCGATATCATCTGCGCAACCACGGGCGGCATCACCGCCACATGCACCCCCAATATCACAGATCTGGGCGAAGACGTGGACAACTGCCAGAAGAACACCGTGGAGCTCATGGAAATTGAGGACTACGATTGCACGCTGGCATTCACCGCGCTGAATACCTCTGCCGAGGTCATCCGTATGGCGCTGGGCGCAGCGGACGTGGCCGATGGCAAGGTAACGCCCCGCATGACCTTCAAGACCGACAAGACCACAGGCGACTTCAAAACCATCTGGTTTGTGGGTGATCTCATCGGCGGCGGCTATGTTGCTGTGCGGCTGGACAACGCTATCAGCACGGGCGGCCTGTCCCTCAAGACCACCGACAAGGGCAAGGGCAACGTGTCTGTCACCCTGACAGGCTGTGTCCGCATGGGCGACGAGACCGTTCCCATGGAGTTCTTTGTGAGCGAAGACGCGGCAGCATAAGGAGTGAATCACATGAAAACTCTCAACCAGATGGACGAAACCGAATTTCTGCGCCACTGCTACCTGATTGCAGACAAGGTGGCCGCCCTGCTGACCGAGACACAGGTGATGGAGCTGCGCAAAGTCGGCCCCATCCTCACGGGCAGCGAAACGCCCGATGAACTCAAAGCCAAGAAGGAAGCCCAGGGCCGCAAGAACATCAAGGCGATGGCAAAAAAGCTGCTGTTCGACAACGCCCAGAACACGGCAGAGCTGCTGCCTTTGCTGTATGAGCTGGAAACGGACAAGGACGGCAAGCCGGAAAAGATGACTCCTTTCAAAACTCTGCGCGTCATCACCGAGACCGTCAACGACCGGGACGTGCTGGATTTTTTATCCTCGTTGGTGAGGTTGGCTCAGACCGATATCGGCGGCTGATCTCATCCATCCGGCTGGATATGCTGAAAGCCATTGGCAAGCCCTACATTGCCCAACATTGCGTCAATGTGATGCAGCAGGAAGCTTACGAGAAGAGCTACCGTGCCTACATCACGGACGCTCTGGCTGGCCTTGTGGGGATGGAGTGTCGGTGGGTGGACACCCTTCCCGACTTTAATACTCCCGCCCGGCCCCAGCAGAGCGCAGAGGAAATCAAGGCCCGCATTCTGGCCGGGTTGAACGGAGGTGACACAACCTGAAACTTTTTGAATTGATGGCCACTCTTGGGCTGGACACGTCCGCGTATGAGCAGGGCATCAACAACGTCCAGAGCGAGACCAAAAAGACCGTCACCGCACTTTCCGGCGAGTACAGCAAGGCCGCAAAAAGCGTGCTGGAGCTGACAAAACAGTATAACGAATCGGCGGCCAAGACGGGCAAGACCTCGACTGAGACCAAGGAACTGAAAAAACAGCTTGCAGCAGCCGAGGCGCAGCTCAAAACGACCGCGTCTGCCCTGAAAGCCGCAAACAACGGCATGGATTCCTTTGGGAAGTCGGCCAGCAGTACGGGAAGAGGGCTGACGGCTGCGCTGACCAAATCGCAGCTACTGGCTTCTGCTATCTCTACGCTTTCCAGCGCGGCCCTCAGCGGCGCAAAGCAGTTTGTCTCGATGGGCATTGAGTACAACGCCCAAATCGAGAGCTACCGCGTGGGCCTGACCAATATGCTGGGCGACGCGCAGGCGGCCAATGAGGCCATGGCGGCCATTCAGGAGGACGCGGCCCGCACCCCATTCAGCGTGGATTCGCTGACGCAGGCGAACCAGCTGCTGATCAGCGCGGGCGAAAATGCGGAATACTCCCGCAAAGTCATCATGGCGCTTGGCGATGCAGTCTCCGCCACGGGCGGCGGCAACGCGGAGCTGTCCCGCATGGCGGCAAACCTGCAGCAGATCGCCAACGTGGGCAAAGCGTCCGCAATCGACATCAAACAGTTTGCCTATGCGGGCATCAACGTCTATCAAGTTCTGGCTGACTACACCGGGAAAACGGTGCAGGAAGTCCAGAACATGACCGTCAGTTATGACCTGTTGTCCGAGGCCCTTATCGCCGCCAGCGAGGAGGGCGGGCGCTACTACAACGCTATGGATACCCAGAGCCAGACCATGAACGGCCGCGTTTCCACCCTGAAGGACAACGTTTCCCAGCTGGCCGGGCTCATGACAGGCGACCTCAGCAGCGGAATCGGTATGGTAATCTCCAACCTCAACGATATGACCGTGGCGGCCATGGAAGCGTATAAAACGGATGGCTGGGAAGGCCTCATTTTGAAGCTGACAGGATTGGAAGAGATAGGCAAGCGCGTCGGGGCTACATTTGCCGGAATCGCTGCGCAGGTCAAAGCAATGGCCAGCGGTGATTTGAGCGAATGGAAAGCTTTTTTTGACCCAACAGGCCAGAGCGGAACCGCCTACAAAAAGGCGTACAACGAGTATCTGGGAAACAAAAACGCCGGGACGAAGGATGATAATTACTGGAAGCAATACGGCGACCGTATGGCGAAACAGTATGGAATCACGGGAACCGAAACCAAAAGCAGCATTCCCGCTTCCCTGAGCACAGGCACCAGCACAGGCAAAAGCTCTACCGCAAAAGCAGCCGCCGACACCAAAAAGCTGGCGGATACCGTTACCGAAACGTCGAAGCATATCCTTGCCGGAACGGGCAACATTGTGGGCAACATCCAGCGCGTAGTGGAGACTGCCGACAATACCTACAATGTCTACGACGGCACCACCAAAAAGCTCAAGGGCACCACAAAGGAGACCGTGGAGACCATCACGGACTCTTGGAAAGAAGTGGTGGACGGCACGGAGAAGACCATCAAATCGGTCACAAAGAAAGTGACCGATGCTGCCGGAAAAGTGACCACGACCACGCAAAAGACCTGTGACGATGTGGTTTTGTCCGTGACGGAGCTGCAAAGCCGCATTGACCAGAACCTCAGCAATGCGCAGAAGCAGTGGTCGAACGGCATCTTTGGCCGCCTGCAAAACGCGTTCACCGACCTGAAAAACCGCAACTGGGCCGGGTTGGCTACAGACGTGGCAAATCTCATCTGGGGCGAGGTATCGCAGGATCAGCGGGAGCTTATCTCCAAGTGGGCGGCGGATGCGCTGAGCGTCATCAATGACGCGTACAGTGGGGGCGGCGTAAAAGCGGCCTTTGCTACCATCAAATCACTCTTTACGGACGGCATTGCTGCCAGCGCGACAGAAGCGGGGACAGCGGTGCAAAGCTTTGGCTCCATCCTGTCCAGTTTGAGCGCATCCGGTGGGGCAGGTGCCCAGCTGGCCAACATCGCCAGCGGGGTGTCCAGCATGGCCACCTCTATCATGGGCAGTCTGGGCAATATCGTCTCGCTTGTGGCATCCAACCCTGTGCTGGCTGCCATCCTGGGCGTGGCTGCTGTGGCGGGCGGTATCGGTCTGGCCGCATGGCTGGGCAGTAAAAACGGCGAAAAGGAAAGCACTGACAGCAAGAGCACGACGCTTTCCTACAAGGACATCCAGGACGCCTACTGGTACGGCAGCCAGCGCAGCTTTGCCGGGTACGATTTCCGCACCGATGGCTATGCGTTCGGCGAAAGCCCGGCAAACGGGCGGCTTTCGTCTTACCAGCAGAAAATGCAGCAGTCCGTGGACGCACTGTACAACGTGGTGCAGCAGTACCTTCCCCAGACGGCAAACACTGTCATTAAGTTGGACGACGGCACGCTGGTGGGCGCACTGGCACCTTCTATTGATGCACAGCTGGGCCATCTGGCCACGCTGGCAGAAAGGGGAAATTAAAATTTGTACAAAATTTTTGCATATCCCTTTGGCAACCCCAACGACAAGCGCCTGATCTATGCTCCCAATAACCGCAATGCCCTTGTGCTGTCTCCCAAGCTGACCCGAGAGGTCAGCAAGGGCGGCAGCCTTTCTTTTACCATGACGCGCGACCATGAGCAGTATGAGAGCCTGCAAAAGATGTCCACCTGCATCTCCGTTGAACAGGACGATAAAGAGATCTGGCGCGGGCGTGTCCTGAGCCATGAGGCAGACTGGTACAACCGGCGCGTCATATACTGCGAGGGCGCTTTGTCTTACTTCAACGACAGCGCAATCACCCCTTTTAACTACGAGGGAAAGTTGGCGCAGTTTTTGCAGCACCTCATCGATGCCCACAACCAGCAGTGCGGCAGCATGAAAATGAAACGATTCGAGCTGGGCACTGTCACCGCGGCACTGGGTGATCTTGTTGTGCACTATGGAGACCGGGACAGCTACGGTGTGGGCGAAGACTACGGCAGTACCTGGGATATCATCGACAAGATGGTGCTCAAGGTATACGGCGGCTATGCCTACTGCACCTACAACCCCACCACGGGCAACAATGTGTTGAACTATTGCGATCAGGCCTTTGAGGCTGACCGGCTGGTGAACCAGACCATCGAATACGGCGTGAACCTGCTGGATTTCACAGAAAAAACCGATACCAACAGTCTTTTTACCCGTGTGTATCCCATGGGAAGCAAGCACACGGTCGAAGAAACAAAGTGGAAATGGAAATTTTTGTGGTGGGGTGAAAAGTACACAGAAAGCCATGAAGAGCGCTATGGCATTTCTGGAACGGACGCGGCGACCGTCAATAAGTATTTGCCAAAAGGGTATTCGTACCGGCTGGACAGCAGTGACGGCGACTGTGGATGGATCCAGAACGATGCGGCGGCCGCGAAGTTCGGCATTGTGTCAGCCCTGGGCGAGTATGACACCGACAGCGACAACGACACCTTTGCTGCGGGCGTGCAGGATCTTCAGAAAAACAGCTTGATGGTGACGAGCTACACCGTCAAGGCTGTGGATCTGCGGGATGCGGGCTATGATAAGGACAGGCTGACTTTTGCCAGCTATGCCCACATTATCAGCAAGCCCCACAGCATCGATGTCATCATGCTGTGCACAAAGCTGGTGGAACCGCTGGATCAGCCAGATAAGAAGGAATACACCTTTGGCATGACCCGGAAGACGCTGACCGACCGGCAGGTGGCCAACCTTGGCCGCACCAACCTGCTGGATGAGGACACGGCATCCGCTGAAAAGTACCAGCAGAGTACCCTCAACCAGCTTTTCAAGTACCAGAAGTCCAACGACAAGCGGGTAGATGATGTAGACAAAAAGGCTGGTGAGGCGGCCAAAACGGCCACAAATTTTCTGGAATTTACCCCGGAAAACGGCCTCATCGTCCGGCATGACCAACTGCCCAACAAAAGGGTGCAGATCACCAACGACGGCATAAAAGTGCTTTCCGGCTCCAGCATGGTCAACATCAAATCGGACAGCATTTCCATTACCGACGGAAACGGAAGTTGTACCATCAATTCCGGCAAGATCACCTTTTACGGCATCCGAAACGCTCGCATCTGGGACTTTGGCGACAACAGCTCTTTTGGAGCGCAGACTATCCAGCTGGATCTGTCCAGTTATTCTGCCGTGTACCTGACCTATACCAGCAAAAAAGGCGCTACATGGTGGGCCAGCGGTGGCACTGCCGGGTGCGTGACTATGGTTATCCCAGTCAACGATGTGGAGTACGCCATGACATATCCGTGGAACACGACCCACATGCGGACGGTGCGGGTCAACTCAGGGGGCATCACTTTCGGACCCGGTCGTGAGCGCACATCGAACTACGTCACGGGCAACAACTACACCCCGGCAGTCGTGCCGACGAATTTCAGCATCGACCTGGAAAGCCCCGGCTCTGACGGGTGGACACAAAATGACTCCCTCTGTATGCCACGAGAACTATACGGTTTTATGTGAGGTGAAGGACAGATGAAAGTACCCGGCTATAAATTTATGTGCAAAGTGTGCTCCGATGGCCGCATTTACAGCGGCGGATGGGGCGTTGAAGAAGTGATCCCGAACCCTCTCCCAGACAACTGCATGGTCTTCGACGAGTTCCCGGAGGACTGGGAGGATGGCGGCTCGCACTATGTGTGGGACGGCGAAAAGCTGGTATACAGCCCTCTGACCCCGGAGCAGCTGGCCGTGATCCGAAGCGGAGGTGAGCTCAAATGCTGATGGGCGCACAGATCGGAAATGTCCATACCCTCAAAGACCTTGACCTTTATCTGAAGGTGGGCAGCCCTATGATATCCGGTGCAGAGCCAGAGACGATGCTGGTCAATGTCCCGGGCTCTGACTTTATCCTAGACCTGTCCAGGGCCTTGGATGGGGAAGTACACTACAAGCAGCGCACCATCAAGATGGAGCTCATCTGCAAAGCCACGAAAAAGCAGTGGAGCACCATCCAGAGCGCTCTTGAAAATGCCCTGCAGGGCCGCTGGCTGCGGTGCGTTTTTGATGAGGACAGTGCCTGGTACTGGCAGGGCCTTTGGCGGGTAGACTCCAACGAGAAAAACCGCCATGATATGACTTTTACCATCGAAGGTACTTGCAACCCGTACAAACGAAACGTCACCGCGGACGCTGGTGCGGACTGGCTCTGGGATACCTTTGATTTTGAAACCGATACCATCTATGATGTACCTACGGGAGTGATCAGCTTATGACCAAGACTTTTCCGGAAGTCATCTCGGGCATCCGTACCGCAAAAAAAGGCGTGGAAGTCCGGGAAGACATTGCCCAGATGGGCGAGTATGTAGAGCAGTTTGCCAGTACGGCCACCACAAAAGCCAGTGAAGCAGAGGAAAGTGCTGAACGGGCCAAAAACGCGGTGGATGGCATTGATCAGCAGAAAGCTGACGCTGTAAAAGCTGTACAGCAGGCTCAGGCTGCGGCCACCACTGCCGTCACTGAGACAAAGGATGCAGCTTTGCAGGAAGTGTCCGATGCCACAGCAGACGCAAATAGCGCTGCCAATGCAGCGGTACAAGCTGCTACCGCTGCCGCTGGTAGTGCTTCCACCGCATCCGGTGCAGCCACCGCCGCTACCACCAAAGCTGGCGAATCTGCTGCATCCGCTGGGGCTTCTGCATCCAGTGCATCTGCCGCCGCAACCAGTGAGGCCAACGCAAAGAAATACTCAGAAGAGGCTGGTGCAAAAGCCAACACTGACAAGACCCTCAGCATCGAAAACGCCCCTGCCGACGCAAAGACCACCGGTAATGCGCTGGCGGGCAAAGCCGCCGTCGTCGTCCCGCACACCTTCACCATACCCACGACCGGCTGGGTGGATGACACCTCTGTGGCGGACTTCCCGCACAAGCTGGACATCTCCATCGCAGAGCTGACCGCGCAGGACATCGTAAATGTCGTGGTGGCTCCGGACGACACTACACCAGCGGCAGATGCCTGCTTCGCCAACACCGAGACTCAGCAGGGCATCCTGCGTCTGCGGGCAAAAGATGTGCCTACGGCAGCCATCAACGCCACATGGTACATCGTGAGATAAGGAGGCTCAACATGGCATACGGAGCATTTATTGTTGGGGGGGGGGGGCAATCCCCCGTATTGGCGATACCATCGTCACCACCGTAAAAACATCCCCGGCTACACGCTATAAAAACACAACGTGGGAACTCGTCGCACAGGATCGAGTGCCGATGGGTGCCGGAGATGGGCACGAAGGTGGAGAGACGGTAGAGGCAGGACTGCCGAATATTAAAGGCAAAATGGAATCGCGTGCATCTAATACATCCGGCAATGTCTTCGGCGCGATTAGAGCTGCATCTGGAGCATTCTCCGTTAATGCAAATCCTGGAGCTGGTTTCACGTCCCCTGTCTCAATCCCGGTCGATGACACACACAACTCAGACACGGTTTCTTTTGATGCCTCTCGTTCTAGTAGTGTTTACGGCAACAGCGATACCGTCCAACCCCCGGCATACTACTTTTACTTCTGGAGGCGAGTTTCCTGAAAAGGAGACTTACAATGGCTTATGGTACTATGAGCATTGGAAACGCAGGTTTTACAAAAAAAATCATATCCACCCTGTTCCTGCTGATGCACCCCAAGGGCAGCCTGTTCCACAGTAATGACCCTACCAGCCCGGCAGAGATGTTCGGCGGGATGTGGGAGCGTATCGAGGATTGCACTATCTGGGGTGCAAGCGACACGCACCCAGCTGGGACAAAGCTGGAGGCAGGACTGCCGAATATAACGGGAACGGCCTCGGCAAGAGCACTAAAGAGCGAATATGAAACGGGCGTTTTTCTTACCCAAGGAAAAGGAGCGCTTAAATCTGTAGCTGTTGATTCGATAGAAAAATTTACCAACCTAATTGCAACAGAAGACGGAACCTCCAAATATGGCGGTTCTCTTTCGATAGATGCTTCTGGTTCCAACCCCATTTACGGCGCATCCGATACCGTCCAGCCCCCGGCATACTGCATGTACATCTGGCGGCGTGTCGCCTGAAAGGAGATTTTATGAAAATCATTGACAGCACCGGCGTAGAAATCGCCAACCCCGACCTGACAAAAGGCTACCTCAAGCAGGAGGCCCAGACCATCCATCACGATGCTGTGGCGGGCGTGGAAGAGGTCAGCCACTACGAGTACAAGACCTATCCCAACGGCGGCAAAGACCGCTGGAAGGTGGTGGACGTGCCCGGTGTGGCCGCACGGGAAGCCTATGACGAAGAGGTGGAAGTGCAGCGGTATGTGCTGTACACCGCCGAAGAGCTGGCCGCACAGGAAAAGGCCCGCAAGGAAGCAGAGGAAAAGGCACAGCTGCCCACCGCAGAAGAGCGCCTTGCCGCTTTGGAAGCGGCTATGCTCGACCTGCTGGCCGCACAGTAAAGGAGGACGCTATGGTACTGTTTTACGTGACCCAAATCAAACTGCATCGCTTTGACGGCGCTTTTACCATCGACAACGTGCCCACCCGCTGGCGTGACGCTGTGCGGGACAAGCTGATGAAGGAGGGTTTTTATGAGGTGGAAAGTGATGCTTGACTTCCTGCGGGATATCTTCTCTGCGCTCTCTCACGCTGCCGGTGACAGCGCCGACAAGGAAGAACCTGCTCCTGCACCGGACGTGCCCACTGTGGACACCGTGACCGGGTGGACGGGTGATCCGCCCTACCGCTACCTCGACGTGAGCCGCTATCAGGGCAAAATCACCCTCGATGGCTGGAAGCAGGTCAAGGCGGCTGGCTACAAGGGGACCATGCTCAAGACCGTAAGCACCAACCGCAAGCTCTCCAAGCGGGCAGATGGCCTGTACATCGACCCCACATTTGAGACCAACTACCGCAACGCCAAAGCGGCAGGGCTGGACGTGGGTGTGTACTACTACACCTACGCCACCAGCGAAGCGATGGCCGACGCAGAGCTGGCCCTTGTGCGGAAGGCGGTATATGGAAAAGAGTTTTCCCTCCCTGTTTGCGTAGACGTGGAGGAAAACAAGCTAAAACCCATGAGCACCCTCGACCTCACCAACCTCACCGCCTACGCATTGGAGCAGGTGGAAAAGATGGGCTTTTACGCCCAGCTGTACACTTACACCGGATACAAGTATGAGCTGGACATGGCTCGGTTGTCCTCCCGGTGGGACGTGTGGCTTGCTGACTACACCGGCAAGACCCCGAAGGTGGACTTCAAGTACAATGCCCACCAGCACACCAGCAAAGGCAGCGTTCCGGGCATCTCCAGAACTGTTGACCTCAACGTGACCACCCTCAACTATCCGAAAATCATCCGCAAGAAGGGCCTGACCCGTCTCCGGGAGGGCAAATGACCGAAAAAGAAGCTTTGCTGTGGGTGCTGGGCATCCTGG
>ERZ1035027.185-NODE-185-length-39380-cov-9.608264_pt1 | contig 39380 bp, 20 predicted proteins | sample MGYA00520604_ERZ1035027 | MGnify/ENA primary metagenome ERZ1035027 (study PRJEB33766, sample SAMN09781743) | gut metagenome | biome: gut microbiome | host: Homo sapiens | place: Madagascar | study: EMG produced TPA metagenomics assembly of the PRJNA485056 data set...
GGTTAAACTTGTGATTTCTGGCTTATTGTATGCACCATCCGGTTTAACCACTATGTTGTTATCTACTAACGAGTGCCAACTTGAATTTTCTTCATTAAACATATAGACATTTCCTGTAGTAACTACAATACAAGTACTTCCTTGTCCAACTAAATGGGGTAAATGAGCGACTTCTTCCTCAGTTGAAATGGCATATTCAACTACCCCATATGAATTTGCACCAATTTTCTTAATCATAATTTCACCTCGTCTTGTTTATAATTCATAAATGCATGAAAGTTTGAATGTGATTTTACCCCATTCCATCTATCATCTTCTACTGTGATAACTTCCCCCACATGCTTAAAATAACTTAATGGCATTCTCACCATAATTCTATTTAGAATGTCTCTTTTAGTAATATAGTGGTATACATTCTCTGGATATTTAGGGGTGCAAATATGTTTGATTCCTGCCCCATTAAATGTTATGGCAATAAAATTTACATTGTTAATACTAGATACACAATACTCTGTTATTGCCCCACCCAATGAATGTCCACACACTATTGTTTTCTTTTGAGGGTTGTATACTTCTAAGCAAAATTCTAAAGCGTCTGTAAATTGACGTGGTTTTATACCAAACGCCATTTGAATATTTGTAAACCAATCACGTAAAGATGTAAAATCTGTTCCACTAAATACAATGTAATCTACATTGTCGTAGCTAAAGACCTCTGCCTTCATACCACTTAACTTTCTAACAGATTTCTTAATCTTCATGTTGTCTGGATAGGCTAGTCCTTTGTAAACACAATTACAAAGAAACACCGCCATTTGGTACTCTTCTTTAGTTAGATTCATATGTTCCCTCCTAATTGAGAATTATTCTGCTCCTAATACCATTTCTAATAGTTCCATATATTGAGCTTGTGTAATACGACCATTTGCGAAGAATGTGTCCAACTTGGTTAACATATCCTCTTTGTCATATCCACCTTTAAGAATCATTTTTAGTAGCATGTTGTAAGTTATTTACTATTCCCCCTCAATAATTGATTCTTGCCCCACTTCTGGAGCTACTGGAGCTTCCTCTGGTAGAACATCTCCAACTACTTCGTCTTCCATTTCTGGAATTTCCACCTCTGGATGTTCTACTCCCATGTCTGGGTCAATCTCTTCGATTTCTTCCTCCACTACTTCATCTTGTACTGGTGGACAAATCATGTTATAAAGAGTGTTATACTCTTGGTCTGTTAATGTTCCTACCAGATAAAAGACATCCAGTTTTTGCAAAATATCGTCTCGTGTATATAGCCCACGAGAAATGATGCGTTCTAACATAAAATACAGTTGCATAATATTCCTCCTATTGGTCTGCATATTTAAAACTAAAGCCCTTGTGCGTTTTTCGCTCCCCTCGACAAACAGATGCTATTGCAGAAGATGATAACTTAGTATTAAAAACCCCATGACTGATTTCAGACAAATGTTTTACCGATGCAAACGGTTCTTTGTTTACCTGTATTCCGTCTTTATAAACATTTACTGGCTTATAATTTTTCTTGGTCATTTTTATTGTTGTTCTTTGTTTTTCGACCAAAGGGTTGTATTCAACCAAATTTAGGTGAACCCCTCTTTTTAGGTAATTACGAACCGTATTGCAATTAAGACCAAACATGGTAGCTATCTCTGTTGTTGTCAAATAAGGTTGTTTTGTTTTTGCTATGCAAACTTCAACTAATATGTTTGTTTTACACTTTGTCTGACATAAATCCCAGTCAATAAGTGAAAGATTTAAAACGTCTTTTAAGTCGCTATTTAAAACAGAACTTTTAATCCATCCCAGTTCGCTCTTACGACAGTCGAGAACAATGTAGTGTTCTATCCCATTATCCTTTGCCAATTGTTTTTTGACCTTATCGTTCTTCTGCTCTTCAATAAGAGGTCTTCCTCTTCCAGTTTCTCGATAGTGTTGCATACCATGTGTTTCAATAATCATGTTAAGGGCAGGAATATAAAAGTCATACCTGTAATTTTCTGCCCACTGCAATGTGGTCTTGGTCACTTGAGAGATAAATTTAACATTACATTGAGATAACAAGGAATGAACAATCTTTTCGGGGTAGCTAAAGCCGTCTTTACATGGACATGGAAGCTGTTGATTTTTAAACAGGTTGTATATTTGCACTTCCTTGTCTTTTATGTTTCCACAGTCGGGGCAGACAAAATGTAGCTTCACTCCACTCCCTTGTGTATACAACTTTGCTTCATCGTGACCACCTTGGAAGTATTTAACCATCCAAGGAGCTGTTGTGGGTATGTCGTTAATTCCTTCCACTACTGTTCTACCGTGACAGCATGAACACCCACACCCTTTTGTTAAATTGCTCTCGTTCATATAACAACCGTCCCAACCACATTTTTTACATAGAAGTTTATACCACTTCAATTTTTGAATTCGACCATTGCTAAGTAGATTGTCTCTAATTTCACGTTCGAGAACTACAAAATGTCTAAAATCCCCCACAACCTCTTCCCCTATATTAAACTTAAAATTCATGTTTAATACCTCCCTTGCATAATAAAAAGGCTAGAACCCTCTAGCCTAACATCATCATTTGTAATTCATAATCAAATTGTAATAGAGTGCGTTCATACTCCATCTGTACAACCTGTGTTAATAATAATTCTTCAAGACCAATGATTTGTTGCTCTTGTTGACGAAGAACCTTAGTGTTTTGTGTTACCTGTCCTGTACGACCTGTGACCACGCTATACTCAATCTCTGGCAACAATGATTGACCTTCAAAACCAGACTCAACAATTACATGACCATTTTGATATGCAAACGGTGTCATGGTTGATGGCTTGACAATGGTTGTTACTGGTTCTGCTAATTCGTACTGAACAGTAATTGGGTTCGATTGTAACCACGACTTTAATGCTTCTACTGTTTCACATTCGATTCTTATACGGAATCTGTTTTCATTAGAGCCAATCCCTCTACTTTCTGAACTCTTCCATAAAACATCTCCAGTAAACACAGGGAGTTTGTCCGCTAAAATTACAGAGGTTGTATTTCCATTTTTAATAGGTAGAGAGCTATGCCACTCAAATAGCAAGTATGGGGTTTCTGTCTTCCATAAGCCCCATCCCTCGCTACCATCTAAAACAACCTCTCCAATACGTTTTGTATACTCTCCAGTTAAAGGATTGTAAGTGTCTTGAACTCCATTTACTTCACGTAAAACAATCTCTTCTGATGTGCGTAAAATATTTGATTTATGGTCTTCATGGGTTGTGATTGACGAAGACTCTTCTAACTGCCAATCTTTGTATATTGTGAAAGTTGTTTCTAAATCATAAGCAGTGTTTTTACCAATCCAAATTTTAAACTCGTCTCCCATTTGGTGAGTGGATGGAACAGTGAAAACTCCTCCAACCTTTTGAGCTTGTGTTGTTAAACCTGCAAGATAGACATTTATATACTCTTTTCTTGTATCGTTGTAAACCCTAATAGCACCATCGTCAGTCCTATTTGTTTTTGCAGTTACAGAAAACGAGTATGTTTTGTTAGGGATTAAGCTAGGTGCGAAGACCAACCCTCCTGCAATGTTGCCACTCCCTTTAGTCATAACATATTCATTGGTTTCTTCTACAAGAGTAGCACCATTCAATGTGTACTCCCTTGTTAATAGGTTCTTCCCAACATTGCGTAAAATGGGCATTTTAACGTCACAAAGACCTGTGAAGTATGGAGGTAACTCTTTGTTAGTCCAATCTCCTTCTAGGACAATGGCTTTCCATTTTAAAGTTCCTTCCACGAATTTACTTCCTTGAAAGTTGATACCTCCCCTATATGCCGATGTAATACTACTGAAATCTGACACTGTATTAATAACAAATACATTTGCTCCTAAAGATACGTTTTTACGCACAATATCATGGGTAACCTTGTCTTTCTTCCCATCAACGTCTCCAACCCAAAGCAGGTCATCCCTATCTGGGCAGGTCTTTTCAGTAACATAGACAATTACCGAATATGTGGTGTTTGGCTTTAATACACAATCAGATAGAGTGGTTGACACAATGCTCCAATTTTCAAGGTTTAAATTCCAAGTGGTGTCTATTGTTTTTGTTAATAAGTTAACCAAACTCTTCCCTTTAAACACAAGACTCTCATATGCTCCATCTTTAACGTTAGCACTGTAATCCACATCAACCCCAGTACCAACTTTGAACATACTCTTATCTTGTGTAATTGTTGGAGTAAACATCTGACTTTTTGACATCAAAGTGTCAAGGTTCTCTCCATTATTCATAGTAACACACTCACCCAAAGTTAATGGGTGAAGCACGTTACCATTTGCATCTTGTAATTGAATCTTTTTAGCCATCTTACTCACCTCCTAATGACATCATTTGCATTTCATAATCGAATTGTAAAATAGCCTTATCATAAGCAGATTGCACCATGCTTGTTAACATCATGGCTTCAAAATCATCTAACTGTTTTTGATGTGTAGACACACGTTTGGTGTTAGAGTTGATTTGTCCCGTCTTGTTGGCAGACAATGAGTATTCAACTTTAGGTGTTAATGATTGTCCACTGTGTCCAGATGTTAATTGCACATGACCGCTTGTGTAAGCATATGGGAATCCTTGAACGTCAATGGTTGATACGATTGGAGTTGCAAGTTCGTATTGGATTGTTGTCGGATTATTTCTAAAGTAGTCTTTATATGAATTTGCCGATAGTTCAATCTCTGGGATTTTAATACGAATATGAGTTTGATATGTCCCAATACAACGCTCATGTCTTATTACATGATAGGGATTGTCATTGTGAAACGTATCTGAGATTAGGTTGCCAATTAACCCCTCTGCACCCTTGACCTCTGGAATGATGTTTGCCACAGTGATGTATGCTAACTCCCCCGAAGAATTGTTTGAAATATTCCAAGCATTGGTTTCATTTCCAGTAAGTGTATACTGGGCAATTCTCTGCACGTATTCACCAGTCTCCACATTTAATGTATCACATACTCCATTTGGCAACGAACGTAAAACAATCGTTTTACCGTCTTTTTGGTCGAATGTTGTTGTGTTTGATTTGTATGGTTCGTAAGAATTATCGGTTGAAACCTCTGCTAAATAAACATTCCAGAACTTATGTGTTGTATTATTTTTATTCACGTCAAATCGAACATAATAATCTCCGTCTTCTTGACATGTAAAGGTGGTAGTAAAACCTTTCATTTGAATTATTTTTGTTGAGGCAGAGCCATCTTTTAATAGGAATGCTTCAACGGTATCAGAACCATTTACACTAGAATATCCCCCATCACTTTCAAAGCTATATGTATATGTTTTGCCTTGCTTCAAACTCGCATAGCAAGTGGTTGTGACTATTCCCTCTCCTGTCCCGTCACCTTCTCCAACAAGCGTGATACTTCCGTCATTGCTATTGGTCAATGAACATCTAGTAGAACCTCTTCTTTCTGCCTTTCTAATATCAAGTAAATTCTTTCCAACATTCGATAAAATAGGAGATTTACTGTCGCACATACCTTCAAAGTAAGGTTCGTCACCTACCACATCTCCCTCAATTACCATAACATTGTTTAACTTATTACCTCGCCCACTCATAGTCAATAACTCATTACTTAATGTAGATGGAGTTGTAATAGTTGTCACACGATTGCCTACTGTTGTAGTTGCAGTAGCACCACCTAAATTGAAGTTGATAGTAGAGTTAGTATGACTATTGCTATATGAATTAGCAACAATCGAGTATTTAGTCGATGGTTTTAAGATAACTGGATAGCTTGGATTTGAGTGTGATAAGATTGGATACAACGTGTTCTCTGGAATTTCAGAGTAAATGTGGGTTGTTGTGTTCCAAGATTTTAGAGTTGATGGAAGGTTGATTTTTGTAACGATTGGTGTTTTTAATTCACAATAAACCGTTGTTGGGTTTTCAGATAACCATTGTTTTATCTCCTCACTTGTTTTACCCTTCATGGTAAAACCAATGTAGTTATTCCCTTTGACAACTGAATCGTATTGACAAGAGGATAGCTGATTTCGTTGGATGGTTGGTAGTGTATCACATAGTATTAGCCCATCTTGATTTTCTGATGTGACGATTTTGTCATTTACCTTTGTGCGAGTGTAAATACCAGTCATTCCTTCAGCAACACTAGAGCTTGCCCATACTGTGTAAGATTCTGTTCCGTTAAGTGTCGCAGACCAAATTCTCTGCGTATAAACACCTGTTCTCGTATTAAACGTATCACACACTCCATTAGGTAAACTTCTTAATACAACCTCTTCTGGAAGCTGTAAAATACTTGATTTATTTGCCAATCTACGTCCGTTCTCTAAGACTTCAATATCAATGCCCTGCAATGTTTGGTTGTAATTACCCTGTGATAAATAAACTCCAATTAGATTGGCAGTTGCGCTTGTCGTCCCTGTTGCCGTTTGTATCGAATTGTCACTTACTACAACATAATTCTTAAATACATCGATTCGTTTTAGTGCTTCGCCAAGCGTTCCTTGATATGAAAACACTCCAAATCTGTTATATTTGCCAGATTTGACCGAAATCTCATATTTTGTATTTGGTTTACAATCAAAGAATAAAAATTGTTGGTTGGTTGACAAATTACCGTCTGTCATGTAAGTCCCAACCTTATAACTATATTCATCGCAAGTAATTAAAGTAGGCATTTTACATGAAGCCATACCTTCAAAGTATGAAATGTCCCAGTTTTCCATTCCTTGTTGATATTCAATAATCATGATGTCTCTGATTTTAATTGCCCCCCTTGCAAGTGCATTTTGACAACGTAGAGCCATAAATATTTCATCAGTTAATTCACTTTTTGTTGTTGAAAGCCATTGATAACGTCCAACCCCATTGACTATCATAGAATCTCCAAAAATAGATTCCACACTTGGGTTATTAAGGCAATAACCTTCATTATTAACAACTTCAAAAGTTTCAACATAACAACTTATATAATATTTCGTGTTTGGTTTTAAATCTTGCAATGCTCTCCATTCGTCGAATGATTGTTTTGAATTTTGGACTAATTGATGATAACCATCCCAATCACTAGAAGCGGTATAATCAATAATTTTTTTCGGCACTAAATTAACCAACGTCTGACCTTTAAGCTCAACACCTAAAGCACCACTCTCTTTAGTATTATTGATAGTTACGTAACGTGCGTCTGCAAACTCATACGGCAATACAACGTCTTTGCTACTAGGTTCTTGAATGCAGTTAACCATTGTCTTTCCTTTTAACACACATGAATCATAAGCCCCCTCTTTCATGCTAGAGCTTAAATCCACATTATCCCCCTGTCCCACTTTGAAAGTGCTAGAGCTATTAGTGATGACAGGGGTGTATTTATCGCTATCTCTATCTGATAGAATCTCTTGCACTGTTTGACCATTTTCCATAGACACGTACTGTGCTTCTGTCAATGGATACAAATTAGTTTCACTTGTATCGAGATTTTTCCTAAATAACTGAATGTTTTTAGTTGTCATTATTTATACCCCCTTCTCCAATTCGGCATATTTAAACACGTATCCTTTGTACGAATCCTTCTTTCCCGAGCAAACGGAGCTTATCCCAGATAACAAAAAAGACTCTCCAAATATGTCAAGACTTTTCTCTGCCAATTCGGTTAATGATTCGAATGGGGTAATACTTAGTAGTGTCCCATCCTTATATACAACAACACTCTTTCGACTTTTCGCTGCAAGTGCTTTTCCACTTTCTACCATCACTTGTTTAGTGTCGTAATTACACCATCCATAAGATGTTCCTTGCTTTAAATACTTGGAAACGGTTTGCCCTTGTATTCCTAGTTGCTTTCCTATTTCCGATGTGCTAACAAGTGGATTTTCTTGATACATCTTACAAGCCAGTCTCATAATATTTGTAGAAGAATTGTTAAAAACAGCTTCCCAATCTATAAGATTAACAGGAAGTATATTAGACAATTCGCTCTCCATAATGTTCTTTTTAATATACTCAAAACGTTTGCTAACGTCTTTGTAATTGCAATTTATACGAATAACGTTTATTCCTTGTTCGATTGCCATCCGTTCTTTTTTGTTATCCACTGCCAAAGATTCGGAATACATTGTTCCATTTAATTGATTATCATTATAATGAAAATAACCGTCCATCTCAATTATATATTTCTTCTCGTTGTGTTCAAAATACACATCATAGAATCTTCTCCCACTCCAGTCTGGTTGGTATTCAAAAATAAGAGAAGAAAAATTACATAAGACGTTTAACTGCATCATCACTTGACGAATCATTTTATTGGGGTAGGATATTCCATCTTGACAATCACAACCTATTGACTTGTATTTGTGTAAATTTGTTATAGACATTTTAGTGGTCTTAACACACCCACATTCTGGGCAAATAGGATAAATCTTCTTATTGCTACGTCTTGTGTAGTTCTTTGCTTCTTCATAACCACCTTGAAAGTATTTAACCATCCATGGAGCTGTTGTAGGAATGTCGTTAATACCCTGTACAACAGTTTTTCCAGAACAACAGGAGCATCTACACTCTCTAACTCCTTTGGATGGAAGTGTATTACCATCCCATCCACATATGTTACATCTTGTTGTGTAATAATATCTGTCGTTTCTCTTTAAAACCTCTAATATCGCAAGACTTTTCCCATTGTGAGAGAACACATCTCCAACTTTATAAGATGGTGTTTTCTTTACTGCCATTAATTTTCACTTCCTTTTGGCATAATAATAAAAGAGCCTATTGCTAGGCTCTTGCAATAAAACTTTGATTTTACTATTCGTCTAACTCTGGAATCACGACAGGTTGATAGTGTCGTAAATCTAATAACGACAATAATTCTTCAACCTCTGCTCCCGTTAAACGACCATTGTTTTTGAATGTCTCAATCTTATGACGAATTTCATTATAATTGTAAGAGTCTGCATTAATCATTTTTAGAATCATATTGTAAATCATGATATTCCTCCTATTTATTCTACATATTTGAAAGTAAACCCTTTGTGGGTTTTTCTAACCCCTCGACAACATGCAGAGATACTTACATTGTCCAACTTAACCCCATAGAATGTTAGTGAATCATGAGCCAATGCCCTCGCAGATGGAAATGGCTCTTTATTGAGCAGAACTCCATTTTTATAGACGTTTACCCTTTTACCATTTTTTAATCCACCTTTTGCTCTTTGGGCATTCCCCTCGTCTTTTGCTCTATATTCACACCAACCAAGGTCTGTTCCCTTGTTTAGATATGTACGTACCGTTGTCACACTCTTAATGCCGAACAAGTTGGCTAATTCTTTTACTGTCACTTGTGGATTATTTCTTTTGTAATCACACACTTCTTTTACAAGGTTTGTTTGTGAACATTTGTCGCATTTAACCCAATCAATGTCTTCCTCCTTAAAACCTAGCAGCTCTGGAAGTTTGCTACTCATAATTGAGTTTTTAATCCAGTCTAGATTTGAATGTCTACAATCCAAAACCGCATAGTGTTCAACCCCATTAATGACAGATAGGTCAAACTTGAATAGGTCATTTTTGTATTGTGCTTCATATGTACCAAATCCACTGTTTTTGTAGTGTTGAGACCCATGTGCTTCAATAATCACATTGAGAGTAGGAATATAAAAGTCATATCTTCGCCCTTGCGACCATATGGGAGAGTATTGATATTCAACAAAGATTTTTAATTGACGAAACAGAGACAATAAAAATTTTTCTGGGTAGGAAATACCGTCCCCACACATACATCCGATTGTTTTATCTGTGTAAATAGAACTAATTTTCTTAGATTTTGAACCCACTCTTTTACAATGCGGACAAACAGGGATAATCTTCTGGTTACTTGTTTTTGTATACAACTTTGCTTCTTCATAACCACCTTGGAAGTATTTAACCATCCATGGAGCTGTTGTGGGAATGTCGTTAATTCCTTCCACTACTGTTTTACCATGACAACATGAACATCCTCCTTGCAATATCTGATACTCAGTTGCCCAACCGTCATTCCAACCACATCTGACACAATGATACTGATACGTTTTTAACGGTTTCGTAGGAGAGACTCTAGTGGAATATTCTCGTGAAAGAATCTTAAGATGCCTTTTATCATCCTTGAATACCTCTCCTACCTTTATCTTAAAATCTTTGGTTCTTTTCGGTCTACTCATAGCGACATCATGGATAACTCCATGTCAAACTTTAAGAGTCGAAGTCGATATTCACAATCAACAAATGACACAATAAGTTTGTCCAAGTCTAATATTTCCTGTTCGTGTCTTAACAGAGTTTCCCCATTACCAATGATTAATTGTGTTTGATTCACATTGTAGTCAATTTCAACTACTGGAGCAATCTCACTATTTAAGAAGATGTGTCCGTCTTTGTAGATAAGTGGGAAGTTTTCTAGGTCGATTTCTGTAACGATTGGTGTTGCTAATTGATAAACAACACTAATAGGAGCTTTGGACAACCAACGTTTAAATTTAGATACAGCATTGTCAATGGTTGTAAAACTATCTCCACGTTCATTAATAATGTGACTAGGAATGGTAATAACAAAAGGATAGGTTGGGATGTTCCCCATAGTAATAGTGTAGTCCAAGTCGTATTTACGACCAGTATCATCAATAGCCAACAAATGTTCTGCAACTATTGCATTTTGCCCTCCTGCAACCTTTTGATTGTACTGTTTTCTGGTTACAAAGCCAGAGCGACTATTTTTCTGCACGTCAACTCCCCATTGTTCACTGTTGTCACCATTTAACTCCGTATATCCAACTCTTTGAATCAGAGTTGCTTTCTTCTTCATACGGTCAATGATTAACTCATCACAAACTCCATTTGGAAGACTTCTCAATGGCGATAAAAGTGGGATTTTAGTATTATTTGATTTGTAATCAATCTCTTTAGTATTGTTTTCACTTTTGGCATCTGCAACAATTAAATTTTGTGTTATTAGTTCATACCAAGCATCGGTTGGTCTAAAACATCCTCCCACAAGCCTAAGTGTTTTTGCATTAGGGAGTATTTCTATTTGGTCTTCAGCTTCATTAACCCTAGCCATAAGTTCAATCCCGTTTGAATCTCTTTGAACCATATTCACTGCATTTCTACGAGGAGCAGATAGGAATATTTTAGTCTTTCCTGTCACGTCTAGTTCCCAATAATTATCGTTAACAATATCTTTAGGATGGAATAAATTTGCACAGTTAGACGATAAAACTTCAATTTTACTTTCGTCTTCAAACGCAGACTTAATGCCCTTGAAATATGGAATAGTCTTAGAGGTTAAGTCTCCTTCAAGAACCATTAGGTCTTCAACACTACCATTGATAACCATTAACTTGTTAGCATTTTGGAAACTAGCTCCATCAACTGCAAACTTCCCGTTGGTGCTTAATGGTTGTGTATTTGAAGCAAAGGCGAGAGTTCCACTTGCAGATTTAGCTTTCATAGTGTACTTTGTATTAGTCTTCATTAAATCCATCACGTAAGAGTTTGAAGTCTTCGCTTGGTAATCTAATGTTGGAACTAATGAGTTGTCTACTCCACTTGAAAGTTGAACGTGACCATCTTTGAAGAAGATAGGTTGTTTCACTTGGGTAGAGTCTAAGGTGGTTGCAGTTTGATACCATACTGTCACTGGATTTTGAGACAGGTAATGTTTAAATTGGTCTAATGTTGCAATAGACTTCCCAATACTTAGCCATATTGCACTATTATTTGGAGTTCCGCTAATGGTTAAAGGAGCATTGGCATAGTTAGATACCGTTGAAAACCCTTCTGCAAATACATTTGAAAAACCATATGCCTTACCTGTTAATCCTGTGTAAGCACAACCATAATTAGGGTCAAAGCCATTCCAACTTTCACTACCGTTTAAAACAATCTTCTCCCAGTTCCCAGAAGTCGATAAATCAACTGTTTTAACGACAGGGGTTGTTAGTTCGTACTGGACGGTTACTGGGTTTTGTTGTAGCCATGCTTGTAGTCCTGCAACATCTGGGGTTGACAAGCGTGATGACTCTACCCACAACATTAACCTATAATTTTCACTTCCCCCAGTTGTAATACCTTCTTGTGTTGCTTTTGCATCTGGAATTTGAACAAACTTGTCACACATGATAGCCCCTCTAACTTTCATGTTTGAAACAAAAGAGCTATGTAATGTGAAACGTTTAAAATCCCCAGATGTAACATCTTGCGTGAATCCCTGTGTTCCATTTAAAACAATCTCACCAATACGTTGCACATATTCCCCAGTGTTTAGGTTTAGCGTGTCACAAACACCATTAGGCAGTGAACGTAAAACCACCTCTTCTGGAGTATGTAAAATGTTTGTTTTATGCGGTTCGTAGGCGGTTGCTACTGAATTTTCTTCGATTTGAATATTTTTAATCTTTAAAGTGTGAGAAACCCCGGTTGTTGAAGAATTACATGGAAGAATAGATAATTTTAAATCTCCAATTATCTCATTCGGAAATGTTGTTTTACCACTTTTACCACTTGTATAAATTGTAGTTCCATTGATATTTGTGTATACAAACTGCATATGCCAATTATCAGAGGTATGTTCAACGAGTTCATAACTTGTATAAATCGTTTTTCCTAACAAAATTTTATCAAGTGTAAAAGCAATATTTTGATAACCAATCTCACCATTGCTATTAACAATAATTTCATCATTATCAATAGAGTATTTTACTCCGTATGCAGCTAACGGTTCTTTATTAATATTAAACAGATTCTTCCCACAAGTAGATAAAACTGGCATCTTACATGAAGCCATATCTTCAAAGTAAGGTATGTTCCAGTTTTCCATGTTATCTTGGTGCTCAAATAACATAATATTCGACATAGTAATAGATGTTGAACTTTGTTGCGGATTTGTTATTTTTATTTCATTAATATCCTTATCAGGTGTGGAAACTATAAACTTATTAATACCTAATGTGACTACATTCATTGAAATATCTGAAACCCATAATCCATCTTTTCCTGCCTCTATTTTAATTTTGCTTATGTCATTTATTACATCTAAATTAAACATAATCATATAAGTAGCATTAGATTTAACCATTCCATTTCCTAATGATAACGCTCTTCCTGGCGCTCGGTCTATACTACCAACAAATTTGCTAATATTCACCAACGTCTGACCTGTTAAAATTGCACTTTTACTGACTGCATCCACAATCTCTACGTTAGGGTCTAATCCTTCGTTGACTTTGAACATCTCTTTGTTATTTGTTAAAACGTGTGTAGACGGCTCTGGTAAGATGTTTTGGTAGGTCTTCCCTTTAATGACCATACGACCAACTTCTCCATCCACCACGCTAGATGACACATCAATGTCACCCACTCCAACCTTGAAACTTGTTTCTTCATGAACAACCGTTGGGCTTGTTAAATCATTGTCTAAAACTTTTTGCAAGTCGTTACCATCAGAAAGGATGACACAATTAGCACTGGTCTCTGGACTTGCTTCAATAGTATTTGCTCGGTCAGTATATAACTGTATTTTTTTGCTTGCCATATGTATCACCCCTCAATAACTCTGTAAAATGGCATATTGTTGATTTGGTCTTGAAGATTAATCGCTACCTGCTCCTGCATGGCTAGATTCTTCCATGTTTGAAATTCGTCTGCTCGTGCAGTTTGAGCTTGATTGAAGGCATTACTGAATTCCTGCGATTGTGAATTAAATGCCTGTTCAAACTTTTTTCCAGTGCTATTTACAGCACTATCTACTCGGTCGTTTGCCTGTTCTGCTTTTAATAAGGCACTGGTTAAGTTTGATAGTTCGTTAGATGATTCAATCTCGTCTGCATCGTAAATAGAGTCTTCCACACTTACCGTAAATAATGGGAAACTTAATGTAGACCCATCATTACCTGTTTTTACCACTTCACATTCAATTGTTGGTAGAGTTGACAATGCCTGACGAGTAAATGTAAAATACACTATTCCTTCGTCTTCCACTAAGTCATACCCCTCTAACACCACTACCGTTCCGTCTGTTTTACGTACATAAAGGTCAACTCGACTTCCATGTAGTTTTACAGTATGTAGCATGTTTTTGGTAAGGGTTACTTTTAAAAGGCGACTATTATGGTCTGCTTGTTTTAGAGTAATTGATTGTCTTGTTCCTGTGTGTAAATCAAGTACAAGTTCAATCATCTCCTTATCAATCTCTTCTTCCATAATTGTTGCTATTCTTTCTTTTAAACTCATTGTTTTCACCCCTTTCTATTTTTGTAACTTTTCAATTTCCTCTACAAGCATTTCGATAATCTTTTGTTGTTTACGAACAAATTTACAAACTGTGTCAATCTGTTCTTGTAAACTCATTTCTGTTTCAGAACCTACACTGGAAGCGGTTTGGACTTGAGATTGTGCTAAAGCATCCGTTAATTTTGTTCCATCGTCCATAACAATTCGACTACTACGAATTAATTTAAACCCACGTCCATAGTAGGTAACGTTTACAATACTTGCTCCTTTGGTTTGATGAAAATACACAACCCCATTGTTATAATCAACATAGTACGACTGTTCGGTAATACGGTTAAAATTGTCCACCTCGTGTAACATATTCCCTTCTGTGTCTACAACCACTAATCGGTGAAAACTATCTGGAATTTCGTCTAGTTGTATATTAAAATAAACAGGAGATACTTGTTGCATCTCCTGTTTGTGAACTGAAATAGGGTTGCCATTAACATCGGTATTCCACTGCATATAATATGGATTGATGTTCGTTAGCATCTAATCACTCCTGTTCTTGTTTTTACATTATGCTTTATCGTTCGACTCTGAACCGTTTTCATATTGTTGTAATTTTGCATGTAACTCGTCACATTGTGCAGCAAGTAAAGCCTTGTCCACAGAAAGTTGAGCCACTTGACGTGACAAATTATCAACTGTTTTATATAATACTTCTTCGCTATAATTCATATTGAATCTTCTCCTTTTCTGGAATTAATTGCTGTTCTTCACCCTCGCAGTTTAATGGGGTGACTTCTTCTGAAACTGGTTCTTTACATAAATCTGCGCTAACCCTTCCTCCATTAAATAAATATGCTTCGTATGAGACGAGTCCGTCTTCTTGTAGCACTTCAATGTCGTTTTCATATACAATATCTTCAAAGCTAAAGTTGGCTAACTCTAAAGAGAAATCTAAATAGCCAATCGTTGCAACAGGTTGTTCTTCCTGTTGCTTTCTGGCTAAATTTCGTATGTACTCTACCGCCTTTGACATTTCTATTCTTCTCCTTTTAATAACATGGCTTCTAATCGTTGAAGTCTCTGTTCTAATTTTCTTCTTTCTTTTCTTTCTGCTTGTAGTCCTGCCAATGCCACAGTTGTTAAACTATTAGAGTTAATTGCATATAAGTTGTCTGGTGTTTTTTCTCCAATATACTTAAATACAGGGTGATGAGCAAGGTCGTCAGCAATGTATCCTAAGTTTAAAACATGACCTTGTTGTGGGTCAACATCTTTCTGTGTCGCCCCTTCCTGTTCAAAGTCTGTGATATAAGTTCGAATACCAATAGTATCAATAAAGTCACCAATCATCTCCATTGTTAAGGTTTCATCTACTACCTCGCCCTGTTTTAAATTAACTGGCATTGGCTCACTTTCAGAAGTAACGGCTCTAATGTCTGATTTTAAACATTTAGAGCTGTTTACATAGTAAGCGTTTTTCCCCATAATACGACCAGAGCGACCTTGGACAACCAGTGTAACCGCCCCTCCGTTGGCAGTGAAGGCAACTCCATTGTGAGTATAGAATAAACACCCATAAGTGGTATAGTCTGCTCCATCTCCAGTTCCTTTGGTGATATAGTAAGAACCCGAAGTCCCTGCAATGGTAAATTTTTGAGCGTGTACATTCCCAACATAGTCAAGATTCCAGTTGTTAAAGTGCCAATGTGAGAAAGATTGAAGGCGATATGCTCCATTTTCCCCTTCAGTTATTTGAAATATGGGTCTATTAGTGTCTCCTTCTCTATAGCCTATATCAACACCATTATCTCCAAATATTTTTAGTTTACCGTCGCCAGATGCATGCCACATAGCCGATGGGTGTGTAGCATTGGCATTAAAATGAATTGAGCTTGTCCCCAACATTTTAAGTCTACTCACAACTTCAATCTGACCGACATCGGTTAAACTCCATTGGTGGAAACGCCAGTGAGCATATGAGTGAATATCGCTTGTGCTTTTGTCAGACCCCTCTAGAATTTCAAGTTTGGTAACATTGCTATCTCCCTCACGATATCCAAGCACAGCACCATTATCTCCAAACATACACAGATTATTTGCAGTAGAATGGTAAATCTTAGAAGTGTTGTTAGTCGCGAAATTAATTGCTCCCATCCTATTTATATTTTGAGTATTAAGATTTAGTGTGGTATGAACATTAACCCCTTTACGATAAAATGAGCTTGAGTCTCCAATATCCTGCTTTGCAATAGAAAGACATGGAGTTGATGAAAATCCTCCAAATGGGTCTGTTGCACTAGAATGACCAAGTGTAATATACTCTCCACCATTCGCAGTAGAGATAGATACCCCTCTTGTGTTATAAGCCTCGACAATTGATTCAGATGTAAACCCTAAATACGCACCTCCGCCGTGATATGTTAAACCACCGTTGCGTGTCCCTAATGATAGCGCACTTGACTTGTTGTAGACATTCATCCCTAGTGAAGTAAAATCTGTCCATCCTCCATTAGATGTTGAAACTTTAATTCCATCTTTGTCCATTTGAATAATTCCGTCATAAACTTCGCTTGGGCTAGGTGAGTAAGGTAAGTCTAGTTCTCCTTCTACTACTTGAGGTTTAGCAATCCACATATAGGCATCATTACTTACGTTAACAACCGCAATGTTAATAGCATGGCTTGTGGCGTTGGCAGTAAATGTTAATACGCACTTACTCCAGTTATTCACGTTACCGTTTCCACCAGTCGGAAATGAGCTAATATATTTATTTGCTAACCAACTACCGCCAGAGCTATTACGAACAATGACATTTGCTTGACTTAAACGGTGACCTGCGTAATAAAAACTTACCGTATATTTTTTACCAATTGTTGTTTTTATAGTTTGTGAAATTCCGTACTCGATACCACTTTGATTAGAAAGTCTAATATGAACGCAGTTTACACTAGCGTCTGGAAATCCCCAGTCGCCAGTAGACGTAGTAATTCCAATAGAACCGCCAGTAGGACTATTATGAGTGTGTGTTTGCCAGTAGCTCATGTTTTTCTTAAATCCACTATTTAGGAATAAGTTATATCCTCCAGATTCGGCAAATTTAATCTGTAAGTTATTTACAGTTTGCTGAACTTGTGATGCCGTTTGATAACCTTTGCTAGTAATTTGATTATTAGTTTCTTCTTTAGTATAGAAGTTCTTTTTAACTGTATTGGTAATGGCTGTATCTGTAATTTTAGATTCTGCCGAAGTTACTCGTTTTTCAATAGAAGATACTGTCGTTTCAACATCTTCTGGTGCAGGTGACCAATCAGTGGCTTTATTACCAAGCTCCAATTTAGGTTTTCTGACATGAATAGTACCTGTTTTACCGCTTGCTTTCTTAAACTGAATTTTATAGTGAGTTGCACCATTTTTATTATTGACCGAGGTTGGGTCAAATGTATAACAAACCGTTTTCCAGCCGTCATTTGTTGAAATAACTTTAAAACTTGAACTAACGGTAATATTAGAAATTTCAGAAAGCCTAGTATTACCATTATAAGAACCTAAACTAAACATTAATAAACCAGAGCTAGTTTCTTGATACTCAAATGAAATGGTAACAGATTTAGTAATCGCATTAATCTCTGTGTAAAGAGGAATACTACACTCTTGCCAACCAGTGTTAGTTGTTTCAATATATAACTTTTTAAACCCTTCAACACCAGTATCGGTTACTGACCAACCACCAAGAGTAACATTGGTTAATAGTTTTGTTTGTTTAACTAGGTTTTTACCTCCAATGTCAATGCTATTAATTTTATTTTGAACATTTGTTTTTGTCTCATAAGTATTAGACACAGATTGAGTAATTTCATTTTTAGCAGCAGTAATCTGAGAGTTAGTTTCATTTTTAGTATAGACTTCAGTCTTTGTATAAACATCAGCACTATTTGCTTTCTTATTGATAGCCGTGTTCAATTCAGTTTTAGCACTGTTAACTTTATTTGTTGCATCTGTTGAAGCTGTATTAATAGCGTCTGTTTTGGCATTTGTAATATCCGTTGAAATATCCAACGGACTAGGACTCCAATCCGATGCCTTATTACCTTTTTCTAGCTTGATTCCATCCCACCAAATCGTACCTGTAAAATCCCGAGCGTATCCTTCCACCGACATAATGTCGAAGTCTACTGTTGGCATAGTGAAAGTTAAAACGTATTTAGTCCACGCAGTTGTTCCGTTAGGAATTGCCTTAGATAAGGCGAGTTCGGTTACCCATTTATTATTTAGATGATAAGACGCAAAAAAGTATAAGTGTGGGTTGGTAGTACCTCTGACAACATTTTGTGTTTTTATCCAAACCGTTGCTGTATATTGTTGCCCTTTTTCAAGTTTAGTGATAGAAATTCCTTGACTAAAGTTCCGTGTCCCCTTCAATGCTCCGACAGTTTTCATACAGTATCCACCATCAAAACCTTCTTGAACTCGTGTCACTCCTGTTCCTTTCGACCAATTCCTATCATAGTCAAAATGTGAATTTAAAAGTAAGTTAGTACCACCTATTGCAACACCATTAATCTTTTGTTCAACATTTGCTTTAGTTTCATAAGTACTAGAAACGCCTAAGTTAATAGCGTCCTTAGCCACTTTAATTTGACTATCTGTTTGAGCTTTTGTATACACATCTGTGGCATTGGCTTTTTTATTGATATTGGCGTTTAATTCATTTTTAGCACTATTAACCTTATCAGTTACTTCTGTTGAAGTAGCAACCGAAGAAGTTCCAATACTAACACTTTTCGCTTTAATATTCAAGTCAGAACCAGTCCATTGTAAATAACTTGCATCAGAAGTTGCACCCAAATTCATAGAACCGTTGTCTAAATTGATGGTAGATTTTCCGTTATTTGATTGAACGACTCCAGTTCTAATTCTATTCCCACTAATGTTTGTTGACCCACCGTTGACAATAGACACGATATTGTTGGCGCTTAATACATCAGAGTGTAATGATTTAGCAGTAATTGAACCATCTACAATTAACTCTCCAGTGTTCATTCTTCGTACTTCAATGCTACGACAACGAGCAACCCCACTAAAAGGAGCATACCCATCAATTTGCAATGCAACATAGAAGGATTTTGCGTTGCTTGGTAAGGTTATAATCTTGTTGAATTGAATAATGCTTCCTGTGCTTGACCCAGTTTCACTGTCTCCGTATAACCAGAACTTTGACCCATCTGTTTTATCACCAAAAATAGCTACACGGAATTTTGTATTTTCTTGTGTAGTTGAACCTGCACCAGATGTTGTTGAAGTTATCTTTCCATATACATATCCAGTAACTCTGAATTTTTCTCCACCCTTACACGAGTAGTCTCTACTAATGCGAGTATCACGATTTAACGTTTTCATTTCGTGCCAAATTGTACTATCTGAATGAGTATACTTGTTGAATTTATCCGACATTGGAGTCTGTTCAGTTAATTGACAGTAGTTTGTATAATCCCCAACTAAAACTTTGTCGGCAGAGAGGGTGTTGGCTTTAATATATTCACCGTTGATATAGATTTTACTATTTTCTAAGTAAATCCCCTGTGTTTGACCGTTGTTGGTTAATTTGTTAAAGATTGAATTTTGTGTTTGAGCATTAACTGCGTTCTGTGCGCTTTGGTCTGCGTAGTCTTCTAAGTCCTCTGGTGCAGGTGACCAATCTGTTGGTTTGTTACCTTTTTCCATTTTAATAGCATAAAGCTGTAATGTACCACCACTTGTAGGATTTTCAAAACGAGGTTTAGAAAAGTCAGAACCAACCACTTTAAATGTTGCCCAAACTCTTGTCCATGTTTCGGGAACAACATATTTATCATTACCTCCGAAACTTGTTTTCTGAGTTGAACCGCCACCATTGTAATAAAAGTTTAATTTTGCACCACCCGACCCTTTAACATAAGCCGATAGTGTGTAAGTTTCGCCAGTTTCATATGAGATATTTTGATATAATCCATTCCAAGCAGTCCCTCGGCTAAAAGCTACGAAACCATTATTTAATGTAACTAGAGACCAACTGCTTCCGTTTCCCCAATCGTTCTGTTTTACATTCTTAGTGTTCTTGTATAGGTTGCAACCACCCACTTGAACCCCATCAACTTTTCCAGAACTAATATTGTCCAATGCTTCCTGTACTCGTTGTTTATACACTCCTAATTGAGTGTTGTATGTGTTGAAGGTGCTAGTAACACTTGCGCTTTCAGACGATGTTACCCTTCCATCAGAAATAACAGTGTTGATGGTTGATTTTAAACTAGCGTGTGCCGAATCAAAAGATGTTTTAGCCGAAGCTAAATTTGTTTTAGCCGAATCAGTTAAGTTAGCATTTGAGTAGATAGTAGAATATTCTTTATCAATATCTGCTTTTTCTGCGTCCAAAGTTTTTAAATGTTGTGCAATAGCTTTAGCTTCTGCCTGTTCAATAATACCGTCTTTAAATGAGGTATTGACAGTGTTTTGGAAACTGTTTAATGAGTTTTTAACATCATCAATGTTAGAATTTACATCCTCTGGAGCAGGTGTCCAGTCAGTTGCTTTGTTACCTTTTTCGAGTTTCAAGCATCTGAATTTAGCTTCCCCATCTTGATATACTTGGAAACCAATGCACATTCGTTTAGCTCCAGTAGGCACGGTAAATGTCTTACTCACTGTATACCAAGTGTTCTTGGTATTAATAACAGAGAAATCTCCCCTACCTAAATGAATTTTACTAAATGAGCCTACATCTGAATAGTCATCTGTAGTGTCTGTGTCATAGAAGCGAATTATCACCATGCGTTCATCAAGTTTGGCTAAATCACTAATTACCTTTACATCAAATGAGAATGTTAACTTGTCATTTGGGGTAACTGGTAAGTTAACCTTTGTAGAAAAACGTTGCCAAGTTGATGCAGAGTCTTCGTTTTTAAAATATGCAATTTTGTTTGATGGTTTGTCTGCTTCGGCATTGGTGATTAACCATTTGCCCCCATTACTCCAGTGTTTGCTACCTTGGAGTAACGCAGTGTCTAATAATAAGTTTCTTGTCCCAATTTCTAAATCTGCAACATCATACAATTTAACAATCGTCATTGTATCATAAACCGAACTGTCATTTGTGTTCAAGCGGAATGTAACGCTTGTTACTGTTGACGTAAATAAAGAAGAGTCTTTACTAATAGTCAATACTCCGTTAGAAACGCTCCATCCACTAATTGAGTTAGTTAAACCACTCCAAGTAGAACCACCGTTTGTACTATATTGCCAACCATTATATGTTACATTTTGCAACTTAGGAGTTAAAGTAATCGTTGTAGGAGAGAATGTTAGTCCTCCATCTGTTGATTTGAATACTTGACTTGAAGCAATAATGTCAGCAGTTTTTGCTCCTGCTCCCTTCTTCGCCTTAGACCAAGTAAAAGTCTTGTTAAATGTTTTGCCATCTACGGTGATAGGAATGTTTACAGTTCCAGAATCAGCTAATGACGTACCTGTATTCGCTTGAATTGTTAACGTTGCGCCATTTTTAGAAATAGTCATACCTGTTGGATTGGTGATTGACCCAATCGTAGGAGCGACACTTGTAGTTCCTTTGTAAGCAGTTACAACGCATGTGGTTGATAATGCAGTAGGAATATTACCGTTACTTTCACATGGGAAAGTGTGGTTTTCATTACTTAAAATGACGGTAATAGCATCTTGCCCTGCATTACCAGTAGCCCCAGTATTACCTTGTTTAGAACATGACCACGAGAACGTTTTATTAAAAGTTTTTCCATCAATAGTAATGGGGATGGTAAAGTTTCCACCGTCTGCTGTAATTGTAGTTTCCGTTGATACTGCAAAGTTTACACGACTTGAAGTTTTACTTACAGTAATTCCGTTTGCACTGTTAATAGTTCCAATGGTGTAATCTGTTCTTTGAGTAGTTCCTTGATACACAACAATGTCTGTATAATACGTTGTCGAACTTGTCGGAACTCTTGAACTATTGGTAGGGATTACTTGCGCTTCATTTGTTAAAATAATTGAATATGCGTTTTCTAACTCTTCTGGAGCAGGTGTCCAGTCAGTTGCTTTGTTACCTTTTTCAAGTTTGACTTTTGAGATGGTTAGGTTTAATACAGAGTTATCAATTCTAATGCGGAAACCATTTACATTTAACATAGCTTCTGTTACTGTTAATGTTGACTCAAATCTTCCACTTGTATTAGTTGAACTAAATGTTGCAAACGGATTTGGTTGGAACGCTGCTATATAAGCATAATCATTTGACGAAGTTTTACCACATAATTCAGCTCTAGCGTTACCATATCTTAAATCATTTGCACCATTTTGAGAAATAGACCAGTCGAACCCTATTGTTAATTTATCCCCTACCTTAAATCCCAAGTCTTTAAGATATTTGTTTGATGGGGTTTTGTATGGGTCATGTACAGTATATCCTGTTCCTGTTTGATTTGTAGACATGGTTACACTTTTGTTTGTTTTTACAAGCCTATTTACAGAACCGATTTGTAAATCTGTAACATCGTATAACTTAACAATGGTTATTGTATCGGTTACAGAGCTATTGTTGGTAATGATTTTAAAGATAATGCTTGTTACTTTTTCAGTAAATAATGTACTTGTTTTAGAAAGTGTTAATGATGTGTTATTATAAGTCACACCATTCGTAGAAGAACTTACATCCGTCCATGAACTTCCGCCATTTGTACTGTATTGCCATTTACTATATAAAACATTTTGGTAATTAGGTGTAATTACAATATTATCTGGAGTGAAAGTTTGTCCACCATCAGTTGATTTGAATACTTGACTGGTTGCGGTAAGAGAAACATTCTTAGCACTATTCCCACTATCTCCCTTAGCACCATCCGATACTTTAACAACAGTAATTTCATCTGAACGACCATTTACTGTACAACGAATTGTTACAGACTTAACAGAAGAGTTGTTAAAAATTGTGCTATTGTCATGTGGTAAAGTGTAATAGTTTTGATTGCTGTTGGTTGCCGAAGTAATAGTATTCCAAGTGGCTTCTCCACTTCGTTTGAATTCCCATGTATATTTTGGGTTAGATATTCCATAAGCAGTAGCTTGAATCTTGATATTTTCTGGAGTTGGTGTTCCAGTGAAGTTGTTACTATATTTAAACATTTGGTCTCCGTTCAAGATTACATATTGAGCATCTTGTCCGTCTCCACCTGTTGACCCAGTGTTCCCTTGTTTACTAACTGCCCAAGTCCATTTTTTACTGTATGTATTTCCATTGAAAGACACTGGAATTGTAAAACTTCCATTGTCAGCAGTAATTGTTGTTTCTGTCGAAACAGAGAAATTAATTGTCTTTGTAGACTGGTTAACAGATACGCTAATTCCATTTGCACTAGATATAGCTCCAATAGTGAAGTCCTTTACTTCCGTAGACCCCATGTATACTCCAACTTTAGCTGAGAATGTCTGATTAGAGAATGGTACTCGACTATTTGAAGTGGCAATAACTTGAGCTTCATTGGATAGCATGACGTTTACGCTTCCAGTGGCAACACTCTCTATTGCACTGTCTACATAATCTTTATCTGGAATGTTACTGTCAACGGAATCTCCAACTAAATAGAATGAGCTTGCTTTAATGTGAACATTTCCTTCTGAGTCAATTTTAAAAGTCTCTGTTCCATCATTTCGTACTGCTTTAAAGTTTCTTGAATTGATATACTCACCATTGATGTACACTTTTCCGTTTTGTAAATAGATACCTTGTGTCTCACCATTATTGGTTAACTTGTTAAAGATGTCTTCTTGATTTAAGGCTTGGATTGCCCCCTGTGCTAAGTTTAAAGCAATGTCTGCGTTTGCCTGTTGTGCAACCTCACTATATGCTCTTAGTTTTTCACCATAGGTAGTGATTAACCTATTGATTTCTTGTAACTCTGCTTCGGTCATTAATAAGTCTGCAATGGTAGAGTTGATTTTGATAACTAATTGGTCATGAGCAGTATCTAATTCACCCTTGGCATTGGCTAAGTTGGTACGAGAAGTTGCGCCTAGTTTTGGGTTGTTGATAAGTCCATCATATTGCCCATCAATGTCTGCTTTTTCTGTTTCTAATTGGGATAGTTTACTTTTTAAGGTTGTTAGATTCATGGTAGAGATTAATCCAGATTTAAAATCTCCATTCATAGTGGTTTCTAAACTATTTAAAGCGTTAGAAACATCATCAATTTCTTGTTTAACTTCTAATTTAGCATTTGCCACAATTTCATTGGCTTGAGATTCACTAATACAAGTTAACGCATTGGTTAATGATTGAAGTAGGTTTGCAGAGGCCGTTCTCATGTCGGTAATAGCGTTTTTAAACGTTTCTACATCATCACCAGTTAAAACTGTTGCCTCCATAAGAGTGTTAAACGCATCTGTTAATACTTCAAAACAAGTTAAATATGTATTAAAATGTTGTTCAAGAACAGTTAATATGGCTTCATCTGTTAGATGAGCATTACCTGCAATACTTCGGTATTGAGCAACCGTATCAAGGAATTCAGAAGAAATACCTTCATATAGTGTGCGCAAATGATTTCTCTCCACTTCATCTAAAATACCGTCCTTTAAGGCATTGTTCATGTAGGAATCCAAACTATTAACTTTTGTTACAACATCTGTAATTTCGGCTTTAACTTCTTCTTTAGCACTGTTAACAGCTTCGTCTACTTTGGTTGTCATTTCATCTAAAGTTGGTACACTTACTCCTTCAATGGATAATTCATTGACTTTTAATGTAAAGTTTTGCCCATCAAAGTATAACCCTGTCGAATCTTGTTCAAACGGATTCCCCACCATTAAAGTTCCGTCAGTATCTAGTAAGAATGTTGTCTTATTATTTTGGTAACCTGCAACCCCAATGGTGTTTCCATCATTTAAAACATCTTTACCAACAGCCACACCAGTAACTAAGTCGTGTTCTTGATTATAGCTTCCCGCAAAGATTTTTGGGGTAAGAATTAAGTTTCCTCGAACCTCTGTCTTAGTATCATCCCATTCTTGAACCCAGTCTAATCCATTAGCGTCTTTTGTAACAGAAATAGGAATTGTTTGAGTAACGGTGTTACCCTTATATGTTACTGTTAATTGAATATCGTTATTTAAAATAGACTCGTCAAATGTTTTTGCAATGGTTGGTGTAAAAGTCTTGTTAACAGAAGAACCTTGTATATGACCTCTGGCAACCCAGTAATAGGACACTTCCTCGGTCACTTCCGCTCCATTTTCATACAATGACCCTACAAATGTTGTACTTACCGAAGGACGTGGGTCTAGATTAATTTGACTATATGTAAAACTACGAGTCCCCTCAGTTACGTTTAAGATGTATGAACTACCGTTTTCTCCTGTTACACCGTCAGTACCCTGTTTAGCTTTGGAAATTGTCCAAGTCTTCGGTATTACAGTTCCATTTACATTTACATTAATAATGGCAGTGGCAGTAGAGAAAGAGTTGTCTAAAGAGTGTAATCTCACCATATTCCCATCAATGGTAACATCACATCCGTCACAAGTTCCTTTTGATAAAATTGGAGTTACCACTTCAATCCCTTGATATGCTAAAACCTGTGTTGTGGCTTTTGCTATTTCCGACTCGGGAACGTAACCACTGTTGTCTATGGCCACAGTATGAGATTCATTGGTTAAGATAACTGCAATAGCGTCAGTACCGTTTCCACCTGTTGCCAATTTAACTAAAGTTAACTCGTCTTCATAACCTTCTAGTTCACACTTAATAGTTGTTTCTTTACGGTTTCCCCAAATAATGGCATCATTATACATAAAGGTTAGTTCTGTTCCAACTTGACCTTCTAATAAATTCCATGTGGTATTATCTCTTACGTACCATTTGGGTGTTCCAGAAAGTCCTACAGTTTTTGCAGTAACCGTTGAACGATGTGGTGTTGGTATATCAGAATAATCGGGTGTTTCATAACGAAGAATTTGTCCCCCAATTAAAACCAATGATTTTGCATCCTGTCCTTTACGTGTTTTATTCCAAGTAAATACTTTATTAAAAGAAGTTCCATCTATTGTAACAACCACTAAACAACTTCCACTAGAAGGAAGAGAGTCGCCTGTTGTACAAGTAAAGTCCACACCTGACGTTCCAATATTATATCTTAACCCTCTAGGAGCGTTTTGAACAGATATAGAATAGTTTGTATAGTCAACATTTGCTTTGGTTACTGAAATGTCGCAGGTAATTGTTTTTTCTTCTTCAATATAACCCTCACTATTAGCTTCAAAACTATAAAAAGGGTTTGTCATTTCAATTGAGTATTGACTTACCCCATCAAATACTTTTGTAACTTCAAGCTTACGTTGAGCAACTAAACCGTCACCACAATCAATGTTTAAAACCGCATTAGCCTTAATAACATTAATATCCATAGACGTTAGTTTTACACGTTGTCCATCAACTTTAAAAGTACAACCATGTTCTTGTTCAATAGATAAAACAGGTACGATTTGCTTAGCTCCTTTATAAACAATAACATCTGTATACACTGTAGAAATTTCGGTTTTTCCTACTTCACCACTTTCTTTTGCTTTTACTACAAACGCTTCTCGTGATAATGTAATTGTATACCCATAGAATTGTGTTTCAGTAATAAAGTTTTCTAATCGGTCGGCTGTAGCTTCACCCTGTTCGATTTTCTTATCAATTTCTTTCATAGCCCCTACTAAACCACCAGCGGATTCAATTAGGTCTAAAGCGTCTTTACTTCGGTCTAAAATATTACCCCATGTATCGGCAACATTTTCTCCATCTCTGTGGAAAATTCGACTGTCAGAAATTAAAATTACTCCACGACCATAATAGTCTACTTTTACCAACTTTCCTCGTTGACTTTCGTGGAAACGAACAATTCCCACTCCATAGTCAACATAAAAACTATCTAATACAATATCTTCAATATTAAATACTTCTGTAAGTTTAATATTTTCTTCTGTTACAATTTTAACACGTTGATGTTGGTCTGGCACTTGTACCAACTGAATAACTCCATGTGTTGGAGAAATTTGTTGCACTTCCAAAGGAATGTGCCAAGACATAGGATTTCCGTTTTCATCCCTATTCCACTGCATTATAAGTGAATTATTATTTAATAACATATATTTTTCTCCTTTCATGAAATTGGACATAATGAAAGACACGATAATTCGTGTCCTCTATAAGTCCAATTCCTTTTAAAAACTTACAAATCCACTGATAAAGATAGACACGTTTGCACGTCCCAATCCTTGTGGATTACTGTCTGTTGATACACTTCTTACTTCTAAAGTATGTGTACCTCCATAATTTCCATCTGCATTCTTCTTGATATATTGTACAATATTTATATCTCTGTCTCCCGCAACATTCTCCAACACAAGAACCCCATCAATATAGATGTTACACTTTGCCAATTTACTGTAGTCATAAATTCCATGTATAATCTCATGCGAGTGTGACGGTACGGTTACGTTTACGGTATGAGAATGTCCAGAAACGTCAATTTGGTGAGAGTGGGCAGGAATGTTGTAGGTTACGTCATGTGAGTGTGACGGTACGGTTACGTTTACGGTATGACGATGACTCGGTACGGTTATATTTACTTGATGGGTGTGACTACGAGGTGTAAAAGTGTGAGTGTGTTCAAAACTACTTGTAGAAATCGAGTGGTCATGATTTCCACTTCCTGCTTTGGTAAGGTGTGTATACACTAGGGTTGGATATTTTGAATTTTGTCCACTGGTGGTTGATGTTGCTCCTCCTCCACCAGAGGTTGTACTTACCGTAGTTCCTCCACCGCTTTCAGAGGTTGTTGAAGAAGTTGTTTTTGGCACAGATGTTGATGTTATTGTTTTTGATACTGCTCCACCGTCTTTAGTGCTTTGCGTAATTCCTCCAGTGGTTTCAGTGGTTGTACTAAGAACATTTGCTTCTTGTGCCTTTGCTCCTTTACTATACGCACGGAACTTTTCAAGATTAAAAATTAATCGTGCCTCATCCATTCGTTGTAAACTGTTTGGTAGATAGAAACTAACCCTAAATGAGTTTTGATAATCAAATGAGTCTCGTGCTTGAATCGGGAATACTTGATAAATACCATCTTCGGATAATACTAACTTGTTATCCCCATTCTTTGAATGTAAGCGGAATGTTGCCTTACCATTTTCAATTCCTAAGAAAATACGCTCTTCTTGTTTTGCAGATGGGTCATAAATTGATAGTCCATGAGGATTAATTTCAAATGTGTTATCCTCGTTTCCGATTTGTAATTTAGACCCCAAAATCATCTTCCCGATAATGGTTTCTGCCATAATTCCCGAAGAGTCGATTGCCAACGTAGATGTTTTCCACTTATCCTGTGTAATTGAGATGAGTCCCGAACCGTAATAGATTTGTTTATTCTCATCTTCTGCATCTGATATATAGATACCTGCTTCTGAAATATCTATTTTATTGCTTGTGCCTTTTCCTCGGACTACTTGAGCAGCAGCGTCAAGACCCTCTGTTAATAACTTCTCTACTGCCACATTGTTAGAGGCACTGTCCGCCCATGTGTCTTTCCAGAAGTTTGTCATGGTTGTCAACTGAGAAGTCTTTTTACTAATATCGCCAATAGTCTTAATACTGGTAGCTTTTGGTTTTTTATTATTGGTAAACTTTAAGTCTGATACACTTCCATGTTCTGTTTGATTTGGTTTAAAAGTAAAACCGTAAAGTTGCAGTTTTCCTTCATCATCCGCAATACTAGTGTCTTCAACATCCAAATCGAGTTTAATTCCAATTTTAATATGGTTATTCCAAGCGTCTGGAGTTTTGATTTTAGAAAGGAACTCATAAGTTGTCATTGAGAAATCTACGTACACCTTATTCATGTCGGCAATTACTTCAAGGGCATGTTGATAAAGTGAATAAGCTAATGTGTAATAGTCGTTAGTAATTGATGATTCTATAATGTAGTCTTCTAACTCTTCTAGGTCTTGACTTGTGAAGATTTTAGCTCCATTATAAAAAGCGTTCTCTTTTTGAATGTCAATTCCTATCTGAGTCATTTGAGCGAATAATGAATCACTTCTATCTTTTAAAGTTTGAATTGTATTCATCATTTGTTCAATATCTTTCTCTAATTGCGTTACAATCAAACTTTGCTCTTTTTGTTTTTGAGGCTGGTCTCCCGCTTTAATGTAGCCTGTTAAAATGGCATTCTCTGCTTTATAACGTCCTTGTAACGAACTAAGTTCCGCCTGACGTTTGGTAATCATTTGGTCATTCGAGTTTTTATCTAGTTTAAGTTGCATAAACTCAACATTCTTTTCGTCTACCAACTTGTTATATTCTATTAAAGCTTTGGTTAAACTTTGAGACATAATATCATTTTCTATGTAGTAAGAAAAGTCTTCCACATATTCCGTTCCTAGTGGATTTTCTTCTACAATGGAAACGTTTGGACTCTCGACATACAGGCGAGTAACTACATTTTCAAGTTTATGAGTCTCCTCTATTTGTGCAATTGCATTGTCATAGTTTAAGACAATCCCTGTTTCCTCTCCAAAACTGTTTTTATCATACACATTTAAAACTTGGTTGTAAGAATCATATACACATACACAATCAAATGCTTCCTCAACCAGTCCCATAATCGTTGTCCAAGAGGCGCTGTTAGCTTCAAAGTAGCGATACTTTGTTGTTAAATGTTTACTCATTCTTCCTGTTTCGTAGGTTAATTCAATTTTAGGGAAGAATACTCTTAACTGGTGTGTATTGGCGAAACCAAACTTAAATTCCTGTTTAGTATCGTTAAGATATGTTATATTATATGTTATACCGTAACGGTAATCTACGTCCGAAGAATAACGAGCTTCAATTTTTTTAATTCCGTATGGTAGGTTTGTAAAGGTATGTGAAATTGTTTCTTTCTTTTGTAAAAGGTCTCCGTTATAACTTTTCATATCTGTATATACAATAGTAAAAGTTAAAGGTCTATCTCCAACGTCTAGTGACATGGTTTTAGACCACAAAAGACCATTTTTTTCTACTTGCTCAACTGTATGATTTGTTATTAATTCTAATGTTTCTGTTTCGTTATATAACCCCATTTCTTTACGTGCTAGTTCATCTACGTGTCCTACAGTAAAGTTTGTTTGTTCCTCAAACCAGTTTAAAATTCCATCTGATATTTCAACTTGTTCGTTTTTGGGTCTATATAATTGTCGAGTAGCTCCCTCGGAAATAATAAAGTTCTTTTTATCCAATGTTTTTTCAAATGAGTATGCTACTAGTGTTTTGGTTTTTCCTTGTTTTGTGCTTTTTGTCTTGATATTATCATCAATAATGAATCGACTCTTTTCACCATTTAATTCCATGATGATTTGCATTTTTCCACGAATAGCAGAATACAGTTCAAAATCTATTTGCTTGTTCATGTATATTATTTTTGAAGGTATTTCAATATTCATTTGTGTAGGAGTTCCTTGACTGTACACAACAGACTGAACATACTCCTTAGGAATCTCTCCCCACTCCTCATGTCTATTTTTCATAAGAGTGAATGAGTATACGTTTTCGTTCAAACTTATTGGTCTATACACAATAAACCTCCTTTCATATTAAAAACAGTAATTATTTATACACACCCCTTTTATAAGAGTGTGTATTTGAATCACTGTTTTAGTTTTGTATAGCTACTTTATTTTGGAAGAATATGTCGATTGTACAATTTCCAGTTACTTTAATAACGTTACGACCATAGGCAAGTCGTAACCACTTTTTGTTAAAGTTTGGTCGTAGGTTAATGGTTTTATCCGACAAACAAACTACTTGCTTTAATCCCTCATTGTAGCACATAACTTCTATTCCACTTGGTAGTGATTTAAACTCCATTGTTTCACCTAGAGTTTGGTTCTCAATTGTTACTTTTGCAGTTCCACTAGTATGATTAGTTATAAAGTTAACATCTGGGTAAACGTACTGCTCAACGTTGGATTTGTTGTATATTTCGATTGTTTTGTAATGCTCCATTGTGTACTTATGGTGAGCTACAGTAGAGTAACTACAACCACTTGACAAACGCATTTTTAATGTAATATAGCCTGTTTCATCTTCAAAACGAACATCTGACATATCGGTAAATAAAACATAGTATAAAATATCCCTATTTTGGTGAGAGATAAAAATTCGATAATCCTCTGGTTTCATTAACCAATTATTTAAAAAGAAAATGTCTTCCTCTGTGAATGGTAGAAATTTACTTCCATTACTTTTTGTAATGGTAATCTCAAAAGAAAATTCATTGTATTTAACGCCTTGAAAACTTTTTGCGAAGTTGTTGGTTTCCTCTTCGATAATGGCTCGACTAGTTCCTAAAACAGAAGAATTGGTACTATCCAATGATACAATATAATACCCTAAATCTTCTGCGTTAACCCCATCAAAGGTGAAACCGATATTTCTAAATTGAGCCATATATACACCTCCTTATAAGGTAAAGAGGGGTTACACCCCTCTTAACGTTTCATTATCTCACTTGCAATTTCGTCGATAAGTTCGGTTTTAGCCACCTCAATCATTGATTCAAGTTTAGGAAGTACATCTTCTGTAACATTACCTTTTACTTCAATAAGTGACCCAATACTAATATCTAAATTCTGACTAGAGTTGTTTGTATTTGTAGTAAGTGCATTATTTAATTTATTTTCTAAATCTTTTGTTAGTACACCCTGTTCTAGTTGTACTCCAGAGTTTGTAACTCCAGTACTTGTAATTCCCATTCCCGCCATTAATTCCTGAGCGGTACGTATGTTTTCAATTAATTCTTCTCTTAATAAATCGCCAATGGCATACAGTCCATCTCCGGTTTCATCTAACCAATCAGACATTAAAGTATCAAGTGCAACAACTTCGTCTCCAATGGTTACAAAACCATCTACAAGAGCCTTATTTACAAGGTCTGCAATGTTTTGAGGGTCTAAAGCTTCCTCTAACTCTTTGTCTATTTTTTCCATTTCCTCGTCAAAACGGTTATTACCATTTTCTTTTTCTTTATCCCTAATCATGTCGTTAATAACTTTTTGTTGTGCTTCGTATTCGTCACGTAACTGTTGCAGTTTTAACTGACCTGCTAAAGATGTATCTCGACTTAAATTATTGATTTGTTGCTGGATTTCATCTAACTTACGTTGCTCACTGTTTAAAGAATCCTCCCAATCTTCCTCGTCAAATTGTTTATTATATAAGTCTTTTTGTTTTTGTAATTCCGTTTTTACAGCATCGGTTCGTTTTTGTAACTCGTTTTCAATGGCAGAAGTAATATCTTTTTGCACGTTGGTTACAGTTTGTGCCATAGTTTCTTCTGCTTTCTTAATTGAAGCCGTATAATCTTCCCACTCAACTACTAGGTCTGGTAAGCTATTTCGTATAATGTCATCATATTTTTCAATTAAATCAATTAACTCTTCAGCTTCATCAAGTACTTCATCACGAGAATCTCCAACATATTGACTTGCTATAGTTTTGTATTTATCCATAAGCTGTTTGTAGTTTTTAATAGTACCGTCAGTGTTAAACTCTACCCCTTGCTCGGATAACTTTTTCTTTAACTCGTCGGCTTCAACCTTTAACTCATTACCTTGTTGTACTAAAAGGTCTTGTTTTTCTTTCATAAGGTCGATTTCTTCTTGCATTAATTTTACTCGTTCTGAGGCAGTAGCATTTTGTTGTTTAGCTTGGTTAATAGCCAGTTTCTTATCTACATCATTAATTAACCCATTAATTTCATAATAGCGGTCACCAAGAGCTTCAACAAGTTTTAAGGTTTTTTCGTGTTCCTTATTAACATCCTTAATTTCTTGGGTTAACTCCTCGATGGATAAGGATGTTGAAGGCAATGTGTCGTTTGTAAGAGTGGTGTATGCGTCAATAACATCCATAATGGAATTTACATACTCAATTTGTGCTTCTTTTGCTTCTCCAGTTAAACTATTAGCGTAGTTTTGTAACTCTTTTAAACGAGAAGCGTAGTTTGTTAAATTTCCTTCTTTATCAAACTTAAACCCAGCAGAACTTAATACGTTCTTATTGTCTAACATTTCATTTCGTTGTTCATTATATAACTTTTTGGTCGCTTCTAACTTATCGTTTAGTAACTTAATTTCTTCCTTATGTAGTTTTTTCGTAGTTTCTACATTTGTAGCCGACTCTTGTAATTGACGATTTAATTCAAGAGCATTGTTAACATCGTCTAAAGCGTCATTTAATTCATAATAACGGTCGATTGTTAATTTAAGGTCTTTAACAACTTTTTCACTTGATGAACCTTTTGAACCACCAGAACCTTTTGAACCACCAGAACCTTTTGAATTACTTGGTTTATATCCTCCAGATGAAGTGGTAGATGAATTACTAGGGTTATATGGTGTAATTGTAAAGTTTAAGTCTCCACTACTTAACTTTTCGTATGAATCTAAACTTCCAAGTATACCATCAATTTTAGCTATTTTATCAGTTACACTTTGTAGAGCTTTAGCGGTTACATTTCCTTGTGATAAACTTGACGTGTTAACAGTAGCTCTACCAGTCATTGCTGATATTGCCACCCCATCTAACGCACCAGTTGAAGACATACTACCATAGAAACTATTGTAGTGTGAAGATGCACGATTTGACAACTCATTCATCATTTGAAGACTCTTAACACCTGCTTGGTTTTGTACATCCAATGAGTTGTTAGCTTGACTTTCCTCGGCTTCTAACTCACCCTCAAGTTGCGCCTTTTTAGCTTCAAGTATCTTTTTCTCGTTTTCAAGTTTTGCCTTTAATTCTTGTATATCTATACCGTTAATAAGAAAAGCAGCTTGGTCTTCCATAGATACACGTTCTTCACCAGCTTCTTCTTTAATACCTAGTAAAGTTAATGTATTTTGGTATAATTGGTTAAGTGTGTCTGCATCCATTTGCATTAACTCTGTGTATACCTGTTGGTCTACTGCTCGTTTATACTCGGCAACGTTTGCATATTGGTCTGCACTTACTCCCCATCTTTCATATAAAGAATCAAATACTTGTGAGTTTCTTTCTCTTAACTCTTCATAAAATTCTTCGTTGGTAGCGTTTAAACGGTAGAAAGTACCTTTTAATTCTTCTTCCATATTACCGAAAGTTCCAATAACACCCTCCACTGCCTGTTTAGCGGCATCCGACATTTCGTCAAAAGGAGTTGATAAATCAATATCTAATACCTCTTGAATTTGACTAGCCAAATCGGCGCCAAACATTTCAGTTAAGTCGGCACTAGACATATCTTCAAATAATTCATTAATGGTGAATAAAGCCCCTTGAAAATCTTCTAAACTACTTAAATCACTATCTAAAATTTCTCCAAAACTTTTTGAGAATGGGTGTCCATCTTTAAACTCAATACCATTTCCTTCGTTTAATATATCTATTAATGATTCATTTGCAGCATATAGTTCTTGGTACTTGTCAATAGTTTCATCAAGACTTGCTATATCTCCAAAACCTAAAGGGTTAACATATGATTGGTCAAATTGACTTGAAATTTTTTCTTTTAATTGGAGAGCTTTGTCAACTGTAGTTTCCATCTTTTCCATTTGTTCTTCACCAAATAAATTGAAAATTTCTACATCTTCTTTTCCAACCTCTGCTAACGCTTGTTTAAGTTCTTTAATAGTGTCTAAATATTGTTGTTTTAAAGCTTCAAATTGTGTATTGTCTATACGTCCGGCATCGCGTAAAGTCATGTAGTCATTCATAATTTTACCAGCATTGGTAGCACTTGTTTTTATATCGGTTACAAGAGAATCCACCCTTTCAGTAAATTCTTTCGAAGCATCTGCTATATAACCAGCTTTACCGTTTATACTGTAAACAACACCATTTTCAATATCTGAAACTTTATTATCTAAAGCCTTTTTAGCATTTATTAATTGATTAGCAAGATTTTCAGTTTGACTCATAGCATTGTCAAATGTTGTATTACCAAATAAGTCGGTTTTACTAACCTCTTCCATAACCTCATTTGCTTTGAGTTGTCTTTGTAATTCGGCTTCTTGTTCTAGTAAATCAATACGAGTTCCAAGTGCAATATTTTCATTGTTTAAAACAGATTCAATACTTTCGTAACTTGAAGCATGACCACTTAACATTTCATTGACACTATTTGTTAATTCCTGTTGCTTTTCAATAGACGTATTTTCGTCATTAATGGTTTCCACCATTTTACGCATTGAAGAAACATCGGCTTTTACATTATTAAGTTTTTCCACAGAATCTGTGTAACTATTTACCTTTTCATTTAAACTACCAATACTTTCAGTAATTCCCTCAAGAGTTCTACCATGATTAAACTCTTTAAAAGCACTAACTAATTTACCAGCTAAAGAAATAGCTGTGCTAATTGCTACAGATAAACCAAAAGACATAGCAGTTTGTAAAGCATATGTTTTTATAGTTGTTTTTGCCAATTCTATTTGGGTTGTTCGCAATGCAGCTTGTTCAGTTTTTAAATTAGTTACTAAGTTGGTAATAGATTTATCCTGTGATTTACGTACTTCTATATCTCTAAGAGTTTGATTTATAGTCTGTTGTGCTACAGCTATTTCATTTTTCATGTCTTCAATTTTAACTTTATTTTTTGCAATATAGGTATTTATATTACCAATTGCTTTAATATGACTTTCTCCAAGAGTTAACATCATATCCCTAGCTTGCTTACCTCTGTCGGTAAATGTTAACAAAGAAGTTCCCGCTAAAGTAATTGTGGTTGGTATAGCTCCAAAACTATTTACTAAATCCATTAATGTACTTGCTAATTGAACTCCACCAGCTATAACAGGTTGTAGTCCATCTGAAAAGGCTAACATCTTATCTTTTAAAATATTAATTTGTCCCGCTAAAGACTCAACCCTAATTTCATTTGCTTTTACTAATTCGCCAGATGAATTTAAACCAGCCTCTTGTAATTCTAATACTCGAGCATAGTTTTCCATCATGGCGGTAAAGTAACTACGTCTATTGTTTCCTGCTAATTTTTCACCAACAAATTGTTGAGTACTGTCGCTTAAATCATTCCATTTAGCGGCCACATCTCCTAAAATATCTTCTAGGTTACGTAACTCTCCACCTTGTCCACGGATAGATACACCAATATCATTTAATGCTTTTTCCGCATTGGCAGTTTCAATTTCAAAATTCTCTACTGATTCCCCCATGTCTTCAATAACTTGTTTTTGTTGTAAAGTGCGAGCCGCAATCATTTTCATTGCATTTCCGACTTCGGCACCAGTGGCGTTCATTGCTTCACCTAAAGCACCAGTAATACCCATGTACCATTCCATCGTACCACCAGCACTCTCAACAATAGAACCTGATGTATCAATGGCACTAACCATTTCTTGAATACCCTTAACGTTGTCAATTTCTAGGGCATTGGAAATACCAATTAAGTTATCTCCTAGGTAAGTAATAGCATTAGAAACGTTTCCTGTTACACCGTTAATTTCTTTCTCCAATAATTTATATTGGTTTAAAATTGAGTTTACCGCCGAGGTTGTTTGTTCCGCATCCCACTGGGTAATATTTTGAATCATAGCAGTACCAGCTAGCTTATCTTGAACCGCTTCAATACTTTCTCCAGCTGTCGCATAAATCTTTACCATTTCCATTAGACTTGTGGTTGTTTGTCCGTTTGCTTGGGCAATTTGACGTGCAGTCTTAGTCCACTCGTTAAACTCCTGACGTGTTACATCCATTGAAATAGCAACGTCTGTATATGCGTTATCCAAGTCCATTGTGTATTGAACAGCGTCTTGGAAATAGTTTTTCATGTTATGTAAAATTGCTTGTAAAGACACGTAACGAACAACTAAGTTTTTAATTGAGCTTTGTAAATCATCATAACTACGTCTAGCTTCATCAACATAACGGTCTCTAAATAATTGTTGTTGCTCTTTTAATTGTTGGTTTAATTGCTCTTTTTGTTTATTTAAACCCTCTACACTATAGGCGTTAATTTCCATAGAGTTAGTTAACTTGTCAAAAGCAGACTTTTGAGATTCCGTTGCCGCTTGAAACTCTTTTGTTTTCTTAATAGCCTCAATTTCAGATTTTAACCACTCGTCAGTTTCCTGTTTTAATTGTGTAATATGTTTACTATTTTTCTTTTTTGAAATTTCGTCAATCTTTTTACCAATATTTCCCTGTAAATCATTAATACCCTCTAGTAAGGCTTTGTCGTTACTTAAAACTTGTCCCCATTGCTGTAGTTCAATTCTAATTTGACTAGCCTCTGTTCTAATTTGATTTAACGATTTTCCCGAATTGGCTAATGAATCGATTTGCTTAGAAATTTCATCTATAGGAAGAATCCCCTCTAACAAATTCTTATCCGCCTTAATTGTAAGGTTGTTTAATGAATTATATAGTCTTTCTTGTATTAATTCAACTTTACTAGTAAGAGCCTTACCAGACCTGTCAACATTTTCTACAATTTTTTTTAATGGGTCTACATTGGTGTTACCACCTGCTATATCTAAATTAATTTTGATTTCTTGACCACTAACTTTTTTGGCAAAGTCTTTAAACTTTGTCCACGACGCATTTTCATCTGGACTTAGTGTATAACTAAAATTTAATGCCATGTGTCAACCACTTCCTTTCCAAAAGGTAAAAAAGGAAGGGGTTGAACACAATGACATTAAGTGTCCAATTTTTAGTGTTCAACCCCTTCTAATTTGTTTTCCAACCTTTTTTCTTCATTTGTTTTTGAATTATATTTTTTAGTTTATTATGCTTATCTTCAACAACAACTTCCATGTAAGTATAAAAATCACGAGGGTAACCACCTTGTTCCTGTAACTGGTAAATACCACTTCCTGTCCAATCGTAGAAGTCAACACCTCTAACAATACCCTCGTCGATGTAGTATGCTTTACCTTCACCTCGAGTTAAGTTTTTCATAAAGACTTTAATACCCTTACCATTAATTGAAACTTTGTAGTCATAGTTATTAGAGTCTAATAAACTTCCGGACTTTCCTTTTTCACCACGTCTTTCGTATTGTGTTGGGGTGTATCTATCATACACTTCTTCTTGAATTGATTGTTGCATCATTTGAGCAAAATAATTAAAGCACTCTTTACTATTAAGTACTTCATATAAATCTTTGAGGAATTGGTTCATAATCATGGCGTGAAACTTTTTAAGGTCATTACCTGCCATAACACTACCCCTCAATCATTTTTAATTTCTCTTCTAAAGCTTTCATTTGTTCTTTTAATTCGTTGGCTTCTTGTTGTTTAATTTTAGCTTTTTCTTCTTCCTCTTTAATTTTGGCTTGTGCTTCATTAATCATTGGAAGTTTAATTGAATCTGGTAAACTTGCAATAGCGTCAGACTCTTTAATTTGTTTTTTAATTAAATCTAGAATAATAATATTACATTCTAAACCAATGGCTTCGAGCATTTCATCTGGATTGTTAATTAAATCCAATGCTTCTTCATCTGTAACATCTAATTCAATGTTTGTTAGTAATTTAATACATTCTAATACAGATAGTCCATCCATTGATAAGTTACCACTTTGTTCATCTAATTTTGATAAAATGGCTTCACGTTGTTTAGTAGTTGGGTTATACATTAACACAAAATCTAAACCTTTTTCAACCATGTCAGTAATTTTATCTCGATTATATGTTGCCTTAACTTTGCCGTCTAAATAGTAGTAAGCACAACGAATATCCTTAAATTTCATAGAACTTAATTTCATAGTATCATCCTTTCAAATTTAACCTATGTATTCAAAAATTGTCATTAGTAATTAATGACATTATACTACCCTTGATTAATTTCAAGGGTAGAAAATAACATTAATTAGCAAGACTCAGCATCGTAAGGTAAGTAAACAACATAACCTAAATCATCGCAAGTACCACTTGATAATGCTGTAAATGTGTAAGAAACAGTTGACTCACCAATTTCTTTAGAACCTGATAATGAGAAGTTTTCGTCTGGTGCAGCTACAGGAATA
>ERZ1035027.186-NODE-186-length-39286-cov-7.709210_pt1 | contig 39286 bp, 27 predicted proteins | sample MGYA00520604_ERZ1035027 | MGnify/ENA primary metagenome ERZ1035027 (study PRJEB33766, sample SAMN09781743) | gut metagenome | biome: gut microbiome | host: Homo sapiens | place: Madagascar | study: EMG produced TPA metagenomics assembly of the PRJNA485056 data set...
GGTGAAGGGGCGCCGCTCCCGGGCAGAAGGTGGTCTATCCCCAGAACCCTTGCTAGGCCACCCTCTGTCCGGGAGGCCGGACGCGCGCCGCGCCCGGCTTTTCCCGATGCTGCGTTTCCTGCGCTGCAGCTTGCGCATCGCCACGTTGTGACGCTTATTCGTCGTTGCCCTTTAAGGAAACGGGTTCGCCCTTCTTGGCGATCAGCGGCATGCTGATCGCGTGCGCCGGGCAGGCGTCCATGCACGAGCGGCACTTCGTGCATTCGCTCCATGCGGCCTCGGACAGCTCGGGATGGCGCGGGTCGATGCCTTCATCGCAGGCGCGTCCGCAAGCGCCGCACTTCTTGCCTTGGGCCGTTTCCAGGCACTTCGTGTTGTCGATGGTGGGCTTGAACGTGCGGTTCAGCTTGGCGATAAGGCTCATGAACGCCGAAAGCGGGCACAGCTTATGGCACCACTTCTTGAACAGCAGCACCTCGGCGATCAAGATGGCGGGCACCACGATGAGCGACCACGTCACGTCGCCTTGCGCGAACAGGTTCACCAGCAGCAGGATGGTGGCGAAGGTCAGCCCGATGGGGCACACCAGGCAAAACACCGGGAAGCCGAAGATGAAGGTGGACAGCAGCGCACCGCCCAGCACGAAGTGGCGGGCATCCACGGCCTCGCCGCGCTTCTTCGCGCAGCCTGCGCAGCCGGACAGGCCCTTCGAGTCCTTCTCGCAGCCGGTTGCCAGCGCCGCCTTCTCGTCCTCGGTTAGCGGCACGATGTTGGCTGCGGCCTCGGTTGCCTTATCGTCTGCCTGTTTCGCGGCCTTTGCCTTCTCGGCTTTCGCCTGCTTCTCGGGCTTGGTGAATACGCCGCGCAGCTTCTGCACCAGGGGAACGGGGCACATCCAGCCGCAGAACGCGCGGGCGAACACGATGATGAGCGCCACCATGATGACCAGCGATACCACGGCGCGCGGTACCATCATCTTGCTGGCCAACATGGTGCCCAGCGCTCCCAGCGGGCAGAGGATGGAGATATCCCAGATGCCCGGTGCCGAAATGGTGCCGATGCCCAGGTTCGTCAAAAAGCCCACGAACACGATGGCCACGATGACGAGCGCGGTGATGGTGCGCAGCGTCTTGGAATTGCGTTTCATGACCGCACCTTACCTTTCTACCTGGTCAAGCGGCTTGATAGCGATGGCGCGTGAAGTGGCGCCCTCGGAAATGGAGCCGTTTTGCAGCGATACGCACACGCTCTCGCAGGCGCCGCAGCCGTTGCACTTGTTGTCCAGCACCACGGGACGGTTCTCGTCGTCAAGCTTGATTGCCTCGTAGGGGCACGTGTCGTAGCAGAATCGGCAGCCGATCAGCTTGTATGCCAGGCACCAGTCGGTGTTGATGACGGCGCGGCCGATGATGACGTTCTCCTTCGTGGCGCCTGCTGGCAGCTCCAGCGCGCGCGTGGGGCAGGCCGAAACGCACAGCGGTGTGCCGCCGTTCTCCTCGGTGCACCAGTCGCAGTAGTTCTCGCTGAAATCGAACGTAGGCGTGCGCATGTTCAGGATGCCGTCCTCGATGTGCGCCGGGCGGATGACGTCGCGCGGGCAGATCTCGTAGCATTTCTCGCAGCGGATGCATGCGCTGATCAGGCGGTCCTCATCCTGTCCTCCCGGAGGGCGGATGATGGCCTGTGGGTTCGCCAGCTTCAGCCCTCCCAGGCCCAGCATCACTGCTGCGCCGCCGATGCCCAGGCATAGCGTGCGGCGCGTCATGCCGCCGGTTTTCGCTTGCTTCCCTGAGGCGGCTTGCGCTGTTGCCGTGTCGGCCGCTTCCCTCGTCTGTCCCGCGCGGCCTTCGGGCAGGTCCGTGCGGTTATCCGTGTTGTCCATCTCTCCTTCTTTCGCTCGCGCCCGATGCTGGCCTCCCCGTATCCGACGCCCTCCACGTCGGGAAGCCTGGCGGGGCAAAACCGCCGACGCGCCGGCTTCGAAGCGCGTCAGCGGGCGATGTACGTTACTCGTCTTCGGTCAAAACGTCGTCCAAGAACGCCTTATCGGTGTTCAGAAAGCCGTCGGTGAGGTAAGCCAGGCCCTGATAGAGGTCGGTTTTCGCGAAACGCTTCATATTCGCGGTCATCATGGGAACCCAGGACAGCAGATGGTCTTCCAGGAAGTTCCTCTGCGTGGTCAGCAGCGCGGCGGCCTCCTCCTCGTCGCCCTTGCGCAGCGCATCGGCGGTACGGTTGGCAAGCACCTGCTCGAACTCCAGCTCCAGAGCTACGTGGTCCTCGCCTTCCTTCCAGCTGTTCTTCTTGTCAAGGCCGGCGGAGCGGTAGATGGCCAGCACCTCGTCGCGGGCATCCTGCATGAGCAGGCGCTTCTCGGAGGTGTACACGCTTTCGAACGGGTAGGCGGCGCTGTAGGCGTCCACGCCGTGGCCGATGAACACGCGGGTGTAGTCCACGGCCAGGTCGGTCAGGCTGTTCTCCCAGGTATTGGACAGGTACTTCGCCAGGCGCAGGTAGCCTTCGTCCACGTCGGCGTTGCCCGTGGAGGCGGGGAAGCGCATGCCATGCAGCTCGTCGAGCAGCTCCTGGTCGATTTCCACACGGAACAGGCGGCTGAGCAGGCCATACGTTGCGGCGCGCTGCTCGATCAGCTTGATCAGATCGTCCATGGAAGCCTGCTCTGCGGCGGTGTTGGCGTTCTCGGTCATGGTTAGTCCTCCTTAGAATCGGCCGCGGACTCGTCCACGACGTCTGCCAGCATTTCCAGGCCCTGCTTGCCCGTTTCGGTGGTGAACCAGGCCTTGCGCCATTCCAGCGCGTCGCATTGCTCCAGCTTGTCCACGAAATGCGGGGCGTACAGGCGGGGCTTTTGCACCAGCAGGTCGCTATCGACCTTGCCGTTGATGTCCGGGGTTGCGGCGCCGTTTTCGGCTGCGCACAGCGTGAGGATGCGTTTGTAGATGACCGCGTACGCCGCGTCCTCCTCAAGCAGGGCGCGCAGGCGCTCGATCGGTTTGTCGGAATCAAGTTTTGCCTGACCAGGCTCGGTGATACGCCAGAACACCTCAACGGGCTCGGCGGCTTCAAGATACTCCACGCCGTCCACGACCACGGTCTTAGGTTCGTTTACCGTGTCGTCGGCGGGCTGGCCGTCGGCGGTGATGCGCTCGATGGCGCCGGCTCGCTCGAGCAGGCTGCACAGGTTTGCGGCGGTGTAGACGCTGAAGTTATCCTGCTGCAGCTTATCGACGTGGGCGTTCACGGCCTCGGCGGTTTGCGGCTCTTGCACGAAGGACAGGATGCCCAGCAGCACCTTGCGGCGCGGGGCCATGGATTTGAACAGATCGTCGATGCGCTCGGTCGGCGTGCGGCTATCGCTTTCGGCATCGAGCTGCTGTGCGGGTGCATCGATTGCCGAGCTGATGGCGGTGCAATCGCCGCCCTCGTCATCATCGTCCGCGCCGGTATCCTCCAGCGGGTCGAACTCGTCAAGCTCGGAATCAAAGGATAGATCGAAAGTGGAATCAGACATGCTCCGCCCCTCCCAGACATTGCCAACAACAAAACAAGCGCCTGCCTTCTGGCATGACGCTACAGTGCCGGCCCGTAAGACCGACTCCGGGAACTTCACCCCTGAAGCTCCGACTTTTTGCAAACAATGTCTGCCGCACGCATCTGGTGCGCCGGCGGACTCCCCGCGACGATGATATGCGCGCCGCATCGACGGTGTCAAGGCCCGATTCCCTGTGTCAGATTATTTGAATTTGAGGATAGTGGTTTTCGCGTTTGACAATGCGCGGAGGGTTGCGCCATACTGCGCGGCGGGGTTTGGGGAAGAATGCAAGTGGACGACGGACCTGGCCGCGTGGGGACGTGCGCCGGCCCGCTTTGGTTTGGAGAAAGGAAGCTGAAGCCATGACCGCTTTTATTCGACCCTCTTTGATTCTTCGCATGGACCTGGACGAACGTTTATTCAACGACGAGTGCGTCTCCGATATCAAACGCTCGTACTCCTATGTGGCGCCGTCGCTTGTGCAGGCGCACAAGCCGGTAGACGGGCAGCGCCCGGAGAACGTGATGCGCTTCATGATCAAGCTGCATCGCGCCTACTGGGACAAGTCCGACGAGGCAGCGCAGCAGCTGTGGGAGGGCGTCATGCCCAAGTGGCTGCACAACATGTTCTCGAAGGTGTCCAACACCATCACTGCCGCCAACAACGTTCGTGCCGAAAACGGCCAGCCGGCGTTTCCGTATCACTGGCTTGAGCTGGAGTTCGGCGACAATGCGCTCATTGCGGTGAAGACGGGTTCCGATTCGTCGTTTCCTGCCGATGGGGTGGACATGGTGGAGCGCGTGCGCGACCTCATGAACGCCGGTGCGCTGGGGCAGGATATCGCTTGCGTGCGCATTCCATCGCGCGCCAGCTACGAGGCGCAGCTTGCAGCCGCCGAGCAGGCGCAGGCGGAAGCCGTCGTTGCCGCCGAACAAGGCGACTCCGCAGGTCAAGTGGCCGAGCAGGCTGAGCTCGCCAGCGTCACCGCCGAGCAGGCCGTCGATGTTGCCGGCACCGCCGCCGAGGGGCAGGCCGATTCCGCCGACCCCGCCGAGCCCGCCTTCGCCATTCCCGAGCTGCCCGCGTTCGACGTGGACTACGGCACCTGGGGCATCGAGTACGCCGACGGCTCCGTGCGCGAGTTCAATGTCGCCGCCGGTGCGTTCTCGTAGGCGAACGGCTATACTAACCAATTGCAAGGGGGTAGACGAGAAAGGGGCAGCAATGCCAAGTGCCAAGAATTTCCTCGGTCTGCTCGAAAAGCTTCAGAGCGCCGATATCACGGTTCACCAGAACCGCTGCGCCGTCGTGCGCAATCGCAACGCCACGTGCATGAAATGCGCGGAGGTGTGCACATCGGGCTGCATCTCCTATAACGACAACGAGCTGATCATCTCGCCGGAGAAGTGCATCGGCTGCGGCACGTGCGCCACCGTGTGCCCCACGTGCGCGCTCGAGGCCCATCGTCCCAACGACGCTGAGCTGCTGCATCGCTGCATCCAGGCCATGCGCGCCGCCGACGGCGAGGTCGTCATCGCGTGCGAGCAGATCGTGAACGCTGCAGAAGGCCTGCTTGACCTGGAGAAAGTCGTGCCCGTCACGTGCCTTGGGCGCGTGGAGGAAAGCCTGCTGGTCACCCTGGCCGTGGCCGGCGCAAAACACGTCAGCCTGGTCGAGGGCAAGTGCGCCTCCTGTGAGCACGCCACCGGGTTCCACATGGCCGAGCAGGTGCGCGACACCGCCAACACGCTGCTGGAAACATGGAACAGCGACACGCGCGTCGACCTGGTCAAGAAGTTCCCGCACCAGGTGCGCCTTGAGGGCAAATCCGGTTTCGATGCCGGCAAGCGCAGGTTCTTCGCGGAGATGGGCTCCGAGGCGAAAGCCGCCGCCGGCACGACCGCCGACTACGCCGTGAAGGAAACGCTCGGTATCGAGGAGAAGCCCGAATCGCGCTTCCAAAAGGTGATGGAGGACGGCACGCTGCCGCATTTCATCCCCGACCGCCGCGAGCTTCTGCTGAACAGCCTGTCCAGCCTGGGCGAGCCGCAGGACGTCATGATCGAGACGCGCCTGTGGGGCCACGTCATCATCGACCCGGATAAATGCAGCAGCTGCCAGATGTGCGCGACGTTTTGCCCGACCGGAGCCATCAGCAAGTTCACCGACGAGGACGGCACGTTCGGCGTGGAACATTTCCCCGGCGATTGCGTGAAGTGTCGCTGCTGCACGGACATCTGCCCGCAGCAAGCGCTCACGCTTTCCGACGAGGTGTTCGCCGTCGACCTGCTCTCGGGCGCGGTGGAGCGCTACGAGATGAAGCCGCTCGCGCACCCCGTGGACGACCCGCACCAGATCTGGCGCACCATGAAGGACCTGCTCGGCTGCGATCAGGTTTACGAGCGCTAAATCCGCTTCCATAGCTTTCGCACGCGGGGCCGTCCTTCGGGGCGGCCCCGTTCTTTAAGCCCGCTTTCAGGCTGCGCCGTATACTGTTGATTGAAAGAATGCACGCCTGTGCCCTGCGGTGCGGGTTCGGGAATCGACGGAAGGCACACCATGCAGATCCTCATCGTGGAAGACGATGTGCGGCTTGCCCGCGCGCTGGCGCACATCCTGGAGGAGAACGGCTACGGCACCGATGTGGTGCACAACGGCGCCGACGGGCTTGCCTATGCCGAAAGCGACATCTACGATGTGGTCATCCTGGACGTCATGCTTCCCAAAATGGACGGTTTCACGGTAGTGACCGAATTGCGCCGCAAGAACGTGAGCACGCCGGTGCTGCTGCTCACCGCGCGCGACGCCGTGCCCGACAAGATCACCGGTCTTGACAGCGGCGCCGACGACTACATGACAAAGCCGTTCAGCCCCGCCGAGCTGCTGGCGCACCTGCGCGCCCTCACGCGCCGCCAGGGCGAGGTAATCTTCGAGAAGCTCGATGCGGGCGATCTTTCGCTGAATCTGGAAAGCTACGACCTGACGTGCGGGCAGAAGACCATCCACCTGTCGTTCAAGGAGTTTTCCCTGGCGAAGGTGCTTATGAGCAACGCGGGTCAGGTGGTGTCGAAGGAGCTGCTCATCGAGCGCGTGTGGGGCGTGGAATCCAGCGCCGAGGACAACAACGTCGAGGCCTACGTCAGCTTCCTGCGCAAGAAGATGCGTTTTTTGGGCTCGAAAGCGTGCATTGAGACCATCCGCAAAGCGGGCTATCGTTTCGCCGCCGATGGCGCCGCGGCCTAAGGTGGTCATCCCATGCTGAAAAAGCTTCGCATCAAGTTCATAGCGTTGAACATGGCCACCGTCGCCGTTGTGCTGACAGTGATCTTCGCGGCCATCTGCGTGGTGAACCATCGACAAAGCGTTGCCACGGTCGACGGCGCGCTCAACCAGGCCATCGCGCAGGCCGTCGAGCATCAGAGCAGGCAGATGGGGAAAGACGCGCTGGGCGAAGGCCAGCCGGACGGGGAGCAGCCTGCGCCCGCCGATGGCGGGTCGGATGGGTCGTCGAGCTCTGATGGCCAGAAGGCGTCGGCCCAGGTCGCCGGGCAGGTCGCCGGCTTTGCAGAAGCGGATGCCGCCGTGGGCCGGGAAAACGCCGCGGTCGAGGCGCTCGCCGGCTCTGCTGATCAGGAGCTCGCCGTCGCCGACTCCTCCGACGTTGCGGCGCCGCCGACCATCGGCGGTCGCGAGCGCGATGGGGGGCAGGTCATCCCCATGGCGCTGTTCTCCGTGTCCGTGGACGGGGCCATGAGCGCGCTCGGCCGCTACAACACGGCGTCTATCAGCCAAGACGTGCTCGAGCAAGCCGGTCAGCAGCTCGCCGGAGCCGACGAGGGCTTCGGCAGCCTGTCCGACCTGGGCCTGTTCTACGTGAAGCGCCAGGCGGGCGGCGTCATGTACCTGGCGTTCGCCGACATGGGAAGCGCGAGCGGCTGGCGCAGCCTGGCGGCCACGCTCGCCGTGGTGGAGGTCGCGGCGCTGGCCGTGTTCTTCGTCATCAGCCTGTTCTTCAGCCGCTGGGCGCTGCGCCCCGTCGCCCGCGCCTGGACGCAGCAGCGCCGCTTCGTTGCCGACGCCTCGCACGACCTGAAAACCCCGCTTACCGTCATCCTGGCCAACACGTCCATCGCGCTTGAGCATCCCGAGCGCAGCGTGGCAAGCCAAAGCCAATGGCTCGAGAGCACGCAGCACGAGGCAGAGGCCATGCAGAGCCTGGTGGGCGACTTGCTCGCGTTGGCGAAGATGGACGAGGAGGAGGCGGCCGCGCAATCCGGCGCCGCCCGCCCGGCCTTCGAGGAGGTCGACCTGTCCGACGTGCTCGAAGGCGAGGTGCTGCAGTTCGAATCGGTGGCGTTCGAACGTGGCGTGAAGCTGGAATCGCAGGTGGAGCCCGGTATCGAGCTGCGCGGTAACGAGCAGCGGCTGCGCCGTTTGGCGGGCACGCTCATCGACAACGCCTGCAAGTACGTCGACGACGGGGGAGCGGTTAACGTGTCGCTTTCGCGCGCGGGCAAGCAGGCGAAGCTCGAGGTGCGCAACACCGGCGCGCCCATATCCCCCGAGGACCTTCCCCACGTGTTCGACCGTTTTTACCGCGCGGACAAGGCGCGCACGGGCGGCGCCGGCGGGCACGGCCTGGGGCTTGCCATCGCGCGGGCCATCGCCGAGGAGCACGGCGGCACGCTGACCGCCTCCAGCACGCAGGCCGAAGGCACCGCGTTCACCGCAACGTTGCCGCTGAAGTAAGCGGGCGAGCGCCCCTCCCCGCGCCGCTCGCCGCGTTGCTTTCGTGGAAGCTCCGCCGGGGCGCCCATCGGTGCTATCATACGTGTTTACTTGCAAATCACGGAACAAGCGAGGCAGCCCATGCTTTTGTGCGCGCAGTACGTGCTTCCCATCACGTCGGAACCCATCCACAACGGTGCGGTGCTCGTTCGCGACGGCGCCATCCGCGACGTCGGCGACGCCGCCATGCTCAAGTTGCGCTATCCCGATGAGAAGGTCTCCGATTTCGGCCAGGCGGCTATCCTGCCCGGCTTCGTCGACCTGCACACCCACCTGGAGAACGCGGTCATGCGCGGCATCGTCCACGATGTCCCCTATGCCACCTGGATCATGACCATGCGCGAACTGTCCGCGAAGATGGACGTGGCGGATTGGTACGACTCGGCCATTCTGGGCGGTCTCGAGTCGCTGTCCAGCGGCATCACCACCGTGGCCGACATCACCACCTCGGGCGCCAGCTGCACCGCCATGCAGAAGCTGGGCATGCGCGGCGTCGTCTACCGCGAGGTGGGCGCCATGGACCGCCGCCGCGTGGACTTCGCCATGCATCAGGCCGAGAGCGACCTGGCCCATTGGCAGGAAGAGGTCGATTCCGACCGCCTGACCATCGGCCTTGCGCCGTCGTCGCTGTTCACCTGCAACCCGGAGATCTTCCGCAAGGTCGCCCAGCTCGCCTCCAAGGAGAACCTCCCCGTGGCGCTGCGCCTGGCCGGCGACCGCGAGGAGTGCGATTTCGTGCGCTACGGCTCCTCGCCCTTCTCCGTCCACTCCATGGACACCACGCGCTGCTACGTGGAAGTCCCGCCGTGGCTGCCCACGGGCACCACGCCGGTCAACTATGTGCTGAACTGGGGCGCGTTTGAAAGCGACAACGTCATGATGGTGCACGGCGTCTACGTCGACGACCATGACGTGGCAAAGCTCAAGGAGTACGACGTCTCCGTTGCCAGCTGCCCGCGCATCAACGCTCAGCTGGGCATGGGCGTGGCCCCGCTCGCCGAGTTCCTGAACAACGGCCTGCGCGTGGGCCTGGGCACCGACAGTCCCGCCGCCACCGACTCCACCGACATGATCTCGGAGATGCACATCGGCATGCTCATTCAGCGCGCCGTGAACCCGCGCAGCTTCATGAAGTCCTCCACCATGTTGGAGATGGCCACCATCGGCGGCGCCCGCGCGCTGCGCATGGACGACAAGGTGGGCAGCCTGGAAGTGGGCAAGCTGGCCGACGTCATCGCCGTCGACCTGTCCGGCTCGCACCAAACGCCGGCCACCGACCCGGTTTCGGCCGTGGTCAACGCCTGCAACGGCTCCGACGTGCTCATGACCATGGTGGGCGGCAACGTGCTGTATGAGAAGAGCAGCTGGCATGTGGGCGTGGAAGTGGCCCGCAGCATCGCCCGCGTCATCGAGATCCGCAGCAAGCTGAGGTAGCGCGCCATGGGAACGAATCAGAAGCTCACGGCTAAGCAGAAGGCCGAACGCATCAAGGCGGCGCAGGAGCGCGAGGCGCGCGAGAAGGCGCGCCGCGAGGCGGCGGCCCGTACCAAGAAGATCTTCACCGTGGTGGTGTGCGTCATCCTGGTGCTGGCGCTCGGCATCCCCACCATCGCGCTTTCCGTGCTGTCCATGTAGCAACCTTTGACAACGGATAACGCCCCGGTCCCCGAACGCGGCTTTCCGAGCAGAACTTTTCTGTAAAGGAAGTGCGCGCGAAGGGGGTCGGGGCGTTTGTGTTACCATGAATGGCTGTCGCGCGCAAGCGTGAAAAGAGTAAAGGGAACGCACGCAAAGGGGAATGCTTTGTTTGGTATCGGTGGATTTGAGCTCTTTCTCATTCTGCTGTTCGGTTTCCTGCTGTTCGGCCCCGACAAGCTGCCCGCAATGGCGAAAACGCTTGGCAAGGCCATCGGCAAGTTCCGCAACGCGCAGGAGGAGATGAACAAGGTTATCAAGAACGAGGTGTACGACCCCGATTCCGACGAGCCGTTCAAGAACCCGCTCGACGTCATGGAGAAGGCCGCCGATGCCGGCAAGAAGGCCGCCAACGGCGCCAGCAAGGCCGTGAGCAGCGCAAGCAAGGCCGTGTCCTCGCATAGCTCCTCCGCCACGGCGCCCAAGCCGCGCCCGGCGGGGCAGCAGGAAAGCTTCAGCGAGCGCAAGGCCCGCTACGATCGCGAGCGCGCCGCCAAGCAGGCTGCCGAAGCCGAAAGGGCCGAGGCCGCCAAGCAGGCCGCGCTGGCCGCTGCCGACGCCCAGTCGACCGAGGCCGCAGCTCCCGAAACCGCCGCGCAAGCGGCTCCCGCGGCGCCCGCCGCACCGGCAGCGCCCGCTGCCCAGTCTTCCGAAACCGAAACGAAGGGGGAGTAACCGATGCCTATCGGACCGGCGCGAATGCCCCTATTCGATCATCTGGGCGAGCTGCGCATGCGCTTGGTGCGCATCGTCGTGTGCCTGCTCGTCGGCGTGTGCGTGTTCTACTTCGCCACGCCCACCATGGGCCAGTTCCTGATGATCCCCATCGCCGAGTACCTGCCGAAGGGCCCCGACGGCCTGCCGTCGTTCATGGCCATCGACCCGTTCGAGGCGTTCTCCACCCGCTTCAAGATCTCCATCTGGGCGGCCATCGTGGCTTGCTCGCCGGTTATCCTGTGGCAGCTGCTGGCGTTTTTCCTGCCGGCGCTCAAGCCCAACGAGCGCAAGTGGTTCATCCCCACGTTCGTCGCGGCAGTGGTGCTGTTCATCGTGGGCACCATCTTCTGCTACTGCATCATCCTGAACCCGGCGTTCCAGTGGCTCACCGACCAGGCCATGGGCTTGGGCACCGTCACGCCTCGCATGGCCAGCTACGTGGACATCATCATCAAGTTCGAGCTGGGCTTTGGCGTGGCCTTCGAGCTGCCGCTGGTCATCTTCTACCTGGTGGTGTTCAACGTGGTGCCGTACAAGAAGCTGCGCAATAGCTGGCGCGGCATCTACGTCGGCCTGCTGGTGTTCTGCGCCATCGTCACGCCCGACGCATCGCCGGTCACCATGGCGCTCATGTTCGCCGCGCTGATCGTGCTGTACGAGGTGTCGCTGCTGCTGGCCCGCATCGTGCTTGCCGGCCGTATCAAGAAGCAGAACCAGGAGCTTGCGAAGGAGGAGGGCGCTGCTCAGGCGGCCGCTCCCAAGACCAAGAAGCTCAAAGCCGTGAAGCGCAAGTAGCTTCGCCGGCAAACATATATGGTTAACCTGAAGGCCCGCTGCATGCGGGCCTTCTTGGGATAGTATGGGGTTCGTACCAATGGCGTGCGGCGCGGGCGCCGTACGGTTTCGCGGATCGAAGGAGCTGCATGCACGAGCTAGGTATCATGACCGGCGTCATGGAGGCGGTGGAGAAGTCCGCCGTGCAGGCGGGCGCCACGAAGGTGCTCAAGGTCACGTTGTCCATCGGCGAGATGACCGAGGCCATCGAGGACTCGCTGCGCTTCGCGTTCGAGGTGCTCACGGAGGGCACCATGAGCGAAGGCGCGGAGCTTGAGATCAACATGGTGGCGCCCCGAAGCCTTTGCTTGGACTGCGGCGCCGAGTACGAGCACGACCGTTTCCATATGGTGTGCCCCGAGTGCGGCGGCTACAACACGAAGCTTTTAGCCGGTCGTGAACTGCAGATCGATTCCATCGAGGTCGACCTGCCCGACGACTAACGAGCGTCAGCGCGTCGCTGTGCCGGCGAAGCCGCGGCCGTGCGCGGGGAGGCGCTTCCCTATAGGGCGCAGCCAGAAGGCAACGTGCATTCGCCGCGCCTTTCCAATCCGGTTCATAACTGAAACCGCTGCTTGATCAATAGGAGGATTCAGCATGCAAATCGATATGAAGCAACCCATCCTTGACAAGAACGATCAGCTGGCGGCGCAGCTGCGTAAGCGCTTCGCCGACAACCACGTGTTCGTGCTCGACCTGCTTGCCAGCCCCGGCTCGGGCAAGACGTCCACCATCCTTGCCACCATCGAGGCGCTGCGTGACGAGTTCAACATCGCCGTCATCGAGGGCGACATCGCCAGCAACGTGGACGCCGAGAAGATCAAGGCTCAGGGCATTGCGGCCGTGCAGATCAACACGGGCGGTGCGTGCCACCTGGAGTCCAACATGATCAGCCGTGCCATCGACGTGCTCGACCTGGAGCGCCTGGACCTGATCATCGTGGAGAACGTGGGCAACCTGGTGTGCCCGACCGACTTCGACCTGGGCGAGAACGCCAAGGTCATGATCTTGTCCGTGCCCGAAGGCGATGACAAGCCGCTCAAGTACCCCGGCGTCTTCCAGGCGGCGAAGGTGGTCATCCTGAACAAGGTGGACACCATGCCCGTGTTCAACTTCGATCGCGAGGCGTTCGACGCTAGCGTGCGCCAGCTCAACCCGCAGGCCCCCATCTTCCCCATCGCCGCAACCAAGGGCGAGGGCGTCGAGGAATGGGCAACCTGGCTGGCAGAGCAGATCCGCGCCATCCAATAGCACAGCGAACATATCCCATCCAAGCAGGCGGCATGTCCCAGGGCATGCCGCCTGCTTGTGCTTCAGGGGCGTTTCCAACGTAGCCCGGTTATTGCAGCAGAGGGGTTGACGGGTTCAAGTGCTGGCGTACGCGGACGGCGGCAAGGGCAAGCTTTACGCTGCCCGCCCGCCGTCCCTGGTTCGCTGGTCGTGGGATTCGACCGGTTGCCAAGCTGTTGCATGCTGGCAATCACCTTGAAACACTGCTTGGGCATACTCGTATCCGAAGGAATCCCGCTTGTGCTGAAAGGACAGCTTTATGCGAGCGAATGATATGTACGAGGCGTGCGCCGATGCGCTGCGCGCCTATGCGGAGGGCGCCGGCTTCACCGATATGGTGGTGGGGCTTTCCGGCGGCATCGATTCAAGCGTCATCGCCGTCTTGTGCGCCGACGTGTTCGGCCCCGATCACGTGCACGGCGTCATGCTTCCCGGCCCCTATTCCACAGAGCATTCCCTAGACGATGCCCGCGAGCTGGCGGACAACCTGGGCATCGAGACGCACGTCGTGTCCATCTGCGAGCCGTTCGAGGCGTTCGAGGCGGTGCTGCGCCGCTCGGGCTGCGGCAAGCTTTCGGGCACGGCGTCGGAGAACACGCAGGCGCGCTGCCGCACCGTGGTGCTCATGGCGCTTTCCAACGCCAACGGCTGGATGCTCGTGAACACGGGCAACCGCAGCGAGTCCATGATGGGCTACTCCACGCTCTACGGCGACACGGCCGGCGCGTTCGCTCCCATCGGCGGCCTGTACAAGACCGACGTGTACGCCATCGCGCGTTGGCGCAACGAGCGCGCCGAGCGCGACGGCCAGGTGCCGCCCATCCCCGAGCACGTGCTGGTCAAGCCGCCCAGCGCCGAGCTGGCGCCCGGCCAGGAGGACGAGAAGTCCATGGGCATCGATTACCCCACGCTCGACCGCATGCTCATCGCTCATTTCGAGCACGGCGTCAGCGAGAACGGCCTGGTGGAGGCCGGGTTCAACCGCGCCGACGTTGAGCGCGTGCTGGCGAAGGTGCGCTCGCAGGCCTTCAAGCGCGCCCTCGAGCCGCCGTATCCCGATGTGAAGTTCTACGAATAGGGAAGCGCCCGCCGGGCGCCCGCATATCGAGAAGATGTGACGCGCGCCGAACGGCCGGCCGCGCGCGGGGAGCGTGCGTTACCATGGCTGCGATATCGAAATGGGGGACGGTGCCCAAAGCCGGTTGCACGGCGGCGGGCGCCGTCCCTTCGCCATCTAGTGAAAGAGCATGCCCTACATGAAACGCCGCGATTTCTTCAAGCTGGTCGGCGCCTCCGCCGCCTTCGCCGCCGTGCCCCTGCTGTCATCGTGCAGCTCCGCCGCGGCGCCCTCTGCCGAGGGCGCCGGCGTGCTCGGCCAGCCCCAGGTGTCGTTCTCCACATCGGTCGACGTGCTCATCTTGGGCAGCGGCATGGCGGGCCTTTCGGCGGCCATGGACCCCTCCGAGGCGGGGCTGTCGGTCATGGTGGCCGAGAAGCTCGATGTGCTGGGCGGCGAAAGCTACGAGTCCAACGCCGTCATGGAGGTGTGCGGCAGCCAACTGCAGAAGGACGCGGGCATCACCGAGACCTGCGACGATGTGTGGCCCGAGCGCAAGGAGACCCTGAAGGCCGCCGGCGTGACCGATCTTGAATTCGCGAAGCGCCTGTTCTACGCGGCGCCCGAGTGGGTCGACCGCATGAAAAGCTCGTACGGCGCGCAGTTCGCCGACCCTGCCAGCTATTCCGCCAACGAGGCGAACCGCCGCCGCGTGCTCCCGAAAAACGGCATCGGCGACACGGAGAGCATCATGATGCCGCTGCGCGACAAGCTGGCGGCGAAGGGCGTGCAGTTCTCCACCGGCTATTGCGCCACCGGGTTCATCTTGGACGAGGCGGGCAAGGTGTGCGGCGTGCGCTTCTCCACCAGCAAGAAGGACCAGTCCGGCGTGGTCGACGTGCATGCGCGCGCCGTGGTGGTGGCAACGGGCGGGTTCGCCAGCAACCAGTCGCTCGTGCGCCAGTACCTGTCGGCGTGGGAGCGCATCGGCTGCTACACCGCCGCATCCATGGGGGAGGGACATAAGCTGTGCCAGGCGCTTGGCGCGCAGCTCGGCGACATGAGCGTGACCCCGTCGGTGATCAGCGACCTTCCGCAGGCGGCTGCATGGGGCATGTTCGCGCCCACGCTCGTGGTGGATGCGCAGGGCAACCGCTTCGCCAACGAGGACTACATGCGCGACCTGTGCGCCGCATGCTTCACTCAGGAGCGCGGCTATTTCTGGACCATCTTCGACAGCGGCATCTCGGAGAGCGGGCAGGCCCGCAGCGCGGCGCAGGTGACGTCGAAGAACGCGTCGCGTTTGGTGGGCCCGTGCGACACGGTGGAGCAGCTGGCGTCGGGCATGGGCGTGTCCGAGGACGTGCTGGGCAAGACCGTCGACCGCTTCTCCAGCATGGTCGAGGCCGGCAAGGACTCGGATTTCGGGCGCAAGCAGTTCCTGAAGAACTTGAAGCCGCCGTATTACGCGCTCAAGCAGTTCCCCGTGCGCTTCCGCACGCGCGGCGGCGCGGTGGTGGACGGCGGCGGGCGCCTGCTCGACGCCAACGGCAAGGCCATCGCGGGCGTGTACTGCTGCGGGGCCGCCGCGCAGGGCGGCGGCGAGAGCCTGACCACCAACGGGGCCTTCGGCATCCTCGCCGGCAGAGCCGTGACCGAGGACCTGGGACCGGCATAGCCGCGCCTCCTGCGCGCCCCGCTGCCCCGCCAAACGGGCAAGGGAAACGCCGCCAAACCGCCCAGAATGTTGAGGTTCCCTGCATCTCTCGTCCGCGCGATTACCCCGGGCGGCGTATGGCGCGCTTGGCGTGCTCGGGATACCATGGACGGCATGGATAACCTTCTTATGACATATCGCGACATGACGACGCGCGACTGGCTGGTCGACGCCGCGGTGGCGCTGGCGGCGTTCGCCGTGGGCTGTCTGCAGCTTATGCTCACGGCGTCGTCGATCATCATTCCCGACCTGGCGCTTCGCCAATATCTCGGCGTGGTCAACGTGGTGCCCGACCTGCAGGTGTTCGTGGGCCTGGGCATGACGGTGGTGCCGCTCGTGCTGCGCCGCCGCTTCCCGCTGCCCGTGTTCGCCGCGTGCCTGGTCATCTTCCTGGGCCTGCAGGTCAGGTTCTCGGGCTTCTCCATGACGGTGGTCGGGCCGCTGGTGGCGCTCTATACCGTGGCGGCGGAATGCGGCACCGTGCCCGGTATCGCGTGCGGCGCGGCGGCGGTGCTGTCGCTGCTGTTCGCCGGCGCGCCCATGCAGGCGGCCAGCATGGTGTTCTTCACGCGCTTCCAGAATATCGCTCTCATGGTGGCGGCGGTGCTCGCCGGTTACGCCTACCGCACGCATGTCGCGTACGTGCGCGCGGTGGAGCAGCGCGCGGCCGAGGCCGAGCGCACGCGCGAGGAGGAGGCCGCCCGCCGCGTGGAGGAGGAGCGCGTGCGCATCGCCCGCGAGGTGCACGACATCACGGCGCACTCGCTCTCGGCGGTGAGCATCCAGCTTGCCGCGGCCGAGCGGCTGGTGGAGCGTGATCCCCGGATGGCGAAGGAGGCGGTGTCCACGGCGCGCGCCACGGCGAAGGCCGCGCTCGACGACATCCGCTCGATGATCGGCGTGCTGCGCCACGGCGATGACGCGGCCGAGACCATGCCCGCCGCGGGAACGAACCAGGTTGACGAGCTGGAGTCGTATCTGCGCGGCGCCGGCCTGGACGTGACGCTCGATATGGCGGCGTACGATCGAGCCCGCGTGCCCGCGCACGTTGACATGGCGCTGTTCACCGTGGCGCGCGAGGCGTGCACGAACGCGGTTCGGCATGCGCGGGCGCAGCGCGTGTCGCTGCGGTTCGCGGTGGAGGACGGCGCGGCCACGTTGTCTGTGATCGACGACGGCGCCGGCTGCGGCGTGGCGGCGCAGCCGGCAGATATGGCCGCCCCCCAGCTGCCGCGGGCGGCCGATGGCGCGGGCCACGGCGTGGCGGGCATGGGCGAGCGCATCCACGTGCTCGGCGGGTCGTTCTCGGCAGGCGATGGCGAAAACGGCGGGTTTTGCGTGCGCGCGAGCATCCCGCTTCGCGGAACGGAGGCATAGCGAATGGAACAGACGCTCGACGGCGAAGGCGCGGCAAACGCATCCTCGCAGGCGGCCAACCTGGCAGGTCCGGCCAACCTTGCAAACGCAGCAAGCCCCGCCAACCCGGCAACCCCGGCAACCCCGGCAACCCCGGCTAGCGAGTCCGGTACCTCCCCGCAGGCGGCCGATCCCGCCAGTATAGCGAGCACCCTTTTGCAGGCGGCGGGTGCGAAGCGTCCCGTGCGCGTGCTAGTGGCCGACGATCAGGACCTGGTGCGCAGCGGCTTCCGCATGATCTTGTCGTCCTACGACGGCATCGAGGTGGTGGGCGAGGCGCGCGACGGCGATCAGGCGGTGCAGCTTGCCGAGCGCCTGCGCCCCGACGTGGTGCTCATGGACATCCGCATGCCGCGCGTCAACGGCATCGATGCTACGCGCGCCATCCGCTCCAACGCCGCCCTCCAGGACGTGCAGGTGCTCATCCTCACCACGTTCGACCTGGACGAATACGTGTACGATGCGCTGTCGGCGGGCGCCGGCGGCTTCCTCCTCAAAGACGCCGAGCCCGACGAGATCGCATCGGCGGTGCGCGTGGTGGCGGCGGGCGAGGCGCTCATCGAGCCGTCCATCACGCGCCGGCTCATCGAGACGTTCGTGGCGGCGCGCCCGGGCGTGCCCGCAGGCGCCGCGGCATGCGGCATCGACCAGCTCACCGACCGCGAGCGCGAGATCCTCACGTTGGTGGCGCGCGGCTTGAACAACGACCAGATCGGCGAGCGTCTGTTCATCAGCCCCGCAACGGTCAAAACGCACCTCGCGCGCATCATGGCCAAGCTCGATGCGCATGACCGCGCGCAGCTGGTGGTGCGCGCCTACGAGAGCGGGTTGGTGAAGCCCGGCGTGATGTGAAAGCTGGCGAAAGGGGGAGCGCCGGCGGCTATCGGCCGCCGGCGCTCCTTCTGTCTTATGCGCTTGCACAAGAACTTTTCGGAGCGCGCCATAAATCACCGTAATCCACTTGCAATCGGACGGTCGGCTGCTATAGTAGGCAATGTGTTTAGCACTCGTTACCAAAGAGTGCTAGCACTCAGAAACACAGAGTGGTTAAATAACGGGTATGCGAAACCAATCTCGCGTAATCGATGCGAAAGGAAGGCAGCGTTATGAATCTGAAACCCCTGGGCGACCGCGTTATCGTGAAGGCTGACGAAGCTGAGGAGACCACGGCTTCCGGTCTGTTCATCGCATCCGAGGCCAAGGAAAAGCCTCAGAGCGGCGTCGTTCTGGCAGTCGGCGCTGGCAAGCCCGATAAGGACGGCAACCTGGTTCCCGTTCCCGTGAAGGTCGGCGACAAGGTCGTCTACGGCAAATTCGGCGGCCAGGAGATCAAGGTCGACGGCGAGGATCTGCTCATCCTCCGTGCCGACGATCTGTACGGCGTCTTCGAATAAGTTTCGATCGTTTCACCTCGTCAGTAAGCATGGGCCTGCGCCCGGTATCTTGGAACCGCGCGCAGGCCGCATTCGAAAGGAAGCTTTAGAATGGCTAAGGATATCAAGTTCGAGGCTGATGCCCGCAGCGCTCTTGCCGCAGGCGTCAACAAGCTGGCAAACGCCGTCAAGGTCACGCTCGGCCCCAAGGGCCGCTACGTCGCCCTTGAGAAGTCCTTCGGCGCTCCGCTGATCACCAACGACGGCGTCACCGTCGCCAAGGAAGTCGAGCTGGAGGATCCGGTCGAGAACATGGGCGCCCAGCTCATCCGCGAAGCCGCCGTTAAGACCAACGACGTCGCCGGCGACGGTACCACCACCGCCACGCTGCTGGCCGACGTGATCGTCTCCGAGGGCCTGCGCAACGTCACCGCCGGCGCCGACGCCCTGGGCATCCGCCGCGGCATCCAGAAGGCGACCGACGCCGTGGTTGAGGCCATCAAGGCCGACGCCACCCCGGTTTCCACCACCGAGCAAATCACCAACGTCGGCACCATCTCCGCCGGCGACGCCGTGATCGGCGCCAAGATCGCCGAGGCTATGGACGCCGTGGGCAAGGACGGCGCCATCTCCGTCGAGGATTCCCAGACCTTCGGCCTGGACATGGACATCGTCGAGGGCATGCAGTACGAGCGCGGCTACATCAGCCCCTACATGGCCACCGACATGGAGAAGATGGAAGCCAACCTCTCTGACCCCTACATCCTGCTGACCGATCAGAAGATCTCCAACATCCAGGACATGGTCCCGCTGCTGGAGCAGATCATGAAGACCGGCCGTCCGCTGTTCATCGTCGCCGAGGACGTTGAGGGCGAGGCTCTGGCCACCATCCTGCTGAACAAGCTGCGCGGCACCTTCACCGCCGTGGCCATCAAGGCCCCGGGCTTCGGCGACCGCCGCAAGCGCATCCTCGAGGACATCGCCGCCGTCACCGGCGCGCAGGTCATCGACAAGGACTTCGGCATGACCCTGGCCGATGCCAAGATCGAGATGCTCGGCACCGCCAAGACCGTCAAGGTCACCAAGGACCGTGCCCTGATCGTGGACGGCGCCGGCGACAAGGCCGCCATCCAGGAGCGCATCTCCCACATCAAGAAGGAGCTGGAGCGCGTCGACTCCGACTTCGATCGCGACAAGCTTCAGGAGCGCCTGGCCAAGCTGTCCGGCGGCGTGGCCGTGCTGAAGGTGGGCGCTGCCACCGAGGCCGAGCTCAAGGAGAAGAAGTCCCGCATCGAGGACGCCCTGCAGGCTACCCGCGCTGCTGTCGAGGAGGGCATCGTCGCAGGCGGCGGCGTGGCTCTGATCAACGCCATCCCGGCTCTGGACACGCTCGAGATCACCGATGCTGACGAGAAGGTCGGCGTGGAGATCATCCGCAAGGCCATGGAGGCCCCCATGCGCGCCATCGCCCAGAACGCTGGCTTCGAGGGCTCCGTCATGGTCGACAAGGTCCGCCACATGGAGAAGGGCGAGGGCGTGAACTTCGCCGACGGCACCACTGGCAAGATGATCGAGATGGGCGTCAACGACCCCGTCAAGGTCACCCGCACGGCTCTGCAGTCCGCTGCTTCCGTGGCTGCACTGATCCTCATCACCGAGTGCACCATCAACGAGATTCCGAAGGATCCCGATCCGGCGGCCGCTGCTGCTGCCGCAGGTGCAGCCGGTATGGGCGGCATGATGTAAGCAACAGGTTCATAAACCTTGCAGCAAAAGGGCCCGCTTCGGCGGGCCCTTTTCTCGTCTTGCGGGGAAGCCGCGACGGCCGCCGCGGCCTCGATATGCGCAGTTACGGCGTTAGGCGCGACCGCGGCGAAGGTCGTCCCGGGCGCAGCCGCTTTGGCTTTCGCCCGACATATCGCGCTGCGGCGGAAAAGCGCGCGCCGGGAAGCCCGAATCGCCTCCTTGGGTTCCCCGGGCGGGCGCCCCCGTCGTCTCCATTCAATCGTCGGAATGCAGCAAAAACGCCCTCCTGCGGTTGCAGGAGGGCGTTTGCGGCCTTATATGTGGCTGGCTGGACCCTTACAAGTCTTCGGCCTGGAAACGGCGCAGGAGGGCTTCCTGATGGTGCGAGTACTGCAGCGCGACGTCCTTCGCCACCTTGCCCTCGCGCACGGCGTTGAACAGCGCCTGGTCCATGGTCTGCATGCCGACGGCGCCGTTGGAGGCGATCACGGAGTCGATCTGGTAGGTCTTCTCCTCGCGGATGAGGTTGCGGATGGCGGTGTTCATGTGCATGACCTCGAACACGGGGATGGTGGTGCCGTCGAGCGCGGGGATGAGCATCTGGCTGACCGTGGCCTGCAGTACGAGCGACAGCTGGGTTCGGATTTGGCGCTGCTGGCTGGCGGGGAAGGCGTCGATCATGCGCTCGATGGTGTCGGCGGCGCTGGTGGTGTGCAGCGTGGAGAGCACCAGCTGCGTCATCTCGGCGGCGTTGATGGCGGTGCCGATGGTCTCGGCGTCGCGCATCTCGCCGAGCAGGATGACGTCGGGGCTTTCGCGCATGGCCGAGCGCAGCGCCTCGGAGTAGTTGGCGATGTCGGTGGGGATCTCGCGCTGCGTGATGATGCAGGAGCCGTGCTTATGCACGAACTCGATGGGGTCCTCCATAGTCAGGATATGGCCCGTGCGCTTGTGGTTCATGCGGTCGAGCATGCACGCCAGCGTGGTGGACTTGCCGCAGCCGGTGGGGCCCGTCACCAGCACCAGGCCCCTGTTCAGGTCGGCCAAGCGCATGACGGACTCGGGGATGTTCATCTCGTCTGGATCGGGCAGCCCGAAGGGGATGACGCGGATGACGGCGCCATAGGAGCCGCGCTGGCGGAATATGTTGGCACGGAAACGGCCGACGCTCGGGACGGCGAAGCTGAAGTCGTCGTCGTGGTTGACGCTGTCGGTGAACAGGCTCAGGTCGCGCCCGGCCAGTTCGTAGATCGTCTCGATGTACTCCTGCGTGTCGGCCGGGGTGAGCGGGGCCGTGTCCGTGCGCACATGCGATCCGCTCGCCTGGTACGCCAGAGGCAGGCCGGCGATGATGAACACGTCGGAAGCGTGCACCTCGATCATCTTCTCGAGTAGGCTTTTCAGTTGCATGGCGATCCTCCTATGCTATTGCTTCTCGTCGTTAGTTAGTGGAAAGAAGAGCTTGCTCGGGAAGCTCTTGCGCGGTAGTCATCTTCCAGGCGTCCACGGTGCAGCCGTTCGCGGCGATGGTCGCCGTGGCGGCAAGCTCTTTGCCGTCCTGCGCGATGACCGTGAACGTGACCTGCGTGCCCGCTACGTCGATGAAGGACCGCAGGTCGCGGGCGCCGCTTGCCTCGGCGGCGTTTTCCAGCAGCTTGTCGGAGCGGTGCTGGACCAGCGCGGCGGCCGCTGCGGGCGAGCCGCTTTCGGCAATCTGCTCGTCGATCTGGGCGAGCAGCGCTTGGCCGAAGGCATCCAGCTCGTAGGTTTGCGACAGCGCGTCGGCCTGCCGCTGCGCCATGGCCTCGGTTGCGTGCGTGGTGGTGACGCACAGCATGGCCAGCACCGCCAGCAGCAGCACGGACACCAGCGTCAGCAGCGTGATGGGGCCGATGCGCACCCCTTCCCCGGTTCGCCTTGCCATGCTATCTCACCCCGCTTTCGTATCGCGACGCGTCGAGCGCGTACACTTCGCCGGAATCGTCGCTCACGGTGATGTGCGCCGTGTACAGCGTGCCCCGGCCCTGCGCGTCGGAGTCGACGTCGCAGCTGACCGTCAGGCCGTCGGAACCGTCGACGGCGGATACGTTCCCGACGGCGGCGCCCTGGCCGACCGTCTTGCCGGCAGCCACTGCGGCGGGGTCGGACGAGAACTCCTCGGCGGCGTTTTGGGCCAGCAGCGTGGCCCTTGTCAGCTCTTCGGCCTGATGCGCCGCAACCGCCGAGTGCGTGAACAGCTGCGTGAATACGGCCATGGACGCGATAAGCACTGCCATAAGCATCAGCGCCTCGATGAGGAACGCCGTATTGACCTTGGTTTTCGAGGCGTCTTCGATCTGCTCGTTCTTCGTCATCCTAGGCACCTCCCTGCATGTAGCGAAGGGCCACCTCGGCGGTTCCCTGATCGGTGGTCACGGCCAGAAGGCCGTCGGAGTACGAGAAATCGAAGGTGTCGGAAGCCGTCACCTCGGTGGCCTTCTCGGGCGTGTATCCGCTGCCTGCCAGGCTGTATTCCTGCACTACCTTGCCCTCGTACAGGTAGAAGCGCGTTTCGTAGGTGCCGGAATCCAACGGCTCCACCACCACGAGAGACTTGCCCTCCGGTCCCTGGCCTTGGGCGATGGCGCCCTTGGAATCGTTGGCGCGCACGACGTTGCAGATAAGCCCCGCTCCTTCGCGCTGCGCGCTGCTGGCCTGTTGGTCTGCGGAAACGGCCTTGTACACGGTCACGCCCGAGATGAGCGCCATGAGCAACGCCGCGAAGAACGCCGCTAGCAGCAGCGTGGGGAAGGCGCGCCTTGCGCCGGCGCCTTTTTCGTTGGACGGCGCACCTTGCGTCACGGAAGCGATGGCGTGGATGCGCTGCTTGTGGGTTTCATTCGCCTGCGGGTTCATCGGGGCGTCACCACCACGCTGGGCATGATGTTGTTGGCGAAGCACTCGTAGGTGATCACGTAGTCATCATGGTTGATGGTCAGCCCGTAGCTTTCCTCGAGATGCTCGAGCGAGCTCGGGTAGCTGCCCTCGATGGCGCAGCACTGCTTGGCCGAGGCCAGGATGGAGTCGCGCAGCGCCACGGCGCCTTGCGTCTTGGCGCTCTCCTGTACGACGCTGTATACGGCGAAGGCGGCGAGGGCGAGCGCCGCCACCAGGCATGCGGTGACGACGATGCGCTTGCGCCGCCGTTTGATATCGTTGTCGGTGAGTTCGTGGAACATGGCTGTTACCTGCGACTTCGCTATGCGATCGAGCCCATGATGCCGATGAGCGGCAGCATGACGGCGATAAGGGTTGCGCCGACGGCGATGGTCAGGAAGGCCGCCAGCGTGGGTTCGACCCGGTCGACCGCGGCGTCGATCTGCATGTTGGCGTCGTCGAAGAACACCTGCGCAAGATGGCCGAGCACCTCGTCGACGGAGCCTGCGCGCGTGCCCATGAGCAGCATGCGGCCGTATACGGGCTCGACGATCTCGTGTTCGACGATGGCTTGGGCGAGGCTGCGCGGGTTCTCAAGGTCGATCATGGAATCGTAAGCTGCCTGCAGCTCGGCTTGCAGCTTGGCGTGGTCGATGGTCGCCATGGCCTTGCGCATGGCCTCTTCCTCCTGCACGCCCGATGCCACCAGGGACGAAAGCGCGCTGACGAAGCGGGAGAGCGCCAGCTGGTACATGGCCCGGCGGGTGCCCGGGTAGCGTTCGAACATCTTGGTCACGCGGTCGCGCCCGCTTTCGTTGCGCGCGCAGATGGCCACGTATAGGGCGGCTACGGTGGCGACCAGCACGATGGCCAGGGCTATCCAGCCGATGGCGATGGACGCGCCCACGGTGTTGAAGGACCCCGAGGTCATGGATCCGGACAGGTTCTCATAGGCGCTGGAGAAGATGGGGAGGATGATTGCCACGGTGAACACCAGGATGACGCTCATGATGCACAGCAGCGCAGCCGGATAGCCGACCGAGTTGCGCAGCTTGGCGAACGCGCGGCCTTCGCTATCGTAGTAGCGCCCGAGGCTGCGCAGCACGCGCTCGGTGCGGCCCGATGCCTCGCCGACGCGCACGGTTTCCGTTGCGTAGGCGGGGAAGGCGCCGGTAGCCTCCATGGCGTCGGCGAGGTTGGAGCCTTCGACGACTTTGGAGTAGACCGCGTCGCATACGCGCTTGAATTCGGATTGCTCGCGGTTTTCCGCAAGCATGTGAACGGCTTCGTCCGTCTGGACGCCGGCAGCCAGCATGGTCGCCACGCTGCTGCAGAACGCGCTGATGGCGCCGCTCTCCAGAAGCTTTCCTGTCATCGGTACCTCCTGGGTTATCGGTTTAAACGTTCGTTATTGTCTCACATATAGTAGGCGATGACGTGCGTTTTCTCCTGTTTTTGAGAAGAAGCTGATACCCCGGTGCCACTATGCACCGGGCGAGGGGGTTTCGGTAGCGAGCGTTTTCGCCCGCGCTGCTAGTACACATAGCGGTCGGTGTAGTTTTCCCCGTCCCCGACGTTCGCCCCGCCTCCCGTTGCTGCGAAGGTCAGGTCGATACGCGACCAGGTGTTCGGGGAAACGCTGAAGCGGGCGCTTTGCCAGGTGCCGTCGATGTTCACCATGATCCACGCATGGTAGATGCCCTGCGGCGAGACGGTGCCGGTGACGATCTTCGCGGGGATCCCCTGGCTTCGCAGCATGGCGGCGCCTAGGCTTGCGTAGTCGAAGCAGACGCCTTTGCCCGACTGCAGCGTCTCGTCCGGGTCGGGGATGTAGCCGGTGGAATCCTTGAGCTTCGCAGCCTTGTCGTCGTCGTAGGCCACGTTGTCGACGATGTAGGTGCAGATCGCGCGTAGGGCATCCCCTTGGTTCTCGCAGCCTTCGACCAGCTCGCGGGCCTTGGCCACGCAGCTGCTGGAAGCAGTGTAGCTGCAGTAGACGTTCGGGCGCAGGAACGGGGCGAACTCCGAGGTCAGCGCGACGTCGATGTCGGCGCTGCACAGCTCCACGTAGTTGTTGCCTGACGTGTTGCGCATAATGCGCACCGTGTATGGGCCGTCGCCGAACGCCAGCGGGCACGCGATGGGCGTGCCGTCTTGGGACATGTCGAAGCTGGAGCTTGCTTGACCGCTGATGACCTGGGCTTTTATGCGTGCGCTCGAAGTGGCGCTCACGCTGACGTAGCCGTCTTGCGCGTGGGACGCATCGATGAGCGCGTCGTTGGCGCCCGTGGCGGCGCTCGCGTCGAACTGCGTTTCCTCGACTGTTGCGGCAGGGGAGAACGCGGCGCCGGTGGCCTGGTCCTTGCCGGCGTCTTCTGCGCTGCCGGATCCGCTGCATGCGGTAAGCCACAGCAGGGCGCAGAAAGCCGCCGCCGCGATGGCGGCGATGAGCGGGGAGGTGCGCCTTGTCTGAGCGGATGATTCCATGATGCGTCGATTATACGCGTGATGGGTGGGGTTTCGGCCTGCGCAGCTAAACGGTTTTGACACGAGATCGTTCGTTCTCTTCATCGTTCATCACGTTGTCGGGAAAGCCCGGAAAACCCTTCTATCGGAGGGGTGACAGTTCTGCGGACATACAAAAGGGGCGTTGTTTGTTACGGGCAAATCGAAGAAATGGGCAGAATCTCATATTGAACTGGGATTTCGTATATGAATTTATTTGATTTGAATGCTGATAATTAGTGGCAGGGGAGGTACAGAATAGGGGGAATCGTTATATAATTGCCCACAATAGCCTGCACTAGGCCGACTGCGCGCTTCGAATGATCACGCGCGGTGGCGAAGCGGGTTGAAACGGTTTTTCGGCTGTGAACGTTTCCGACGGAGACGCTTGATGAGGTGAACGATATGAAGGCAAAGAGCAACCAGCTGACGGTGGAGAGCATGACGCAGCGGTACTCGCTGGGTCACAAGGCGCTGTCCGTGGCACTGTCCGTCGTCTTGATGGGATTCGGCTGGCCGGCGGTTTCACCGTCGCAAGTGTACGCCGGCGATGGCGCCGCGGCAGACGATGCGGCGGCGCAGGTGGAAGGCGCCTCGTCCGCTGCGGCTACGAGCGCGACCGACAAGGCCGCTGATGCGGCGGCAGGCTCCGCGGCGTCCGCGGCGAGCTCTGCAGCGCCTGCGGCAAGCGAGCAGCCTGCGTCCACGACGTCGCAGCAGCAGGCCGCCCCAAGCGCTTCCGTGCCCGCGCAGCCCACTGCGACGCAGCGGGACGAGAGCGCGAAGGAGGATGCCGACACGGCCGACGTCGAGCTGGTGCTGGGCAACGCCTCCATCGCGTATATGAACCAGGTCGTTTCTGCGCCTGCGCATAAGCTCACCGTGCCCGTGAATGACGACTTCGAGTTCACGGTGTCCCCCGATAACGGCTATAGCCTTACAAAGGCGGTGCTCAAGGTTTCCGGCAAGGAGAACCCTATCTGCCCCGATGAACAGGGCGTTTATACCGTTTCCGCCGCCGACGTAGCCGCCGGCGCGACCGTGACGCTTGAGACTGAGGCTGTTTCCAGCGATTCCGGCAAGGATAACGCCGCCGTCTCCATCGAAGACGACGCCGCCGAGGAGGATGACTCCGCCGAGGAGACGCAGGCCTCCGTCTCCGGCGCAGGTGCCATCTCCGGCCCCACCTCCATCGCCCAGGGCGATGAGGTTACGCTCGCCGATTCCACCAAGAAGCCCGACAACACGGACTTCGAGAAGTGGATCTATGTTGACGAAAGCGTTGACCTGGTAGGTGACGAAAACGCGTGGTGGGGAGAGAGCTGGACGGTGTCCAGCGGCTCCGAGAACGTCAAGCTGTCCGGGTCTAGCAGCGGGTTGCGAACCGCAACGGGCCGTGAAGTTGGCGATGCGGCGGTGCAGCGCGAGTATTACGCTTTGGGCTGGCATACCGAAACCTTCACCATTCATGTGATGAAGAAGCCGGCGGCGACATCGCTGTCCATTTTCGGGCCTGAGACTGACACGGTCGAGCAATTCAAGAACATCACGTTGACCACGGACTCCGATACGGACGTCACGTGGACGTCGAGTGATCCCTCGGTCGCCACCATCGACGCTTCCGGCAAGGTGGTCGGCGTCAAGGCGGGCAAGGTCACCATCACGGCCACCACGGTTACGGCTGAGGGCAAGGTGCTCACCGCCACCCACGAGGTGACGGTGGAGAAATCGCCCGTCTCGGCGACGAATTGCTATCTGTTCTTCCAGAATAGCCCTACCGCCAACCCGGACAGCAACGGCACTGCCTCCTGGTTTCCCTCTGGCGGAAAACATGCCTTAGGGGTCAAGGTCAATCTCGACGGTTTGAACCTTCCGGGCGGTAAGAACAGTTACGACAACGTGGCGAATCGCGTGTCGCAATGGCCTGACGGCAGCACGGGGGCAAGCTGGACTCTCGACAAGAACGCATATAGCCAGTACTGGAACGCCGTTTTCCGGGCATGGAAGGACACGCTCTCCAAGGAGCAGGGCACTCAGATCACGGAAGATGACGTGGAGGAGATCGCGCTCTATCCGTACAAGATTTCGAATAATACGAATGTCGGTTGTGGGTACCACCTTGACTGTAAGGTGGTGGTGAAGTGCAACAAGGCGATCAACGCGGTGTTCTATCTTCAGGACGCCGATGCGTCCGGCTTCGCTCAGTACGACGCTGCCACGTACAAGCTGGAAAAGGGTATTGCGCAGGTTACCGCCCCCTCCAAAACCCCCGCTGATGAGAAGACCGTCAACGGTGTGAAATACAAGTTCATGGGATGGTACTCCGATCTGGCTTGCACGCAGGCGGTGTCGTTCCCCATGCGCACGAGCGAGAACGTGAACTACTACGGCAAGTATGCGGCTTGCGATCAGTCCATCCAGGTCAACTACTATCTTAAGGGGACCACAACTCAGGTTGCGCCGTCCAAGACCCTTTCCGGTTACATGAAGGGTCAGACGGTTGTGCAGAGCCCCATTTCCATTGAGGGCTATAAGCCTGTTTCCGACGAGACGAAATCCGGCGTGGTGGGCACCGACTCTTCCATCGACTTCTACTACACCGCAAATCCGGCGGACTATAGCGTCGAGTACTACTGGACGGGTTCGGACAAACCGCTTTCAAGCGAGAAGCGTTCGGGCCATGTGGGCGACCAGGTTACCGGGCTTGAGCCCAAGGCGATTGCCGGTTACACGCCGGTCAACGATAACGTCCAGGACCTCAAGCTCGGCGCCGACGAGTCCAAGAACGTGGTGAAGTTCTACTACCGCCAGAATGTTTCGCTGACGGCGAATTCCGATTCCAAAACCTATAACGGCTCCGAGCAGAGCGTCGATGGCTACACGACGAACCTTCCCGAGGGCGTGAGCACCATCTTCGACGGCGTAACGCTCGAGGGCGGCAAGGGCATGAACGCCGGGGACTACTCGTATACGTTCACAGATGGCACTATCGGCAAGGTCAGCTCCGATAATAACTATGTCGTGACCCAGACGACGCCCGGCAACCTGCACATCAGCCCCGTTACCGACGAGGTTACCATTACGATTTCCGGTCACAACGGCGGCGAGAAGTACAGCGGTGAAGAGCAGAGTGTCTCGGGCTACGACGTTTCCGGTTTGCCTGCTGGTGTGGGTGAAGACGATATCAGCTTCACCGGTAAGGCAGAAGCAAAGGGCACTGATGCCGGCGAGTACAAGATGGGCCTTGCCGAAACGCAGTTCTCGCTCAAGGGTGATGCCGCCAAGAACTACGTCAACGTGAAGTTCCGGGTTGAGCGTGACGGCGTGCTTACCATTGGCAAGCGTACCGTTATCCTGACGTCCGAAGGTGGTCACAAGAATTACGACGGCAAAACGCTGCAGCGTCGCACCGATATCAGCAAGAATGTTGGCGGCGACGGTTTCGTGGGCGAAGATGGCGTTTTGGCCAAAGACAAACTCACCTGGTATGACGAAAACAACATCCTGCCGGGTACGTATGAGAACAAGTTCGACCCCACCTACACCCCCAGCACCAAGCTCAACAACTATGACGTGCGGCTTGTGTTTGGCGAGTTGGTGGTCAACGCGCGCACCGGCAAAGATAAGTACGCGATTACGGTTACCGCTTGCTCGAACACGGTTACCTATGACGGCGAAGAACATACGGTGTCTGGCGTGACGGGCGATACCTATACCAACGAAAATAAGGTGACCTTCACTGTTGAAGGCATGAGCGCCAGCGTGTCCGGAACCGATGCGGGTACCTATACGAATAAGGTCGTGGGAACCCCGGTCGTGAAAGACCCCCATGGCAATGACGTGACCGATCAGTTCAAGATCACGACTGAGGACGGCAAGCTCACTATCGACAAGCGTTCGGTGACGATCACGGCTGGGTCCGCGGAAAAGGAATACGACGGCAGCGCGCTGACCGCCGATCAGGCCGACCCGAAGTTCACTACCAAGGGCTTCGTTGACGGCCAGGACATCTCCGACGTTACCGTAGAGGGTTCGCAGACGCAGTGCGGCACCTCCGCCAGCACCATCAAGAACAAAAGCTGGAAGTTCCAAAATGGGACGAACGAAAACAACTACAGCGTCACCACTGAGCAGGGAACGCTGACGGTGAAGCATCGTTCGGACGACAAGAAGTACGCCATCGCGCTGACGGGCAAGAGCGATACCGTTCCGAGTTATGACGGCGAAGAGCACACGGTGTCCGGCGTGGAGCAGGATAAGTGGACCTTCGACGGCGTTGAGTACACCGTCTCGAATTACCGTGCGAACGCTTCAGGCACGGATGCTGGCACCTACAGTAATATCGTCACGAGCGATAAGGACGGCTATAAGGTAACCGACCCGAACGGTAATGTCGTGACGGAGGAGTTCTCCATCAGCGTCGCTCCGGGCACGTTGACCATCAAGCCTGCTGAGGCAACCGTGACCGCCGGCTCTGCGACCAGGGCTTACAACGGATCCGCACTGACCGCCGCCGAGGCGAAACCCGAGTTCGCCGCCGATGGCTTCGTGGGCGATGACGGTATCGCATCCGCTAAGGTCGACGGCTCTATCACCGACGTCGGCGAAATCGAAAGCAACGTGGCGCAGAGCAGCGTCGTGCTCAAGAACGGCACCAAGGCCTCCAACTACAACATCACGTATAAGCCCGGCAAGCTTGAGGTGACGCCGGTTACCGACGAGGTGGTCGTTACTATTGCCGAGAATTCCGGCAACGAGGAATACAACGGTTCCGAGCAGTCCGTTGAGGGTTATGAGCTTCGTAACATCTCGAACGACAGCTACGCCGCCACGGATATCGAGTTTGTGGGCTCGGCCGACCGTAAGGTTGCCAAGGGCACCGATGCCGGCACGTATGAGATGAACCTCAAGCCCGAGGACTTCAAGAACAACAGCGCCAACTTCACCAACGTGAAGTTCCAGATCGTCGATGGCTCGCTCACCATCACGAAGCGCGCCGTGACGCTGACTTCCGCTACGCCGGCTGAGAAAACCTATGACGGCAACCCACTTGAGGATCGCACCGTCAGCATCACGAGTGGCAGCCTGGCTACCGGGGACAAGTTTGTCGCAGGCGTTACGGGTTCTCAGACCAATGCTGGCAGCAGTGCAAATGCGTTCACATACAAGCTGGAGAACGCCGCGGGCAAGGAGCTGGCGAAAGACGCCGAGGGCGCCTACCGTAACTACGACGTGACCAAAGTCGAGGGCGTTCTGAAGGTGAACCCGGTGTCTGATGAAGTCGTCGTGGCCATCGCGGGCAATCATGCCGAAGGCGCTTACAACGGGAAGCCTTTGACGGCTACCGGTTACACCTTTGCGTCTTCCAACGCGCTGTACACCAGTGCAAAGGTCGCTTTCTCCGGCGAGAACAGCGTGTCGCGCATCGATGCCGGCACGACCGACATGGACCTGCAGGGCAAGTTCACGAATGCCGATGCGGTCAACTTCCCTAACGTCCGCTTCGATATCACGAACGGTTCCGTCGCTATCTCCAAGGCGAAGGTGACGCTTCAGTCCGCCAATCTTGAGAAGGAATACGACGGCACGGCTCTGACCAATAAAAAGGGTGGCGAGGAGCAGACCCCGCTTGCGGTGGAGTCCGGCTGGGCCGAGGGTGAAGGCGCCGCTTACACCTTCACTGGTTCTCAGACGCTGGTGGGCGGCAGCCCCAACGCGTTCAGCTACACGCTGAATGAGAACACCAAGGAAGGCAACTACGATATCAGCGTGATCCCCGGTCAGCTGACGGTGACCAATCGCCAGGCGCAGTATCAGGTCACGGTCGAGGCGAACTCCTCCACCGGCAACACGTACGACGGCGTTGAGCACGCGGCGACGGGATTGAAAACGTCCGAGTTCACGGTGGACGGCCAGAAGTACACGGTCGAGGGCCTGAATACCTCCGACCCGAAGGCCGTTAACGCCGGCGAATATGCGAACACCATCAGCGGCACGCCGGTGGTGAAGGATGCTAACGGCAACGATGTGTCCAGCCAGTTCGCTGTAACGCTGGTTCCGGGCAAGCTGGAAATCGCGAAACGCTCCGTCACGCTGACCTCGGCAAGCGAAAGCCGGGTGTACAACGGCGAGGCGCTGACCAACGATGACGTCACCGTCGGCGGCGACGGCTTTGTTGCGGGCGAGGGCGCTGTCTATAACGTGACGGGCACCATTACCGATGCTGGCAAGGTGGCGAACTCGTTCACGTATGAGCGCAACTCGAACACCAACTTCGACAACTACAATATTAGTAAGGAAGAAGGCGCCCTTAAGGTGACGCCGGTTACCGACAAGGTCACCGTCACCATCACGGGCAACAGCGCCACGCTGCCGTACAGCGGCTCCGAGCAGAGTGTGACAGGGTACTCCTTTGCTACGAGTGATGGTCGCTACCGCGAAGCAAACGTTAAGTTCCAGGGCGAGGCCGTCGCCAAGGGCACGAATGCCGGCACCTATAACATGGACCTGGCTTCCGGGCAGTTCTCCAATACTAGCGGCAACTTCACCAACGTGGAGTTTGTGGTCGTCGATGGCTCGCTTGAGATTACGGGCGGCGATCTTGATGCTGGCAAGGTCGTCTGGGATGTGCACGATGTGCAGAAGGTCTACGACGGCACGCCGCTTTCCGCATATGTCGCAAAAGCCACCGACAAGTTCGGCAATGCGCTCAAGGTGGAGTACAGCACTGACGGTAAACAGTGGACGGACGATCCGTCGAGTATCACGCTGACCCATTTCGGCGCTCAGCTGGTGATGCTGCGCGCGACGAGCCCCAACTACGCTGCTGATCAGTACGCGGAAAACGGGGAATGGGTCGCCATTACCAGCCGCCCGGTCACGTTGACTTCTAAGGGCGATAACAAGAAATACGACGGCAAACCGCTCACCAACGATACCGTGACGGTTGAAACGAAGGGCGAGGGGACCGGCTTTATCGATGGCGAGGGCGTGACCATCAAGGTCACCGGTTCCCAGACCGATGCCGGCGAAAGCGACAACACCTTCGACTACCCCTTCAACGAGGGCACGAACGCCAGCGACTACTGGGTGACGACCAAGTTCGGTAAGCTCGTGGTGACCGCGAGCGACTCCGAGGTGGTTGCGACCATCGCCGGCCATAACAAGACCGTCGAGTACAACGGCTTGGAGCAGTCCGTCGAAGGCTATGACTTCGTCGAGGCTTCCAACAAGTTGTACGGGGAAGGCGACTTCGCCTTCAGCGGAACCGCCGTTGCCAAGGGCGCGAATGTCGGCATCTATAAGATGAACCTGGCTTCCGAGCAGTTCGCCAACACCAGCAAAAACTTCTCGAAGATTGCGTTCGCCGTAACGGACGGCACGCTGACCATCACGCCGAAGTCGATCGTTCCCGATCCCGAGAACCCGGACAACACGATGACCGTCGATTCGCCTGCGGATGTCGTCTACAACGGCCAGGATCAGACGTGGACGCCCGTGGTCAAGGATGGGGAGCGCACGCTTGAACCCGGCAAGGACTACACCGTCGAATATACCAACGCCGACCGCACCAACGCCACCGGCAAGATTACAGTGACCATCAAAGGCATCAACAACTATTCCGGCGAGGTCAAGCGCACGTACCAGATTACCAAGCGCCCCGTTGGGCTGAAGTCCGAGGGCGGCTCGAAGCCCTACGACGGCACCGCGCTTGTCAAGCCCGAGGTTTCCGGCTGGCAGCAGCAGGGAGACACCGGCTTTGTGACGGGCGAGGTTTCCAACGTTCGCGCTACGGGTTCCGTGACCACCGTTGCCCAGGGCGAGGTCGCCAACTCGATCGCATACGATACGAACGTTGGCTTCAACGCGAACAACTACGCCATCTCCAAGGACGAGGGCAAGCTGAGCATCACGGCGCTTGCGGCCGAAGATGGCATCACCATCACGCCGAACAATGCTACCTATATATATGATGCATCCTCGCATGAGGCGGGCGCCGCAACGGCTTCGGCTTCCGTCGCGGGAACCGACGTGAACCTTGAGTATCGCGTCAAGGGTGGCGCCGATACCGAGTGGCGCAGCAACGCTTCCGCGATCACGGCGATCAACGCCGGCGCCTTGACCGTCGAGGTTCGCGCTTCCGCCGCGAACTACAGCGGCTATAAGTATGCAGAGCAGACGCTTACCATCCAGAAGCGCGACGTCGAGCTGACGTCTGCCAGCGCGTCCAAGGTGTACGACGGTGCGTCCCTTGCGAAGGACTGGGTCGACATGGGCCCGAACCGTCCTGACACGGGCTTCATCTGGACCGACCTTGCCGGTGACGGCCAGGTGCACGCGACGGGCTCGCAGACCGAGGTCGGCTCCTCCGAGAACACGATCTCCTACCAGCTCAAACCCGGCGCGGAGAACAACTACAACATCATCGGCGAGCACGTCGGCACCCTTATGGTGACGGCTCAGTCAATCGCACCCGATCCGCAGAACCCGGATTCCTATAAGGGCGTCGCGATCGACGAGCCGAACGACCATGTCTACGATGGCACGGAGCACAAGTGGGCTCCCGAGGTCACCGACAAGGACGGCAACAAGCTCGTCGAGGGTCGCGATTACACGGTGACTTACGACACCGACGACTTCGTGAATGTGAAGGTCGTCAACGTGACGATCGCCGGCATGGGCAGCTACACGGGCACGTGCGTGAAAGCGTACGAGATCACGAAGGCTCCGCTGACCGCGAATGCCGGCAGCGCTTCCAAGGTCTATGACGGTGAAGCCCTGACTGCGGGCGCGACGATCGAAGGCCTTGTCGGCGGCGAGAACGCGACCGCTCAAACCCAGGGCTCCCAGACCGAGGTCGGCTCTTCCGCCAACACGGTGTCGGGCATCACGTGGGATACCGCTAAGGAAGGCAATTACTATATCGCTGCGCAGAACGACGGCACGCTGACCGTCACGCCGAAGGGCGTCGCCCAGATGGCCGTCGGCAGCCTGCCCGACGTTACCTACAACGGTGAAAGCCAGCAGCAGAAGCCGGTCGTGAAGGACGGCGAAAAGGTGCTGGCAGAAGGCGTCGACTACGAGCTGACTTACTCCGGGAACACGACCGATGCGGGCACGGTGACCGTGACCGTGACCGGCAAGGGCAACTATGCCGGTAGCGCTGACGTGACGTATCTCATCGCGCCCGCGCCGCTGACGGTTACCACGCCGAGCGCATCCGGGGTCTACAACGGCGAGCCCCTGACCGCCGCCGGCACCATCTCCGGCTTCGTCAACGGCGAGTCCGCGCCCTTCGAGACCACCGGCTCCCAGACCGAGGTGGGCACGAGCGACAACACCTACGCCATCGACTGGGCGGCGGCCGGCGCCACCGCCAAGCAGGCGAACTACACGGTTTCCGAATCCATCGGCAAGCTGACCGTCACCGAATCCGCCGATGAGGTGGTCGTGACCACCACGGGCGGCACGTTCACCTACGACGGTTCGTCCCATGGCGCCACCGTGACGGTCGGCGCCTTGCCCGAGGGCTATACGCTCGAGGCCGCCGCGTCCAGCGCCACGGCGACGAATGTCTCTGACGGCGAGGTTGCGGCCACGGCCGACGTGCTCGTCATCAAGAACGCCCAGGGCGAGGACGTCACCTCCAAGCTGAACGTCAAGTTCGTCGACGACACCATCAAGGTCGAGCCGGCGAAGCTGACGGTGACCACCCCGAGCGCCTCCAAGCCCTACGATGGTGATGCGCTGACGGCCGAGGGCAAGGCGTCCGGTTTCGTGAACGGCGAGGCCGCAACCCTTAAGACCACCGGCAGCCAGACCACCGTCGGCATGAGCGAAAACGGCTGCGAGCTGGTGTGGGACGACAACGCGAAGGCTGAGAACTACACGATCGAGGAGTACCTCGGCACGCTCGAGGTCACCAAGAGCATGGCCGGCATCGTGGTGATTCCGCAGGGCGGCACCAAGGTCTACGATGGCACGGCCCTCGAAAGCGCCGGGGTCAACGTGATCGGCGTGCCCGCGGGCTTCACCCTTTCGGCCAAGACCAAGGGCTCCGTCACCGACGCCGGGTACGCCGCGGCAGAAGTTGATTCCTATGTCATCACGAACGCCGCCGGCCAGGACGTCACCGACCAGTTCGGCAACGTGGCGACCGGCAAGGCCTCGCTCGTCGTGACCAAGCGTCCGGTGACGCTTGTCTCCGGCGACGCCTCCAAGGTCTACGACGGCACCGCGCTCACCGAGCATAAGGTCAGCGTGGAAGATGGTTCGCTTGCTTCCGGCGAGGAGTTCGGCTACGACTTCTTCGGCTTCCAGACCTCTGTGGGTTCCAGCAAGAACACCTTCGCCGCAACGCCCGGCAACGGCGGCACGAAGGTGGAGAATTACGACATCACCTATAGGTACGGCACGCTGACGGTGAGCGCGCAGTCCATCAACCCGGACGACCCGATCCCGGGCGCGTATGCCGGGGTGAAGGTTAACGCTCCGAGCGACGCCGTTTACGACGCGCGCGAGCATAAGTGGATTCCCGTGGTCACCGGCAAGGACGGCAACGCGCTCGTCGAGGGCCGCGATTATACGGTGACCTACAGCACCGATGACTTCACCAACGTGACGGGCACCATCAAGGTGACCATTGCGGGCGTCGGCGATTACGCTGGCTCCGTTACCAGGGAGTACCAGATCGCGCCCGCTTCCGTGAAGCTTGCGTCCAATACGCGCGAGTTCGTGTACAACGGCGCGTACCAGTCCGATGACGCGGTGACGGTCCAGGGCGCCGAGGCCCTGTTCCGTAGCCAGGTCGATGACCTGAAGGCGGTCGGCAGGGTCATGACGGTGGCCGAGGGCAAGGTTCCCAATACCATCGCCTACACCTGGAAGGACGGTTTCAAGGCCAGCAACTTCGCCATCGAGAAGAGCGAGGGCGAGCTGTCCGTCGTCGCGAAGGACATCGTCTCCTCCGCCGACATGACGGTTTCCAGTCCGAGCGATTTGGTCTACGACGGCCGTGAGCACAAGTGGGCACCCGAGGTGAAGGACGGGGAGAAGCTCCTGACGGAGGGCATCGACTACACGGTGTCCTACGGCGCCGATGACTTCACCAATGTGGCGGGCGTCATCAAGGTGACCGTCACCGGCCAGGGCAACTACGCCGGCAGCGTCGAGCGCGCGTACCGCATCACGCCCGCGCCGCTGACGGTGAGCACGCCGAGTGCCTCCAGAGTTTACAACGGCAACGCCCTGACCGCCGCCGGCACCATCTCCGGCTTCGTCAACGGCGAGTTCGCGCCCTTCGAGACCACCGGCTCTCAGACCGAGGTGGGCGCGAGCGACAACACCTACGCCATCGACTGGGCGGCGGCAGGCGCCACCGCCAAGCAGGCGAACTACACGGTCTCCGAGACCGTCGGCAAGCTGACCGTCACCGAGTTCGCCGGTCGCGTGGTCGCGACGCCCGGCAGTTATGCAGGCACCTACGACGGCCAGGCCCACGGCGTCGACGTGACGGTGTCCGGCTTGCCCGAGGGCTATTCGGTGAAGGTCGCGCGCTCCAACGCCACGGCAACCGACGCGACCGACGAGGCGGGCGTGACCGCCTCGGTCGACGAGCTGGTCATCGTCAACGCCCAGGGCGAGGACGTCACCGGCAAGCTGGATATCGAGAAGCAGACCGGCGCCATCAAGATCGCGCCCGCCGAGTACCATGTCGTGACCGAAGGGGCCTTCAAGGTCTACGACGGCACTGCGCTGACGGCGCCCGGCAAGATCGTCGGCCTGGTCAACGGCGAGGATGTGTCGCTTTCCGTGACCGGCAGCCAGACCGACGCGGGCTCCAGCGCGAATACATACGCCATCGCGTTCGATAAGTCCGCGAAGGAAGGCAACTACGTCCACGGCGCCGATACCATCGGGTCGCTGGAGGTGACCGCGGCCAAGGCTGAGGGGAAGATCTCGCTGAGCGGCAACTCCGCCTCCAAGGTCTACGACGGCAAGCCGCTTGCGGCGAAGGCCGCCTCCGCGGCGGTCCCGACGCAGGATGCGGTGACCATCGAGTACAGCCTTGACGGCGAGAACTGGACGACCGACCCCGGCTCGCTCGCGGCGACCGATGTGGCCGATTCCGCAACGGTCCAGCTCCGTGCGTCCAGCCTGGGCAACTACGAGGGCTACGTGTACGGCTCGCAGCAGCTGTCCGTCACCAAGCGCGCGGTCGACCTGAAGAGCGAAAGCGCCTCGAAGGTGTTCGACGGTACCGCGCTCACCAGGCCCGAGGTGGCCGGCTGGAAGCAGCTCGGCGATGAGGGCTTCGTCGACGGCCAGGTCTCCGACGTCCGCGCCACGGGCAGCGCCACCCACGTCTCCGACGGCAAGGTGGCGAACGCCATCGCCTATACCGAGGGCGAGGGCTTCAACGCGGACAACTACGCCATCTCCAAGGACGAGGGCGCGCTGAGCGTCACGGCCAAGCAGATCGCGGCAGCTGATATGGCCGTCCAGGCCCCTGCCGACGTCGTGTACAGTGGCAAGGCCCAGCAGCAGAAGCCGGTCGTGAAGGACGGCGACAAGACGCTGGTCGAGAGCGTCGACTACGAGCTGACCTACTCAGGGAACGCGACCGACGCGGGCACCGTCACGGTGACCGTGGCCGGCAAGGGCGACTACGCCGGCAGCGTCGATGTGGCGTACCAGATCGCGCCCGCGCCGCTGACGGTGACCACCGAAAGCGCCAACAAGGTCTACGACGGCAAGCCCCTGACCGCCGGCGGCAAGGTCGATGGCCTGGTGAACGGCGAGACCGTCGCGTTCAAGCTGGTCGGCAGCCAGACCAGGGTCGGCTCGAGCGATAACTCCTACAGGATCGAGTGGAGCGGAACGGCGAAGCGGGCGAACTACAGGTTTGAGGCCGAGACCATCGGCAAGCTGACCGTCACCGAGTCCGCTGACGAGGTGGTCGTGACCACCACGGGCGGCACGTTCAACTACGACGGCGCGTCCCATGGCGCTGCCGTGACGGTCGGCGCCCTGCCCGAGGGCTACACGCTCGAGGCCGCCGCGTCCAGCGCGACGGCGAAGGACGTCTCCGACGGCGAGGTGGCGGCAACGGCCGACGTGTTCGTCATCAGGAACGCCGAGGGCGAGGACGTCACCTCGAGGCTCAACATCAAGTTCGTCGACGGCACCATCAAGGTCGAGCCGGCGAAGCTGACGGTGACCACCCCGAGCGCCTCCAAGCCCTATGACGGCAATGCGCTGACGGCCGAGGGCAAGGCGTCCGGCTTCGTGAACGGCGAGGCCGCCACCCTCAAGACCACCGGCTCTCAGACCGAGGTCGGCTCGAGCATGAACGGCTATGAGCTGGTTTGGGACGGTAGCGCGAAGGCGGCGAACTACACGGTCGAGGAGAACCTCGGCACGCTGACGGTGTCGGCGCAGTCCATCGACCCCGACGACGCCGATGCGTTCGGCGGCGTGACGGTCGGCTATCTGTCCGACACGGTGTACAACGGCGCCGATCAGCGCTTCGAGCCCGAAGTGATCGACAAGGACGGCAAGGCGCTGGTGAAGGGCCGTGATTACGAGCTTTCCTTCTCCGGCGACGTGAAGAACGTCGGCGAGGTGACCGTGACCGTTGTCGGCAAGGGCAACTACGCCGGCAGCGTCGAGCGCACGTA
>ERZ1035027.189-NODE-189-length-38966-cov-31.022667_pt1 | contig 38966 bp, 61 predicted proteins | sample MGYA00520604_ERZ1035027 | MGnify/ENA primary metagenome ERZ1035027 (study PRJEB33766, sample SAMN09781743) | gut metagenome | biome: gut microbiome | host: Homo sapiens | place: Madagascar | study: EMG produced TPA metagenomics assembly of the PRJNA485056 data...
TTGCCGTAAACCCATGCATCGCCGGAAACCCATGCATTGTCGTAAACCCATGCATTGCCGCCTTGCGATATATTTCCCTCTTTCTCCACATATCCTCCAAGTTCTCCGGCTTTCACGTTTCCAAATTCAACTAGCGCTTTAATTCTGAATAATTTTTTTCCAAACGCATTTGTGATAAATTCTGTTGTTAATTCAAATTTTTTCATTTTTCTTCTTCCTTTCTTGGCTTCCATTTTCCTAGTATTTGTTGCAATTCTCTTGGTGTTAGCGTTTCAATTCCTAAGTCTTCCGCTTCCTGTATCGTGCCTTTGATTAGCTCACTCATTTCCCGGCTGTCGTAGGTGTGTGAACCTCGCATGAGCCTGTAAAACACAACTTCTTTACCTTTTTCTAGTCGCCGTCCTATCGCAACCGTGTGAACGTCCTCTTTTTTGTACATGATGTCGGTTGGGACATTAGTTTTTAAAACTGCTATGTCCCCTTTTATCAGTTCCGGCTGTCCATATCTGCCTATCATCAAATTTTTGGCTTCCGCCTTGCTCGTGCCGACTTTCTCCGCTATCTTGGTGATCAGGACGTGGAAATAGGCGTTTGCTGACAAGCTTCTTTTCTTGCGGAACGGTTTAATTATTACGGACAGTTTTTCCAACTTTTTCAGTTCGTCCACACCCTTTATAAACCGCTCCGCCTCGTTGATCTCCAGGGTAACTGTTATCTTTTTGCTAAAATAATCCACCGCTAAGTTTTTTATTTTCCCAGTTAAATCCATGCTATTTCAGTCCTAATTCCTTCATGGCTTCGGCATATTGTTGTTGTGTCGTCTGATACAGTGATTTTAAACCTCTTTGGCTTGCCCATTCTTTGATCTGGGCTTCCGTCATTCCTTTTTTTTGCATCAGATCATAGAGCCGTTTTGCTTCTTTCTCTGTGACAACCTCGTTGCGTTTATATTCGTCTGTATCTGCATCTTTGGAATCGTCCAGAAGAAACAAGCTATTTAAAGCGTATTTTCTCGCGTAGCTCGATGCTGAGCCGGTAACTTGTGCCGCATCCATCTTTTTTTTGCTTTCTTCTTCTCTGGCGTATGCCGTAGTGCAAAAACTGCCCTCGCTTTCTATGTCTTTTAAAATTGCTGTCGCCTTTATGTAAAATCGGTTGCCCAGCATGATAATTTCGTCGTTTACGGCTAATATTAAGCCTTCCCTGTCCAATAAAGGCTTTACTGCCTCGTAGATGTCTTCTAAGCTCCTATAGCTATAGCCGCCATACTCACTGTATTTACTCTTGGGTACCTTTAATTCTGTTTGGATTTTCTGTAACTTTTTGTGTATGTCTCCCATCTTTTTTACCTCACGATCACGCTCTTCGAAGTCTCAATATGTGCCCCTGTGACTGTTTCCCCGGCTTTAATCGCCTTTTTAATCGCTGTCTTGTCCGCCTGCGGCTCTGGAATCCTTATGTATTCCTCTGTCAGGCTGCCTAAGTCGTCAATAGTCACGGACTCGCTGCTCTTGTAAAATACGCTTACTCTTGCCGTTTTGAGCTTTTCGCCGTCAAGAGCATGGGTCAGATAGTCCTTGCACCTCTGTGCGGCGTTCTCGCAACTTCTACGGCGTTTCGCAAGCTTTTCTTCCTCCTCTTTGATTGCCTTTGCTTCTGCGGCATAATTCTTCACCGCCAGTGCGATTCCCTCCACCTTTTTGTCTCTCTCAATGTTGAGAGCCTCAAGTTTTTCGAGGTCAATAATTTCTCCTGTCTCCTCGTCTATGCAATCCATGATCGCACTGTCAATATCGTATAGCGTCATTGCTCTAATTCCTCCTCATATCTCTCGTATTCGCTGCAGTTTGCCGCACCTCGTTTGATTGCTTTGTGTGCTGTTCTGCACTCATATTCCGCCTCAAGTCGCTGTGCCTTTAAGTACTCTCTAGCCGGGTCAAATCCTCGTTCCATTTCCTGTCCCCCATGCCTCTTTAATAGCCTTGCTCAGTTCGTTGTAGCCTCTGGCGTATGCCTCTATCTTTTTCATATCGTTGCTTCTTTCAACGCCCAGTCTAAATAACTCAAGCAGTCCCTGTGCTACTTCTTTATCTTTGATAGTGATTGTGACTTCCGCCGGGATTACTCCTTTTCCTGTCACTTCGTTGTCGTATTCCTTCGCCGGAAATCCGGTTGCATTAATCATTGTATCCATAACCTAGCCTCTCTTTCTTTTCTGCTATCCAATCCCCTAACGCTCCTTCGCACTGTTTCGGGGGATAATTTTTATTATCCTGTTCTAACCGTCCAACTATTTCTCCCAGTGTGGGCAGTTCTGGTACTGTTTCTTTCTGCTCTATCGCTCCCGCTGCTCTTATCATCTCTCGGAGCTTCGGTGGGTACTTGTCTATCTCCTTTTGTGCTTCTAACGCCGCTCTGTAGCTTCTGAGGAAGTTTGACTGTATGACTGTCTGAAAGTCCGCTGAATCTACTACCGCCCAGTCATGGAGCGTCTGTGGCGTTCCTACCGCCTTTTGCAACGTAGGAGACAGTTTGTCAAACTCCTCTCTGTAGCCGTAAATCCCATTACTGCACGCCTTTGCCACTGTTGCCCACGCTTCCTGCTCGCTCAGATAGCCGTTTCCTGCCTTGAGCTTACTGGCACACTCCAAAATGTCTGCCGGTGTAGGTGGGAACTTGCCGGTTGTCATGTACATCTGTGCCGCTACGCTTATTGTCTGGTAGTCGTTGTTCTTGCCTACCAGGCGGTACCACATGTCTAATGCCTGTTCGTTGGGGACAAATCCTGGAGCTGTGTAAACGGTCTTTAGTGCAGCCACGATTTTAGAAAACTCCGAAATCGTCATACATTCCGCCTCCTTCCTGTTCTTTCTGTGCCGCCCAGTGCTGTATATCTCCGTACAGTCGGTCGTTAATGTTCTTCGTGCTGTCGTTACCTGTTTTCAGCTCAAAGAATCCTAACCACTCCTTGTCCAATGACTGGTCTATGATTTTTTTCATCGTTCCCAAATCTCCGCCAGACAGCTCATGTAATTTTTTGAGCAAAGCTTTCAAGGCTCTGTCTGTTCTTACTGGCTTTCTGATTTTCTTACGCATAGCAAGGAATTCCAAAAACTTGCGGTTAAGTTCTTCGTCCTCGAAATACTGTTCCGGTTCTTTCTTCGCGCGCGCACTCTCTTTTATTTCTTTAGTACTTGATTCCTTAAGTATTTTATTATTTAAGTATTTTATTCCTTTAGTATTTAATTGCGTTGGATTTTCCTGTATAGGTTTTTCCTGTGTTGGCTTTTCCAATATAGGCTTTTCCTCTTTAGGTTCTTCCAATACAGGTTTTTCCTGTGTTGGCTTTTCGTAAATGTCGTAAACTGTACCGCTTACCTGTCCTTTTTCGTTTCTCTCACGAGTCACTCTCAGGTATCCGAACGTTTTTAACTCTTCTAACGCGGCTCTTACGCCGTCTACGCCGTCTTTATTTAAATTTGCCAGCCCCTTAACTGTAAAGTCCCAGTCTTCCGGTAAGCTAAGCATAAGACTCAGTAAGCCTTTTGCTTTTAAAGACATATCCTTTTCTCTAAAATGATAATTCGACATAACGGTGTAGTCTGTCGTTTTATTTATTCTCATTACTGCCATGTTTACCTCCTATCTTGACAAATTGCCAAGTCTTTTGTAAAATCTAGTTATGTTTTATTTGGCAAGAGCTTAATGGTAGGGCTCTTCCTTTTTTACCTCGTGTTCTACGTCGTCTTTATCTATGTAGAACACTTTGTCATACTCTACACCTTGTTGTCGTCCTAAGAGGGTGTAGAGTAATCTAATAACATACTCTTTTCTTGGAGGCTCATTCATTTTTTTATTCACCCCCTAACATCACAAAGAAATTATAATTGCTATAATCTTTTCCGGCGGTATGTGTTACCACACCAACCCAGCTGGACGAGATCCAGATAATCAACGCTACTGACACGATAGTCAGTAAATTGTACATAACCTTCATTTTTTTACCCCCTATACCTCAAATCTCTGTTGACGGTTATATTCGTCAATCCTCAACTTTGTATTTGTTTTCGGCTCCCAGTTATCTACGTAGTCAATAGCTTCCTCATAGCGTTTGCGAGGGATGTTGTTCCGGCTGTTAACTTTAAACCGGTCTTGCAAATCCCTGTTACACTCTGCGAATACAACTTTGCTGATATATGCATATGCCTCTGTATTCTTGCCGCCTAATGCGTTGAGAACTGCTTTATTTACGTGCTGTCGCAATGTTTGCTGTTGACCGTAGTCAATCACCATATTGCTTTCAAGGCTCTTTATGCGGTCTTCGTGGTCGTCTATCATGCCCAACTGAATACGCATCATTTCTTGAGGGGATAACTGTTTCTGGTAGCTCCCTGTCTTTCTGATGGATGGAAGAACTTCTCCGGCTACCCAGTCAGTAAAGCGTTCTGCACTTTCTTTGCGGCTCTGGAAGATTACTTTGTAAAGGTTGAGTTCATTCACAAAGTTTGCATTTTGTCTCCTGCCTACACTGTCGATGACCTCACTAATAATGACCCCATCTTTATTCAGTCTGGTTTTTAACTGACTGATATTTTTAATTTCTAACGCTCCGCAAACATCTGGCAAGCAGAAGTACGGTTCGTCTTTAATTATCTTGGTTCGAATTGCTCCAAACTCAAGGTTTTCAAATGTTGTAATACCGTTCATTTAATCACCTTCTTTCTGTTCTTCACATTCCTGTTTTTTATTGCTTGCCATCGCCTCGCCCATGCCAAGCAAGTAGCCTTTATTAAATTCAGACATATTAGGAATAGCTTTTGTTATAGCTTCAAGAATCTGTTTTTCTTTTTCTGACATCTTTAACACCTCTCTTTCTTGACCTGCCATCATCAGTACCGGGAGGTCATTCCCGGCAGACGGTCATTCCTGACCGTTTCGGCTAATTTGAAATGTTCTGTAATCCTGCAATTACAAGTGCAAGTGATGTTATTCCGTCGTTTTCTTTTTTTGCTTGAGCCATTAAAGCTGAGTATATTTCGTTAGGTATATTCTTCGTACCGTTTAAAACTGCTAAACATTCATCGTAGGTTAATAAATTAATCATTTCTTTTGCCTGCTCGATATTTTCGAGCTTATCAATTTTCTTATTTGCTAAATCTTCTCTTGTTATCATGTTTTCCCTCCTGTTTGGTTGTCTTGTGTTTCTTAGCTTAGTTATACTTTATCATAACTCAGATAAATTGTCAATAGTTTTTTATAACTCAGTTATATTTTTTATTGACTTTGTAATTACTATGGTGTACTATACTAATTAGAAAGGAGGTGTCAAAAATGAATCGTCTTAACGAAAGAATTGATTATCTGATAAAGAGTCTTGGGATGAAAAAAACAGCTTTCGCTGAAAAGCTTAATGTATCACAGGCTTTTGTATCGCAATTATGTTCAGGGGTTAAACAGCCTAGTGAAAGAACAATACAGGACATATGCACTAAATTTAACGTCAATGAAAACTGGATGCGAACTGGAAACGGCGAAATGTTTATCGAATTAACAAGAGATGAACAGATAGAAAATTTTGTCGGTGATGTACTGAAAAGCGAGGAAGATTCTTTTAAAAAGAAATTTATTTCGATGCTTTCGGCGTTAGATGAATCTGACTGGGAAGTTCTTCAAAAGATGGTGGAGCTAATGCAAGAAAACAAAAAGGGCTGATTATTTCAGCCCCAGTAAAGCCTTGATGTGTACGTAGATGAGCCGCAAACAACGCTCATCTGCCATATCAAGCATTTTAATAATTTCTTTCTTGTAATCCATGCAACCCCACCTTTTTTTAATTTGTTATAAATATTTTTATGTTTTTGTTAAAGAAAATATGCAGATTTATTTATATTTATACTGACAAATCATTTTTTTTATTATATAATTTATTTGCAACAAACTATTTTGCTAATATTTGCAATATGGTAATAATAAAAAAGGAGAAGAAACTATGAGCAAGGAAAAAACTAAAGTTTGCAAGTACTGCAAAGAAGAAATTGACGCAAAAGCTAAAGTGTGTCCTCATTGCCAGAAGAAACAGGGTGGCAAGCTGAAATGGGTAATTATCATTATCATCGTTCTGGCTGTTTTAGGAATGGCAATGGGTGGTGGTGACGATGACAGTTCTTCCACTGATTCTTCAAAGAGTACTACCGCAACAACAGCGGCTAAAAAAGAAACTGCTAAAAAAGAAGAAGCAAAAGAGAAAGACAGCGTAAAGGTTGGCGAATCTTTTGAAAATGACGGTTTAAAAGTAACTGCTAAAAAAGCCGAGTTTGGATATGATGCCGGAGAGTACTTTACTCCAAAAGATGGATGTGAATATGTAGCTGTAGACTTTACTTGTGAAAATATTGCAGAAAAAGGTGACAAATATGTATCTGTATCTGATTGCAGTTGCTATGCAGATAATTCAGCTTGCGAACAGCAATATATAGGAGACAGCGATTTTGTTAACACTAATTTGTCTCCAGGAAAGAACGTGAGCTTTACAGCATACTATGAAGTGCCAAAAGATGCAAAGAAAGTGATTTTAGAATATAGTGCTTCGTTCTGGACAGACAAGAAGATAACTATTAATTTAAAATAATTAGTCTACTAATAGGACAACGAACAAGAGGGAAGAATCAATTCTTCCTTCTTTTCTTTTCTCCTCAAGATAATAAAAAAGCACCTGTCGAAACAAATGCTTTACCTTTCCAAAATGGAACTATTAATGTTTTTAAGGTACAAAATGAAACTAACTTTTACATCCCAAAATGTAACTATTCTATGTCTATAGATTACTTCTTTTCTCCGTATTTGTCAATGACTTCTTTTACCTTATCTATATTTTCTTGTATGGTATTGTATTCAGAATACCGATGTCCTCCAAATGCATGATAATCATGGTAATAATACCCAATACTAATGTATCCGTTTGGCATTTTTATTCGAAACTCATTATTTGACTTAAAAACCATGCCCTCAGGCAAGGTGGCTAAGAATCTGTCTAATTTTCTTCTTTTATTAAATTTCCATTCTTTCATTTCTTTTCTCTCCTTTTTGTTTGTTTAGTTGATCAAAACGAAAAGCTCACCCGTTTCATCAACAAATGTGCGCTCACCTCGCTCTTTCAAATTTACATTACTTGTATATAAGCAAGGTATTTTGTTAAAAATACGTTGCCTTCTTTCGTTTATATGATATTGTTCGTTTAGATAGTATACAGTACCCCCCATTTTTTTGCCGCCTTCTCGTTCAAAGAACTTGCACTCAGACTTAGGTATGTAAATAGATTCTTTGATTGTTCCACTTTCTGCAATAGAATAATCAAGCTCCTCAATAGTTTCGACATTTATAAAATCTTCTGAGCGTCCAAATGATTTTATATCATATATAGACTCCAATATGTCCCGATAATCATCCGGGCTGTCTGCTACTAAATGCAATGTTAGTTTAATATCGTTTAACAAATCCACCATCATGGGAATTTTTTCAAAACTCTGGTAATGGCTTAACTCGAAATTCAACTCATCTTTCCGAACAGTTAAATTTTCCATCTTTTCATCGTAAGGCTTTCGAGCAAGCCTTTTTTCTTCTCTCGTTAGCCCCTTTGTTTCTTTTATACGAGCAGTTTTCAGCTCTTTCAATTCATTGTTTATTTTTTCTAGCTCGTCTTTCATGCTGAAAAAATTATCCAACATTTCTTTCTCAAAAACTACGAAACCTTCTCCGGTTCTTAATTTACGTTTTCCAAGCGCACCACCCATTAAGGGCTTCGCAATTTGAATATAAGCATTTGAAAAGGCGTTCGGGGCGGTAAAACGCACAAAATAACCTCTATCATACTGTATACGGTCATAAACATACTGATTTGTATATGTTCGCCGTGAAAGGACTCCATATTCCCCCTTTATACCAATGTGGATTGGATGGTATTTCCCCCATCTTGTCGCCTTATGAATCCCTCCTAATATTGTTGAAACTGGAGGGAGGGGAAATGTGCTCCTTAATTTTATCTGTTCGGGTTGCCTGTAGTTTGCTGTAGTTTGTGTTAAAATGATTTTTATTGCTTTCATTGATTCTCCTTGCCCTCGTAACCTCCGCGGCGGGAATTTAATTACTGAACCTCTATATTAACGATATTAACAAGTGTGCAATCTGCACTTTCTTCCTCCGGATTGTACTCGCTTTCAATTTCGAAAGAAATTGCAAAATGGTCGTCAGAATCAGGAACTTTATAAAAGATATTTTTATCCTTTAAAACATCATCCCACGCGCCCTCATCGTTTATCCAGTCCAGTTCAGAAGGGCACCCAAGCCTTGTCATGATTTCGTCTAATTCATAAAGTGATACTATATTTCCTACTAATTCTTTTCTTAAAATTTCTAACATGATAATTTCTCCTCGTCTTTCTTTCTCCGGCGGAATTCGCCGCCGGTCGTGTATTTATTATAAAGATTCTATTTTGTCGGCAACTGTCCAGAGGATTTTTTTAATTAAACTTCCTCCTGGATTCTTACAAAACCAGTCTTCTTTTTTACAGTCGTAATACAATTTAGCTCCAAATCCCCAGTCAACAAGGCTTAATGCTTGACGCTGCGCAAAGCTTTTATATTCATCTGTGCAGATGCCATTAATGATTCTTCCACGTCCCATTGCTGCTGGCGTATTGGTTTCTTCAACCTCTAAATATTTCTGGAAATCATCAATATAGATACGTTTCATGTCACCCTTCTCCCACACCTTATAGCCAAGTCTGAGAAGTTTTTCTTCCATTGTTTCTCCCATATGCTTTGCCTCCTTCCATGATAATTTTAATCCTTCGGAGATGCAAAGACCTGCCTTTTTAACTAACTCCCACGCTCTTTTCATGATTTTTGATAAATTGTATTTTTTCATTTCTTTGTATCTCCTCTCTTGATTTACTCACATTATACACGATAACGACTATTATGTCAAGAAAAAAATACACGAAAATATATTATTTTTTTCTTGATATTTATTTCAAAATAATGTACTATATATTTATAACGATTAAAGGAGGTTTCAAAATGGAAACACGAGCAAGAAAAAGAAGTAACATATATAAAGGTAGTATCTCATATAGTAATTTATGGGACACATTGGAGCGCAGAGGGTTAAAGCGTTCTAACCTATTAGATAAGGAAAGCTTTAATCTTTCCCCGGCACTGGTCAATAAGTTGCGGCACGACAGAAATGTGAATATAGATACAATTATGTATTTGTGCGAGAAATTGGACTGTCAGGTGTGCGACATCGTGGAATATAAAAAATAATATATTTTCGTGTATTTTTTTCTTGACATAATAGTCATTATCGTGTATAATAAGATTAAATCAAGAGAGGAGATACAAAGAAATGAAAAATTTTGGAGAAAAGTTAAAGGAACTAAGAGAAGAACGCAACTTATCTCAAAAAGAACTCGGCGACAAAATGGGAGGAATAACACAACAGACCATAGCACAGTACGAAAAGAAAGATACCGTTCCGAAATTTGAAACTGTCTCAAAAATAGCTAATGCACTAGAAATTAATCCAAATATTTTTTATTCTGATTTTTCACAATCCGTGGCGAATGATTCGGAAGAAATTGGCGAAAAAATCAAAGCCATGCGCCTACAAAAGGGAGTTTCACAGGCGGCACTTGCTAGATGTCTAGGCGTTTCAACTGCCATGATTTGCCAGTACGAAGTCGGGAAAAGAAAGCCAAAGGTAGAGACCTTATCAAAAATCGCAGGTGCTCTAGGTGTCGATTTAAAAGTTTTTTATGACGATTTGCCACAAAAAACTATGGAATTAAAAAGATACGAAAACATAGCATTAGTTAATGAATTTGAAAACGCTTGTTTTCGCTTGGTTAACTTTCCGGACAGTGAAGAAATAACCGAGAAATACGAAAAGCTTAGAAAAAAGCTAATAGATAGGCTTAGTTGTATGTAGATAGCAGCACCCGCCCCGGAGGTACGAAGGCAGGAAGGGAAATAAATGAAAAGAGCCGCTTTGTACGTGCGAGTAAGCACGCAAGAGCAGAAGAACAGTGGATTGTCCGTTGATTCGCAAATAGATGCGCTTGAAAAATATTGTGAGGAACAGGGTTATACGGTTGCTGGCATTTATAACGATGCCGGCATATCTGCACGTAAAAAATACACAAAACGCCCTGCTCTTTTGCAGTTACTTGAGGATTGCAAGCAATGTAAGATTGACATAATACTCTTCACACGCCTTGACAGGTGGTTTAGAGCTGTTGCAGGGTATTATGAGGTACAAAGTGTCCTTGATGCGTGTAAAGTGCCTTGGAGGGCTATCTGGGAGGATTATGAGACAGAGACAAGTCAGGGAATATTTAAAGTGAATATTATGCTGTCCGTAGCGCAGGCAGAGGCAGACAGAGACAGCGAAAAAATACGGTCTGTTATGGAATTTAAACGGAACAACAAGGAATATATTGGCGGAAAAGTGCCGGTAGGTTATCGCATAGAAGGGAAAAAGATTGTAAAAGACGAAAAGACGCGAGGAATAATTGAGGATATGTTTGAGCACTATTTCCAGACCTTCTCAAAAGCAGGAACCGCCGACTATATTTTAAGTAAATACCCTGGTTTTGTAAGAACCAGAACGAGGCTGGTTAAGATTATGTCTAGCCCAGCTTATCGCGGCGAAATGTATGGAGTAAAAAACTACTGTGAGCCGTACATCACAGAGGAGCAAGCGCAAAAAATCAACGAAGTATCCAGCCAAAAAACTTGGACAGATTGCAGGAGGCGTATTTACATTTTCTCCGGCTTGATGAAATGCCCGATTTGCGGTTGCAGGCTTTCCGGGTGTGCAATAGGCAAAAAAGGAAAAAAGTACAAAGTATATCACTGCCCCCACTCTGTCGCACAAAAGCACAAGACCTACACGCGATCAGAAAAAAAATTAGAAACATATATGCTCAATCACATCGAAGAAAAAATACAGTTAGATGTATTAAGGGCAGAAGGTCGTGTGAAGGCAGGCGGAAACGATGCGGAAAAGAGAAAGAAAAAATTATCCAGTGAGCTGGGAAGAATCAACAAGATGTTTGAAAAAGGTAGGATAACAGAAGAATACTATGACGAAAGATATGAGGCTATATCAAAGGAATTAAAAGAACTATCCCAGACCGCCGCAACGGAAGAACTAGAAACTAAGAAAAAAATACAAAGCAGATTTCCTGACGGTTGGAAAGATATGTATATGCAGTTAGGTGAACAAGACAAGCAGGTGTTTTGGAAAAGCATTGTAAAAGAAATAAAAATATCCCCCGACACTTACGTGGAGGATATTATATTTTTTTAGTTTTTGTTATACAGTAACTAGCCGAAACCACCGGGTTAAGGTCAGTTACCGTATAACAAAATATGATAGAAATAAAGGAGAAGTAATTATATTATACAAGAAGAAAGAGGACGTTTCAAGCGCCCTCTTTTATTTTTCGCAAAACTGACCGATATTCTCGCGGATACATTGCTTCGATGGCTTTCATGTGTTCGTCAAGCACGCGTAATAAGTGCTCAAAGTCTGCGTTTCGGGCGATTTCTTTAAATTCAGAATCCGGCTCGGAACTGTAAGAGTAGTATGATGTGTTGGAAGATAGTTGGTTCGGTTGTTGATTGCTCATTAAATTATTGCGTACATTGTATAAAATCGAAAGCCGTTCGCAAGTGGCGTAGGTTGTTTTTCCTGCCTCTAATGCCGCAATTTCGGCATTAATTTCGTCCATATTAATCATTGCGGCACTCCTTTCTCTTATCGGTCTAATTCTGCTAATGCTCTGCCTAGTGCTGCCTGATCTGTACTAGACAGATTACTGTCGTGCATCATGTTTTTGATAGTTTCTTTTACCTGCATTTTTGCATCGTTGTAAGAATAATGCCCCCTCACATAGTGCTGACCTCTACGAGCGTTGCTGTAGTCGCCGTAATCCATGTCGGGATAACGCCCGCGGCTGTATCTTCCTGACGTGTCCCAGTCGCCGCCACGGCTGTATTCGCTGTCACCTTCCAGATACATGATTTTGTCAATATTTTTAATTGTGTCTGTTAATTTGTGAACTGCCTCCAAATCCCCAGCGCTCATATCGCCTTTGTTCGAAATCTCGTCCAGCTCTCTGCACATCATCTTTTTTAATTTGTGTAATGATTCCATTTTTGCCCTCCTTTACGCTACTCTCTCGACGATTAAATTGCTATTGGCTATATTAATTGCCTGCGTAGATGTATTTTCGACTGCGATCGTTATGCAACACCCGCGCGGAACGTCAATAAATGCCGCCGTAAATACATTAAAATATTCGCCTACCGCCGCAGGTGTTACGATTGCTGTCGCACTATTTAATGGTTCTCCGGCGATTGCCAGGGCAATAGAAATAGGTGCCACAGTTCCACCGGCAGGTATGGCGATATTAGCCCCAAAGCTGACCTTATAGCGCGCCCTGCACTGGTTTGTAAGGCCTCTAAGGGTCACAATTCCTGCCCCCTCCCGGTGTGCGATACAGCTACCGCACTTTACGGCTGTCTCTGTGAGCGGTAAATTCTGCCCCGCTGCCACGGTTACGATATTGCTATTAGTAAATTCTGCCACGTTATCACTCCTTTTTTTAATAATAAACGGCGGAACGATTGCCCCGCCGCTATAAGCATCATCGGCACAAGCCGAACAATCCCGTCAACGCAGGAAGCTGCTAATTATAAAATTTTAGCATCCGCAACCAGTATTGCATCCGCAATTACCGTACTGATATGGTGCGGAAACCGGAAAAGCTGGCACCGGTCTAGGGTTGTAGTAAGTAAACTGTCCCTGCATATACGCCTTTAAGGTCTCGTTCTGTGACGCCTGAGAAGCCGCTAACTGTGCCGCAAATAACTGCTGATTCTGCTCGGCAATCTTAGCGTCCTTAGCTTCGATTCTCTGCGCTGTGAGGGCATCGAGAATAGCTCTAGCGTTGTTATTCTGGTTGTCAATGATGTCTCTTGTGTTGTTTGCGTTGTTAAAGTTTGTCTGGCAGAAGCCGTTTGTAACTTCCTGCTGGATTGCATTGGTATTCATTGCCATGTTGTAGTTAACGCCTGCGATAGCCTGTTTGTTATCACAACAGCACTGTGCTAACTGCGCCTGTAATGCGTTAAAACTCTGCATATCTGCAATCTGCCCCTGCTGGATTGCATTTCGTGTATCATATCCATTCTGCTGGATTGTGCTATTTGTTCCTGCAAATCCATTGAGAAGAGAGGTGTTTACTGCATAAAATCCGTCACAAATACCGCTGTTGATGGCATCGCCCTTGCGCTCAAGGGAGGAAATACCGCTATCGATCTGGCGCTGTAAGGTTGCAAAGTCGGAAGCTAATACATAGTTATCTACCGCGCCTCCGCCGCCGTTATTCCATCCATTTCCGTTTCCCCATCCACAGAAGATGAAAAGGAAAAGAATGATAATCCACCAAGCACCGTTACCCTCGCCAAATGCGCCGTTATTGTTGCCTGTGACTGCCGCCAAATCTGCCGGGCTCATTCCGTCTGTTGTTAATCCCATGAAATCACTCCTTTTTATTTATTTAAAACCCTTTAAAAGGTTTTGAAACTGTGTTGCCATCCCTTGCAACTGGTTATACTGTTGCTGGCTCATCTGCCCGCTATTTAGCAGGTTTTGCACTTCCTGCTTCGGGTCCCCCTGAAACTGCTGCCTGAACTGTTGAAACTGCTGTATCATCTGCACTGGATTGAGATTCATTCAATACCCTCCTTTTTAACGTCTCCATTTGCCTTTCTAGGGCGTTTAAGCGTTCCTCGTAGTTGATTGGTTGGCTAGATTGTGAAAGCTCCGCTGTGGGCGAATCTGTGCCTTTGCGCTTATACTCAAACACCTCTAAAAACGGTCTGCCCGTCTGGTCTGCTCTTTTTTCGTAAAAAATTGGTGCCTGACTGTCCCACAAACGGACAAAAGAGTTTGGCGCTACTAAATACGCCTCCGCCGCGCCCTGCCCCTGCACCCAAATCCGCTCATCGGGATTGGATTGTTGTTGCATTTGCTGGGGTGATGCCTGTTGTTGTTTTAGTCGGTTTAGTTGGTCAAGATAATCCGGTTGTGGATATTGCGGATACTGTGGATATTGTTGTGGATATTGTGGATAACCGAACATTTATTTTCCTCCTTCCTTCCAGTAGTAGATAGGTGTCATTGCTCCACTGTCCCACGTATCGTAGTAATTGCCATCAATTACCGCTATAACGTGCCCTGACAGTGCCAAAATATAAGCCCCTTCCGGGTGGTTGTTTGCAAATTCCGAGACGGTACAGGTCATATATTCGTCCGGGATTATATAACGGCTAAATCCATTGTCTTTGAGGTATGCACCCCACACTGCGTTAGCCGAGGGCATATCTGACAGCATCAAGCCATACAGCGCAAGCTGTATATATGTTTCTTCCCACGTCTGACCCATAGCCTTTGAGATAGCACGCACGGTACAATCTCCCACTTTTGCCGCCGCTGGGTTAGGATTCCAATATTGATACATTTTTTGCCCTCCTTATAGTTTTATTATCGCAAAAAAATAAGCGTGTCACCACGAAGGTAACGCGCTTATTTCTCGCATGATTTTTAGTTATCTTTAGTTTCTTAAAGGCTATTTATGTACGGAATTGTGCCAGGAACTAACAAAATCTTTTCTACGGCACAACTCCACAGCCCCTGTAATCCTCTCGTGCTTATATCCATTTTCTCGGCGGCTTGCTCCTGCGTTAATCCGTCAAAAAGCAAGTACTGTACAGTTTCGCGTTCCCGCAAGGTTAAACGGGCACACGACAAGGCGTAATCAATAAATTGTTTATCGCCTAATTTCCAGAGTTTTTTTATCAAACTTCTGTTCACTGTATCACCTCAAACACGCAAAAATTACGTAAATTTATTTCATTTTGTCCAGTCCTAAAATTGCTCTAACCTTGTCCGGCAATAAATCCGGGTTGATTTTGCCGATATTCTCCACAATAGAACCAAGTTCCATTAAAATGATGTATACACACACACCTGCGGCAATAGGTACCTGGAAGCCAAGGTCTACATATTTCTGAGCGTAATCAATAAGGTACGCAAGCACTACAAGCATGATAGAGCCAAATTTGTGGTACAATCCTTTCCTCATTTCTGAGGATTTCCACTCGTGGTTAGCGCAGGCAGCTACCCCGCCACTAGCCAAATCAAAAACTACAAAAATACAAGTTAATAAAGGTAACATAATATCTACCATCTCCATTCCTCCTTAAAAATTATTTTTCTTTTGTTTTCATAAATTAATTAAAGCCCTCTTTAATTAATTAGTTTCCGCTTTCGGTTCTTCTTCAACCACAACGTCCATTAACTCATTGTACTGTTTCTCAGTAATCCTGCCGACCGCAAAGAATACATCAATCTTATTCTTTAAATCGTCTGTCAGACCGTTTCTTTCTTTAAGTTTTAATAATGTTCTGTATAGCATATATCATACCTCCAATTCTGTTAATGCTACTGCATATTCGCTGTTAACGTAGGCTTCTGCCGCCTGTGTGTCGATGTCCTGCGTTTTTGTGTCCATATCGTAGATGTAATCACGGTTGTCGTTTAACTGCTGTTTCACATAATTCCAACCATTAGCCATGCTAATCGGATAGTTAAATACTGTATATCCATCCAACTGTTCTGAAATGGCGCTGATGTTTGTAGTCGGATAATATGTTGCAAGTGCTTTAAGTGTCTGTACTTCTTCCTGCGTTAAGTCAATTTCTTGTGGTTCTGCTAATAACCATTCGGTTTTGTTTACAATAGATTGTGCATTATCTAACTTAGAAGAATCAACCATCTTTGCAATCTTTCCACGCTCCACATCCACATAATCTGCAACATATTGCTGTCCGTTGATTGTGACGTTACCACCACTTGAAACAGGGATTGCATTAAGAGTATATGGGAGCTGGACGGATTGCTCTTTATATGGTTCATATGTGTTTTCATCACCAATATACAGAGCATAGCTTTCAGATGGTTCATGGCGAAGCAAATACTGAAACGAAACAACATTGTTTCGCAATACAGTTTGTTGTTTTACTGCACCTGCATCAAAGCCAAACCACTCCACACCACCATCCGCTGTTTCAAACATTAAGTTTCCACCTTGAGAAACCACACCATTTTTGCAAATCAATGTTAGTCTTGTACCTTTTTTAATATTTATTTTTACTCTGTCGTTAAACTTTATATTTGGTTGCAACAAATTCTTCCCACAAACCTTCACAATCGGATTCACAACGCTCTTAATCTCCTGCGGATAGTCAGGAGAGGGCGATGGTTGACCGCCGGTGTATGGTTCGTAGGCGGTGGCTTCGGTGCCGAGTTCGAGCATAGGATAAATCGTGAAATTATACGATTTTCCTACTGTTAATCCCTCTAAAAATAAACTACAGTATTCATTACTTGCACCTGTCTCAAATGTGCAACTTAATTGATTTTGCATAATTCTATGTGTTTGATAATTAGCATCGTCCAATTTAGTTCGCCCTAATTTTAAACCAATTATAACACCTGAGTTTTTGTCAACTGAAAAAGTATACGTTGCATTATCAGTATGGCATTTATTATTTATTTTTATAATATTTGACCAAGTAGATGTTGAAGCACCCGTCACAGATATACTTCCATCCGCATTCATTGTGGCCGAAAGACCATTTGCATTTCCTTGTGCATTGGCTTCGGATAATTTCAGTAAATTCTTCCCCATGGTACTTTTCTGCTCGCTCTTTCCATACACCATCATATCCGCTATTTTTCCATCATCGGAATCCGCTAAGTGGTTCTCCCCATTGTTTGTTGCGTAAAACTTGGAGATTTTGGAACTGGATAAATTACCCAAATCTTCCTTTAGCAAACTAAGTTCTTTCTTTAGTGGGCCAAGGTCTCCTGATGTTCCCCTACGTTTCGAGAGTGCATACGCCTCATCTCCCGTTAAACCACTTTTTCTCATGTCCTACACCTCCCTAAAGTAAAAACCACTTGCTACCAGGTGCATAAAATCCATATAATTCCCCTGTGTCTACGCATAACGCCGTCGAACCACTTGCAACATAATGAGGCAATTTATCTACTTCAGAAGACTTCCCCCAGTAATATCGCTTACTTCCGTCCGTATCTATGCAATCCCATCCGCCTAAATCGTGTATAATATCTCCTTTGCGGTATGTCTGCCCGTCAATAATTATTGTCCCACTAGCTATCATGCTTTCGCCTCCTTATGCATAAATTGTATCAGATATTCTCTGCATCTTCGTATTCCGAAAGTGTTTTGAGATACTTATAAGCATCTTCAATAGTCATATTCTCTTCATATTCTTTCTCGTATGTAACAGCGGCTCTATACGGTCTGTCACCGTTGTTTTCCATGATTCTGCCAATCTCATCTACATAAGACACTACAGCTATTGAATCATGACTGTTGATTGTAGACTGAATATATAATATTCTGTGATAATTAGTAACTACGCCGTCGCTTTGACGAATTTCTTTTTTTAAAGCCAATTTTATTCCTCCTATGAGAATGTTATCTTAATATTAGCATAGATGCCGCAAGGGCTATTGTTTGTAACATCTGTGGTATTTTGCATTGTTGCAAATACATGGATGCAGCCTCCACTAAGCGTTGAGCGTACAGTATATTTGCTAGGTTTGACATATTTTGTTGACGAGCCACCATATAAATACTTATTATTTTGTCGGACCATAAGCCCTTCCACACTTGTTACTGTTACCGTCGGGTTCCCAACTATTGGTTTTGATAATGGAATTATAAAAATGACATCCTTGCCGGAACTCGTAATATATCCAGCAGTACCAAAAGTTGCACTGATCGAATCGCCAGCGCAAAAATATGGTCTCCAAGTCCCTAAATAGGTAGATAAATATATTCTCCCTGCATCCAACTTTATTACGTCTGAAGACACAATCTTTGTATTAGAGTTATCAGCATATATCCCATTTCCAATGCTTTCGTACAAATCAGTATAGGATGTTCCACTTTTTACAGATAACGAGAGACTCATATTATCTTTTGCACTATCATAATATAATTCAAGCGCAGCTTTACCACCGACATTAGTATCATTTGCATCTTTTGTTTGCTGTGTTGATACAACAATGTTGTTTTGTGACTTTACGACCGAGCCAGCGCCACTATAAACAGGGTCTCCGTCTTCATTCACTACTTTAATATCTGTAATTCCAAATCGTACAATTTCGCTGTTATTGTTGCGCACACACATTCCATTTGCGTCAAGTAACGCGTTCTGTCCAAGCGTATTTCCTCGCATATCACCGACAACTAATCCAAGTCCTTCGATATATTTCATGAAGTTAGTTGCAACTTTAGCAGCCTCTGCTATCTTGTCTTCCTGACTGCTAAAGTTTTCCTCAGTAATATCTTTAAAGTTCTCGTAGGATTTCTTTACCTTAGTAGCTGTCTTATTCGCTTTAATTGCAACAGAGTCATCTGTAGGTGGTGCTGTAATGTTTCCTGTTAACCATGCTTTTCCGCCGCTGACACGGATTTTTACTGTGTCACCTGTCTTACAATTAATTGCCATCTGTGCGGGGGTTTCATCTGCTCCACCGTCAATGTGGACATATGCTGTTTTTTCGTCAACCCGAAGGACTTTTGCGACTGTATCATATGCCTTTGTTTTGCTTTGCTTCGACAATGAAGCAATCTCTTTTACAAAATCATTCAATGCTTTCCACCTCTTCCTTTGTGCGGCAACCGTGTTCCAGAGATAGTGTTTGTGATGTTATCCTAAATTTCCCAGTAAGGTTATGCCGCGGATAATTTAAAAAGACCACATCGCCTAAAAGAACGTCCTCGAAAAATCGCCGGCTGTACTGTATCGTTCTGGCAGGATTCTGCAATTCTTTTAGTTTTCTAACAGCATAAGCCGCTATGCTTTCCCCGGAGGATAATTCAACGCCTGTTTCCGATTTCCACACTTCCCTACCACGATTTACCGTTGATAAAAAGCTATCTGGACTATCATCCCTTGCAATAGCCGCTCCGTAATCATCGTGTATCGCCATGAAACAATTTGGAGTATCATACCAGTTGAAAGTATCTGTAACATCACATTCCATTATGTCGTTCTTATTTATTCCCACTGTAAGATTGCTAGCATTTGCATTTGCACAGATAACAATACTACCATCACCGTGTATTCGCATCCGCCAGCCAATGGCATCTAATATATGCAGTGCCATTGTGAGCCTTGTTTCCCCATCTTCCGCAACGATGTTATCTGTAGTTATCGGCGATGTTCCCTCGACAAACACAGGGGCAGGGATACAATCATTGAGCAGATTTTTAATCTGTTTTGCTCCGCTACCGGCTGGTGCATAATAACCACGCGGCAGGATCACATCATCTGCCGGCTTGAGAACGGAATAGCAGTCAATGTTGTGGTTTTCCCTAACACCATCAAGCTTTCTTTCCGGGAAGGCGGTCAGGCCAGTAAACAGTGCTACTTTTGCTCCTGCCCCTCCCTGTTTGGCTTGCAGGTAAATACGGACCCAGCACTCACTATCTGTTATCTTTTCTGTCATTGTGACAGAAGCAGATTCCCTTAAATCTGACGTACTGTCCCGGTCAATACTGCCCTCAGTAAATTCAAATTCTTTCTGGTCCGTCCACGTCTTGGGGTCAACTGTCGTCAAAATATATCTTGCTGAAAATCCTTTGCTCCAATCCATCACATCACCTCGTTAGGATGCTCTGCGCTCCACTGCTCTTCCGTCACGGCATCCAGTTCTTCCGAATCCACTTTTTTAATCGTTAATGAGAAATCTGTCCGCATTTTGTTATCGTGGTCTTTTTTCTCCGACACCTGTATATCGCAGGAAAATGACGAGCCGTCCGGTGTCCTAACGTGACATATTCCGGGATACGTTGCGAGCCGCCTCATTTGCTCAATCATCATTGGTTCTGTTAGTGAGATACTTACTGCATCAATTTTTAAATCACGAGTGACTGCAGGATTCCAGTCACCTTGTACGGAGCCGCCAAGATAAACTGTCCTCTCGAAATCTTTATCCCATGAGTTATCTAAATCAAGGTTATACTGGATTTCGATAGATTCACCGTCAAAATCAATGATTGCCTTTTTATATTCGATGGAAAAATCGCTATATAACCACGCAAACGAACTATCTGACGTTATATAGTCACCGTTGGCAGTTTTATTTACAACCAGTATGCCGCCGTACTCATTTAACGCTGGGTATGGGTCAACATATTTCTGTCCATAAACCCCATTTTCCAGAATCAATTCTGCTCTGTCTACACTCATCCGATACAAGTCGAATGTATCCCCATCAGCATATGTGGTTGGTTTAGCAACAACAATACTCGCTGTTTTGTTGTCTGCAATCGTATTTACAGTGGCCGTTGGCACTTCCGGCTGGTGTTTCCACCGTACAACAAACGGTATCTTTTTTTCTGCCACATGGTCATAAATATCTGTAAATGCAATCTGTATGCTGTACCTTGCACCGTCATCCATCTGCCCGATCAGGTCGCCCAAGGCAATACTGTAGTTATCTGTTTCGCTACCGGTAAAACTGGCAATAATTTCGCCGGCAAAATGCTGTTCCTTTAATCCGTCCGGGCGCAGAATATAATAATCCTCGTCCCTGACAATCGTTACTTTTGCTGTGCCAGCAGAATCCCCGAAGGACGGGGCTATCGTTAATGGTAGCTGCTCCAAATAATTTGTTGTGCCTTCCGATGATTCCGGCACTGTCTGGTCGGTCGTTTCCGTGGTAACATCGTCAGAATTATATGCTGTTGCTTCCGAAACAAGATTTGTTGTAACGCTGTCTATTGCAGGTTTTGCAACAATTTCAACAGCCACAGAATCTGACCATGCACCTTCCTTGCCTCCCTGTGCTGTAACCATTGCTTTTAAATAATGGATTTCTCCTACATTCCACAGATTGCTCAAAAGACCACTTGCAGTATAGATTTTATTAATGTTTTCAATAGTTTCCGATAATGTCTCCATGCCGGAAGACATCATTAAAACAACGACGTTTCCATCTTTGCCTTTAACCGGCTCATCGTTAACCGCTTCCGCTATTTTTATGCTAGCTTTGCTGTTTCCGGTGTAGCCAACACTGCAAATAACTGTATCGTCCAGGGCAAGATAATTTTCTGTCGTTGCAAGCGTAGGAGTTGTTGGGGTCTCACTCAGAGATACGGAAACCGTATCAGACCAAGGAGATAACACTTCCTCATCCCCGGACGTATCCCGCAATCTTACGCGGAAATAATATGTTTTTGCCGATTCTAGGGACCCGATATGCCACGTGGTTTCCCTGTCCTCCACGTCATAAGTAGTTGGGGCTTCCGTACTAATCCATGCGTCCTCGTGGTCTGCCCACGCAACGGTAGCCGCATCCGCATTTTTCCACGACCAATCCCATGTTAGTTCCACGGTATCAGATGCCACCGCCATTGCAGTTATATTTTTCGGTGGGACTGCAATCTTTCTTGTTTCCGAATAAATCCACCCAGACTGCATGAGGGGGCTAAGTTTGTAGGTGGTGCCAGACGCTCCATTTTGAGGTGTGGAAGTTCCGGTAAAATTTTTGAGCGCAATCTGGTATTCGGTACCGCCAGAAACGTCCGGACACGCAACTGTGATTGTCCCCTCTTTGTCGGTAATTGCAATAATACCTTTTTCCTCGTTGCCTATTTTCATCCAGACGGCTGTTTTAGCGTCAGGAACTTCCGTGTTGCGTTCAACGCTATTGATAGTAAGTGTTGTTCCTGTTGCCGATACCGTATCAAATGACGGGGATTTTAAAGCCCCTCGCGCCGCTACTCGTGGCTCAGAATATGCATATTTTTTATCGTGCGTACTTTGCACCCTTGTCCACATAATCTGGTCTTCCGCTATGCCGTCGTCCGTGTTGAAATCTGCTGACACCGTATAATCATGGTACGCAACAGTTACTCCTGTGCTCCATGATGTGCCAGTATATCTCTCTCCGCTTTCCGGCGTGTCTATAGCGTATTGTAACTCCATGGAATCCACAGGGCGGTCCCGCGGCGATGCCTGCACCCAGTTTGCCCATACATAGCGGCTAGAGAATCCTATCTCTTTGCTTCCTGTACTCTGTATATTTGGACGCTCTGGGATGCTGTAATAATGGTATGCATAGCTCCAACCGGAATCTCCGGCACACCCTCTCGATTTTGCCCTTACAATACGGCAAAATGTCTTGTTTTGTGTCGGGGAACCATCCTCTGTTATCGCCCATGTGCCAGACGCTCCCGTATAGGATGCATTGGTAAAGCGAGCGTTTGCAATGGCGCCCTTATAGTTTGTCATTAATGCGGTCTGTACCTGCGTCCTTGCAAAATGCCTTGCATCATTTGCCTCGTATGAGGTATTCCAAGTAAATGTACCTTTATTTGCGCCAGTATCATCAAGAGAATAAGAAACGGAAGGGGCATTTGGTGCATAAATGGTAAATGTCTTTGTGGAATGTGCGGCTGTATAGGTATGCTTTTTATCACTTTTTGTTTTGCCCTTTACCTTAAATTCTATCGCGTTTAATAATTTTGATGAGACAGGATAATAATTTTTTGCATTAAGTGCTACCGTTTTTTTAGTTGCTGATTTTCCTACATTTATTTTCTTCCACTTTGTCCAATCCCATTTAGAAGCACCGGCGTTTTTTGTATGTAGACGATACCATAGCCACTGTCCATCCTCATATTTTTTCGCCGGTATTTTCCAAGATATTGTAAATTTCAAACCGTCTCTCGATATAGACAGACCGCTAGGAGCAGCAGACTTTTTCTTTTTCTTTGCCATTATGCCATTTTCACCTGCCTTCTAAGCTCACTTGCCATTCTTCTTCCCCATTCTTCCGGGTTATCTGCACCGTTTACAGTTACATTAATAGTTACATCGTTTTTCGTTCCCTGTGTTGCCTCTTTGATATCGTTCATCAGTCTGCTACGACCGTACAGCATCTCGTCTCCTGCTTCTCCTGCTCCAAACAAGGTGGCATCAGAAAATACATATGGGCTTTCCATGGCTTTTTTATACCAGCTAATGTGGAATGATGGCAGGGAACCCTTTCCCCCAATACCGAACGGAGCTTTTCCGCCGGAAACACTCAGGTGCGGTAGGTTTAGGTGTGGAAGAGACCAGCTAAACTTTAAGGCGCTCTTAAACCGTCCAGGGAAGCTTTTTACAAGGGATACTGCCTTAGTAAAGATACTTTTAACAGCCGATGGTATCTTAGTAAATGCTCCTTTTACAGCCGATAAAATACCATTTCCCTTAAATGCTCCCTTGAATCCGTTTACAGCATTTTTAGCGGCACCCTTTAAAAGAGAAGGGAGATTTTTGACCCCTTTTATTATGCCGGTAACAATGTTTTTACCAAGCGAAAACCAGTTAAACGCTGTAAATACGCTTACGATTGCTGTGATAATCTTCGGTAAATTAGCAATTAATAACGGAATCGCACGAACTAAGCCAATCGCTAAATTTGTTATGATTGTTACTCCTGTTGCAAGGATTTTTGGCGCATTATCGTTAATAATGCCAGCCAAATTCGTTATGATTGTAGGTACATATGCAATCAATACAGGAATAGAATTAATCAGCCCTTGAGCAATATTCTGGATAAGTGTCAGGCCTGCATTTATCAATTTGCCTGCGTTGCTCCTCAATGACTCTGTAAATTGTGTCAGCATCGGCAACGCCTGCCCCAAAAAGGTCGGGATGCCCTGAGTCATGCCGTTAGCGATAGTCGTCAGCAAATTAACTCCGACCGATGTAAATACATTTAGCCCTGTGGAAATCGTAGAGGCAAGATTATTTAACAGTTGGCTGACAGCAGTTGTAATACTGCCAGAATTTTGAGTAACGCTTGAAATTAAACCGTTTATGAGGTCGCCGCCGATTTTTGTCAGCCCCGGCAACTGGCCGCTAAAATTAATCGCATCTTGCGCCAGTTTGGAAAGGGCGCCGCTTATGCCGCCAGATTCCATCGCCTCAGCTAATCCACTAACCTCGCTTGTTATACCTTTGATGGCACCACGGATAGTACCCGAAAAGGTATTATAAAAAGCAAGTTGCAGGCCTTCTGTGGCGCTAGATAGCAAGGTTATGTCGCCCTGCAAATTATCTAACTGCGTAGCCGCCTGTTGTGCTGCGGAGCCGGAAGAATCCTGTATTCCTTTCCAAAATTTTTGCACAGTCGCATCACTCGATGCGGTCATTTTATTAAACGCCTGTAAGCCTTGCGTTGTAAAAATCGTTGCAAGAGCATTGTTTTTTTGTTCCGCTGTCATACCCTGCAAAGAGCCATTAAGCTCGTCTACGAGGTCGTTAAAATCTTTTGCCTCGCCGTTTGACTTATAGGCGGATACACCTAACTGATCTAAAGCTTTTGATGCATCATCAGTCGGAGTATATAAGTCCGCCATCGCCCTATTTAATGCCGTAGATGCCTCGGAGCCTGTCACGTTCTGCTCTGCCAAGCGAAGTAAGGAAAGCGTGACACTGTCCGCCGCTTGACCGTAGTTTTTCGCTGTGGCAGCAGAACCGGAAAAAGCCTCTCCAAGGCCTCTTACGTCCGTATTAGCAAGAGTAGCACCCTTTGCCATCAAATCGGCATAGTAAGATGCGTTACTCATCGAGTCACCAAAGCCTTTTACAGCTCCGGCAGTATATGATGCCGATTCTTCCAGACTCATAGCACCGGCAGAAGCAAGGTTAAGTACTGTCCCGATGCCACTAATCTGCTCATCCGCCGACAAGCCAGCCTGAGCAAGGATGTTCATTCCTTCCGCCGCTTCCGTTGCGGTGTACTTCGTTGTACGCCCCATTTCCTCGGCTTTGGCCTTGACATCTCCTATTTTGTCTACGGTTGTACCCATGGTAGCCGCTACCTGAGACATCGCAGTATCAAAATTCATCCCGGAGTCTATTGACGTTTTTGTAAATGCGGCGGCGGCGGCAGAACCAGCCGCCATAGCTGTTTTAGCCACTTTCCCGACTGTTTTAAATGCCCCGCCGATTTTTGATGTGGACGAGCTGGCGTTACCTTCTGCGTCTTTCAGCCCCTGTTTATATGCGGTGTCTTTGATTGCCAGAGTGACAAACAATTCCATTACATTCATTTTTCCACCACCAATCCGGCTCTTTTAATGACATCCGTGGCTATTTCTTCGCCAGTCTTTGTTGCTGTTTGCTTTTTATCGCTATTAATTAAATCAAAAAATGATACATAGAGATATTTCCCACCGAATGCCTGCGAAATGCTTTCGGTTACATATTTCAGCCCATCGGCCATGTATCGCTTGTAAATTAATTCCTCTGTATCGTCTAAAATCTTAGCCTTGACATACAACAAGAAGCCTTTTACGCTGTTGCCTCTGTATTCTCCTGCACATCGCCAGAGTGTTCGCCGGTTTCGCCTGTTGGCGCTGAGAAAAAAAGCTGACGTACCTCCGGCTCATTGACGAGGTCAACCATACCCTTGATAATATCCATTAATTTGTGCGTTTTCTTGTATTCCTCAACTGTCTGTAATTCAAACGCCGCTAAGATTCCGATTACGTCATCTTTGTGTGTTTTTAACAGTCTAGGGGCTGTTTTAGCGCCCCTGGCAAAGACTTTGATGTATTTCTCACCTTCCCGCGGCACAAGTTCCTGACACAGCTTAAGCGCGTCATCATCGTCTGCAATGTTTCCGATATGCTCAAGAGAATTCGCAATCGCTTCTAAACCCTGTTCTGCTGTTAATTCTGATAATTTCATGCTTTACCTCCTACGCCGCTTCGCCTGTTTTGATATAGACCTCGTAAGGTACTGTCTCTGCGTTCTTAATGCTGTAGTGCCCTGTGTATTCAAAATCAAAATTTCCTTTGGATTTATCATCTGATTTAATCTTAAAACCGCCTGTTGAGAGCGCATTCATAATTTTGATCGCAATAAATCCGGCGGAATCTCCGGAATTTTCGTCCGAATAGTCGCCAATCCACCAAATGTCCTTAAAATCTTCTGTCTTTAAATCCGTTCTTGGCGTCACCTTGTTTCCTGCCACGTCTGCCGCCGCCATAAAACTTTTAGCCTGTGTGGTATCCATAGTAACGGCTGTACCTGATAATTTTACTTCAATAGATTCGATTTCTTTGAGTTCCATTGTGTTTTTGGGTACGTTGTCAATATCTTCCCCGAAATCCGTAAAGGATGGTTCTGCGCTAAAGCTACAACCACCGCTGGTTGCCATGAGGATGTTAGTTGCTGTTATGGCGCCCGTTTCTGGCTCAAAAGCTGATACAATAATACCAGCGTTAATCTGTATTTTTTTAAAAAGGTCAGAAGGTACCTGTGTATACTTCATTTGCTCACCTCGTTAAATAGTTATAAATTGCATAGTTATTACTGTGTATCTGCGTACTATTGACGAGTCGGCCTCATCGACCAAAGGAGTCCACGGCTGGTCCTGCGACAGGAAAATAAATCCATCATCGCATTTTACCGTAGTGCCTCCTTGCAATCTGTCACTGATTTCTTTTGCTTTTTTGTTTGGGACTGCCTCAGATTCTGTGTGATACCAAATGTTTACAGTACTAGCGGCGGCCGCGCCTGTCCACCAGTTTGCTATAATCGGCTCATATGTGACAAAAGGGAAGGCGGTATCTTCCGGCACCCTGTTAGACGGATATGCAGTTATGCCGAAGGATGACCAAAATTGATACAGTGCCGCTGTCGGGGTCATGACGTTAACTCCCACTTCTCCGCCATGACCTGTGCTATGTCTAAATTAGACGACGCAGGGGTTTCTTTTTCTCCCGCATTTGATGTAACTCTAAAAATCTTTCCGTCTTTTGTTTTTAATACATCATGATAGCCTAGCTTTACTGTTTTAGCTGTAGTGATTGTATATGTTGCTGTTACACCCTCTTTTTCCGCCACTCTGGCAGACATGGAGGTGTCGCGGACAATGGCCGCCTGTATTTCTGCGCCTTCTACCCATTCGGTGATAAATCCACCCTCACCGTCGGAAGTGCGCTTTTTATCCATGAGTATGCAATCTTGTAAAAATTCATTGATTAAACTCATGCCATTTTCCTCCACGGATTCAAACGTGCCCTAAAGGCATCCTGCCATGTGTAAGTCTCGCCTTTACTGTTTGTTGCCCTACTGTACGAGTAGCCGCCAAATGACTCAGACTGATACGCCCCTAAATTGCCGTTTTTCGCCTGCCACTCGCTGATTTCGTCCACCAGTGATAAAAACGGTTTAGGGATAGCCAGTGGAACCACTACACCGTCAAATGTCTCCTCCTGTAACGGGGCAGCATCGCCTTTGTGATACTGATAAACCCCGTCATTAAATACGGAGCCGCTAATTAAATAATATTGCCCGTCCTGTAGCGGGAGGCGAATCGCGGTGCCAGAATAACGTAGGTCTTCGGCGTCTGTCGCTGCATCTATGTGCGTGTCAAAAAGCCATTCCCCGATTGTTATTTTGCCTGTGATTGCTGCCCCCTTTACCGGGAAGAAATTGTGAATGTGATTCATGATTTCATAAAGCACTCAATCAACCCCTTTTATTTTCCGTTCGAACTTGCTTCCGAAACGGCGCTTGATACTTCTGGGATAGTTTCTGTGGTTCCGACAGTAACTACGCAAACACCGTCAAGGTATTCTGCCCACAGTTTCATTCCCATAATGGCGTATGTTTCGCCTGTGGCGTTTGTATAGTTGCCGCCTGCGTGGAATCCAATCAGATTTGTTTCACCAGATGTTGTATAGTCCAGCCCAAGCTTTTTAAAATCGCTGTCGCCGGGATCGATATAATATAAATCAATATTTTCCACAGGCGTTGCGATGACGGTTTTTGCTGGAATATAGTCGTCAGGGAGAAGGAACAGTGTAGAGAAGCCAAAGAAATCTTTGATATACTGCAAACCAAACATTGTCTGCACGGTAATCTCTTTGTCGCCTAACCAGTCATAAAAATCCATTACATTTGCAAAGCCTACGACTTCGGTTACGTTTCTGTTCATCCCTGCAAATTTGTTGAGTACAGCACCTTTTGCGATCGCCAGTGCTTTCTGCCATTTTTTCTGTGTTCCTTTTAATGTTCCGGTTTTTAAGAAAGTGTAAAAATCTTTCAAAACCTTGTTCTGCAGCTCAACCATAAAGGCATCATCTGTCTTTTCAATCGCGACTGCTGCGCCCCATTTTGACACAGATTCAAGAGATAAAGATTTAGCGTATTTTTCTACGACAATATCTTCTCTTTTACTTTCCACAACCTTAAACTGCGTAAAAGGGATTGCCTCTCCCTCGCCCACACTTGCGCCGCCCTGTAAGGCTTCATCTTTCATCTGTGCTTCATAGGTTACTAAGCTAGTGCCCGGCTCTTTTCTGATAGGTTTAAAGATTCCTAAGATAGTTCTTAATGCATCCCAATTTTTGTCGAATCTTGTTACGAAATCAATTTCTCTCGCTTTGAGAGCGCTATCTGTATTTAATACAGTGCTAGTGGTTACTCCTGCCATTGTCTACTCCTTTCAAAAACCAAAAAGTTCGTGATTTTCCGCAATCGCTTTCTGACGTTCGCCTGCGTCTTTAATTTCCATGATTTCTTCCTTGGTCATTTTCCCCGGTTCTCCTCCCGGTGGATTTGATACGTTAGCACCTTGAGTCTTTTCAGTTGTAATATAATCGGCATACGCTTCTTTGATGCCTTTTTCTACCTCTGTTGCGTTCTCAAGTTTCCCGTCAGTTCCGATTTTTAAATTATCAATAGTCTCTTTTGATGCTTTCAGGGCAAGGTTAATTACTTTGCTGGACACACCGGAATCTTCAAGCATCTTTTTGTATGCGGCTTCTTTCGCATTGTAGGACGCTTTCTTGTCCTGTTCGGCTTTGTAGTTCTCAAAACCTGCGTGTTCTTTTTCATACTTGTCTTTCCAATCATATTTTTCGTAGTCCTCCAATTTCTTCTGGAGACCTGGGACTTTCTCCGCATCCTCTTTGTATTTAATAATCTCGCCTTTTAAGCCTGTAACGGTTGCAGAGTGTTCCTCAATAATTGCGGAAATCTGTTCATCTGTAAGTGTCATACTTTTTAAAAAAGCTCTCGTTAACGCCATTTGATTACTCCTTTTCTTTGAGGGATTTCTTTCCCTAAATGACTATATGTAAATCGCAGTACTTCGCGATTACTTTCTAAATGTTTTTGCGGCTTTAAGGGATTTTGCTCCAAATTTGCCGTCAATTTTTAATTTACATCTCGACTGGAAAATACTAACCGCATCTTCTGTCTTTTCTCCGTATTTGCCGTCAGTATCTAATTTCGAGCCGATAGCCCAGTTTAAAAACTTCTGCAATTTTTCAATTTCCCTTCTTGCGCCTTTTAATACTGTAATACCGTCTAAAAACGCATAGTAGCCGCGTGACGGCAATTTAGGGAATTTCCCAGTGTATTTAACCTCTTTCATTGTCTCTTCCTTCTGTGCCACCGCTGGGAAGTCATGATATAAAATACTTAAATCAAACTTTCCGCCGTTGCCAGTTGAAACCTTGGCTGGAAACACGCCAGAGCTGGTATACTGCCACGCCATAAGGTCATCTACGTTTGCAGGTTTATAAGATTTGTTTGGTGTCGCCTTAAATGCCATGCGGTTATAGCCTTTGTAATAACGTGCAATCCACCAGTTTTTACACTTAACTTTGCTTTTATCAATATGCTCCGCAAAGTATGATTTACCAGTGTAAACGCCAAATTTATACCCTCTTGACTCAACGACAGTCTGTGCCGCATTGAGGATTGATGCAATCATGCCTTTTGTCAGCTTAGCCTGCACTTTGTCCTCAATATCAAACCAGACGCCGTATTTAAAATGCTTTTTGCTGACTTTGTCGAGGATGTCGTACACAAGCTCCATGTCTGACTTAGCTTTTGCTACTGTGGTTGCATATGTGTAGTTATATACGCCCCATGGGATACCTAACTCCTCACACTTTTTATAGTTCTCTTCAAATTTTTTATCTTTACCCAAATCCTTGCGGATAATCTTAATGATCGCACCATCACAACCGTATTTCTTTACTTTCTTCCAGTCGATTGTGCCGTTATATGCCGACACGTCAATAATTTTCCTCTGCGTCATTTCCTCATCCTTTCCATCTCAGCACATATAAAATCTTCTGATTTCCGTTGATGACTCTGTGTATCTTTTTGTATGTTCCACCTGCTTTTTTAGTGTTAGTGCTAGCCTTTCCAGCATCCCACCAGACCATTTTGTTCCTCTCGTTTATTCCTGCGAAAATATTGGTATGCAGGCGGTAAAAGCAAATGTCTCCCGGTTTTAATTTGTTTTTATAATCCTGGGGTAATTTATTTACTTTTATCAATCTATATCGTTTTGATATAGCCGTTCTTGTTCCTGCGCCCTTATAGACAACTGTTCCGTTTCTGTTGCAATAAAACAGTTGTCCCGGTTTGAGGATGCCTAATTGCTGCAGGCAATAGCATACGTATGACGCACAATTACTTACTTTTTTCTTCTTTGCGCCCGCCCAGCTATTCGCCACGTCCTGCGAGTATTTAAACTTTTTATCAGTAAAATACTCCGCCGTTTCCTTTGCCTTGACGAGCAAAGACAATCTGTCCATTATTCCATCGCTCCTTTTAATTCATCTGCAATGATTGCTGTGTATTCTTTCGCGTAATTTGCCGCCGCCGGTTTTAAATACGGCTGCGCCCTCTGACCGTTTGTGATATGCCATTGTCCTTTATCGTCCTGATAAGTCCACGGGGTCTTTCGCCCTCCCTTGTAGTACACGCCGGTTCCCAGTTCCACATAGGCGGCGTACTCTTCGTTGCTACCTATTGTTTCTGTGAGGTTATCCAAGTCAGTCCGATGCGTAATGCTATTTCTCAACGCGCCCGTATCGACCGGGCAAAGGTCTTTTGCGTGCCCTTCTGCGGCGGCTCCTGCCTGTTCTAACGCTCTTGCAAGTGCCATCGTGGTCTTGAGTATTACTTCGTCTACGTGGCTCACAACATCAATATCCGCCATTATATTCGCCCCCTTTGCGTTGCTAACCATTCATAATAGGTCATGTCCTCCACGACTTCGTTTCTGCCTGTCTCTGGGTTTCTGACACGTATCATTCGCGGTTGTGCCAGTTCGGCAGGCAGTGTAGTTCTCTGCGTACAACGACAGTTATAAACTTCCGCCGGGATTCCGCTTGGGTCTCCCGGATACATGAGGCCGTTTGAGTACGCCATGTTAAACGGTACTTCTTCGCCATCTAACGCCCTGTGGCTGTCTCGTGTCCTCAAGTCCTTTGTTGCTGTCCAGTGTTTCACTACATCAATTCCCATCTGGTAGGCTTCCTCGTATGCTGCCTGCCTGCCCCCGTTCTGCGCTCCTGTAAACGCTGTGCGGGCGTTTCTAATTGCGGAAGCATGATTCATGCCTGTAACGTCTTGGAATCGCCCTGCGAGCTTTCCTATGCTGTCGCCCTGTAAAATCCCTTGCAGTAGTGCATTTTGCAATTTCTTCTTGTTCCATCGCACATCCTTGCTTTTTAGTACCCTCCGGGGCGGAAGAATCTTTTGTTTTCTGACCGTCAGCCGCTTAACTGTATGCTCATCAACCAAATTAAATGCAATATCTCCAATCTCTTTTATCTGTCTATCAGGCACAAGAGATTTAATCATGTACGCCTCAAAGTTATGATTAATGGCAATCACAAGCGGGGTCTTCTCGTTGATGTATGCCGCGGCAATCTCATTTGACTCCGCCAGCCTCCGCGCCATGTCCTCGCGCAGCGCCTCCCACCTCTGCCCTCTGCCATACTGATTCATCAACCATGCTTCAAATTCTTTCTTGGTGTACTTCCCTGCCTGGTATGCCGCATATTCTTTGGCGTATCGTCTGGAAAACTGTTTAAAATAGTTTCTCGCTTTGCCGTCAAGTTCCTTTTCAGCCTGTTTATATACGTCTGCTAACCGCTTTTCTAACTTTTGTAACTCCTGCTCTGTCCACTTGTCGGATGGATACATGGTTATTCATCCCCTTCTGGGTTATCTTCCGGCGTATCTGGTTCAGGCGGCTCTGTGTAGCGGTTATATGATTCTTCGTCCAACTTTGCCAAAATGTCCGGTACTTCCTCCGGTGCAACAAATGGTAATTTTTTCAGGATGGTTTCTTCATCCAGATAATTTGCTGCCTCAAGAATCATGTCTGTTCGTTCCTTCTCGTTACTGATTCTGTTCCGCTTAAATTGCGGTTCGTCATCAATCCCTGCAAGCTCCAGAATCTTCTCAATCGCATCGCCCACGAAGTACTCAAAATCATCTGCATTATCGTCTAATGGTTGATATGCCGCGTCGATATGGTCGTTTGTTGCTCCGGCGGCTATGGCGTGTACATCTAACGCCCCGAAGTCCTCATAAATTTCTGAGCGCATCTGCGTGAGAAACTCTTTTCTGGCGGTATATGGTGGCTCTTGCGTGTATGCCTGTACCTGCCCTTCCTCGGCCTTTGCGATGTGCTGGAACTTGAGTCGGTCTCTAAATTCCGCCAACTCGTCGTCTGTCATACCGTCAGCATTAGAGATGAGCCAGTACATCTGTGCACAGTCGTCCAGATCATTGGCAAACCCGGATTGCACCGCGTCGTAGGCATCAATCTTCGACTGCATTCCCCTCAGGGTGCTTATATGCCTTTTATTGCCAAACATCGGTACAATAGGGAGACTGCTATAATTTTCTTCTCCGATAATTTCGGGTTCTAAATTATTAGCAACTTCCACCCTTTGCCTGTATGCCCGTTTGGGAGCGGTCTCTTTTAATTCTCCAAATTTACTCTCTGCGCTGTAGGTTGTATATCCATCTACTTCGTATAGCACGACCTTAAACGGTTTCTGCTCGTCCAGTTGCCAGAATCTTATGCCTGCCATCAACGCTCCTGTGTCCTCGTCCCACATCGGGGCGAACTGCGTAAAAGGAAATTCGTGCACGTGATCTACATTCCAAAACAAGAAGGACTGACCGTGAATTAATGCATTGTAAGCCGCCTCTTTGATTCTCCTGTCAAACTGTTTGCCCAGTTTATCCTTGACACTCATGTCATTAAAAAAGACGCCATTTCCTAGACTGTACGAACAACGCTGTGTATTTAATTTGTGAAAGAAATTAGAACATATCTGTGCGTTAGACGAAAAATTATCTATCTTTTTTTGACCCAGCAGAGTGTAATAAACACGCTGAAACTGTAAAATAGTTTCGTTTTCCTGTGCGTCATACTTATCTGCTTTTAACGCCTCTTTATATGCTCCTGTACTCTCGTGGAATTTTATAAACTGATTTATAAATTGCCCTTTGTCTTTTGCGGCAACAAAATCTTGATATGATAGATACATTATTATCACCCTAGAATTGATTTGTATTGTCTTGTTCGGCTGCGCTTGACGAGTTTTAATGTTTTTACAAGATACCTGATAGCATCCATCGCGTGGTCTGACTGTTTGATAACTGCGTCCCTGCCCTTATCCGCCGCGGTTGGGTCCCATGCATAGATGCCAAATTCCTCAATCGTGTGTGTGCAAGACGGGTCAAACGATAATTTGTCTTGTGTCAGCATTGTCTCAACATCTGCTATCCCATCGTTAACAGTGTTATCCGCCTTTTTGACCTTATGCCCTCTACTGCGTAATTCCACGATGAGAGCGGCGGCGGATGGGTCAACAATGACTAAATCATCTTTCTGCCCGTTTAGCGTGTCCTCTAGTCCCTTTACTAGCTCACTGACTGGCTTCATGTGGTTGTTCTCCCTGCCTGAATAGTAGTACTCTTTTATGCAGTGCCAGTTGCCGGTATCCACTCTTTTCTGCCATACAAGGAAGACGGTAGCGTTTTGCATACCAAAATCAGAGCTAACAATTATCTCTCCGCTAGTCTCTGCCTTGCAGACGTGCCTTTCTTCTGAAAACATATCGTACACAAGCCCTTCTGCCACTGCCCAGTTGCCTAGTATGTAGCGTTGATACCGGTGTGTCCCTGAGTACTCTTTTATTAACTCGTCTACTACCGCTGGAGGTAAACAACCATCATGTATGTTGTACGCCTGCTGAAATATATCGGCATCCGAATCCAGAAAACTTTTAAACCAGTGCTTCGGTCCCGCCGGGTTGCACGTCCCATCAAAATGACTGTGCGATGTCCTGAGACGAGATTTTAACATCTCGAAAACTTCTTGATTCCATGTTGTTACTTCGTCGCCGTAAGCATACTCAATCGTTGCTCCCTGTATCCTTGCAACGTGTTTCTTATTGTCAGCACCTAATGCATATACCTTTTTGCCAAATAGCTGCACTGTATTGTCACTGCGTATCTCGCCAACTAGCTCCTCGCCCCATATCTCTCGCATGGGGTCAAGTATGTTACGTTGTAATGTGCCTCTGGTGTTTCCCAGCATCACAGCAAGCCCCAGTCCTTTTAGATGCGTCAGGCGTTGAGGGATTACGATTGCGTAGTCAACAAAGGATTTCCCGGAGCCTGTCGCCCCGGTCTTTACGTTCCAGCGATGGTTGCAGCCTTGCAGGTATTCTGCCTGTTTGCTAGTCAATGACACTATTGACACCCCCAAGGATTTCAATAGCTTTTGCTAGTGCTTTGTCGCTTGCGCTCTCTGACTGTGGCTTATCACGCCATTGTTCTGGTTTTCTGTTCTTTAGCCAGAATATTTGTGCTGTCGTATCTGGCGCAACGTGCTTCTTTGTTACTTTTCGCTCCGTCATTACTCCGCCTTCGTACTTTTCGCTCGTCTCCTCGTAGCTGTACCCTAACGCCCGTTGTAACAGGCTTTTTTCTACCTGCCTGTCCACAACTTCTTTCCCTTTTTTTAAGGTATCGGCTAAAATTGGAAATTTTTTCTTCCATGTATACAAGGTATCTGGGTTAATGCCGATGTTTGCTGCAATTTCTCTGTCTGTACACCCATCTCGTGCCCATCCCTCTATTTTTAGCAACCCTTCTTGGGTCAGCCACTCCTGGTATTTACTTATCCCATTTTGGGGTCACCTCCTAAATACAACCATAACCCCGTAAACAATCCATTACGGGGTTATATGAAAGGAAAGAAAATATGAAAAAAATCGTTTACGCCAGTTGCAATAATGCAACTAAATACAAGTATAAGGAATTGCACCTTAACAGCCGCCGGGGTAAGACTAATAAAGCGGCTGGTCTCTAAACACTTGTAGACCCGCAACCTGTATGGAACGTAAGGCACCGTAGGATAGGCGTCTTGCGTACTCTCTTTTACGCGGGTGAGAGTTTACACTTTTACCACAAAAAGATAGAGGAGGTTATGTCTCACAAAAAGTTACCAGTACTCGTCCGTACAAGTGTATTGTACGACATCTTTTAAGCTGTGTTAGACAAACATAAAAAAGAGAGGGAGATAATTCTCCCTCTCTAATATCCCGCATATTTCCCAGCCAAATTGGCGAAAGCACTAAGCCATCTGCGTATAGTCATTTCTGCATATCCGAGCTTATTCGCCGCCCCTGCTATTGTGTATCTATCCTCGAAATACACCAGCTGTACAGCTTTCATTCTGTCCTCACCGTTGCCCATCCCCTCTGTCTGCTTTATCGCCTTGTTGATAGCGTACATCCACAAGGCTGACTGGGCTGTATTTTCTGCAATCAGTTTGTCTGGGTATTTTTTCACCTGCTTTACTGCGTGTCCGTACCAGTCGTGTTTAGGATTGCTCATTTCTATGTTTCACCTCCTGCCTTAATAATCCTTATAAATCCTTTCCCCGTTGCGTCCTTTGTGCAGTTTTTTCAATGCGCTGCCGAGTCCATTTTCCATGCGTTCTTCCGTACATTTTCTTGATTCTTCGTCACCTGAATTCATCATCTCGCCCCATTCTCCAGCGGTGGCAGTTAGTGCAGCAATCTCTTTTTCTGAAAAATAAATGTTCCTTCCCATATTCTCGCCTCACTTGTTAAGTATGTAAAATGCAAATCCTGTATAAATCAATATCGCTATAAATGCTACTGTTTCTGTTATGCTCATCTGTATTCCTCCTGTTTAAAAATATGTGAGCGTATCCGCGGCGTTGTTTGCCATCAACTCGACTCGTTTTAAATATCTTAACTGATTTTGGATGTATGTATCAGAGTCTTTGCCTCCGGCTGCTCTCCAGTCAGCTATTCGCTTATCAACATCTTGCAGTACATTAATCGGAATCATATCAAGATTGATATCTTCAAGGATAATCTGCTCCATCTTTTTACTCCTTTCATATATGCTCATGTGGTTCGACCGGTTCCCAGTGCTTTTCAGCTTCCTGCTCAATCAATCGGTTATACCGCTCCACAAATTCGTCCTCGCTTATTTCACCCTGCATAAATTTTTCTGATATGCTCACGTAGGTGTTTATTGGTATCCTTTTCAGTCGGTCACACCGCTTCGTAAACTCCTCATCACTTATTTCATCTTTTATGTATTGCTGTGCCAATCCCATATAGGTATCTGGTTTAATTGTATCTATCCTCTCTTTAAACTCCTGACGGCTTATTTGTCCTTCAATGAGCATATGTTCTAAGATTCTATATTTATGATTCATAGTTTACTCCATCAATCTGATAACAGGATCCGGCTTTCTTAAATTCCAACATTCCGGAACTTTTCCTGTTACGCAGCAAGTGCCATTTTTTCTCCCTAATGGGCACTTCTCACAACAATCAACACCTTCTGCATTGCCATCACAACTTTCACATGCTTCTTTTATCGTCCTAAGTGCTTCATAAATTTTCTGATAATCCATTTTATACCTCCGATCACTTGTCAATCTCGCTCCAGTCAAATTTGCAGCCACATTCGCCGCAGTATTTATTTCTGCTTTCTGCATCCGCCATTACCTGCATCCCACATAAAGGACATTCATAATCAGTGTCTCCGTTTAATGCACCTAAGATAATTGGTTTTACTGGTTTGAGCTGTCTTTTCAGTAACTCAACCACTTCCTCGCATTGTTCTTCGTTTTCGCAACTGATAGTGATATCGTTACTATCATCATATTGTCTGAATGTTCCATCTTCGTTCTAGACAAGCATAATTTCTTTGTTTTCTAACATTTTTTATTCTCCCTCCTTATTCTTTCGCACACTTTCGTCCACTCCCTCGCAAATCTCTTTTCCGCCAGGTCGCTTGGGAAAAACTTTGTTTTTTTGTTTTTGTTTCCTCTGTTTCTCAGCTCCCTTTCTACAGCTTCTATTTTCCCCTTTGATTTGGGTGTTTTACGCAGTTCGCTCATTGCTTTCCTTAGTTCCTGCTCTGTGCATTCCACCAGAAATGCAGGTCGGTCAAGGTTTGGTATTTCATATAGTTTTCTCACTATTTCGTTTTGTATTTTATCAAAATCTTCATCTTTCAGCCCGTATGGCATTTTCTTTCCTTTCCCCTCCGGAATAAATCCGGAGGAATCAATGGCATATAGCTCCTCATGGAACCGTTAATGTGTTACTGTAATGTGTATCTATCCTTAACCCCGGAGGGTGTCCAGCTTTAATATCTTACCCAGTCAAACGGCAATTTATTTACTAGCAGGCAAGCCGCACCTTTCTTTCCTACCGCAAAAAGGCAATTTCGGCAATATTTATGCTCGTTGCAGTACTTCGTGAGTGTCTCCGCCGCTTTCCTTGCTTCTGAGTCTCCTGTTTTCTTCATTACGCCACCTCTTTGATTGTGATGCCGTATCTCTCAAGCATTAATTTGCGTTTGATAATGTATTCCGGATTTTTTCTTGTGCGTGGAGATTTTACGTCCTCGACAATAATCTTGCCTTCTTTGTCTGTGTATCGGAAATCTGCTGTATACGATACAGGGCGTTCTGTGGTTCCATCCTCTCGTTTCTGGCTACCTACAAGGATATATCTTGGCTGCCGCTCTAATCCTGTAATTTCCCCCGCTTCTTGCATTGCCTCCAGTTCTAAATAGCGATGCATTTCTCTCTTGCTATCAAACTTCCCATCTTTCGTAAAAATCTTTTTATTTCTAAATTTATTCACAAATAATTCCTCCCAAATGTTTTGATAAATTCTTCTCTCGTTCCGTTGTTCTCTTCCCAGTACTTCTGTGCTAGTTCTTTGAGACATCTGTCTAGCGGTCCGTTGGGGTTACGATGCACTGCCTCGCCGCCGTTGGTATGATGGCTCAGACACAAATAAACTGTAAAACCGTACTTTTCTGATTGTTTTCTATTACTACTGCCATATAAGACATGATGCCTATGTAAATTTTGGGTTGTTTTGCAGAAAAAACACTCTTTTTTTGTTTGTAGTACGCTATTCATCGCTAGAATCCTCGCTTGCGAAATGATATTCCATTAAATCAGCAATCGTTAAGTATTCTTTTGCTATTTTTCCGTTTCGCGTTTTTTTTACCCGTTTTCTAAATTCTTCTAAATCTCCATGGAAGCATCCACAATTAACCATTATTTTTTTATTTTTGTCCCTGTAAAAAGTTGTGCAGCGGAATTCTGTCCCGAATCCTTGTACTAATGCATAATCTGCATTGCCGTAAACCCATGCATCGCCGGAAACCCTTGCATTGCCGGAAACCCTTGCATTGCCGTAAACCCATGCATCGCCGGAAACCCTTGCATTGTCGTAAACCCTTGCATTGCCGTAAACCCTTGCATTGCCGGAAACCCTTGCATTGCCGTAAACCCATGCATCGCCGGAAACCCTTGCATTGTCGTAAACCCTTGCATTGCCGTAAACCCTTGCATTGCCGGAAACCCTTGCATTGCCGTA
>ERZ1035027.190-NODE-190-length-38938-cov-19.652110_pt1 | contig 38938 bp, 60 predicted proteins | sample MGYA00520604_ERZ1035027 | MGnify/ENA primary metagenome ERZ1035027 (study PRJEB33766, sample SAMN09781743) | gut metagenome | biome: gut microbiome | host: Homo sapiens | place: Madagascar | study: EMG produced TPA metagenomics assembly of the PRJNA485056 data...
CCCGTAGCCCCCCGCGCCCAGCGCCGCCCGAAGTGCTCGCCCCTTCCACTCTGCTCCCGCTTTGGCAGCTCCTCGCCGCCGCGCGCTCCTTCCGTGTCTCATTCTGGATCACCGGCGGGGAATGGCGGGGGCCTGAGCTGGGGGCTCTCTACCACCGTTCCGGCGGCAGCCCATCGCCGCCAGCTCCTCGCCCGTGCCGCCGCTCGTGGCACTCCTCACAGAGACACACGAGATTAGATTGATCGACCGCCAACATGGGGCACCTTAGCAGGGGGCGCACGTGGTGGACCTGCTCCGCTGGAGCGTACACCCCACGCTCTCGGCAGTCTTGACACTCGTTGTGCTGCCTTCTGCGGGCCTCCGCCGAAGCGGCCCGCCATAGATACGAGCTGTAAAACGCCCGTGCCCCTCCGGCCTGTATCAGTTCCGCAGCGTGAAGCGCTCGCACGTCTGGCGCTTCTGGGGTGGCTTTTTCCGCCGGTCCCGCCCGCCTTTGTCGGCTCTGCTCCGTCTTTCTGCTCACTTGCTCCGCCCCTCTCTGTGCCTCCACTGTAGCCCATCGAGTGGCTTAAATCGTACGGTCTTGCGCCTCTCCCGCTGCACCAGCGCAGCAAAAAAGGCGCAGCCCCGTAGGACTGCGCCGAAGAAAAAGAAGCGCCTGCCGCTCTGGCAGGTGCTCCCCTTTGTCTTTATGCTGTTTTCTCAATCCACCCGGCCCCCACAAACTCGCCGCATGCCTCTATGCTAATGTCTCGCCCGTATGCCTCATAGTCGAAATACCCCCGCGCCCAGTCCGGCAGCTCGTCAATTGCTCCGGTTTCCTCTGCGTAATAGTAGCCCAGATCCTCCGCGTTGCCTATACCCTCGATCAGTGTATACTCTCCGCCCTGTACGTCCTCGCACAGCTCCACCAGCTCTGCCGCGTCGTGTGCGCTGGCTATGCTGCCCTCCAGTACCGCCGCCAGCGTCTGCCGCTCGCTCTCGTCCATGTCCTCCAGTGTCTCTGCCAGCTCCTCCAGTTTGTCCATGCTCTCATACTCGCCCAGGTGCCGAGAGATTCCCGGCACGTCCTCTGCCTCATAATCTGTGAAAAATACTTCTTCCGGCGATCCGATCCGCTCCCATGCGGCCTTTCTCTCTTCTTCCGTGGCTGGCAGTCCCAGCCACTCGCCCCGGAGTTCCCCGGATACATATGCATGCAGATTTGTAATGTACACGTTGATGGTTTTCATTTTTTGTTGTCCTCCTTATTTTCTGTTCCCGCGGCCGTCTAGCTCATAGCCTGCCATCAGGTCATTGTATATTTCCATGATCCGAGCTCTCCCGGCGTGTATGTATGTCGTGTTCCCTTGCCGCCGTCCGGCTCGGTCTCCATCTTGCCATTTTTTATTTTCCTTTCCGCCGCCCCTCGGCGGCTGTCCGTTTTTGTCGTGTTGTTTTGCTGTTGTGCCCCTATTGTATCAGTCAATTTATCCTCTGTAAATTGGCACTCTGTATAAATTAACTTATATTTTATTGTTTATTTTTACTAAGTTAACTGATTTCTATTGATTTTTTCGCCCTCCCGTGCTATCTTTGGACTGTATAACTATATCCGGAGGTGATCCCATGGCTACCGAGGCCCAGCGCCGCGCAGTCATCGCATATAATAAGCGGCAGGATAACATCATGGTGCGCCCCTCTAAGGAGGACGGCGCAGCGATCCGCGCCGCAGCAGCCGCCGCAGGTCAGAGCGTCCAGCGTTACATTCTGGACGCCGTCGCCGCCCGCATGGCGGCAGACGCCGCCGAAGGCCGCCAGCCCTGACCCCGGCCCCGGCCTGATATGGGTGATCTATGCCTATATCCGTTTCCCCAGCCCCTCGGCTGGGTGTGGGTGATTTGCGCCCATTTTCCCCGGCCCGGCCTTCGCCGGTGCCGGGTATGGGTGATCTATACCTATATGCGTTTCCCCAGCCCCTTGGCTGGGTATGGGTGATTTGCGCCCGTTGTGCCGGCTGCCTCTGCTCTATATCTATGTCGATCTACGGAGGTGATCCAATGGCTGCCCGTTTTGCTCTCCCATGCTCCGGCTTTGTATGGGCGTTCTGCGCCATTTCCCCCGGCACTGGTGCCCGGCTGGCCCATCCGCCCCGCACGGTGCGCCGATGCACTCCGGGCTGCTTTATTTTACCTGTTTTTCCCATTTTCGCATGTGAATTTACATTTTTGCCCAGTTCACCCCATTTCGCTGATTTTTGCCCGTTCCGGGCGGCAGCGGGCGGCGGTGGCGGTGCGGCGTCAAAAGTTTGCAGCTTTTTTTACTTCCTGCAGCGGCGGGCTGGGGAGCGGCGCGGCGGCGCGTTGAAAGTTATCGCCTATACGCTATACGCTATGTCCAATAGCCCGCCTTGCGTCATGCCCTCCGGCATGGCGCTTCTTCTTCGCCCCGCACGGTTCGCCCGCTCCCGCTGGGAGAAAACATGTGTGCGCTCGTCCTGTTCCTCCGCTTCTGATAACTTTTCTCTCCGTTTCTTTGGTTTGTCGGCTTTCGCTCCAGTTTTAGTCCGTATTTTCGGATAGCGCCTGAGAATTCCGAACCGTTTGTGTTTTTCCCCGGTTCTGCCCGGCTGGCTCGTTTCTACGCCTTGCCGTTTCCCATGTTCTCGCGCTCCCGGCCTGAAAATATTTTGCGGACGTCCGCAAAATGGTCTTTTTTTATTTCCGTGCCCCTACGAAAATGGTTTCTGGCTTTTTCCTGTTCCGCTATGTGATTTTTCCACATCCCTGCCCATGTCCCTGCTGATTCCCCTGCATTTTCTCTCGTGTTTTTTCTCCCGCATTCCTCCACGTTCCGCTCAATTTCCCGGTTCAATTTTCCCCAAAATGCGCAAAAAGCCTCCGGCAATTTCCCAGACATTTTTTCTGAGATTTTGCCGGAGGTTTCCCGTTCCCGGAATGCTTTTTTCTCCCGGAGCCTCGCAAACAATTTTCAGTTTTTGGAGAGGGGGTATAAATACCCCAGTTTGGTAGCCACTAGCCGCATAAATCTCCTGTTGTAGTGCGCCGCCCGCTCATGCCCGTACCCCACGGCAAATGCCGCCCCATCTAGCGTGTGCGTCCGCTTGATGTGGTACATCTCCAGCATGGCATATACCGGTTCCATGCCCTCCGTCCGCCGCACGTCCTCCAGTGCTGCCGTCACCGCGTCCACCTCTTCCTTCTGCCGTGGGGGCAGCTTGTCGTATTCCTTCTTCCTCCGCTCGTAGGCTCTCAGCGCGATCCGCACCTGCGCCCACCAGTCACTTTTCATCCCGTTTGCCCATGTCCCAGGCCCAGCCGTCCAGACGGATCTTCTCCCCGTCGTCCGCGCTACATTTGTCGCAGTGGAGGTGGTTGCAGTATTTACACCCCTCGCCCTTGAGCTGCTCCATGGCCTTCGGGAAAATGTCCGTGTACCAGTTGACCAATCCCAGCACCGCCCCAAAGCCCTCCGCGACCCCCTGAAGGTTCTTACCGAATTCGGCTTTTGTGTCCTCGATGCTGCTTTTGTTGCTGATAGGCGCACCTGTCCCTTGTTTTTTTGCCGCGTCCATTTTTACGATTTTTTTGCCCATATGTTTCTCCTTTCCCGGTGTGCGCCCTTTTTGTATTCCGCTGGGCGCTGGCGGTCCGGTCGTCATTTTTCCGCCTCCTGTTGTCCCTGCGGCATGGTGGATTCGGACCGCCCGGCACCCCGTCATGCGAATTACGTGCCTACGCCATTTGCCGCTCATTTCTGCTGGGAGGCCGATTTGAACGGCCTTCTGACGGGTTGGGAGGATTCCCGGCTCGCTGCCTGCCCAGCATATTATTTTCTGGTTTTTCGTTTCCGCTTTGGCATCACTCTCTGCCCGTCCCGGCGGTATAGCCGTGCGAACATGTAAATGCTCCCGTACTCGTCGGAGTGGAACTGGTTGATATCTGCAATCTCATATTCCGGAAAGATTGCATACCATGCGTTAAAATCTCCGTCTGCCAGCTCCGCCGCCTTCTTTTTACTCCGTACCTTCGTGTCGCTGATTTCCGGCTCCGGATCGATCAGGTTTCTGCTGCTGCTCCATGCTTTGTATGTAAGGCGTTCTTCCTCCTTCTTGTGGTGGGATTTGGTAATATAGCCCACCAGTGCCGCAACTCCGTTCTGGTCAAATTGCAGCCGCTTGGAGTTTGCATACCCATTCCCCCATAGCTTTTCCAGCTTGTCCCGATCCACCCCTCCGGAGAGAATCATGTGGACGTGGTAGCGGCCTTTCTTGCTCTTCTCCATCTGCCAGACGTATTTCAGCTCGATCCCGGCCTTTTTGTATTCTGCCCGCAGTTTCCGGATGTATTTTTGCAGGAGCTTTACCGCTTCCTCCTTGCTCTCCGGATTCTCCCGGTAGGTGAGGGTCATGTTCAGATCGTTTTCGCCAAAATTTGTGTTGACCAGTCTGGTCAACCGTTCCCGTGCATGCCGCTGATTGAGCTTCTTCTGCACCTCCCGGCTGGGACGCTTTTTCGTCCGCTTCCCCTGTATCGGCTTTGCGCAGGGGACGACTGGATAACAGTATGCATCCAGGTACTCGCCGCACCGGTAATATTTCAGCCGATAGATTGCTTTCCCCTGCATTTCTGTTTCCTCCTGTCGGTAAGTTAATACACCTTACAAGCCTGATTCAGGGGACGCCCCCTGCGGCCTGTTCCGTTCTCCACGGTCTATTTTCTTCCCCGCTGTTCCGGCTCAAACGCCGTGCAGCCGTCCTCGCACCCCTTGTTGTGGTACTCACAGCAAAACTCCTCGTCATGCTTGCATTTCAGGCAAATGCACTCCCGGTGCGTCTTCCTGCACACGATCTCATGGTTTCCGGTCCTGCGTTTCCGCTGTCGCCCCATTGCTACACCTCCTGTATTTCAATCTGGAATTTCTCCCGCATCAGCTTCTTTTTGATCTCATAGGTTCTGGTCTTCGTGGCCTTCGATTTTACGTCCTCTACTATATATAATGTATAGTCGCCGTTTTCGTCCCGTTTTCGGTAGGTGAAATCGGCCTTGTACACGATAGCCCGTACCCGCTTGCCGTCCGTCGTGGTGTACGCCTCTTGAAGCGTAAAATTGACCTGTAGCCTGAGGTCCCGGATTTCTCCGGCCTGTTCCATTGCCCAAAGCGTCCGGAACCGTCTGGCCTCCTTCTGGCTGTCAAACATGATTCCGTCCGCTTCTGTCTTTCGGTTGTGATATTTGTTTTTCTTCGCCGGTTGCGGGGCAGTGGAGGCGTTCCGACTCTCCCGCTCCGCGATTTTCTGTAAAATCTGCTTCTGGTACCGTTCCGGCAGCTTGGAGATATCATCGATCACCATCAGTACATGTACCTCCATACCTCCCGTTTCCTCTGCTCCGTTGGGAGCTGATCCTCGCTGATAACGAGGATCGTGTCCGGGCCTTCGCCGCCCCGCAGCAGCTCCGCCACCTTTCGCATGCACTCCATTCGTTCCTCCGTCTCATAGAGGCATTCTCCCGGCTCCCCGTATGGCTCCGTCAGCTGATAGATTCTATATCGCATGCCGTCCTCCTATATTCTCTGTGTCGGGCGGTTCGTCAGCCCCAGAAGGTAATCTGCCGATATCCCCAGCGTTTTCGCCAACTTAATGATCGTTTTTGCCTGCGGTTCCCGGTTTTTGTGGAGGTATTCGCAGATCAGACCGCTGGAGATCCCGGCCTTGTCGGCAAGCTCCCGCTGCGTCATTCCTCTTGCCCGCAGCAGGATGCCCAGCCGCTCGGAAAATACGCTGTTCCGCTCTTCCTTCGGTTGCCTGCCCCGCATCATTTTATGTCCTCCCGGTCAACCGCCGCCCAGTCTACTTCGGCCCCGCATCGTGGGCAGAACTTCGACCTCTCCGTTCCGTATGATGGTAGGCATTGTCCGACATATCCGCCGCAGCCCCCGCATAACGCATATGCTGATGTCCCGTTGACCCGCATTTGTTTTATTTTCTTCCGCTCCCTCCGGTTCCAGTCCTCCGTTGCCTTCTCCATTGCCGTTCCGGCAAACTCCATCTCCAGCCCCTTTCCGAGCTTCCCCATTGCTACATAGGTTGCGCTTGTTGCCGTGGCGCCGCAATCCTTGCACTGGATCTTAAAATGGACGCTCCCTTCTGTCCCGCTCCCACCCATTGAAATGATGCTCACCCCGGCTTCTCCGCCGCAGAACGGACACGGTTTTAAATTTTCCATAATGTTCCTCCCTCTATTTCTTCCTCGCATATTCTTCTTGCCCAGGCGCTACATACCAGTTCTTTCTCCGGGTTGCTCAGTTCCGTGCTTCCGTTCAGCCAGTCCAGAAAATTCCATGATGCTCCCCATAGGTTTTCTGCTTCCCCGTCCATTGCGTTTCCCCACAATAACGCCTGCACCCAGAATGTCCCGTTTGGCCTCCTTAGCAGTGACCATTTTAATCCAACATTCCCGCTCCCATATGCCTTTTTAATTCTGTAAAGCCATTGATGGACAATACCGCTCGCTTTTTTCTGCTCCACTTGTGGTTCTGCGAATGTAAGCGTCACAATCTTGCCTCCGCATTTCATCGCTTCCATAGTCAATCGTTCATTTTTCTTGATTTTTTCTTTTAGCCTTGCCCTTCTGGCTGCCGCTCTTTGTTTTTCCTTCCTGCACTCCGGGCAGAGAAATGCATTCGGCCCTGCTCGAAAAACCTTCCCGCATTCCTGGCAAATTTCCTTTGTCATTTCATTGTCTCCATCCATTTATCAACCCTCCCCACTGTTCCGCCATTGCCCGGGCGATTCCGGGAAATGATTTTGATCTTGTTTTGCTGTCTCTCTCTCGGTGTAAAATGTAGTGCGGCTTTACTCTCGACGTGCTTCCGCGTCTTTTTGACGTGCTCCCGACCCAAAGACCTAAGGGCTCAACAATATTTGTCGAAACCAGATCTGGCAAGCCTTTTAACCATAGGCATGTCCGCTTCTTCCATGGGTCCCCATATTGATACGGTTCCACGATTTGGCTGTATTTCGGCAGCTCAAAATATTTTAGCGGTGCGGGGTTTTCAATTGCAATTCGCGGGATATCAGCTGCCAGCAGTGCCGTAAAAAACGCTTTAGCTTCCCAGCCTTTCTTCTCTCGCGTCCAGTCCTTTACGGTGTGGTCTGCGTTAAACAGTCGGACTGCTCCAGCCGCCGTAAGGTATGTACAGGGTGGATGCGCAATCATCAAATCCCATCCGGGGATATCATGTGTCTGTCCGTCCATGGTGGTTATCTGTCCCCCCCTCATGGCTTCCAACGCATCCCCCAAGATGTGCCACTCAGGGTGTCCGCCGCTGGGCTCCTGTATATCACAGCTGTACGCCTCATGTCCCAGTGCCCGGAACGCCGTGCACTCGGTCTGAGATTCTTCACAGGCTATCAGGACTCGCATTCCGTGGACACCTCCCACTTGATTTTCATCTGCGCTGGACACAAATCAACTTCTGGGCGGCGTTTCCCAGTCCAACGCAGTCCGCCAGCCTTTCCGATACACTTCCACCCGGCAGCCTTAAGGCTTGTCCCCGGCTCAGTGTCCAGGATATAGGTTATGAGTTTGTGATAGCCCATAGCCCGCGCTGCTCTCCATGCTGCCGCATAGAGGATAGAGCAAGCATTCCGCGTCCCGTCTGTACAGCAACGGTTCACCTCCAGCGTCCAACCATCATCCAGATACCGGGATACTGGTCTACCGACGATAGCAACTACAACGATCTTTTCGCCATCGGTGCAGCCGATAGAAAATTTATGGCCGACTACCGGTTTATGGTGGCGGTGATGTTCTGCTACAAATGCGTTCGCCTCCGCAAGTGAGATTGGGCAAATCTCCAGCATCACTCCACCCCCGGCGCATCCGGTAGGGGCATCCAGTGCGTGATATCTATCCCCGGTTTCATCCCATCCGGGCGAAAAACAATCGTCCCATCGTTAAACCTGTATAGCTTCCGGTCTGACATGTGTCTAAATTTGGAGTATGTAAGCACCCGTACATCGTAATCTGGCAACCCATCTTCCACGCTTACCCACGGCCCCGGCAGCCTCGAAATCACCGAAATCGCCATAGCCGCCGCAGTTGCAGCCTCAGTGCTGCCCTTGCATTCCTCTGTAAATTCCCTCAGTGCCGCAATTGCGGCCTGCCGGTCAATGTAATCCGCCATTCCATTGCTCCTCAATAAAGTCCTTCCGTGCGTCTCGGATCTCTATCAGCTCCTCAAACGCCTTGCGCACCCGTTTTTTATGTTCGCCTGTCCCTTGATCGTCCGGATGTTCCTTTCGGCACTCTGCCAATTCATCCGCTTCCTTCGTGCATTTTTTCAGTGCTGCCGCTTCGTTTTCTTCCAGCAGCCCATCGATCAGTTTTAGCGTTTTTATATTCATGCAAAGCCCTCCTATATCTTTGTACCCCGCCCCGGTGATCCTTTCCATATGTCCGGTATGGAGAAGGTGCGTTTACACCTACCTTTATAATAATGTTCCGGGACGGGGTGCAAATTCGTGATTTATGCGTTCAGCAGGTTTCCCACGCTGCCCAGCAGTGCCGTCATGGCCTTCCGGAACTTCTCCGCCTGCTCCGGCTCTGCTTTTTTGATAAGCCCCATCATGCGGTTGCAGTCCTCCTGTACCGCCGTGAAATAGACCTGAAAAACCGCCGTGGAGCTGTCCGCCAGCTTCAGCCGCCGTTCCAGCTCCTCCGCTCTGGCTTCTGCCTCCACTTTCCCGGCGACTGCCGCCGCCCGTTCTGCGTTGGCCTTGTCCATGTCTGCCTGTGCTTCCTTTTTCCCCTCGGCCTTTGCCGCCTCTGCCGCACTGCGGAGCGTTGCGGCCTCCTTGCCTGCCTTCTCTGCCTTCTTTTCGGCGGATGCCAGCTTCTTCTCCAGCTTCTCCCGCTCCTCCTGAAATTTCTGTGCTTCCTGCGCCCGGATTTCTTCCAGCATTTCCTCGCTGGGTGCTTCCACGGCCACCTCCACGGGTTTGTTCTGGAGTTCTTCCAACTGCTGCCGAAGGCTTTCGGCCTCCGCCTTGGCCTTCCGTGCGGTTTCCTCCGCTTTCAGCGCCCCGTCTGCGGCCTGATCTACGGTTTCCTTCCACTTCTGGGCTTCCTTCTTTGCCTCATCCCGCTCCCGGATCGCCTTTTCCAACTCCCGCGTGGACATCCCGTCCACATCGTTCTCCTCCAGAAATTCGTCCATTTCCTCCTCCGGTACCGCCAGCAGCTTCAATGCCTTGGTGTAAGGTAGATTCATGATTTCTTCGGATTTCGGGTCGGAAAACAGGCTCACCTGCTCCGATCCGAACCGATCGTACATTTTCATGTAATTCTGGGCGGTGGATTGACTGAACTGTACCTTCTCCTCCAGCCAGTTCCCCCATTCCCCGTGCGGTACAACCGCCTTCGCCTCGCACAGCCGCTTTCCGATCTCCACGGCGTAGCTCATGACTACCACCCGTGCCTGCTGTTGTAGGCTCCGAATCTCTACCGCCAGAACCGCAGGATCCGCCTGCGGCTTCTGTATGTTCTGTACCTCGTTCATGCTGTTTCATCCTTTCTGCTTGCCTTGCCGGTTCTCTTGCTCCCGGCCTTTACCCAGCCCAGCCACTCACTGAGGAATTGACGGAACCTGTCTTCTGGATTCCTTGCCCGTCTTCCGTTCCCCAGAAATTCGTTCCGGTACCCGTGGATCTGCACGATCGTGTTGTCCTTTTCCCGAATCTCAATACAGATGTACGGCGTTCCCGGCTTCCGTTCCCGCCGAAGGAACAGAATCGTGGTCTGCCCGGTCAGGTGCCGTGCCGCATACCCGCCCACGCAGATGTGGAGCACATTGCCCTCCTGAATGATTTCTTCGCCGTCCTCCGGCACCTTAATCATCAGGCCGCCGCTCCGGTATTCGTACTTCTTCCTGAGCTTTTCCCAGCGCTCCCAATATTCCCTGCTTGCCTGCTCCATTGCCTTCTGTCTTTCCTCCCGGCAGCGGGCTTCCCTGCGTTCCCGCTCTGCCTGCACCCGGAGCCTTGCGTATTCCACCATTTCATCGTGCGCATCGAACAGACCTCTGGGCATTAAGGTTCCTTGCTGGCGCATGTCCCGTCCGGCCTTTTCCGCCATGTCCAGATAGTCTCTCCAGAATCTCAGCTTCCTGACCGGATCCATCACACGTCTGGTCTGCCGCTTTATGTATTTGATCTGGTCCTTCAGCCCAATTCCTCTGCGGGTGATTTTGGTCGCGTTTTCGATCCAGCATTCCGGCCGCCCCAACTGATCCGCGATCCCCAGCACCTCCCGAACCGGCAGCTTGAATACCCTCCGGTTCGCCGTCAGCAACTCTATGGAAGCATTCAGACTTTTCCGGTATAGCCCCCAGTCTGCCTTGCTGATTTTCAGGAATTCCCATGGCGTGTCGGCCTTCCAGTTTACCGTGTGGCCGTTGGTGATGCGTCTCCATACCAAGTCATTCGCCACGTCCAAAAGCCCCCACTTGCATACCAGCTCCAGCTTCGGGCGCTCTGCGTAGGCGGTCAGCTCACGGATGATCCCTGATGTTTCTACCCCGTCCTCAAACGGATCACTGTCAATTGCATCATGCACCGCTCTCCAGTACCGCATGTCCGTCTTGTCCAGCTCCTCCGTCTGCCAGAGGGAATAGACATTGTTCCCGGTTATGCCCCCGGTCTGCGGCTCTCTCGGCCTCACCGGCCCGTACCAGTCCATCCCGGCGTATGCCCCATACAGGCCGTAGCCCTGACGATATTCCTCCGCTGTCCCCGGTGCGAAATTCCACACCTCAAATTGGATTACGTCCATGCTGGATCTCCACGGCGCATCGTATTCTTCCCGGTAGAAGGTTCGTTCGAGCCTCGCCCCCACCGCCCACAGGCTCCCGCTCTGGTTGCTGAAATAAATCACATTGATGTGCCGTTTCAGGCTCGGTGCGTCATCTCTCAGTCTGCTGCTGCATTTCAGCTCCACCGGCTCCATGCAGAAGGGGCATAGCACGGTTTCTCCGCTCTTCCCGCTGATCTCTGCCACGCCACTGTTCCCGCATGCGCTGCATTGGCATAGCTTCCGTTTCTTGTCGATCCGCCGGTAAAATAGAAACTGCGGCATCCGGCTCTCAATTTCGCTCAGCGTTTCCTCCTTGATCCGGGGCCATTTCATTCCCATTGGCGTCCCCATTACAGGAAGTCCTCCAGCCGGAGCATCACGCCGGCGTTCATGTCCTTGGCGTCCTCGGCCTCGTACTTGCTCATGTGGATGCTCATGTGGAACTCCACCACGCACCCCGGAAAGTAGAACCCGGCGGCCGCCTTGCAGGCGTCCAGATCGGAGATGGCCTCCCTCCGGATGGCCTTTCCCACCGCATCCATGCATTCGCTGAAGCTCCCGCCCTGTACCACTGCCTGTGCGAATTCGTCATTCTGCTGGCAAAAATCCTTCAAGATTTCCGCCACATACGGAGCCATGACCTGCCCGTACCGATTTCCCTTGTATGCCTTCCGGCCATCTTCAATTTTCGTAATCGCTTCGGTTTTCACTTGATTTTCCTCCCGGCCTTGTTTATAATGTATATGGTTTCACTTGATTGCCGCCCTTTGGAGTTCCCGCTCCCCGGGGCGGCTTTTCTTATGCCTCGTATGCTTTTATCGTGCGGCGGATAATATCCCCGCCATAGCTGTCCTTGGTCAGCTCCAGAAACTCTTTAGTGGTCATGCTGCCGTCAAGATCAATTTCGTGATCCTGCGCGAATGCCGTCCGGCCTTGCAGGCAGCTTCCAGTCAGCCTGTGGTGCCAGCTGAAAAAGTCCCGGTTCGGATATCGTTCATGAAGGTCGTGCGATTCCATGAACTTTTCAATTCGTTCCTCCTCCGGCATGTCGTCGAACAGCTTTTCAAGCAGAGCGTCACGCGCCTCTCTCAGCGTTTCCCCGTGGGCGAACTTCCCGTCCTGTTTGACTATAAAGCACTTCTCTGTCGTTAAATCCGAATGGAGAATTCTTCCCATCGCGTACGTCTCGTGGCACACATCAATGAGCGTTGATATGCCGTCAACCATGTATACCTGCTGACCATTGATTGCTTTGATTCCGGCTCCGTTGCCGTAGCCGTAGCCGTCGCCGTATCCGGAGCTGTCGCCGTAGCCGCCGCCTGAGCCTTTTCCGTAGCCGTAGCCGGAGCCGTTGCCGCCGCCGCCGGAGCCGGAGCCGGAGCCGTTGCCGCCGCCGGAGCCGGAGCCGTAGCCGTAGCCGGAGCCGGAGCCGGAGCCGTCGCTGGGATTCAGAAATACCAGAATATTCTGCTCAAGTGTCAGACTTTCCATTGTTCCACCGCCTCAATAGATTCCACTGCTGCATCAGTGCAGGGGATAATTTCGATGGCATCCAGAACCTCCAAGCTATCTACCGTCACTGTGAACTTGCAATCCTTCGGCTGCTTTACGCCCTCCAGCGCCAGCTGCATAAGACTTGCCGCTCCGTACCATATCCACAGGCACCGGGCGTTCTTCATGGTGATGTTCTGTCCATCCCGCTTTTCAATCTCGCCGTAAAATACGCCGCTGCGGTCACACCGCACAATGTACTTCTGAGTTTCCATATGTTTTCCTTTCTGCGTTTCAGCTCCTGTCAGTTCCTCCAGCCGGTTCGCCGCGTCTGTGTCTATGCGTTGCTGGTCACATCCATCTAACATTTCGCCGTTGTACCATTCAAATGCCAGATATGGGCATCCTGTGCAATCTGTTTCTTTCCCTCGCGCCGCTTCTTCGTAGCAGCGCAGCGCCCGGATCAACGCCTTGTCCTGTTCAGTCATCACCATTCCCTCCTTAAAACGCCCCGGCAGCCTTCAGCAGCATGATTACCATCACGATTGCCAGCGCACCCAGACTGATTCCGTTCATGAATGCCGTCCGCTTGTCCTCTTCAATCTGCTCCGGCTCCTGAAATACCGGCGGCTTCACCGGGATCACCGTCACAGACTGCTTGGCGTCCCGCTCCATGGCCTCCCTGTGGTTCTGATCACAGATTTTGATGAATCCATCCTCCTGCCGCCGTGCCTCTGCCATGGCTCTTTCGTGTGCCTCTGCCAGATAGACCGCGCTCCGGCACTTCCGCTCGATCCGCTCCTTCGGTGTTTCAATTCGCATTGTCCTTTTCCTCCTTCCGGTATTCCTTGCCGTCCAGCGCCAGCGCATAGTTCTCCAGCTTGAGATATCCCGCTACGGTGATATCCTTGTCGTTTCTGGCCTTGTTCAGCAGCTTCTCCCGCTCCCGGTGGTTGACCTGCCCCATTGCGGTCAGGTACCCGGCGAAATTCTTTCCATCCACATTCATGTCGTTTCCTCCTAAGCATTCTCGGCACAGGATCCTTCCGTGCCGTTTTTTTATTTTCTCTAAAATGCACCGCAGCGGAATGTCTCCGTCCCGGAACCGGTGGTTTTTCCTGTCCGGCTCATAGATTCGTTTCCCGCAGTCAGCACACCGAAAATACACGTCTTTCATCGTTCCTCCTTTCGCGGGCGCTCCCATGGCACAATGGAGCACCCGCTTTGATAGGAGTGTATCCCAGCCATTGGCCGGTGGGCATGATAACGCTCATGCGGGCGGCGGTCACCCGCATCATTGATCCCCCCGGATTTTGTTCGGCACCCACTTCCGGTTGCTCTTGCACCTTACCCGATCCTGCTCCTTCCGCTTCAGAACTTCTTCCCGGAACTGGTGATAGGCTATGTATTTCTCGCATTCGGAGTGGCACCCCATGTGCCGCTCTGGGCAGTCCTTACACGGCGCGTTCATGCTCTTTTCTCCCTTCCATGGCTTCCTTGATGGCCTCCGGTGCGGTCTTCCGGATGATCTGCTCCCACGCCCGCTCCCGGTCCTTTTGCTGTATTGGGTCGGCGTGAATGACCTTCCGGTCTGATCTCCTTACCTCAATCATCCGGTTTCCCTCCCAGCTCGATTACCAACACATCGTCCTCAATGTGCCAGCCCCTTACCGTGTGCAGCATCGTCCACACGGGCCACCCCTTGTCCTCCGTCGCTTCCCCGTTCAGGAGGAAGCGCTTCCGGTTCGCCCAGACCGCCGCCGCCAGAAAATCCGGATCGTTCCCCAGTAGCTCATACGGATTATTCCTTGCTACCTTCATGTCTCTCACCTCAATCCAGCGTCGGCGTTACCGCGCCGCCAACCAGCGATTCCGGCAAGATGGACACCTCATAGTGGTACGGGTCTACATCAGCCCCGGACACGTCCTGTACAATGTAGGTGGTCCATTCGCTCAGATAGATAAAGTCCTTTTTGTATATGTCCTTTCCTACTTCGCTGATAATTGTCAGCTCGTTTTTATCGCTGTTCTGCATGGAGAAGGTCCCCGTCAGCTCATAGAGCACCTGGTTATTTCTCACGTTGATTACCGTGATCTTCCTCTCCACGTTAAAGTTGTCGGCTTCCTTTGACACGTTGTGGTTCACCATGCAGCTTTTTGTGCATCCGGTCAACGCCAATGCGCACATGGTGCTGACCGCTGCCAGCTTAATTCCTCTCTTCCAGTTCTTCACCCTTATCCTCCTCCTTCTTCTGGTTCGCCCGCTCCGCTGCTTCCTCGATTTTCGCGAAAAAGTAGCCCTTGTCAAACTCGCTGAGCTGCGGGAATCCCTCCCGAATCACCTCAGCCATTTTCTTTTCCTGCTCAGACATACTCTGTCCTCCTTTCTTCTTGCTCCGCCTCCCATCCCGTGGTAAAATCCCACTGGAAGGATGTGATCTCATGGATAAACTGTCTCGCGCTGTCCTCGACGATGTGGCCCAGCGCCCGGACGAATACAAGCTCTTTTTCGTCCGTGATATATTGGATTCCACCGCCGAAACATTTCATGTGGAATCGTCGCGTTTTCAGTCTTGCGTCGAAGACTTGGAAACCAAAGGCTACTTAAAATTCCTGCATAACGCAAACGGCGAAATCCTCGGCTTTGCACCAACCTACAGTGGCTACCGCTGGAAAACTCTTACCGTTCTAAAGGTCCTGCGTTTTATTGTTTTCAGCGTTTTAATCCCTATCGTCGTTTCCTTTTTTACTGCTCTCATTACGGCCTTAATATCTTCGTAAAAAGCGCAGTTGCAACTACGGTCACAGCAATTTGGACGATCAACCCGATTGTGTCCCACTTGTTCCATTTTCTCCACATCTCCACCCCTCCTTTCTTCCTTCATTTTACCTTACGCTGTTATCTTATACCGTATAACGTTATTTGTCAATAGCATTTTTCGTTTTTTTCTTGACTTTTTTACCGTATGCTGTTATTATATAGCCAGACAGGAGGTGATCTTATGTCTCTTGGCAGCAGAATCCGGTTCGTTCGTTCTCAGACTGGCCTAAATCAGACTGAGTTCGGGCGTCGAATTGGAGCTGCGCAAACCTCTGTTTCTGCATGGGAAAAAGACACTTCTGCGCCTGTCGATTCTGCCATTCTTAGCATTTGCCGAACATTCGGCGTCCGCGAAGAATGGCTGCGCACCGGTGCCGAACCGATGATGGTCCAGCGTCCCAAGGACGATATCCTGACGGACTTTTTCAATTCCGTTCTGGACGATCAGCCGGATTCCATTCGCAGGCGCTTTGTTGCCGCCCTGTCCGCCCTTACCCCGGAGGACTGGGAAGCCGCCGCCGCGCTCATGCAGAAACTCGTAAAAGGAATGGAGTAGGGTTCGCCCTGCTCCATTCCTTTTGTCGTTTTACCTGTCAATTTGTCCCCGGCGCTTGCCTTTTCCCGCTCCCGGTGGTATGCTTGCCCTATCTAAATAAAAGGGGAGATATTTATGCAGAACACCTATACGCCGCCCGTTCCCACCACCGATGTTGACCCCGGCAGCATTGCTGCCATCTTGGTAAAAACGGCTGCCGCCGTGTTTGGTATCGCCGGCGTGATCGGCTCTTTTATCCTCGGCAATACTTATAAAATCGTCGAGCTTGCACAGCACTCTTGGGATGATCCGATAACGCGGTTTAACTGGGGCATTGCGCTTTCCGGTATTGTTGGGTCTGCGCTCTGCGCGATCCTATTGTATGCCTTCGGCGAGTTGATTTCCATTCAATACGAGGCAGGCCGGAAGCAGGACGAGATTTCCGCCCAGCTGAAAAAGATTTCTTCCCAGCTGGAGGCTTCCTCCGCACCCCAGCCGGATTCCACAGATACCCCCGCATAGCAGAAAAGGAGCAGGGCATTTGCCCCGCTCCTTTTTTTTATTCTCCCTTGACCCGTCCCGCGGCGAATCGCCAGATCAGCCACAAATCCCGTTCGTTTTCGCACCGGTCTACCAGCTTCTTGATTGCCTCCCTGTACTGTTTTTTCATATGTACCTCCCGTTTTGCCCTCTATAATTACCGTATTTTCCTTTTTCATTTTGTCGGTTTTGTAGCTTGCGCATTTTATCGGATTTTGCTATAATATTCTTTAGTAATAATTTTCGCCCACCGCTTCCTCTTTTTCCTTCCTATCGTTGGTTCTGTCTCTGGCGGTGGGTATTCCTCATGACACCGCATCATTGCTTTAACCTCCCCGTGTCTCCCTTTGTGCCTCCATGGTATCATAGTTTCATTTGGTACACAATACCATTTTTGTACCATTTAGTGTGCAAATTACGTTCAACTTTGCACTTTTATGTGCAAAGTTTCCAATTTTAGAAATGAGGTGTCCATAATGTCGGCTCAGCAGATTGAATTGCTGAAAAAAATCCGTAAAATGAAGGAAGTAAAGGCTTTAACCTATCCGCAAATTGTGGATGCCTGCATTTCCGCTGGTGAACCAATCAGCCTGAATACCGTCCGTAAAATTCTCACCGCCCCGCTGGAAGAAGCGGTGCAGTGCCGCACGGTCAATATTCAGGCGGTTGCCCGTGCTGTCATCGGGAACGCCTATAACCCGGATACCGTCCCCCGTGAGGATTTGGATGCGCTCCAGTCTCTTCTCGCTGCCCGCGAAGAAATTGACCGGGAGCGTCAGCATGGAATCGCCGAGCGTGCCGCTCAGATTGAGCATATGCAGCATACCATTGATGAGCAGCAGAACGAGATTAAGCGAAAATCCCATACGATTAAGATTATGATCCTCTGGGCGGCAATTGTCACCGTGATTTTAATCTGCGTAACTGCCGGATTGCTCGTTTATCTCATTTGGGACTTTATGCACCCTGACGTCGGGATCATGGGGTAAATAAAAAAAGACCGTCCCGGCGGTGGGCGCCGAAACGGTCTATACAGTACGATGTCGGGGAGACATTCAGATGATATTTCATTCTCTGGAGGAGCCAGCCGGAATATCATCTGCGAACTGTAAGTATATTTTAACGTGGCTCCTCCAGAATGTCAAGTATAGAGGTGTAAAATGATACATGGAGCTTTTATTCTCGCCCGGTATTCCACCGAAAACCAGTCTGAGGCCAGTATTGAGGTTCAGGTCGAACGCTGCCGGGAATGGTGTGGAAAGCAGAGTCTTCCGGTTCTGGACGTGTTTGCCGATCGGGCAATTTCCGGCATGAAGGAAACCCGCCCGGAGTACCAGCGCATGATGCAGGCGTTGTATGCCGGTGGTGCTGACACCGTTGTGATTTATGATCAATCCCGTATGTTCCGCAACATGGTATACTGGTTTCAATTCCGGGAGACGTTGCAGCGAATAGGAGTGCACGTGGTTTCCGTCACCCAGCCTACAGTTGGCGGAGATTTGAACGATCCAGCCGTCTTTCTTAACGAGGGCGTTACGGCGCTATTCAATCAGATGTGGGTTTTACAAACCCAGCAGAAGGTCCGGGAGGGAGTGCGGCAACGTGCGAAATCCGGTAAACACACTGGAGGAATTCCAGCTCTGGGCTACAGGGTGGAAAATGAGCGGCTTGTGATCGACGAGACGGAGGCTGAAACCGTCCGCCTGATTTTCGGTCTGTACGCCGCCGGTCAGAGCTATACCGAAATCATCGGCGAGCTGAACCGCCGTAGCTTGAAAACAAAGCGAGGCCGCCCCTTCGGCAAAAACAGTCTTCATGACCTGCTCAAAAATGAGAAATACGTGGGGCGCGTTCTGTTCGGTGGGAAGCCGGTCAGCTATGATGGCACCCGCAATTCCCACGCCGCCCGCGGTGAGTATCTGGAATCCGCTTGTCCCCCCATCGTGTCACAGGAACTGTTTGATGCGGTGCAGCAGCGTCTATTAAAAAACAGGCGTAGTCCTGGCAGGAGTGTTGTAAATATGGATCAGCCCTTAAAAGGTAAAGTATTTTGCGGTGACTGCGGCAGCGCAATGACGATATGTTATATCATTGCGCAGAAGACGCACTCCCGGTATGCCTATTATAAGTGCGCCGCAAAAAAGCGTGGCCTGTCCTGTCCCTCCAAGATGATCCGGAAGGATGAACTGGAGGATATCGTTGCATCCTCCGTTTTGGACATGTTGGGTCACCCGAATGCCCGTGCTACTCTGCTGGATGTCCTGCGCACCCAGCGCAATGAATTCGCCAAGGTTTCCGCTCCTCGATTGGATGCCCTGAAAAAAGAGCATTCCGTGCTCCAGACGAAAATCAGGAATAGCGTAGAAGCCATCATGAACGGTCTGTCTTCCCCTGAGCTTATTGCTCAGACCAACGCCGCCGAAGCTCGTAAAGCGGATGTCGAAGCCGAACTAAAAACATTGCAGGATGCAATTGAACATCAGGGCATCCCGGATGCTGACTTGCCGCGTCTTCTGGATAAATTGATAAAAAACGCCAAGTCAAACTCCGCCGCTCTGCTGTCAACCGTCCTGCGCGTAGAGGTATACCCGGAGACTATAAAGATTTGGACTATTTTTGACGATAACCCTCCTGACCGCAACGATAAAATCAATAAAAAGACCGTACCGGATATCCTCCCCATAGACGTAAATATGGATCAAAAATTTATGCATAAATGTGGGGACGCCCTCTGGCGTACCAACATTTATGCAAAACACGAGATTGTTATTGCGATTCTTGCGGCTCGTCCGCAGAAAATAAGGTGAGGGCATTTGCCCTCACCTTATTTTCATCTCTCCACGATCCCGTGATAGTACGCACTCAGCTTCTCCTCCGGCCCCGGCCCGTCCTTGTCGAACAGAAAGGCCTTTGCCATTTCCGCATAAAACTCTGCCTTGTTGCAGTTGTTTTTTTGCGCCACGCCGGAATAGTCAGAGTACATCATGTTCATGGCGACGTTCCACATCTCCGGCGTTACATGCTCCATGATGACGCCGACACCTTTTGCGGCTTCCGTGGTCTGCTCCACGGTCCAATGCCCACCGGTGCTCCCGTCCTCATTTTTCATGCGGTGGTTCCACTGCTCCGCATCTTCCGCCGTGAATTCTTCCCCATGGCATAAGCACCTTTCCATGTCGTTGACGTGTTCCCAACACTCTATCAATGCGTTTACCGCCTCCATGGACCGTGTCCCGATTGGCTGCCCGAGGCAGTCAGCCAGTTCCTTTTTCAGCTTGGCCTTGTAATCTTTCAACTCGCATTTCATCGCCCGCTCCCCCTTATGCCAGTTTTACAACGCTTGCGCATACATGGGAAACCGTGCCTGCTACACCGCCGAGCGTCGCACTGATTGTTGGAGTGCCATTGCAGCACACCGGGATATAGATCGTAGTCTCTGCGTGGAGCGTGTACACAGAGCCAGCCGCTACCGTTGCCTGTGCGTTAAGGCATGGGAGCGTTGCCGTGTCTTTAAGGCCCTGTAGGACCGCCACCCCCGCAGCGCTGGGCGTAAGTGTTACGTCATAGGAAACGCGGTAAAGTCCGGAGGCGTTGATCTGGAAGCCCCCTGCGACTGTATCCACAGAGCATCCGGTGTCAGTGTTGAGCACACCCAGCACGGATACGGGGGTGCCGGTGGCAACAAACGCCTGTGATGCGTCGTTATAAGCGTTCTGCGCGCTCTTATAGTGGGGATTTTTAAGATTTCTGTTGCAACTCATATTGTTCTCCTTTCAAAAATGCCCGGGGCAAATCCGCCCCGGGCTTATCGCTGTTAGAGCGGTTGATTTGGTTATGCGCACCCGCAGCCGCTATTGCAGCCGCAAAATGGAGATGGTCCGGCCGTGTAAGTGTAACCGTTTGGATAACGAACAACACCGTACATGCGGTTGTCGGCCTCCAGCGAATTCACCTTGTCGCGGAGCTGCTGGATTTCGTTTGCCTGCATCATGGCGCGGGTCTGTTCGCCCTCCGCATGAATTGCGGTGGTAATATCGCAGGTCTGCCGATCAATCTGCGCGGACAGGTTCGCAGTCGCAAGCCGGTTCTCGCAGCAGCACTGAGCAAGCTGGCTCTGTATGCTGTTCCCGGTGCTCATTACCGTCTGGGTTAGCTGACCGAAATCGCCCTGCATCTCATATCCGAGATTGCAGATGCCGTTTCCGATGTTGGTCAGCCTGTCATTGATCTGACCGAACTGCTGGCCGAACAGGATTTCCTGCTGGCTTGCAGCTGTGGCATATTGCCCGAATTCGCTCTGCCGGTTGAAGCCATTCCAGCCGCCTCCCATAATGACGAACAGAAACAGGATGATAATCCACCATGCACCGTTACCCGCCATTCCGTCAGCGTCCTTTGTCACGGCAGCGAGATCGGAAAGAGAATAGTTTTCCATTTTACCACTCCTTTTTTAATTTATATAATCCCGTTGCGCACCCGGGGTTATTTCAGGAATTGTGAGAATTTCTCCGCCTGTGCTTTCAGCTGTTCAAACTGCTCCTGCGTCATTTGCCCCGACGCAAGCAGCTGTTCAACCTTCTGTTTTGCTCCCGCCGGTGTCATTCCGGCGGCGAATTTGCGAAACTCAGAAATCATAGCAAGCGGGTTATTTGCTGCTGTTTTTTGCGGCTGGCTTTGCCGCAGAAATTGGCTCAGTGGGTTTGTCATTTATAGCTGCCTCCAATCTTGCTATACGCTCTTCCAGGCTCCGTACGTCAACCGCTGGAGTCTCCTTGTGGGGTGATATGTCAAATGCCTGTACGGTCTTATAGCCTGCACCGTCTGTCTGGCAAAGCCAGATCATTGGTGCAGTATCATCCATCACAATAGCATTGCTGTTTGGCGCCATCTGGAGCGCCTGCGCTCCATTTTGTCCATTGACATGTATTACCTCATATCTTGGTGCCTGCTGCTGGGGTTGCTGGTTGTAGTAGTTGCCATAGCCCTGATACGGTGCATTGTAAGCTCCATACCCATATGCCATTTGCCTCACCTCCTGCTTACATAATAGCCCCGCTTCCTCCCGTTCACCATGCGGTAAAATGATCGTGATTTTATTGATTTTTTACGAAAAAAATATCAATAAATTCTTGACATTTACACACGTGTGTAATAAAATAAAGACAGTTAAGGGAGATACACAATAAAATAATGGAGGAACCACAATGATTAAGTATAAAGCGATCAGAAGCGGAGAGCACGAGGAACACCTATGCCGCGGGGTAGAAACGATAATTCTCAATCCGGAAGACTATCTGTGTGATGAGGCCGGGATCAACGAGGTTCTCGGTGAATTCGACACACTGGAAGAAGCAATCGAAGAGGCAAAGGTCTATGGTTCATCGAGAATTTCTGCCGCAACATTCGGTTTTTATGTTGATGTCATTTCCGTCTGGAAATGTGAGCACGATGAGAACGGCGAGTACGAGCAGGGAGATGTACAGTGGATTTCCCCTCTCCCCGCTCAGTTTGAGGCGAAAAATGGACTGATTTTCAAGCGGAGTGCATGGAACGAAAATCACTATGATCTCAAAGAAAGCAAGGTGTAGCAATGACCCCGTCAGAACAGATTAAGGCAATCCGGGCAAGCACCGGATTGTCACAGAAAAAATTTGCGGAAAAAACTGGGGTTCCGGTGCGAACCCTCGTATCTTGGGAAGTCGGAGACAGGAAGCCTCCATCCTATGCAATCCAGCTTCTCCGGCTGGCTGTGCAGGCTTTGCCGAATGTACGAGAGCAATGATTAAAGCAACGGAAAATGCTCCGATGAACCGAGAGATTCTGGGAGAATACTACACTAAAGAGCTTATGTTTTAATTTAACAGCTACTTGACAATACCGCCACATCCGTGCTATGATGCTCTCGTCAGGGTTAATCCCTGCGGATCGTAATGATCCACCAGCCCTCAATTGTAGTTCCCCTTTTTCTCGTAGTGGTGATTGAGCGGAGCCTCAATTGACAAAAATCCCCCACCTTTCGGTGGGGGATTTTTTCATACCCGGTTCATTTTTCTTTTTACCTTTCCGGATAAATAACGTACTCCGCCTGGGGAATACTCCATTCTCTCTCCGCATTCCTCAATTGTGAACCCTGCGGCTCTCAGATCGAAGAATTCCCGCTCCCTATCAGTAAAATTGCATACCATCCGGAAATGCTCCAGCTCCGGGGTCGTGTAGTCCTTGATCTGCATCCCCGTCACCTCCTCGGCTCATTCCCGGTTGCAGATGATGATCGTCCGCACTGCGCTCTCCGGAAGATCCAGCACCAGCTCATCGCCGCTTCCGCTCTTGCCATTTACCTTTCCTTTATCAATTAGCTTGTCCATCTCCTGCCGGTAATAGGTTGGCAGCTCCTTCAGCAGGTGGTAATCCCGTTCAATCGGCTGAAGCCGTCCGTCAGCCCCCACGCCCACCAGCATGTTTGTTACCATCGCTCCGTCTGCGCCCAGATAATAGGTGTCGTTTTTCTCCGTTTTCCATGCGTTCGTCATCATATAGCCCTCCGAATCAAAATAGTACCACTTTCCGTCGATCTTTGCCCATCGATCCCTGTAGTAGCTGTTTGCTGTGTCTGCGTACCACCAACCCTTGCTGTTCTTTTTCCATCCGATGGTGTATTTTGCGTTTCCGCCGGTCAGCATACTGTCGTCTGCCATCTGATTTGCGTCAAACCGCCCGGAGACGCCCGGAATGGTGTAGTTGCTGGAATACTGCCAGATTGCCCAGCCGTTCGTGCTCGGCTTGCTGGCGTACTGCGCGTACCACTGGACGTATTTCCCTACCCGGTCCTTGTCCACATACCGCCGGAGGTAGTCCAGATTGTAGTATACCCCCGGTACAAAACCCGCTCCGGCAATCGCTTCGCAGAACGCCGCCGTGTGCGCGTTGAACGCCTCCGCGCCCAGCGTCACGCCCTGCTTTTTTGCATAGTCCACCGTATCATACTCAAAATCAAAGAACACCGGCAGGACGATCTTCCCCCGATACGGATTCAGCATGGCGGCTACAAATTCCGCCTCTTTTTTCGCCCCTTCGGCGGTCAGTGCATAGGAAAAATGATAGATGCCGATGGGGATCCCGTTTGCGATTGCCCCCGCAATGTTTGCCCCGAACTGTTTGTCGATGTGTCTGGTGCCGTATCCGCTTCGGATGACCGTAAAGCCGATCCCGGCCGCCTTGATTTTCGCCCAGTCCAGCGTCCCGTTGTGCTCGGAAACGTCGATACCGATAATCTTAGCCATAATATCCATTCTCCTTCATGGCATTGTGCCGCTGCGCAATGTCCTCTGCGTATTCCTTGCAGATTCTCGTTGCCTCTGCTGCATCCATGCCGCAGTTATTGACCAGCTCTTCATCACTTGCGCCATAGGCCATCGCCTTGATTGCTTCCATGATCTCAGGTGTGTATTCCATCACTTATTCCTCCTCGCCGGTCTTATCCTCTCCGGTCTTGTCAATGGTTTTCAGGCTGATTTTCAGCACCTTGACCAGCCAGGACGGCACTTTCGCCCCCAGCTTTACTGCGTTTTCCAAAATGCTGCCCGCCTCTGTGATAATGTACCATGCCAGCACCAGCGGCAGGAGCCATCCGCGCCACGTGAAATCAAACGGCAGATGCTCGCTGATAACCAGAAACACTGAATCTGTGATCCCTGCTACCAGCACCACCAGAATCATCCCCGCCTTGTGCCACAGCCCCTGCCGTGCCACCTTGCTGCTCCATTTGCTGTCTTTGCAGGCGGCAAACGTTCCGCTGATATAGTCCAGCAGCATCACCGCAATCCATACCACGCCCATGATGCCCTTCCATCCCAGAATCGTTCCCATTGCGGTGAGAAAAGCCGCCATTGCCGCCTTGATTTCTAACATTCTCTCGTTCATCTCGTTCTCTCCTTTACACTACGCTTGTGCTGACCTTTACCCAGTTGTGCCATGCATTCCCCGTGCCATCGTTATAAAACATTCTCCAGTAATATTCTCCGTCGATGTATCGAACCTCCTGCACGTAGCCGCCCGGACCGTTGCTCCATGTGGAACAGTACCCGAACCCTGCCTTCGGGGCGTTCGTTGTCCCGTTTGATGTCGCAAACCAGACCACGCTGTTGTCATATAGCGTCCCCTCGGTATTGCTCACATTGTCGAGATCCCCAAAGTAAGCGCCCCGTGAGATTGTGAGTGCCGCAATGGCCGCCGTATTCGCTGCCAGCTGCTGCCCGAACTTTTTAGCGCTTTCTGCATATCCGCTTCCGCCGCCCTGTGCCATGCCGCTTGATATGCTCTGTGTCAGTGACCGCTTGCTGGTTCCCAGCGTAACGCTGTTCCCGGTCGGGTTCCATGGCTCAATGTGGAGCTTTGTGCAGAGCATTTTTGTATTCAGGTCGTGCGGTCTGGATGTCACCTGTACATGGTCCCCCAACCAAATCTCATCAATGTCCACATCCACCAGATGGAGATCTACGGCGTTCAGCGTGATCGTTGTCGTGGTTTTGATCTGCTCTTCCAGCCATGCATTCGCCTTGGCCAGCAGGTTCGCCGGTTCTGTCACATCGTCCCAGACGTTTGTCCCCCAGATTTTGCCCCATTTCGCGATTCCTGTTGCATTCTCCACGTACATCTTTCCATTGTTTACGGACCGCACCGTGACCCGGTTCCCGTGCCATAGCGTTGTCCCTGCATTCTCCGGCTCCTCCATGTATTTGTCGGTGCTGTTTTCGTTGGTGCCGTTCTGGTCGATCCGCGCTCCGAATGGATATAAAACCGTCACGACATCTTCCGCCTCGATATATTCTTCGATATCCAGCAGGTTCTCTCCGAATTTGACCGTCTGCCCGCTTTCCTCCGTCAGCTCCTTGAGATAGTCGATGTAGTAAACATCCCCGGATTTCCTGACCATTATGTACCCGCCCAGCGCATCGATCAGCCGTCTGGAAATGATCTCCCAGCAGGAAATCGCCGAATCGCTGCTCCGTACCAGGACCCCGTTGTTGTCCGGATCTGTCACGGTCACGTTTCCCAGTTTAAATTGCTTCCAGCTTTCCACCTGAGCATTGTGGGTGTTTACGATCAGTGTCAAAAACTCCGCCACGCTCCCCTTGAAGGCGAACGGCTGGAGCATTGAATCGCAGAAGAACGCCAGCTGTCCCTCGCAGTAGACCTCCAGATTGTTGTAAAAATCCTTGCTTACCTCTGCTACACGCCCCCGAAACACATCTTTCGTTCCGTTGTTTGCGGTAATGATTTGCCCCAGCGTGACCATTTTGTAGTCGGGATTGTTCATCGGCACCGTAAACTTCATGGATCCGTGAGCATTCAGCTCCATGTCGATCTCCACGTCCGTTACCAGCACACCTACGTCGTACAGATTCGGGTTGCTGATGCAGGCGGCGCCAGCGTAGATTTTCCACAGCTTCGGGTTGGATGCAATGCTCATAGCGTTCCCTCCTGATAGGAAATGGTGACATTCGGGTTCCCCGTTGTCGATCCTGTTGCGTTAAATGCAAAGGTCGTCCCTTCCTCCCGGATCACCACATCGTCATTGTGGAAATACGCCCCCGGAGTCGTGTTTGCCGGAACCGTGTACCGTTGCCCGTTTACTGTCATATAGCACGGCACGTCTGCACTGATCGTCGGAATTGCCGGTTTTACAGATCCGGCTACCGTTACCACCGCATTTGCCGACATATGTGCTAATACCTGCACCTCTGACGTGTTCCCGCTTGCAGTTACCTTTATCAGTTGCCACTTATACCCTTCCGCCTCTATTTCACTTTTCTTTTTTGTTATGGCGACACCCGCGTGCCCCATTTGCACCGTCCCTGCATAGTTGATCCCCGCAAATTCCATACTCCATGACGCTCGACCGGTAAGCGATTTGTTGAACATAAGCTTTACGGAATCGTAGATGCTCCAATCTACCGACGGAAAGTTCTCTGTGCCGAACTGCACCGTGACCGTCCCCGCATTTTCCGTATACGTCCCCATCTGCTTGATGTCCTTCTGTTCCTCCTCCGTCATCGCCACGGTCACCACGGTAGTCTCCCGCTTTGTTTTAAACGGTCTGACCGTTGCCTTCACCACCGGAAACGACATCTTGTCATCCGCGCCCCATTCCTCCACGGTCACCCGTCCCTCATAGTAATACTCCGGATCGTCGCTGCATACGATGGTGCATGCTCTGCCATGCACCGCCGCCAACAGCTGTTGATAGATCCCGTTCCACTTGGTGCGCTTTTCCCGGCACAGGAACGGGAACTCCAGTTCCCGATCCTGATAGGTAACCGCCCCCGTGATGCTCTCCGTGAGGTCCAGCGACCCGTTCCGTCCCGGCACCCCCACCATATAGGTGTTTGGCTTCGGTGGCGATACGATCACCGGCTCCTCCAGATACAGCCCCCAGTCCTCCAGCGAGTGGAATGATACGGTCGTTCCACCCTGTTTTCTGGTGAACTGCACGTAGTGATAGTGTTCAGTTCCCACGGCTCTTTCTCCTTTCCGTCATCCCCATGTTGTCATCTACATATGGAGATATCGCCTTTGCCAGCTCCTTCATGCTGATACTCTTTCCCGCCTTCATTTCCTTTAGCATTTCCGGCAGGTACTTCTCCAGAATGTCCCGGAGCCACGTTTCGTCTGCTTCGTCTGCGGCTCTTGCCGCCGTCCCGCTCCGCTCTCTGATTGTCGTTGGTGTATAGGCGCTTTCTTTCGCCGTCGCCTGCGCCGCCTTGGTCACGGTGTCCACATTCTCCGTGATTCCTCTTGCAAAGCCCTCGTCATAGTACCGTCCGATTTCCGCCATCACGCGGGGATGGGAGTGGATCCCCAGTGTCTCCTTTGCGGCGTTATATGCGTTCTGTGCGGCGTTGATTGCTGCCCGCTTAATGAGATAGCTTGCCGCCGAAACGCCTCGTGCAACGCCGGAGGAGATGTTCCAGCCCAAGTTGTACCAGCTGACGCTGTTGATTGCGCTGGACGCAGCATTTGCAACAGATCCCGCCGCCACCGAGACGCTGTTTTTGTTGGTCAGCATCCCGACCTTGATTTGCGTGACCCACTTGGTTCCCGCCGTCTTAAAGTCCGGTGCTTTGTTTTCCACGCCACTGACTGCCGCATCGGCTACCGTCTCCGCCGCATTGACCACAGTATCCGTCTGGCCTTCCATGCCCGCTGCGGCCTGCTCCATGGTCTCCGCACCTGCGCCCTCCATGTCGGTTTCGGTAAGTGCGTTCGCCGCGTCTGTTCCCACGCCCGTCATGACGTCTACTCCGGACTGCTTGTTGTTCTCAATTCCGAGATAATAGGCCAGCACCGCTTCCGCACCCGCCTGATCCATCATCGGCCCAAACGTATCAAACGTCCATTGAATGTTCTGCGCCATCGACGCAACCTGATCGGCAGCTCCGATGCCCATGTTCTGCATTACTTGCACGAATTTTATTGCATTTGCGTCTCCGCTTGCTACCGCCGCATCCATCAGCGTCTGTATGTTTGTATTCCAGTTTTGATATGCCGTGATGTTGGATTGCAGGTTGCTTGCCATCGTGCTCAGATTCATGTCCAGACTGGTATCCAGCTTTTCAAACCCATTCACCACGTTGTCAAAGGCCGCTCCTACGCCCTTGCCCCATTCGTCCGCGGTGATCTCATTGTTAATGAGCCACTGGGACAGGTTCTCCAGCGGTACGCCCATGCCCTCAACGATGCTCACATAGTAGCCGTAGCTGTCCGCCAGCTCTTGATTGGTCGCAAGCAGGTTGAGCTGTGCCAACTGCTGCTCCACCATCGCCACGGTGTCTGCGTCCGCCGCATCCTTGTACTTTTCAAATGTCTTGCTCAGCTCTTCGTACTTGTCTCGCAGGTCGGTTCCGCTTTCGATTGCCGCCATGGTTTCGCCGTACAGATCCGCCAGCTTGTCGTGCGCATCCTGCATTTCCTCCGACCAGTTTTCCATCTCGTCGGCGGTGATGCCGGTGGCCTCGCCCAGATCTTCGGTGCTGCCTGTAGCGTCATCCATGCTTGCGTTGCACTCGTCAATGTCATCTGTAATGCTGTTGTACTGCCCCTCAAGGTCTTCATATTCCGCATTCACGCCGTCCAGCGATTCTTTTATTTCATCGTACTTGATTTGTGCCGCGACCTCTCGGCTGTGCATGTCGTCATAGGATGCTGTCCCGTTTTCTATCGCTTCATTTGTCGCCTTCTGTGCTTCTTCCAGGTCATCTTGAGCGTCCGCAAGTTGCTGCTCCAGCTCGTAGCGGTTCTTCTCTTTTTCCACCATTTGATCAATGATCGCTTCCGCCTTTTGCTGTAGCATCATGGTTTTGATGTAGTTTTCCAGTGCCTCCGACGACATATTTAGCGTGTCCGTTTCCTCGTCGTAGCTGAGATTTAGCCCTTCAACGGATGTGTTCAGCTGGTCCACTGTCGCTTTTAGCTGTTCTTTTTGGGCCGCCGACTTGTTTTCCTGACCGCTAAGCTCGATCACGCTTTGCATAAGCCCCATCGTTGCCTCTTGGCTGGCCTCCAACGTTGCTTTCGTCTCTGCCCAGTTTTTTGCTGACTCTTCCGCATTTGACACCGCGTTTTTCCACTCGTTCGCCTCTGACGCGCTTCCTGCAAACGCCGCTGAAACTGTTCCTAAAACGGTGCTTACTACTCCAACCGCTAAACTAACAGGCCCTAGCGTCTTCTTCAGCGTTCCGGACGCAATCTCAAATGCTTTCACTGCCACCGTTGCTGCCGTTATTGCTGCTGTAAAAACACCTATTGCTATGGTGACGCCCGTAATGATTGGTACTGCCTCGTCGTTCTTTTCCACAAACTCCGTAAGCCCCTTGAACGCTTTAGAGAACATATCCGCCAGCTCACCCAGCGCCGGTGTCAGCCGGTCGCCCACTGCCATTTGCAGTTCCTCCAGGTTGTTTTTCATGACCTTTGCCTTGCCGGAGAATGTGTTGACCATCGTATCCGACATTTCATCAGCCGCGCCGTTGCACCCTGCAATAGATTCCGTCAGCGCGTTCCAGTCTTCTTCGCTGGAGTTCACGATTGCCAGCAGGCCCTTCATGCCGCGCTGCCCTGCCAGCATATAGGCGTTGTTGACCTTTTCTTCCTCTGTCATCCCGGCAAACGCGTCCCGCAGCTCGTTCAGGAACTGCCTCAGCGGCTTCGCCTGTCCGCTGGTGTCGAACATGCTGAGGCCCAGATTTTCCATGGCCCCCGATGCCGTTTCATTTGCGCCGGACATTCTGGTCAGTGCCGTGGTCACCGCTGTGCCTGCCGTCTCGGCCTTCAATCCGCTGTTCGCCATGATGCCCAGCGCCAGCGCCACATCGTCCACCGTGTAGCCCATTGCGCCCGCCGTGGTTGCGCACGCCTGAAAGCTGTTGCCAAGCAATGCAACCGTTGTGTTGGAGTCCGCTGCCGTTTGCGCCAGCACATCCGCAAAGTGTCCTGCCTGATCCGCGCTGTAGCCGAAGGCCGTCATGGCGTCTACCACAATGTTTGTGGTAGAGCTGAGATCCTCGCCCGCCGACGCCGCAAGGCTCATGGTGCCCTGCATGGAGTCCAGCATCTCCGTTGTGGTCCAGCCCGCGCGGCCCATGACCTCGTAGCTCTCCGCAATGTCCTGCGCAGAGAAAATGGTGGAGCTGGCGTATTCCCGTGCCTGTCCCTCCAGTTTCCCGATTTCTTTGCTGGTTTCTCCGGTGACAGCCTGCACTGTGGCCAGTGTGTAGTGGAAGTCCGCCGAGACCTCTACGCATTCCTTGAGGATGTCCACGATCTTTTTAATTCCCCGTGCCAGCCCCACGGTCATGAGCAGGGAGGAAAGCGTCTGGAATGCGTCTCCTACCTTCCCCGCACCTTCTCCGGCCTCGTCCAGCTTGTCTGCGGCCTCCTTGGTCTCCTTACCGAATTTATCAATCGACGTGGCGCAGTGGTCTGTGGACTGCTTTGCCTCGTCGAGATATTTTTTTGTTTTCTGGGTCTCTACGTTCAGGTTTGCTTCCGTTGCTCTGGCGTTGTTCAGCTGGATCTGCCACCGGTTTGTTTTCTCCGTGGCGCTCTGGAGCTTGCCCTCCTGAGTCGTCAAGTTTTTGTTCAGCTCCGCCTGCTTGGTATACAGCTCTCCTGTCTTCTCGGCGGTTCCGCCGGTGGATTCGTTCAGCTTCCCCATTTCAGCTTCCAGCTGCTTGATTTCTGCCCGTAGCTCATTTTGCTGCTCTGTGGTGTCTCCCTCGGTCGCTTTCAGGGCTTCCAGCTCCTGATTCGCCGCATCCAGTTTGGTTTTGTACTCATTCCACTGCTTCCCGCTGTCTGCCGTGGACTTGTCCATCTGCGATATCTTGTCGTTGGCCTCCTGAAGGTCTTTTTTCGTCTGCTCAATGGTAGTTTTCCAGTGTTCCTGTGCCTGTTTGCCCGCCTTTACCGCATCACTGAGGGTCTTTACCTTCTCCCTCTGCTGGTCCAGCGTCCGGGTCAGTGTTTCCATTTTGGAGGACAGCGCCGCTTCCGAGTTTGCGTTCTGCTGGAACTCGGCTGTGACCGCCGTCATTTCCGATTTCAGCACCCGCAGCTCCGAATTGATGCTGGTGATCGCCGCTTTATATTGTTTCTCGCCCTCAATGCTGACCTTGGTCGAGATGCTTCTGCCGCTTGCCATTGGCTATCCTCCTATTCCTCGTATTTGTCCGTCATGCCGTGACTGCGCTTGTAGATTTCCCATAGATCCTGCACAAGTCCCACAGGCTGCTGTAGCGTTTCCTGCACACTGAGGCCGCACCGGAGGCCGACTGCAATATAGCTTGCGGTCGAAAAATCGTTCTCCCCCGGTGCGGCCCCCATTTCACTCAGTTTTTTTTTAACGCAATGGTATCCACGTCGATCATCTCGTCCTCGTCCGGCTTGTAGTCCCTCCGGTTTCCGTACAGGATCGCGGCGTTGATGTTTGCCATTGCGTAGTTCAGCTCCCACGGGACAGCGGCATACGCAAAATATTTGCGGATTTCCTCCTGCTTCGGGTACTGGTCTGGCTCGTATCCGTAGGCCTTGCAGGCGGCAGCCGCCTCCCGGCCCATCAAATGCAGCATGTCCGCCACCCGCTCCGGCTGGTTCGTATCAATGTCCTGGTCAGCGTCCTCCCGCTGATTCCACTCGATCATCGCCCTTCCGTTCCAGAGGATCCGGAATTTCCACCCGCCGATTTCCACCCTCGGCATGGTCAGTACGCCGCCCATTGGTTATGCCCCCTGTCCGGCCTGCGTCTTGATCCACGTGACCGCTTCTGCTTCGGTGGTGAACTCCTGATAGCTTCTTGTCGGCCCGAAGCTCGGCTCAATTGCGTTAAATGTGACCGTGGTGGATGCAAGGTTCAGGCTGGAGCCTCCGGAGCTGGATTCCTCGTCTCCCTGCACCGCCTGCGCCTTGTAGTAGAAATAGGCCTTAAAGGTCTTGGTGTTAGTCTTGTCCGCCATGGTGCGGATGTAGCCGATGCCCACATAGGGGGCGATGTCCTCCATCTTTTCGTCTACCTGCTTTTTTCCGTCCTCGCCGGTAACCGTATGTCCATACAGTGTCCCGGCTGTTACGTCCGGCACGCCCCATCCGGTCCATTCCACGCTCCAGCCGGTTGTCATGGAGATGTTCGCCACCTGCTTGTCGTCTCCGTCTGCGGTGGCGTTCGCCGTGGACGGGCTGGCCTTGATTGCATTGGTATCTCCGATCTCCAGCGCTGCATCATAGGTCGGCTTCGCGCTGTCTGTTTCCGCTTTTAGCGGAAAAATCATCATATCTCTTACGCCTACACCAAATTTGTTGGTTGCCATAAAATCAGTCCTTTCATTCGTCTTTGTTTAAAATGTCTCGCATCCTCTGCATCACGGCTTCCTCAGCCTTGCTGACCGCCGTCTCGTTAAACGGTCTTGCAGGCTGCCCCCGCTTGCCGTATTCGTTGATGAATGCCACCTCTGCATTGCGGTTTCCCTTTTGGTTTCTGCCGTTGTAGGTGACATAGCAGACCCATCCGTCTGCGTTCCGTTTTGCAGCCTTTACGGTCAGGCTCCCCAGCGTCTGCCCTGTACGCTTTACCCCCATGGCTCTTCCGGTGTTCCCGGTGTAGTCCTTCAGGAGCTTTGCCCCTGCCTCCACTGCCGCTTTGATCTGGTCCTCCGATGCGTTCAGCGCCAGCTCTGCAATGTCTCTCGACCCGCTGGCGAATATGATCTTAGCCACCGGCACCGCCGCCCAGAAACTGTACCCGCCATATGTACCGCCATTCGTTCCGATCTTCGTCGTAGGTCTGCGCCTCAAAGGTATACAGCACCTCAAGCGCCTGAAATGTCTGCTCGATCAGCCCCGGATTGACGTCATACTCGTCCACGGTGTAGTAGTCGATCTGGCAGGACGCAATGCTGCACACCGGTGCATCATCCCCAAACGCTTGTGATTTCGGCAGCTCCTGCCAGCACACAATAGGGCATTCGTCCTCCGGTGCCGCCATTACGTGGTATACGGGGATCTCCAGTTTTCCGCAGAGGCCGTCTTTAAACTCCTGCGTTGTCATTGCCCCACCTCCGTCTGGTACCGTGTCTTGCTGATTTCCAGCGTTACATCCATGCTCTCCGGCACCGTCAGCGTATTTCTGACGGTTTTCTGCACCTTGTACTGCCGGTCATCTCCGCTTAGTGTTACCACGTCCCCGGATGGCTGAATGCCCTCCACCCGTGGGATGCGGATCACCTTGGAAATTTTGCTGTCCGCCTGCATGGCGGCATAATACCGGACGTCGCCCACCTTTTTCTCTGTGAACGGCACCTGCAAAAACTGCGTTGCCGCATATTTTGGCAGGTTTCCGTTACCGGCGTCGTTTTTTGTCCGATAAAATGTCGCCAGTCCATCCGTAAAGGTCTGCGGATTCAGCGGAGTTTCAATTTTGCGCATTGCCCTCCTGCTCCTCTCCGTTGACCCCGTACAGGTTTCTCAGCCGTAGGAGATCCCGCTGGTAGTTCACCTCGAACATTTCTGTAGCGTCCGCTCTTACATACCGGAGATAATCAAAGAGCAACCCCTGCGGCGTTCCCGGATTCTCAAAGTCCAGCGTTTTCCCTGCGTAATCATTCAGCAGCACCTTTCCGCGCTCCAGACCGCCCTCCAGCTTGCGCCGGAGGGTCTTGTCATCCCACGTAATCTGGAGATAGTCCAGTGCGTCATCAATCAGTGCCATGTCTGTTCATCCTTACTTTCCGGTGCTTTCTGTTGCAGTGCTCTCCTGAACGATCTTGTATGTAAGAGCAGTCAGGCCGGAGATGTCCAGCACCTCAAAGCTCTTGTTGTCTTTTGGTCTGCCGTTGCCCAGCAGCCGAATCTTGTAAACCCGGTTGTCCTCAAGGAACTGCACGGAATCGTCGTAGGTCACGATGCCCTTCTTGCTGCCAGCGCCCAGCAGGCCGATGTACTGCTTGCCCAGGCCGACCACAGCCTTGTTCTTGGGGCATCCTTCGCTCTGAATGATTTTGGTTGGGAAGGGGAGTACGTTGGATACATAGCCTCCGGAAGGGGTCATGTAGGTGGTCGCAGGCATAATCTTTGTGAAATAGTCCTCTGGGTTGCACACCAAAATCACGTCCGTTACTCTCCGGTTTCTGCCGGTGGACGTTTTTGCCAGTTTAGCGAGGATCGCTCCATAGGTGGACGGATCCAGTGAGGTTACCTTGGTGGCGGTCTTCTGTGGGTAGGTGGTCAGCCCGGTCGAACCGTCCGTGTTGCCCTTGTCCAGATCGCGGGTCATGCCCACGGGGCAATCTGCGCTGTCTGCGTTGCCCGCTCCGTCTACAATTGCAGTTTCCATTGCCATGCCGGCCGCCTCAGTCAGGATTGCCCGGATGTACCGATCCAGCCATGCCGCGCCCAGGTCAAGGTAGTCCTGAGAAATCGCCATATAGGCCGACAGCTTACAGGTGGTCACACTGATTTTTCCAAACGCGCCGTTCAGTTCCTTGGTGATCGTACTGCCGATTGCGCCCCAGCTGGCAGTCTGGGTGCCCTGCTTGTTGTAGATCCAGCTGGTCATATAGCTGGAGTTTACAAAATCAATTGCGTCCAGCAACTCAAAGCTGGACTTAATGTCCTGCATCACCTGATCAATAACGGTTTCCGGCATAGTCACCTTGATATCCGTCAGGGCGTTCTTGACCCCAGAGCCGCTGGTGCGCATCGCCGCCGCAAGGGCGTTGTAATAGGTGGTTTCCTCGCTGGTCAGCTGCCGGACGCCCCGTGCCGCCAGAACCTCGGTGTTGCTCCGCTGCTCCTCGGTCAGGCTTCTGGCCTCCTGAAGCATGGTTGCGCACACGTCCTCGCTGTAGCTCTCCAGGCACGCAACCATTTTCTCCTCATTTCCTTCCCGCATGGCCTCGGAAAAGGCGCTGCGGAACTCCTGCTTGCTCTCTTCAAGCGGTTTTGTCATCTTGATGCTCATAGGTTGTTCTCTCCTTTACTGAAAATTCTTGAAAAATTTCTGAAACGCCGTCTTCGGCGGTTCTGGCTTCTTGGTCAGCGCATCCCGGATGCACCGGAATGCGGAAGAATAGGCGGTGTCCTCCTGCTTTGTCTCCTGCTCTATGCCGGTGGCAAAGCCCCAGCTGACGGCCTCCTCCGGATCGATCCAGCTTTCCGCCGCCAGAAGCTCTTCCAGCTTTCCGTCCTCCAGACTGACATACTCCCGGTAGATGTTCGCCGCAGTTTTGCTGATTTTGTCCAGGTCCTCCGCCATTTTCCGCAGATCGTCTGCGTTCCCTGCGGCATCTGTCCATGCATTGTGTATCATCAGGAGACTTGCGCCCCGCATGATCCGCTTTTTTCCTGCCATGAACACCAGACTTGCCGCCGAGCAGCAGAACCCCTCCGCAATGGTGGTGACCTTCACGCCGCAATTTTTGAGCATGTTGTACATGGCAATTCCCGCCGATGTGCTCCCGCCGTAAGAATCGATGTGGCAGATCAGCTCTCTTGCGCCGCTTTCGCCCAGCTTGTCCAGCAGGGTGACCGGGCTTCCTTCACCTGGCCACGTCCACGCGCCCTCCACAATGTCCCCAATGATATACAGGTGCGCCGGTTCGTTTTCCTCCGCCGGTGCCGCAAGCTGATATGGTACGATCATGTTGTTTCACCTCCCTCCGGTTCTTCGGTGGCCTTAGACCCCTGCGTTCCTTCTGCGGGCTGCCCTGCCGTTTCCTCCGGATTCTCCAACAGCCCATAGTTTTTGGTGATATAGTGTTTCTGCGCCTCCGGCGTCCCCAACAGAGGCTCACCACGCAGGTCTCTAAGCTCGTCCACGCTGTACTGCCCGCAGCTGGTCATCCGCTCGCAGAACTGCGGCAGACTGCTGGTGTCCCCCAGCTGGATAGGCAGCGGGTCAATAAACAGCCTTGACCCCTTTGTAAACTCTTGCTTGCCCAGCCGTTTTGCGTTGTACTCCTGTTCAAACGCCTGTGCGATGGGCTTCACCCCAAACATGACCAGATCCGTTCTCGCGTGCTGCGTGTTCTCCACGCTGCCCTTCATCAGGGCCACCGGCACTCGCAGTGCCAGCCCCAGCCGTTCAGCGAACTCGTCCGTCATGTTGGCAATATCGTTCATTTCACTGGTATTTCGCGCCGAGGTGGATACCGGCGTGTATGTATACCCGGAATTCAGAGTGATTACCCCGTTTGGGCTGTTAAAAAACGTCTTGAACTGCTTCTGAATGCGCTCCATCAACGCTTTTCGCTGGGTTTCCGTGCCGGATGGTGCCGCCCCGATGGTCAGAACGCCTTTTGCGCCGCTCTGCCGCCGGTATCCGCCGTATGCCGTCCCTATCATGGTCTCGTACTCGTCCCCAACCGCCGACAGAAGGGGCCACAGCCCTGTCCAGTCCATCTTGATATGCATCACTTCCCGCGCCGGGTAAGCAAACGTCCGGTTGCCGCCCTCTACGGAAATTCCCAGGTACATGTCCTCCTGCGTCCCACGCTTTTCCACGTTCCAGCTGTCCGCGACGTACAGTTCTCTCCCGTTCGGGGAGAACACTACGGCTTCATTCTGGATCGCCAGATAATACACCAGTTTCCCGCAGAACTCCGCCTTGCTCTGGTTCCGGTTCGGGCAGTTGTTCAGCCGGAAATATTCCTCACCGGTTTTCTCTTTTCCCTTCGTTATGGTGCGCCACCGGCACATGCTTAGGCATGACGCCAGATATCCGGCCGCGCTTGCCATCATCAGGAGCTTTATATTCAGCATCTTTTCTGCGTCCTGACTTGTATTTTCCGAAGCGCTTTCGATTTTATAGGTTTCGTCCGTGCTTCCGTTCAGCCAGTCTAGAAAATTCCGGAATGCTCCCATTCCATCACCCCTCAAAATGTGAATATTCCAAAATTCAGGCCGTCGTTTGCGGTTTCCTGCTCCAGCTTGTCCAACTGGGTCACCGCCGCCACCGCCGCCATGAATCCGTCCGTCTTTCGTGTCTTCGGCTCAATTTTTCCGAAGGTAATGTTTCCTCTTGTGTCCAGCAGCTGCTTGGCATTGTTGATGTACCACCGCATCAGCGGGTCATTGCCGAACGCCACCTGCTGCCGGTTCAGCTTTGCAATCAATGCCGGCGCAATTTGCATAATATTCCGCCCCTTGACCTGCATGATGTTTCCATCCTTTCCGGCGGTGAATCCCACGCCCTCCAGCGCCTTTTTCATGATGGAAAATCGGTAATCGTCGATTGCGACGCCGATCACCCGTCTCTCCGCCATTTGTTCGCCCAGCCATGCGGCTGGCAGCTCCGGGGGGATTTCTACATCTTCCACCCATGTAATCAGTCCCCGCTCCACAGCATCCTGAACCGGGAATTTGATTCGGCTGAGGTCCTTACACTGACTGCACACCCATGTGTGCTGCCGCCACACCCATTCCTCGCCGTTCAGCCCAAACAGGATTGCCGCCACAAAGTCGGTGGTTCTCGCAAAGTCGATTCCCGCCGCCCATACCGTCGGCTCCTTGGTCGGCTCCCGGCTGCATGCCATGATGTTCTCCCATGCCGTGACCTCGGTTTCCATGCTTCCCTGTGGAATGTTCATGCGCTTGGTCATAAAGGCCGCGTTGCCGATGTTGTCCAGCTTGTAGTCGGCGTACTCCCGGCGCATTTCGTCCAGCATGTTCGGAAAATACCGCAGGCTCGGATTCGCCTTGTACCAGTTCTTTTCCTTGTGAACTTCCTCTTTTTTGTCCAGTTTGCAGATAAACGGCAACAGGCCGTTGTCCGGTATTGCGCCCTCTAGAATCTGCTTGCATCTTGCAAGCGTGTGATCCAGCGGACCGTCCTGTACATCGCCGTCTGTCGTAATGATTGTGCTTCTCGGCATTTCCTTCTTGCCAAGGCCGGTTTTGGCAACCCGAATTACGTCATAGCTCTTATAGGCGTGGTATTCGTCAAAATCTACCTTGCCGGGCCGCCCGCCGTCCTTGGTCTTGGCGTTGGACGTCCGGAATCGGAGCTGTGACCCGGTTTGCTTTGATGTGATGACCTCCAGATTCCACTTGAAAAACTTCTGTAGCTTCCGCTCGTTCCGCTCCAGAACGTTGTAAACGTCCATAAACGACGTTTTTGCCTGATCCTCGGAATTTGCAAATATATCAATGTGGTAATCCCGCACGCCGTTTACCGGCGTCAGCAGGCAAAAATCCTCGAATGACAGGTATCCGTTTTTGCCGCCGCCGCGCCCCATGTACAGGAATGCTTCTGGAAATCTCAGCAGCCCATCCGTTCGGTAAACGCAGTTGTGCAAGGCGAAAATGCATACCTCCCATGGGAACAACTGGTACGGAAAATATTTTTGCAAGGCTAAATATTTCTCCAGCTGTGCCCGGTTTATGGTCAAATTTTCTGTTTCAAAAATCTTTTTGATAAATTTTGAGAACATTTTTTGTTCCCGGCACACGGGGTATTCCTTGTCGTTTTCAATCATGTCGAGATAGTTTGTGATCTCAGGGCAATCAATGCTCACAGCTCATCATCGTCCGGATTGGTGTACCCCTTTACGGTAATTTCCATGTTGTCTAGGAGGTCCTGCATTGCCTTTGCCAGTGTCACAATATCTCGACTTGCCGTGTTGTCCTTTTCATAAACTTTGCCGGAGCTGGACGTTGTGAAATAGCTCCGCCCCCGCTCCTTCAGGTTTTTATTTGCATCCTGAAACGCATCCCACAGCGCCATAAACTGCGCCACCCGATCATCAAACACCGGCCCCTTCAATCCCTTGGCCTTCAACTGATCCCGGATTTCCTGTTCTATCTCTTTCCGGCGCTTTGATTCCGGTGTCAGCCCCATGACATCCAGCAGCCGCACCATGGTTGCCGTCTCTTTTGCGATGGCATCGGTGCCCTGACTGATTGCTTCATCCTTCGCATCCTCAAACGTTTCATTCAGCTTTCCCAGCCGATCCCGCGCCTGCAAATACTGCTCCACCAGATCCCGATTTTCTGCATCCAGCAGTCCGTTTCTCTCCAGCCTGAGCAGCAGCGCCTTTTTTACCGCCGTTCTGGTTATCTTTTTTGCCGCCATGCCGCCTGACACCTCCTTTTTCCAGTTTTTTTCTTCCTAGCGGCCATTTTTTCGTCACGCGCGCGCGATGTTTTTTC
>ERZ1035027.193-NODE-193-length-38557-cov-16.576464_pt1 | contig 38557 bp, 61 predicted proteins | sample MGYA00520604_ERZ1035027 | MGnify/ENA primary metagenome ERZ1035027 (study PRJEB33766, sample SAMN09781743) | gut metagenome | biome: gut microbiome | host: Homo sapiens | place: Madagascar | study: EMG produced TPA metagenomics assembly of the PRJNA485056 data...
TTTTAGAAATGGGGATGCGCGCGCGGGTACTGATTAGACGCGCGTGCGCGCGTTATTTAGAGGGCCGGGGTGGAAAGTTTGCAGAAAACGCGCGGTAAATGCGGAAAGTCAGCGTAAAATACGCTGAAAACGTGGAAAGTACGCTGAAATGTGCTGAAAGTGCGCGGGGAGATTGGGCGGCAGAGTGCGAAGGCGCGGTGCTCATCCGGGCGCGGCACTGAAAGTGAGCGACCATTTTCGTGGGGGCACGAAAATGGTTTTGCAGTTGAACGCAAAATGAGACGGAAGGAGGCAGAACAGTGGGAGGACGACCGGCAAAGGCAATCAAGACGGCGAGCGGGGCCAGGACTAAGCAGGTAAAGGCTGCGCGTGAGGACGCCGAAAACAAGCTGCGCGGCGGCAAGACCGGCAAGGACGGCAAGAAAACTGTGGTCGTCACCTGCCCTGCCTACCTGACGAGCGCCCAAAAGTACATCTTTGACAAGGTGAAAGCCCTGCTGAAAGATGCCGGAGTGCTGGGCAGCGTGGACGGTTACATGATTGCCGTGTGCGCGGTGAGCATTGACCGGGTGCGGGAAATCGACAAGCAGATGAACGGCGACGGCAAAATCTGCGACAAGGACGCTGTACTGGCCCGCAGCAAATACCTGAGCGACTTTTACCGCAGCTGTAATGAGCTGGGATTAAGCCCCCAGGCGCGGGCCAAGCTGGGCGTGCTGGCGGCCAGCAAAAAGGCCGAAGAAACCGACCCACTTGTGAAAGCCCTGAGTGATGACGATGACGATTAAACAGCACCCGGCCTACCTGTACGCCGTGGCACTGGTAAACGACGACATTGCCCAGGGCGTGGAGGGAGTCGACCACCCTGTCAACGCCTGGGTGCGTGCCCAGGCGCAAGAGTTCCTGGACGTGTGCGACGGCAAAGACAAAAAGTATTGCATCAACGAAAAAAAGCTGCGAAAAATCGGCAAGCTGATGAAGCTGATGCAGATGCCCAGCGGCCTTGTGGCCGGTAAGAGCATCTACGAAGCGACCAGCGGCTACCAGTGGCTTTTTTACGCGGCGGTGCTGTGCGTTGTGTACCGCAACGACCTGAAGCGGCGGCGGTACGAAACGGCGGTGCTGGAAATCTGCCGCAAGAATTTCAAGACGTTCACGGTGGCGGTGTGCTTTTTGCTGCTGATGCTGACGGAGCCGCGCTTTGCAAAGCTGTTCAGCGTTGCGCCGGACGGTGCATTGAGCCGCGAGGTGCAGAAGGCCATCAAGGAAATTTTGCGGTCCTCCCCCGCCCTGATGCCGCCGGACGACCCGAACAAATACTTCAAGATACTGCGCGACAAAATCACGTTCAAGCTGAAGGACACCGAGTACACGCCGCTGAACTACTCCAACAGCCGCCTGGATGGACGACTGCCGAACGTGTTCTTGGTGGACGAGGCGGGGGCACTGCCGAACCCCTACGCCATAGAGGCTATGCGAAGCGGCCAGCTGACCATTTTGAACAAGCTGGGCTGCATTATCAGCACAAAGTATCCACGCAGCGACAACCCTTTTGAAGATGAGGTGGCCTATGCCAAGAACGTGCTGGAAGGCCGTGTGCAGAACGAAGCGCTGTTTGCGCTGCTGTTTGAGCCGGAGGAAAGCATTCAGAAGCAGTGGGCGACCAACAACAACGTACTTGCCCAGGGCAACCCGGCGGCGCTGACGCTGCCCACCGTGTGGGAGGATTTGTTGAACCGGCGGCAGAAAGCCGTGGAACAGGAAAGCACCCGCGAAAACTTTTTGTGCAAGCACTGCAACATCATCTACCAGGGCGCGGGCACGGAGAGCTATATTCCAATCGATGTGGTGCAGGCCTGCCGCGTGGATGATATCCAGTGGGCAGGGTGTGAAGTGTATCTGGGCGTTGACCTGTCCATGAGCAACGACAACTGCGCCGTTGCCATGGTGGGGTTGATCGGCGACCGCATTGCCGCCCGCGTGATGGGATTTATCCCGGCGGATAAGGTGGATGAAAAAACAAGCCTGGAAAAGTTTGATTACCGTATGGCCGTGCGCAACGGCGAATGTATTGCGTGCGGGGACCGCACCGTGGACTACGGCACAATCGAAAACTGGGTGTTCGACCTGGAAGAAACCTACGGCGTGCGGGTGCAGGGCGTGGCCTATGACCGATACAACGCGCTTTCCAGCGCCCAGAAGTGGGAGCGCGGGCGCTACCGAGAGGAAGGCAAGCCGCACGACGGATACGAGACGGTGCAGGTGCGGCAGCACAGCGACACCCTGCACCCGGCCACAAAATTTTTGCAGGAAATTTGCGAGAGCGGGCGGTTTGCCTACCAGAAAAACAAACTGCTGGAAGTGAATTTTGAGAATGCCCGATGCACCTACGACACGAACATGAACCGTTATGTGACCAAAAAGCGAAGCCTGGGCAAGGTGGACATGGTAGTGGCGCTGATAAACGCCATCTACCTGCTGCAACAGGAAGTTTTGCTGGATGAAGATGACGGCTGGGTCTGCCAGATGGTGTAACGGAAAGGGGGTGAAAATGCTATGGGATTGAAAGCGGCAATCAAGGCACTGCGGGAGCCGGAGAACAACGATGCGGTTGACAATGAAGCGTTTGCTGACTTTTTGGCGGCGCTGAACGGCAACGGAAAGGTGACGCGGGAAATTGCCCGGGATGTGCCCGGATGCAGCGGCGCAGTGGAATTTATCGCCGCGCAGGCGGCGGGCGTACCGTTCCGCCTGTACGAGATGACGGACACCGGCCCCCGGGAAGTGACCGATGATGTGCGCACCCACATTTTGAACGGTGATACCAATGACCTGATGGACGCCACCAGCATGAAGGAAGCCATGTACATGGACTACCTGTACGAGGGCAACGGCTATGCCTACATAAGCCGGGCCGGGAACCGGGTGGACGGCCTGTACTACGTGGAGCAGCGCAGCGTTGCCGTGAACAAGGGCACGCACCCCATCTACAAACAGGCGCGGTTTTTGGTGCAGGGCCAGGAGTACTACGAGTTCGACTTTTTGAAGCTGTGCCGCCACACCCAGGACGGCGTGACCGGGCACGGCCTGCTGGAAGAACAGGGCCAGATTTTGGCGCTGGCCTGGGCAGGAATGGTGCTGCAAACCAACCTGATGAAATCCGGCGGCAACAAGCGCGGCTTTTTGAGCAGCGAAAAGAGGTTGAGCCAGCAATCGCTTGACGCGCTGAAGGAATCGTTTGAGCGGATGTATTCCAACACAACCAGCGGCGCGGTGGTGCTGAACAGCGGCGTAACGTTCAAAGAAGCGAGCAATACCAGCGTGGAATTGCAGCTGAACGAGACGAACCAGGCCGTGCAGAACACCATTTGCACCGCCATTGCCCTGCCGCCCGAGGCCATCAACGGCAAGGGCACGGAAGAAACGCTGGAAATTGCGGTGCAGCAGGCGGTGATACCGCTGCTTACCAAGATGGAAGCGGCGCTGAACCGTGACCTGCTGCTGGAAGAAGAAAAAGGCCGGATGTACTGGAAAGCCGATACCTTTGAACTTTTGAAGGGCAACATGGCAAAACGGTACGAGGCCTACAAGCGAGCCACCGAAGGCGGCTGGATCGATAAAAACGAGATACGCCGCCGCGAGCAGATGGAAGAAAAGAAGGGCCTGGATATTGTGGGCCTGGGCCTGGGCGAGGTGCTGTTGAACACCAAGACGGGCCAGTACTTTACGCCGAACACCAAGACCGTTACGGATTTGAACGGAACGAGCCGGGTTGTGGACGGTGCGGAAGGTGTGGGTGGCAACGGCAAGGCCGCCGCGCCGCCGGGCGAAGGCGGCAAGCGGGGCGTCGGGGACGCCGCCCCCTACAACGAAGGACTGAAAGGGGGTGAAGGAAAATGAAAGCAAAAATCAAGGGTGACAGTGTGGTCGTGAGCGGCTATGTGAACGCGGTGGAGCGCAACAGCGTACCGCTGCGGTATATGCGCCGCGGCAACGAGCACACCGGCAAGAAATACGTGGAGCGCGTGCAGGCCGGGGCGTTTGACCGCGCCATCAAGAAAGCGGCCAGCGTGCCGCTGCGGTTCAACCACGGATGGGATGCTGACCTGCCCGGAGATATCGGCAGCACGGCGGAAGGCAGCCTGAAACTGCGTGAGGACAACATCGGCCTGTATGCCGAGGCGACCATCACGGAACCGAAGGTGGTGGAAAAGGCACGCCGGGGCGAGCTGACCGGGTGGAGCTTTTTGTTCCGCTGCCCGGCGGGCGGCGATACCTGGGAAGAGCCGAAAGACGGTGTTCCCCTGCCCTGCCGCACGCTGAAGGACATTGAACTGCTGGACGTAAGCGTGCTGGACCGCAAGCCTGCCTACCCTGCCAATAGCCTGCACGTGGAAAGCCGCGCCGCCGACGATGACGGCGACGACACCGGGGACGTGCTGGAAGCCAGAAGTACGGATGAGGTGGTGGAGACGGTGGAAGAAAAGCCGCCCGCCGCCCAGACCGAAGAAGAAAAACGCGCGGCGCTGCGCATGGAGCGCAACCGCCGGGCATTGCGAATTATGAAATTGGAGGAATGAACCTATGAAACTGAAAAAGCTGATCGAGCAGCGCAACGCGAAGCTGACCCGCATGAACGAGCTGATGAACCAGGCCGAGAACGAGGCCCGCGCCCTGACCGAGGACGAGGCCAAAGAGTTTGACACCCTGGAATCCGAGGCCCGCGCCCTGGCCGACACCATCCACCGCAATGAGCAGCTGGAAGGTGCAGGCCTGAACGACCGCAACGTGAAGAAGAACGCCCCCGCCGCCGATGATTCCGACATTGATGCCGCCGAGGCACGCGCTTTTGCCGACTACCTGCGCGGCGTGAGCCTGAACGGCACGAGCAGCGCCGAGAACGAGGCCCGCGCCGCCAACATGACGTTTGGCAACAACGGCGCTATCGTGCCCGCGACCATCGCAAACAAGATCATCACCCAGGTGAAGAATATCAGCCCCATCTACCGCATGGCGAGCCACTACAACGTGCCCGGCACGCTGACCATCCCCTACGTGGATACCAGCGAAACGGATATCACGGTCGGCTACCAGGATGAGTTTGTGGAGCTGACGTCCAGCAGCCACAAGTACGGCAGCGTGAGCCTGACCGGGTTCCTGTTCGGTGCGCTGACGCTGGTGAGCAAGAAGCTCATCAACAACGCGCAGTTCGACGTTGTGCCGCTGGTCATTGACCACATGGCCGAGAACATTGCCGCGTGGGTGGACAAGGAACATCTGAACGGCACGACCGACAAGATCACCGGCGTTCTTCCCGGCGTGAAGCAGATCATCACCGCCACCAAGATGACCGCCATCACGGCGGATGAGTTGATCGACGTGCAGGAGGAAGTTCCCGACGTCTACCAGGCGAACGCCTGCTGGATCATGAACAAGAAAACCCGCGCCATGGTCCGCAAGCTGAAGGATGGCGACGGCAACTACCTGTTGACCCGCGATTTCAGCGCGGACGGCGTGAACTGGACGTTGCTGGGCAAGCCGGTCTATGTCAGCGACCAGATGCCGAAGGCAGAGAAGGAGAAGATTTCCGTGCTGTACGGCGACCTGAGCGGCTACGCCATCAAGGAGAGTGAGAGCCTGGAAATTCAGGTGCTTGTGGAGAAGTACGCTACCCAGCACGCCGTTGGCGTTGTGGCCTGGGGCGAGCAGGACGGCAAGGTGGAAAACGCCCAGAAACTGGCAGTGCTGAAGATGCCCGCCGCCGACACCCAGGCGCTGGACGACGAGGACAGCCCGGCGGTAGTTGATGCCGCCGAGAGCACAGACACCGAGACGGTGAGCACCCAGGCGGCCAAGAGCAAAAAGGCGGTAAAGTAAACCGCCCGGAAAGGGGTACAAGATGAAGCTGCTGGAAGTAGACACCGCCACGGCGGCGAGTTACTGCAATGTGCCGGACTATGACACGGACGGTATAAAGGTGCTGGAAACCATCGTAATGCCCGCCGCGAAAGCCCGCTTGGAAAGCTATACCGGCATGAAAGCCGAGGCGCTGAACGAATACGAGGATGTGACGGTGGCCTACCTGGCACTGTGCAGCTTTTTGTACGACAACCGCAGTATGGTGGTGGAAAACGACAAGGAAAACGCAGTGCTGGATGCCTTTTTGGCGGCCTACTGCGTGAACCTTGTACCGGGAGCGGGTGATGCCTGATGGAAGCCGGAAAGCTGCGCAGTATCATCCGGATCCTGAAAGCCCCGGCGGATGAGCGCGGCGCGCCCACCCAGGACGTGAGCCGCTGGGTGGAGGTGCGCACCGTGCGGGCCAGTGTGCGGCCGATACGCGGCCGCGAGCTGTGGGAGGCCGAGCAGGCGCAAAGCATGATCGACCACCGCATTATTATCCGCTATGACAGCGCTGTGCGCCCGAGTATGCGGGTGCAGTTTGAGGGGCGGACGTTTGAAATCCTGTACGTGATAGACCAGGAGGAACAACACCTCTGGATGCAGCTGATGTGCCGGGAATTGGAGGACGGATAGTGAATTACCGTGACATGGTGGTGGAACTGCTGGAAGGGGTGGACCTGCTGAAAGGCAGAGTTGACCCGCTGGCGGCCCCCAAGAGCCGACAGCCGCCCCGGGCGGTGGTGGCCCAGACAAAAAATACCGAGTGGCAAACCCTGGATGCGCCGCTTGGAATTTTTGACAGTGAGGTGGATGTAGAACTGATTGCCCGGGATGACGCTGAACTGGAAGAACTGACGCGGGCGGTGCAGCGCGCAGCCCGCGAATGGCCAGAGAAGAACCACGCCGTGATGACGGCCACCTGCGACTATGCGAGCGCCGGGCGCAGCGGCGGCGGTGGCGAAAGCTACCTGCCAGACGAGAAGGCGTTTTACACCCTGCTGGTGGTGGGGGCCGTGTGGGAGGACAAAGACGATGCCGGAACTGCTGATTGACTACGATAAGCAGGCGAAGGCTGAAATCAAGGAATCGCTGGATAAGGTGGCGCGCGGCACGCAGCGGGTAGCTATGGAAGCGAGCCTGGCAGCGGCAGAAGAAATGCTGGCTGCTATCAAGGCGGCTGCACCGAGCGACAGCGGCACGCTGCGCGCCGGACTGGTGCTGCACGCGGAGAAAAACCGCAAACGCGGCAAGCAGGTCTACGATGTATGGCCGACGCCGCGGCTGAACTACCACTTTCAAAAGCAAGTCATCCACCCGGGGCCGGGGCGGCGAAAGATTGCCTACTACCCTGCCAGCCAGAACTACGGATTCCACAAACCGTACAGCGACGAAAAAATCCAAGGTAAATTTTACATGGAACACACGATGCAGTCCAACGGCGACAAGGCGCGGGAAACCGTGCTGAAAGCCGTGGAAAAACACATCGATGAGGCATGGGGCGATTGAACGTCCCAGGAAAGGAAACAACTATGGCAGTTGCAGCAGCAAAAGGCACAAAATTTGTGGTGGGCGGTGCAAGCGGCAATACCGTTGGGCATTGCTCCAGCATTGGCAGCCCCCAGGTTTCGACGGATGAAATCGAGACTACGGCGCTGGACAACGAAAGTGGCTGGAAGGAATTTATCGCCAGCTTCAAGGACGGCGGCGAAGTAAGCATTGAAGGATTCCTGGACGGCGAGGATGCGGGCCAGCTGGCTATGATCGATGCACTGAACAGCGGCGAAATCACTGATTTTGCAATCAACTTCCCGGACAAGATCAAGGTGAAGTGGACGTTCAAGGGTTTTGTGAAGGCGTTCAACACGAGCGCAGAGACGACCGACGCCGTGAAGTTCAGCGCGACCATCCGCGTGAGCGGCAAGCCGACGCTGGATAAGGCCGCGTAACGGAGGGGCTGACCATGAAAGCAAATACGAAGGACGCGAAGATCGTGCCCATGGTGAAGATGCCGCTGCTGGGCAGCGTGGTCCCCACGTTCACGCACAAGAACCTGCGTGTGCTGGAAGGTCTGGCGGGAAAGAAGATCGGCGACGTGCTGAGTGAGCCGGATTCGGTGGCGAATATGGATGCGACTATCTATGCCGCCGCCTACCAGGCCGCCGAGAAGAAGGACGTGGATTTTGAAACGTTCTGTGATGCGCTGGACGGCATGAAAGCCAAGGACTTTATGAAGCTGACCAAGGCGTGTTACGACGCGCTGAGTGAGGCGTTCGGCGACGAGGACGCGGAAGGCGACGAGGATGCCGGTGACGAAAAAAACGCGCCGGAAGCCCCGCAGCGTGGAGTTTAAAACAAAGCCTGCGGGCGGCCTTTGAAATTGGGCTGAGTAAAGACCAATGGGAAGGGATGACCCCGGCGGAACTGGTAAGCGCCCAGCGCGCCGCGTTGGAGCGCCGCCGCCGAGAGGCCGAGGAAAGCAACATGCAGATTTATGTGCTGGCAAACCTGACGGCCAATTTTGTGTGGAGCAAGGGTCAAAGGCCGAGCTATGATGCGATATTCCACCCGGAAAAAGTCCATGAAATGGACGATGACGAAATGCTTGCCGTTGTGCGGATGCTGAACCGCCAGATGGGCGGCACGGAAACCGGGTTTGACGACGAAGAAAGCGGGAAGGAGGTGCTGTAAGTGGCAACCAAAAATATGATCGTGCGTATCGGCGCGGATTTGAGCGACTTGAAGGGCAAGACGCAGCAGGCCAAAAGCCTGTTTGAAAAAATGACGACGGTACGCAGCAGCGCCGCCAAGAACCGCAAAAACGACCTTGCCAAGGAGCTGGAACGTGCCCGGGCAGAGGTGGCCGGGCTGGAAGGCGACTATAAGCGCCTGACAGCGGCGGGCGGAATGCAGAAGGAAGATAACGCCGCAGTGCGGCAGCTGAAGCAGGTGGAATCCGCCCGGAAGGAACTGGATAAAGCATGGACAAACAAAAACGGCACGCTGAAGGCCAACACGCCGGATGGTATCCTGGGACAGTATGAAGCGCTGGAAAGACAGGCCGATGCGCTGAATGCGCAAATCGCACAGATTCGGCTTGACCCGGCGGGCACGGAAGAGGCACAATCCCTAGCCGGGCGGCTGGGAGAAGCCAAGGAACGCGCGGGGATGCTGGAAAAAGAGCTTGCCAAGGCGGGCCGGGCGGACAAGCTGGAAGGCGTTAAGGCCAAGCTGGCCGCCGTGACCGGCCATGCGGGCCGGGCCGCGCTGAGCCTGGCGAAGATGGGTGCGAAAAACACCGTGGGCAAGCTGGGCAGCGCCGTGGGCAATGTGGCCGGTAAAATCAAGGGATTTGCCGGGGGCCTGGCAAAGGCGTTCGGCCAGGTGCTTAAATACAGAACCGCCTGCGCTGTGTTTGAAAGTTTGAGTGAAACCATGCTGGGCGTGGCGAAATCCGACAGCGTGCTGAACGCGAACCTGGGCAAAATCCAGGGAAATTTGTTGACGGCATTTGCGCCGGTGATAAACGCCATTTTGCCGATGCTGCGGACGTTGAGCAGCGCCATTGCAACGGTGACAGCGCAGTTTGCCAGTATGATGGCGGCACTGTTTGGCACGACGGTACAGGCCGCCGCGTCCACCGCGAGCAAGGTAAACGCCGCAGCGACCGGGGCCAGCAGCAAGCTGAAGCGCAGCGTTATGAGCTTTGACAAGTTGAACAAGGTGGACAGCAAGGACAGCGGCGGCGGAAGCGGCAGCAGCACCGGCATTGACCCGACGTTCAGCGGTGAGGACGTAGGCGTACCGCCCTGGATGAAAAAAATCCAGGAGGGGTTCAAAAACCTGGGCGAGGGCTGCAAGGCGCTGAAAGAAAATTTTCTGGAAGCGTGGAACATGGACGGCGTGGGCGACAGAATTACCGCGGCGTTCGGAAACATCGGAAACCGCCTGCTGGACTGCTGGGTGAACATTACCGGGTCTATCCGGGAATGGTGTGAGAATTTGGACTTTTCTCCCCTGCTGAATAGCTTTGCGGATTTGATGGAAGCGCTGGAACCGGTGACGGACCTGCTGTGCGGTGCGCTGGAATGGGCTTTTGACAATGTGCTGTTGCCGTTTGGCAAGTGGACCATTGAAGCCGCCCTGCCCGCCATTCTGGAAGCACTGGCCGGGGCGCTGGACCTGCTGGTCGCTGTCTGCAATGCGCTGAAAGGGCCTGCACAGTGGGTATGGGACAATTTTTTACAGCCGTTGGCGGCGTGGACAGGCAGTGCGCTGATTTTGGCGGTGCGTGCCGTGGGCGCGGCGTTTGAGTGGCTGGCCGGACTTATCAGCGGCGACAAAGAAAAAATGGAAAAGGCCGCCGCCCATATGTCGGAGGCCTGGGAAAATTTCAAAAACAAGACGGTTGAAGTTTTCGGCAATATGTGGAGCATCATCAACAGCGGGTACGAAGCGTTTGAACAGTGGATGCTTGACAAAACCACACAGCTTGCAGATGACTGGATCGCCAAGTGGAACGGCTTGAAAGAAAGCGTAAGCGAAGCCTGGAACAACATTATCGGCGGAATCAAGCAGCAGTGGGAAAATTTCAAGAACGACCCGCTGAAATGGGGCGAAGATATGCTGAGAACGTTCGCACAGGGCATCACCAACGGCGCAAAGTGGGTAATTGAAAAAGTAAAAGGCATCGGCAGCGACATTCGCTCGCTTTTGCATTTCAGTGTGCCGGACAAAGGCCCGCTGGCCGACGCAGACACCTGGATGCCCGACATGATGCAGCTGATGGCCGACGGCATGCAGCAGAAAAAGAAACTGCTGTTGCAAAAGATGCAGGGCCTGGCCGGTGAAATGAGCGGCCAGATGAACGCGAACCTGACCGGGGCCGTGGCCGCCAGTGTGCAGACCGCGGGCAACGCCGGTATGCCGGACAACAGCGCCGCCATTATCACGGTGCTGGAAAACGGCTTTAGGGTGCTGCGCCGCGCCATTGAGGACAAGGAAACCAGCGTGCAGCTGGACGGCGAGACCGTAAGCCGCAGCGTGACGCAGCGCCAGAACCGGCGCGAGCTGATGCGCGGCAAGGCCGTAACGCCGTAAGGAGAGGCTATGACATTTACCATCAACGGCACGGACCTGGCCCCCTACATCAAGGCGGGGTCGCTGAAGGTGACGCAGCATAAAATCAGCACAGACGACAGCGGACGCGATACCCAGGACGGCACAATGTACAATACCGTGATTGCCAAGAAATACGATATTGAGGCAGAATGCCGGGCACTGAAAACCGACGAGGCAAGCGTAGTGCTTACCGCCTTAATGGAAAATGACTGGGTGACGGTGGCCTTTACAAGCCCTGTGACAGGCGGCGAGGAAAGCGTAACCATGTACTGCACCGAGCCGAGCGCGACCCACGCCATGCGCAAGAACGGCGTGGACTACTGGACCGGAATTGACATAAAGCTGGTGGAGAGGTAGAAAAATGCAGACGACAAGTGAACTGTGGAAAAAGACGTTTGCCAACCTGAACCATACCGGCGAACTGCGCGTAGTGATCGGCGGCGTGGAATACGGCGCGGACAGCCTGAAAGAGGCGAAAGCTACGCGCTTTCTTTTTGATGAAGCGCCGGGCGTGGGCAATGCCTGCGCCGCCATGCTGGATTTGACCATAGTCCCCAAGGGCACGATACCGCGCGCCGCCAAGGTGGTGGCCGAGTACCGGCTTGTGCTGAATGGACGGCCCACCGAGTGGATGCCAAAGGGAACCTACTGGATCAATACCCGGGGCACGAGCGGACGGTATGTAACGCTGGAATGCTGCGACGCCATGCTGAAAGCCGAGCAAACATTTTTAACCGAGAGCACAACGGACAACTGGCCGAAGGCGGCCACGGCGGTGGCGGCGGAAATCGCAACACGGATGGGCACGCCGCTGGACGCAGCCACTACGGAGCTGGTAAAGGACCGCAACTACAATGTGGGCCTGCCGGTGAATGATTACACGATGCGCGACGTGCTGTGCCACATGGCGGCCCAGATGGGCGGCAACTGGTGCGTGACCGAGGACGGCCACCTGCAGCTTGTACCGCTGGCGGGCGGCACGGTGAACGCCGGGGCCGTGGGCGGGCGGCCTGACATGGGCACGGTGCAGACCGTGACCGGACTGCGGCTGTGGCAGGACGACAACAGCGCCATTGAAAAAGGCACGGACACCGGCCTGCTGCTGGAAGCCGACCAGCCGGACGCCACGGATGCGCTGACGACCACGGCGCTGGGTTATGTGAAGGGGCTGAACTACCAGCCGTACAGCAGCACCCAGCGGCACATTGACCCGGCGGCTGAACTGGGCGACTTGATAGACATTGGGCCGCACAAGGGGCTGCTGATTTGTGCCCTGACAGAGACCTTGGGCAAGAGCTATTACGCCGACGTGAACGCCCCCGAGCGGGCCACGGAAGCGGAGCAGGAGTTCCCCTATCTGACCAAGACCGAGCGAACCGCCAAGCGGATTGCATCGTGCCCGACGCGAAGCGAGATGCAGAGCGAAATCAGCAAGAATAATGAATCTATTGAACTGCGCATCACGAAAATCGACACGCGCTGCGGCACGCTGGAAACTGACTACAACCAGCTGAACCAGAACTATACATCGCTGAAAACGTCGTACAACGAAATTTCGGCGGTGATGGTGCGTGACGGAGAGGTGCGCAGCAAGTTCGCGCTGGATACAAGCAGCTGCACGATTTCTGCCGGGACGGTGACGTTCAAGGGAAACACGCTGATCGTGGACAGCACGAATTTTAAAGTGAGCGCCGCGGGCAACGTGACGATTACCGGGACGTTTGAATCCAAAAGCGACGAAAGCCGCGTGTGGACCATAAACGGCTGCATGAACTTTTATCGCAAGGTAAGCGGAAGCTGGGTGCAGGGCGGCAGCCTGCAAGCACTGGGAAACAACGCATCCTGCGGGCGGCTTGATTTGTATGGGCCGAGCGCAAGCGGGGCGACGACCAAACAATCCAACATTGAAATGATGGGCGATTGGACCGGCGGCAAAATTAACTGTTACGCGGCAAACGGACAAAAGATTTTTGAGTTTTTCCCTGGTGATTACGGAAACGGACAGTTTCGGCTGTTCAAGGGCGACGGAACGATTTTAGCCGAGGCGTACCAGCAAAGCGACGGAAAGGCGCGCATGAAGGTGGCCGGTACGATTGAATGCGAAAAAGTCTTGCGGAACGGAACCTATTTGTGAGGTGAAAGCTATGAGCGACAATATGAACATTATCACGATGCAGGATGAAGTGGTAGAAGCGCTGAACCGGCACAGCCTGCCGCTGGCGGTGAAAAAGATCGTGCTGGAAAATGTGCTGCTGCGGGTGGAAGCCGCCATGCGTGACGTGATGGAGCGCGAGAGCACCGAAACCACGGCGGCAGAGGGCGCAGCGCCGGAGACGGAAGCAGGTGGTGAAGCGTGACGGAAATAGCCCTGACAAACGGCGTGAAAGTCCCGGCGGATTCGCTGGCGTTCTGGCGGTTTGCCTGGATGGACGGCAACGGTGCGACCGACAGACCGATACGGCTGGTGCAGTACGATGACACCCTGCCGGTGGCCGCCGTAACACTGAAATACTACGACCAGGAAGGCCAGGAGCAGACCTACATCCCCCCTACCGGCGCGACGCTGCGCGTGAAAATGCGCAAGCCGGATGAAAAGTGGGTGCTGAATGACTGCCTGGGCGTGGACGCCGAAGGGCGCGTGTACTTTGCCTTTACCTTGCAGATGTGCGCGGCGGACGGAACCGGCGCATGGTGCAATATCCAGGTGACGACCGAGAACGGCACGAAGCACTGCCAGAAAATCAATGTGCAGGTGGAGCGCAACGCCGTACAGTTGGACGATATTACGTCGACCGACGAATACCGCACGCTGGAAAACCTGGCAAAGGACGTGACCGACGCCGCAAAAATCATGAAGGACAACGAGGACGCCATCCAGAACACGTATGCGAACATGGACGCCATCAAAGCGGCCCCGGAGAATGCGACCGCCGCTGCGGCCAGCGCCAAAGAGGCCCGCAGCTGGGCCGTGGGCGATACAGCATCCCGCCCCGGCGAGGGAATGGACAACGCAAAATACTACGCCGCGCTGGCCCAGCAAGTCAGCCAGGGCGCGGTGGGCTGGTACCCCAACTACGAGGCACTTTACGCCGCGCACGATACCGGCTACGACGGAAACTGGGCTATTGTTGGCGATACCGATACGATTTGGGTTTGGGATTCCGACACCGGCACTTGGCGCGATACAGGCGAAAGCAGCAAGTTTACGAATTATTATGATAAGACCCAAATCGACGCACTGCTTACCGCTATGAAATCGAAGTTGAAGACCGTAACGGTGGAGGCAAGTGCCTGGACAACCGGCGATTACACAGTGACGTGGGATGACGGCAGCACGAGCAGCTACAACACCTGCGCCACTGTCACGGTGGCCGGTGTGACGGCAGACAGCCACATCTCGGTAAGCGACCGCACGAGAGTGACGGATGCAGTGCGTTTGGTGGCGGCGCTTGAACCCGGAGCGGGAGTGGTTAAGTTTTATGCGAACGCAGCGCCGACGAGCACGGCGATCTTTATTTTGGAGGTGAGCCAGTAATGGTAGATAACCCTTATAAATATCCTTATGTGCCCGTCGGCGGAATTATCGAGTGGGACGGAACCGGGCTGATCGGCGCACCGGATTTGAGCACACCCGAAAAAGTGGCGGCGGTGTATGGGTATGGCACTTGGGCACGGTACGGCACTGACCGGGTGACGGTAGGCGCTGGTGGAGACTACGAGGCTGGCAGTGTTGGCGGCGAAGCAAAGCACGCATTAACCGTCGCCGAGTTGCCAAAAAACATCGGCAAATTTGATGCGCTATCATGGGCAAGTAACAACGACTTGACAGGGGGTGCTTTTACTGTTGACCAAAAGCATCAAGATAAAACAATGTCTAGCGGCACAAATGTTGGTGACGCGCTTTTTACACTATCCGGCGGCGGTGCTGCCCACAACAATATGCAGCCCTATATCGCCGCGTACCGTTACCGCCGTATCGCGTGAAAGGAGAACCACATGAACGTAACAAATAATCCGTATGCTGTCACCCCCCCCCACTGATACGACGCTGACGCAGGAAGGCGCGGCAGCTGATGCTAAGGCCGTGGGGAAGGCACTGACTTTAAAAAAAATAACACAAGCCCTTACGGTTGACCAATACAACATTGCTTTTTTCCCATATCCAAAAGACTTTAAAATGGCATTGCAATATATTTGTTCCGAAGCATTACTTGTGCCGCAAGTCGATTATGGAAGCGGGATAAATTTTAGGTGTTTTGGTAATACGAACAACAATTCTTTATCGACAATGGTTGGAAAAACGATTAACATAACGCTTTATTACCTGTAAGGAGGTATAGCAAAATGACGAAACTACGTTATTCATTCGGGGGCTGCGTAAGACAGCCTTGTGCAGGTTGCACAGGCGATTCTTATGAGTGCAACCCGCAACCCCTATTATCAGTTACCCGGCGGGTCCGACCTGCCCGGCGACGTGCGCGTGAGCGATACGGCAGATGCCAACAAGACTGCTGCGGGTGGCTGGGCAGCCAGCCCGGCGGCGGTGGCTGAAACACAAACCTACCACAAATACACAGACCATTCGGCTGAAAGTAATGTCACGATAATCGGTAATTCTAATTCTATTTTCGTCACTGGGAGAAATGTGGATGTTTATATCGGCGTGAACTTGGGCAAGACGTTTGGTTCTGGAGAAACCTTAATAAAAAATGCGCCAAAACCTGTCGCGAACTATGCGATGGCAACATTTGTAGCTAGCAATGGTGCTCTACGTGGATTCGGTTGGATAACTCCGGGCGGCAATATTGCTTCGCCTACCGATTTGCCTGCTGGGGTGTCTTATATAGTTGCACATTACACAACTTATTAAAAATGAAAGGACGAAAAAGTGAAACAAACCGGAATCTTTAAGGGCCGCGCGGAGGTGCGGTACAACTACGGCCGCTTCGGCTGGACGCGGAACTACGGCAAGACCTGGCACGGCGGCTTGGATATCGTCGGCCTGGACAGTGATAAAATCCGAATGCCGTACTATGACGGCAAGAAAATCACCGGCACGGTCACGCGGGCACGCATCGTGACGAACCGCGCCGATAAAACGTGGGAGTGGGGCTGGTACGTCTGCGTGCAGCTGGACGCGGGCCAGACACCGGATACCGTCAACTTCCTGTATTTCTGCCACTGCGCCAAGCTGCTGGTATCTGTGGGCCAGAAGATCAGCAGCGGCGACGCGCTGGGCATTATGGGCAACACCGGCAACGCGGCGGGCGGCTACAAACACTGCCACTTTGAGGCTCGGGCCGCGGCGACCGGCACAGGCGTTGACCCTACCGCCTACGCGGGTATTTCAAACGCAGTGGGCGTTTACGGCACGGCGGGCGACGGCCAGACCGAGCAAATCAGCGAGACGCCGACCGGGAAAACGATGCAGTGCCTGATGATCGGCCCGCTGGACACGCAGGGCATGAACAAATGCGACGCGCTGGCCGTTAAGCTGCGGCTTATCAGCGCAAGCCGCTACTATGTGCTGCCGGTCGGCACGGAGACGTACTGCGTCTGCGTCGGTGCTGTCAGCAACGGTGACGCGGTGAGCTTCTACCAGTTGGCCGAGGCCGAGGGCTGGACGAAGGACAACAAATACATGGCCCGGTATGTGGGCTGATGGAGGGCAAAGATATGGAAAACAGCAATAATACCTTTTTGGCGGCGAAAGCGGCCATTGCGGCGGTATGTGGGGCGTTCACGGCGGCGTTTGGCTGGCTGGGGTGGCTAGTGGTGGCCTGGGCCGTCTGCATGGTGCTGGATTGGCTCAGCGGCAGTGCAGCGGCGGCAAGCCGCGGCGAGTGGTCGAGCGCCGTTGCCCGCGCAGGTATCTGGCACAAGGCGGGGATGCTGGTGGTGGTCGTAGTGGCCGCGCTGACGGACGCAGTATTGAGCATTGCCGTGGCGAACCTGCCGGGGCTGGGGCTGACGTACTCGAGCCTGATTCTGCCGGTGGTGCTGGTGTGGTACATTTTTACCGAACTTGGCAGCATTGCCGAAAATGCCGCCGAAATGGGCGCAAACGTGCCGGAGTGGCTGCTGAAGCTGCTTGCCGCTGGGAAAAGCGCAGCGGACAAGAGCGCGGGCGGTATTACCGTGGAAACCGGGAAAAATGCGGACGGCTCCCCTATTGGGCATCTGGAGGCAACACAACTGGATGAATTGAAAATGGAAGATTTGGAGCAGTTGGCAATCGACATGGGGCTGACTGTGCAGGACGGCGCGAAGCGTGCGGATTTAATTGCGCAGATCAGTGCAGAGCCGGTGAAGGTGCCGAAAGATAGTAAGTCGCAAGGCTGAAGATAGTTTGAGGCAAGTTTGAAGCAAGTTTGAAATATGGTTGCAATGGTTGGAATAATTCGGTACAATAGGAAATGCTAACAATCCTAGTTGGAAATTTTATTCCGACAAAGAGAATGCCCCGCGCTGTTACTGCGTGGGGCATTTCCTCTTTTTGATAGAAAAGCAAAAACACCTTACGGCGCTATACCATAAGGTGTTTCCTTGTTTGAACCAGAACCAAACCTATAATAAGTATTTGGTTCGGATTCGTTGCTAATGGTGGACTACTACTCCCCATATCCGAACCGGGAAGGGCCTCAACGCGGAAAGTTTTTGTCGGTGCGTCGGTAAGGTTATAGGCGGTGGTGATGCGGAAACCACCGTCGGGGTCGTCCCAGATGGTTACGGAGTTGACAAGCAGGTTGATTAGGTTGCGGCGGAAGCGCTCGTCGTCCACGTCGCCGTGCTTGAACTGGTCCAGCCAGTAGATGACCATATACTTGTCAAGCTGGATGGCGCTGGTTTCCTCTGCGGCAAGCTGATTCTCGTAGTCCTTTTTCTGTTGCTCCAAGCCGGTGATCCGGTGCATGAGCGTATCGGATGCGACACCTTTTTCAATAGCGGTGACGATGTTGTTTATCGACTTTTCCGTCTCCGCTATTTTTTCTTTTAGCAGGGGGATTTTGGTGGTGGCCGCTATCTGGCGCTGGTTTTCCTGCACGGCAATGTCGGCCAGTTCCTCTATATAGTCGTCGGTAAGCAGTTGCATTGCATCTTGCACAACGACTTTTTCTATCCACTCTTTGCGGACGGATTTTTTATTGCAGGTGTGTCCCCTTTTGTGATTGTAGCAGGTGTAGTAATAGTACGGCTCGCCGCTGCGGCCCTTGCCGCTGTCACCGTTCATCTTTGCGCCGCAGTGACCGCAGAACAGTTTACCGGCCAACAGGAACGGCACTTGCGCTTTACCTTGCGACGGCGGCACAGGGAGCGAGAGACGGCTTTGCACGGCGTCCCAAAGTTGTTTGTCGATGATGGCGGGCACGGCGTTCTCGGCCTTGTACGCGCCGTACTTGTATGTGCCGATGTAGCGCTCATTGTGGAACATAGATTTGAAGCTGCTGCGGTTGAACGCAGTCCCCTTGCTGGTGCGGTAGCCGCTGGCGTTGAACTGCTTTGCAATGGCCGTGGCGGTATGCCCGGCGGCGTACATTTCAAATGCCTGCTTGACGATGGGCGCGGTGGTAGGGTCGATGACCAGGCGGCGGTTTTTGATGCGGTAGCCAAGCGGGACCGCGCCGCCGGTGGAAAGGTGCTTTTGTGCCGTCTCTTTCATGCCGCGGGTGATTTTTTGCGAAAGCTCTGCTGAATAAAACTCTGCCATGCCCTCCAACACCGATTCCAGGATGATAGATTCCGGGCTGTCCGACAGATTCTCGGTGGCGGAGAGCAGGACGACACCGGCCTTTTTCAGCCGATACTTGGCGTTGACAGAATCATAACGGTTGCGGGCGAAGCGGTCCAGCTTGTATACGACCACCGCGTCAAAGCGGCCACGCTCGGCGTCGCGCAGCATCCGTTGGAAGTTGAACCGCTTTTCTACGTTGTGGGATGCAGAGGTGGCGCGGTCAACGTATTCGTCTATGATTTGGTATCCGGCGCGGCGGCAGTATTCTTGGCAGACATGGCGCTGTCCCTCAATGGATTGTTCGTTCTGGGCGGCGCTGGAATAGCGGAGATAGAGCACCACATTTTTGATTTCACCGTTCATGCCGATACCTCCGAAATTTTGATTTTGCAGTTAGTGCAAAGTGCCTCACGCACACAGAGCATCATATATATAAATAGTATACCGCGCACAGAAAAGATTTACAAGAGCTGAAAGCGATTTAAAAAGATTTAGAACAACCCAAAAGAGAACCCCGCCGCAGTCTTAAACGGATGCGGCGGGGTTGGCTTATTCTTTGTCGTCTTTATGCTCTTTCAAATAGGCTTCATTTTGCTTCTTAACAAATTGGACCATGTTGATAAGCGGCAATGTGATTTTACCGCTTCCAAAAACCATAGAGGAAATAACTTCCATTTTCGCGCGGACAATGCCATAAAGTACGGAAGCTCCGTTGATCCACAGCAGTTCGCCGAGTTCTTCATCATCTTTTTCCTTGTCCGCAGAGAATACGCCTTCCACGGTCATTTTGTAGTCACAGCGGGCCTTTTCGTTATTTTCCACAGCTAGGTTTCCGCTTACGATTACACGCACGCGACCGAGCTTTTTTGTGCCCTCTGCATTCATATAGAAATTACTGACCGCAACCTCTGCATCGTTTGTTAAAAGGGCATCCGTTCCCAGGGTAATCAATCGATTGCTAAAACTGCATTCAGAAATAAAACTTTCTTCCAGTTCAATCGATGCGTTTACATCATGCGTAGGAATCATGCCGCACCTCCCCGAATTACTTTAAAAGCGAAATACGGAGCAACCGTTGTGGTGGCGGGGCTGGGATTTTCAACTTTTGTTTTACTGCACACCGATTCGCTGCTTTCGTATGTGTGGGAGTCAAGATTGCCGGAGAAAAGCACATCCAGCGGCATATTGATCTTTGCACTGATTTCCGACAATGTTTTGACAGAAAAATTGTATTCGCCGCTTTCCCATTTGGAAACCATAACTTGTGTGACGCCCATAAGCTCCGCAAAAGCAGCCTGCGTCATATCGTGCTCAACGCGCCACATTTCAATGGCAGCAGAAATAAGCGCCAACTGGCGGTTAGCGCTCTTTTCAGCCGGGGACATTACAGCCCCAAACAGCTTGCTCAATGCTTTCGACGTTTTCATAGCGAACCTCCTAATGCTCATCCAAGGGCCATTGCGCCTGAAAAAGAGTTTTCCGTCTTTCGGCTACACGGATACCGCGCTGGTAATCTCCGGAGTTCTTTTCAAGGAACGGGTACAGCAGAACAATATTTTGCCCTTGGATGTAAAAATAAAGGATTCTGGGATTTTTCCGGCTTTTGGGGTAACGTGCCGAGTAAATATCATCTGTGCCCGGTAGTTTTTCAAAATTTTTAAGTGCTGTTGTGGCAGTACCATAAGCGTCCAGCTGGGTCAAACTGCGCTGTAACCACTTGATATATCGCTCGGCAGCTTTGGGGATTTCATCATCCGCAAAAACTTCTTCCGGCGTCATATCCAGCACATGGTTACAAAATTCATCCATGAAATTGTCCGGCCCATAGATATTGTTGTAACCATCTATTTTTTCCAGTTCCAGAATAAATCACATCCTTTCTTATAATATAACCTATAAGTTATAAGATTGCAAGAAGTTCAGGCGCTATACACAAAATTTCACAATTACATATCATTCCCCGCGGCAAAAGCCTACGACGCGGCCCTCAATTTGGATGTCGGACAGTTCGGGGCCGCGGTAGACAAGTGGCGTGTAGGCGGGGTTGACAGGAACCAGCGTGACGGTCTCCCCTTCCTGGTAGAAGCGTTTGAGGGTGGCCTCCTCCCCTATGCGGACGGCGGCGATCTGGCCGTTTTCAACTTCGGGCTGACAGCGGATGCAGACGACATCGCCGTCTTGGTAACGCGGGGCCATGCTGTCCCCTTTGCAGGTAAGCGCAAAGTCGGCGTTCCAGGCGGCAGGGATACCAATGCGGGCCTCAATGTTTTCCTCGGCAGTAATGGGCGTACCGCAGGCGATGGAGCCGACCAGTGGGATGGTGGTCATTTCGGGGAGAGGCTCGAAACCGGCGGGGATGGTAGGCGCATCATTATCCATAGGAACATCATAGCCCATAAGCCAGGCAGGGTTCACATTTAAGGCCTCAGCAAAAGTTCGCACTCTATTTTGCTTTGCTTCATATTTCCCATTTATATAGCAACTTATAGTTCCTTCAGAAACTTTCGTTTTCTTTGAGAGGTCTGCTGCTTTCATATTTCGCGCATCAAGTGCCTGCGAAAGCCGAGCGGCAAAATTGCTTTGCTTCATTGTTCGTACCTCCGTCATATCTTGTGTTCAGTATAGCGCTATTTTATAGAAAACGCAAGATATTTTTAAAAAAGCTTTAGAAAACGTATTGACTTTAGTTTTCGCAAGTGGTAAAGTATAGGCAAGGAGGCGATAGCAATGGACTACTTGAACCTGCTCGGACGTATCCGAGCATACGGCATGACGCAGAACGATGTTGCCAAAGAAATTGGCGTATCACCTGCAACACTTAATAAAAAGCTGCGCGGCCATACCGACTTCACCCAGACGGAAATCCGTGCATTGTGCCAGGTTCTTATGATCCCGGATGCTGAAATTCCGGATTATTTTTTTGCAGCAAAACTTTAGTTTTCGCAAGTTTTGCTGTACATTCCATACCCCCCAGGAGGTGAACCGATGCAGACTTGTCCACTAACGAAAAAGCCCCTTTGCAATAAATGCAAAGGGCCGGTATATAAGTGCGCACCAGAGAAAAACACCGAATGCCGAAAAACAGCGTGCCAAAGAGTCTGCCGCTTTACCTACGAATCGAAATTTGCAGCAGATGATAAACCGATATGCGTCAAAACGGCAGAATCCCTTTTATAGATGAGACCCACGAAAGAAGCTCTTGCGTGTTGCGCTTGAAGGTCTGCTCGCCATAGACAAGGGCGTCGCTTGTAAGCTGAATGCAGCAAATTTCATCCCCTGCTGCAAAGCCGGTGATACAGCCTGCGCGTTTAAGTTCAGCGCAAAGTTCGAATACATCATCAGAACTCATATTGCTAAGATATTCGCAATGAATGTCTTGCGAAGAACCGAAATCGTTAGAGGCTGTTCTTCCCTTCCCCTCGGCCCGGCGGCCACAGTAGACTGCATACAGGAGTTTCAAAAGTTCTTCGGATTCATGTGTAATATCAAATTCAATCATAAAAGCACAACCTTTCTGCCGCCATTGTAGCACAGACAGGGCCGTGCGAGCAAGGTATATTCCCTATCACAGGAGGTGAACAACGCATGAAAACAGCTTACATCGTTTACAAGAAAACCGATTTTATCAACGCCAAAAAGAGTGAAACCGAAATTCTTAACCAAGCCACAGAGTACATAAAAAAGACGCAGCAGAATCCCCCGCCGATGATTGATATCAGCGGCGCGGCGGTGTACACGGCTGGCACGGTGGACGGCAGAATAGAAAAATCCGAAAAAGGAATTTATGAGTACATTGATGTGGTGAAGACCCTGGTCAATGCCGGGTACCGACTGTGGTGCGGGCTGAACACCGCCGCCATTATCGCACTTGCCATAGCGCTATTATGGAGACGGTAAGCGATATCACGGAAATGATAGACGACAAAATATCAACCCATTTATCGGCAATGTAGTTCATAATTTCTCTGCGGCGGAACGATTTCCACTGCACGCCCTTATACGTGAGTTGAAAGGCTGCATTCTGAGACCCAGAGCGAGGCGTGCCCCTGCGTATATAGTTTGCGTAGCCTGTTTGAACAAGATAATCCACCGCTTTGAGAGCAGTTTGAAAATCGATTTCAAGCTCAGAAGCAATTTCACCAAGAGCACAAGTGAAACCATCATCTTCTCTATTTTCCGAAAGACTGCACTCGCAATCCATACCGTGAGAAAGCATTTTCACAACAATCGCTTTACAAATTTTGTCCATGCAGACACATCCTTTCCGCCGCCATTGTAGCACAGACAGGGCGGTGCGAGCAAGTTATATTCCCCACCCCAGGAGGTGAACAGAAAATGCAAGAGCCGCGTAAAAATGAAAATGCTGCAAAGGATGACTTTGACAAAGAAGAATTTATGAAATTCTGCGCAGCTGCAATGGACGACTTGGACGATGTCGGCGAAAAATCACATAAACAATTTGAAGTCGAAAAAATCTTCTGGTTCATCTTTACAGCTGTCAATTTTGCGGTGATGATGTATTCCTTTACAGTAATCGTAAAACTGCTGACGGCGTGACTTTTGGGAAAGTTCCTCGTGGGCGGCCTTGTAAAAAGCTTTGATTTGCTCGCCGATTGCGGCGCGGTCTTGCGTCGGCGAAAGAATCAGCTTATGAAGCGCTGTAAGCGGCGCATAGGCAGGGTCGTCTTTCGCAACGATGATGCGCGCCGCGTACAGTGCCGAGATAAACGCAAAACTGCTGGCGGAATCTTCTGATTCTGCCCAAAGCATGGCTTGCTCGAAAACGTGTACATATGCGGTGCGGCGTTCATCCCGGCGGGCCTGCTCTACCGAAGCCGACCGGGTGAGATAAGCGCCTAAAACAACGCCAAGAAGCGTGCCGGAAAACGTGATAAGTGCGGAGTACAATTCCATAAAAACACAACCTTTCCGCCTGTATTCTAGCATAAGCAAGCAGTACAGGCAAGTTTACACAAGGTAGGCCATTCCCCAGGAGGTGAACAGCGTATGAGCTGGCGTGAACGAGAAAACGCGGCCGCAGAGGACAGGAAATATTTTTGCGGAACCACGAATTGTAAAAAAACAGTCCTTGCACTGTTGGCGCAGTGCAAGGATGACGGTTTAACCGTTGAAGAGGCTTTGTTTAGCCTGGATACCGCCCGGGCAGAAATTGGGGCGGCGACATACCGGGCAGAAATGAAAAGCCTTACTCTTTGATGAAAGACATAATGCTCTGCCCCAGGAGGTGAACAGCGTATGCCGGATAGCACCGAAGAACGCCGCCAAGAGCTTGAGCGGCAAGAAAAAGAGGCAGAACAAAAGCTGTGCAAGCGAACGCAGATGCTGGCCCTGGCCTCTATCGCAATGTCTGTTTTATCTGTGGCAATCAACGCAGTGCGCATCATTTTACGATAGAGACGATGATTCCCAAAAGGGCGACTACAATGCCGATAACTGTAAGTAAGTGCGACAGCAGTTGATTTTTACGTTTATGAAATTCTTCTTCCGCTCGATGTGTCAAATAAATGACCGTTTTAGGCGTTGCGTCGAAATCATCAAAATCAAGCCCATTGTAGGAAAACTGGTCTTGCAGATCGTCAAAGGATTTATAGCCAGTGGCGGCAAGAATCCGGCCAAGGGTATGATACCGCCGCACGGCAAGACAAATTTTAAATTCAGTATCAGTCAATAGAAACACAACCTTTCTGCTGCCATTGTAGCACAGCGGGGCTGCGTGGGCAAGGAGGAAAACCAAGTTGAAAGTCCATGACTTGTTGAATACCTGCGGCAATGGATTTGCTGCGTACAGATTTTACGGACGGCATGACGACGACATGAGCGGTTATTGGGTGAAGCGCAACCGAATCCCGGAGCTGCTTGTGGAAACGAAGCTGTTTACATGGCGCGTTGAGCGCGACCGGCTGTGCTTGCAGGTGGATGATGAAACGCTGGAAAAGGTGCTGTACACCATAGACGGCGGGGATGGCTGACACAATCAGCCTATTACCGTCTGCTGAAAGAGGTGAAACAAATGCAGATTGCAAACGAATACAAGGCCCAGCAGACGGCAGTCTGTTCGCTGCTGGGCGGTATCGTGGCAGATTACTTTAAGGACGCAGACCACCGGGCCGCGTTTGAAAGCTGGTATCTGGAACGATACGGAAAACCGTACCAATGGAAGAAGCTGGAAGTTTAAGTGGAGGTAAAGCTATGACACGGAAACGCTGCATTAAAATTTTGATGGAGGCTATCGGCAGTTCCAAGTACCGACAAACCGAAAAAGCCTTTCTGGTATGCCAGAAAATTGCCCGGGAGGATGTGCCGAACGTGAGCAACGAGAACATTCTTATTGCAATGCTGTTCAAAGGCGCGGACATGGCAAGCGACATGGAAGATTTGGAAATTGAAATGCGCTGCATGGCCCGGGGGACTTGGTTGCAGATGCGCCAGTCCATGAAGTACAACAGGCTGTTTCAAGGCGGCGCGGCATGAAAATTTTTGACCTGCTGAACACCATGCGCCGCGTGCCGCAGTACGTGGGCGTGCATGGGCCGGGTCTTGTGCTGGAACACACGGCCTGGACGGACTGGCACGCCATGCCGAAGGATGTGCTGAAAGCCACGGTCATGACCTGGTGGATCGACAACGAAATGGACGAACTGCGCATTGCCGTCCACCCCGCCACGGCGGCAAAACTGCTGGAAGAATACAAAGTGGGTGAAAATGTCCAACAGATAATCCCTATTGCCCACAACAAAAAGGAGCTGAAATTATGAGTGACAAGGAAAAACGTTCCCGGAACCTGTTGGAGCAGCTGGAAAAGCTGCCAGAGAAGGCGCAGGAGCAAATCGGCTATGTGATCCAGGGCGCGGCCCTGGTGACGGAGGCCCGCGAGAAGGAAAACAAGAACGGCGGCGCAGCATGAAACGAGGCGACCGCGTTGACAAGAAAACAGCCGCCGTGCAGGAAATCGTAGAAAATGCGGTGCAGAGCAAGCGGCTGTACCGAAAGACCCTGCACGAGACAAACGGCGTGCGCAACGCCGGAACCCGCGGGGCGCTGATCTGCCGCGCGGCCGAGCTGGCGGGCATGGTGCAGGCGTACCGCGAATGTCTGCTGCTGATGCAGCGCGGCGGCATGATACCGCCGGAACTTGAACTGTTCGTCGGTGCCATGCTGGACGATTCCCCTAAACAGCAATGACCCCGCCCCGGCGGGGCATATGAGCCGCCGACGGCTGCAAGAGGCCCGAGGCGGAAGGCTCATGCAATGGGCCGCACAACCTTTTCCCCGCGGCTGCATGGCGGGTAAGTTCGGCAGCCCCCAACTGTGTGGGGAATGCACAGGCGCGGTGCTCTCTTTACTTTCTCTGCACCGCACAAGAGGCAGCGCAGCGGGCCTGTTCCGCGCTGCGCAAAGCCTGGCCGCTCGGCATCCACATTGCCGGGCGGCCCACATGAGGTGCGCCGATGGTTCGCGGGCTGGCACGTGACAGACCGATGCGGTTCAATTCCGCAGCGCACCACCAAAGGAACAAACATAAAGGAGCGCGGAACATGAAAATCACCGAAGTGGACAAGCCGACGATATCAGTACAGATGGCGTGCAGGATTTTAAGAGAATCCGGCGTGCAGATGGGCGTTGAAAAGATGCGGGCCGGTATCGCCCAGGGCGTCTACCCTTTCGGCGAGATTGTGACGCGCGGCGAACATCTGAAAAATGACTGCTACACAGTGTACACAAAACTGCTGGCAGACTGGATGAAGGAGCGGGGTATCGTATGAAATACGCGAAGGAATTTCTGGTGGGAGTCTGGGTCGTGGGCAAGCTGTGCGGTGTGTACCTGCTGGTGCTGGCCGTGGCTATGCTGGGCAGTATGCACGGCGGCGTGGCCGCTGTGCTGGGCGCGGTGATGACAGCCGTGTGCTGCGCCGTGGGCGGGCTGACACTGTTCTGCATGGGCCAGGCCGCCAAGCAGATTTTGCAGAAGGAGCAGCACTGATGGCGGAAAAAGAGTTCAGCCGTGAAGAACTGGAAATTATGAAGTGGGACTGGATACACTGCCAGAACGTCCAGCAGGTGGCCGAACTGCACGCTTGCGGCAAGCAGGATGTTATCGACGCCATGAACCTTAATGAAAAGCCCCGGCCCGCGCGGAAACGCCGCTGGGAAGAACTACACCCGGAAAAAGCACAGCAGTTTGTGCAGCAGGTAAAAAGCGGCGTGCCCATGAAAAGGGCGAGCCGCGAAGCAGGAATGCGGACGGTCCACACCGGCTATGTCGTGTACAGGCGGATGACGCAGGAAGGACAGCCATATTTATGAGAAAAATAACGTTATATGGCGTGAAGGTCTACGGTGCAGTCCACATACGGAACCGCAGCAGGCAGAACAACACCCAGATTTACAACAAACCGCGGCTGGAAATGGAACCCGATATGTACAGCCTTTTAAAAAATGAACTGGACGATGAATACTGCCGGCTGCAGCAGCTGCCAGGCTACATACCGAACCGACAAAGCTATATGCCGGTTCAAAAGCTGACCAATGGCAATTACCGCGTGGCCGTACGCAGCGGCCAGAATGACAAAAAATACACCGACGCCGAGGCCGAGGAAATGGAACGCGCAGCGGCAATCAACTGCACCATCCGCCTGGACGCTTATGCCACGAACTGCAACCAGGGCGTGCGGTGCAGGCTGGTGGATTACAAAGTGGTGGAAAAACGTGAAACGTGAAATTATTGCAGAGCCGCCCGGCGGGGCGCTGTCCCCGCGGCGATACCACCCGGAACAGGAAGGAACCATGAAATGATAATGCAGCAGTGCCTTAATACATTTAAAATCACGCACCCGGAGTGCCGGGCCTGCAATGGGCTGAAGGCGACGTGCAAGAGCTACGCGCCCAACACAAGCGAGAAGGCCCGGCGTGAGATCGACCCGGCTGCGCGGAAGAAGTTGCCTGAAAAGCTCTTCCTTACTGGGACGCAGGGCAACCCGGCTGTGCTGCAAGAAACGCGCTTTCGACCGCTGGAAGGCGGAAGAAAGCATAGGCGAAAATAGAAACTCTCCATTCTCTATACTTCCTTATGTGACGCAAAAATACTGAAAGGCCGGACGGCGAAGGGCAAGAATCAGCCGCGCCGCCCGGCTTTTTACATGGTGCGTGGCGCTGTCCCCAAGCAACGCAGCCAGCCGGGCCGGACCCGGTACGCACCGCCAATTTACAAGAAAAGAGTGGATGAACATGGTATTTCTGATTTTGCTGGTGGCCGGTATCGGCCTGTATGCTGCCTGGTGCAGCGGCCAGGATGTGGGCTACCAAAACGCCCAGCGTGAGCAGGCCGCCCACGAGGATGACGAACTGGAACCAACGATCTACATGGTCGTGGTAAATAAGAAAGGAGACGCGGAAAATGACAAGCGTTGAACAGGCTGTGGAAATCATCACGGCGCAGCAGAAAAAGCAGAAAGAACAGAGCCAGGCATGGTGTGTAGGCGAGCAGCTGAAAGACCTGCTGCGAAACGACGAGGCCGCCGCGGCAATCGTTGTGAAAGACCTGGAACAGGACGGCATGGATATTGAGGCTTGTGAGTGTGAAATCCGCAATTTTGCCATGAAAAACGGCGGGTTCTGCGGGCCGAAGGATTCTGAAGATACCATCAGAAAATTCTACGGCATCGAAAATACGCACTCCCCCGCCCCGGCGGAATCTGCCGCGCGGCGGAAGAAAATCAGCGTGACGGATTTCCTGTAAAGGAGCGCCCGACATGAGAACTACGGAAGAATACCGGGCTATGATCCCGGAAGAACCGCCCGCCGACCTGGTAGCTGAAATGGTCCGGCAAGAGCTGCTGGACAGCGGCCACATGAGTTTTAAGTGCATCGGCTTTGAAGAAGCGGACGCCAGAACACGCGACGATGACTTTTACATGGATTTACGCGAAAGTTTCCGCAAACGCCCCGCCCTGCTGTGGTGCAGCGAGTGCGAGAAAGAAATGCTGGCCGAGTACCTGCCGAGCGACAGTAAGAAAAATGAGTTCGGACGCCGGAGGATCCGCTACTATGATGCAGATTTCAACGAAGTTGTTGAAAGGTCAAATGCCGATGTGATTTTTTGCCCGAGTTGCGGAAAGAAAGTCGTTTTACGAAGCGCGGCGGACCTGCCACGGACGGAACAGAAATTTATGGTCGTGCCGACCGTTGCGGCGGGCTGCCTGATGCTGACAAAATGGTGCGTTGAGCGGCGGCAGTTTGTGGGCGGCGAGAGACTGTACAAGAACGCCTATGAAGCCTACATTGTGGACGGCGGCTGTGCGGTGAAGCTGGCACACTACAAGCGCGGGCTGTACTGGAATATGTTGCGCCTGGAAGAATGGAAGCAGAACAAGCGCTTTGAAGATCGCCTGACCTGCCCTTATTTTTATGATGGTGCGGAAGGGCGGCCCAGCCTGGACGGCACGCCGCTGGAAAACGCCAAGCTGTGGGAGTACCTGGACCAGAGATACGAAAAGAACGATTTCTACCCGGTGGCGTATCTGCGGCTGTATGCGAAGCACCAGCAGGTGGAGAACCTGATAACCGCAGGCTTTGCGTGGTTGGTGGCGGACGGCATCCGCCGAGAGGTGATAAACGTAGGAAGCTACATTCCAACGAGTATCTGCCCCCTGCCGCGCCTGCCGTGGATAAACTGGAAGGAAACCCGCCCGGCACAGATGTTGGGCCTGAACAAGGCGGAGGCCCGGGCGCTGAAAGAAAGAGGCTACGGCCTGGAAAAGTTGGAGCTATGGAAAAAATACCGCGGATGCAACACACAGCAGGAGTTATTCTACCTGCTGGACAGCGTGGGCACCATGGACGCGACAAATATTCTTGAAAATGATTTGCCACTGGCACGCACCGTGAACTACCTGAAAAAGCAGAACCGAACCTCTTACTACCTGATGGATTATTTGCGCATGGCCGAGCGGGCCGGAATGGACATGAGCCAAGAGGCCGTGCGCTGGCCGAAAAACCTGCGCGCCGCCCATGATCGTGCAATGAATGCCGAAGCGGCGGTGCGGACCGACACCGACGAATGCGCCAACGCGTTCCGCGAAATGAGCGAGCGATGCGCGGGGCTGGCGTGGGAGAAGGATGGTATCTGCATCCGCGTGGCCGAGCGGCCCAGCGAGCTTGTGCAGGAAGGAAATGTGTTGCATCACTGCGTTGGCGGTTACAGCAAGAGCCATGCACAGGGAAAAATCATCCTGTTCATCCGGCACAGCCGCCGCCCGGATCGCAGCTGGTACACACTAAATATTGATGTGCGGACCAAAGCCGAGATACAGCTGCATGGCTACGGAAACGAGTTGGCCGACGGAAAGAAACTGCAAATCAACAAAAAAGTGCTTGCATTTGTGAGCGATTGGCGGCGTGAGGTGCTGGACAAGTGGACACTGCCGCAGAAACCGAAGAAAAAGGCAAAGGCCGGATGAGGTGATGCAAAAATGACCTACGACGAAAAGCAGATGATCTTTACCGGCGCGGCGACGCCGGAGGAAAGCGCGGCGCTTGCGCTGCACTATGAAATTGCCACTGCGGCCCGGGCGGCTGCCGACAGCCTGCTTGACCTGGGGCGGAAAATCAAGCGGATGCGCGACACCAACGGTTATAAGGCCCTGGGCTTTGAGACGCTAGGCGACTACACCAAGACGGCCATCGGGCTGAACCAGCGACAGGCCTACAATTATATTGCTGTGGTAGAAAAGCTCCCCGCGCAGCTGGTGGAGCAGAACGCCGCCGCTGGCGTAACCAAGCTGGCCCTGCTGGCACAGCTGACGGACGGCGAACGGCAGCAGGTCGTGGCCGAGACGGACTTGCAGGACGTGACCGTCAAGGAATTGCAGGAAAAAATCAAGGAGCTGGAAGAGAAAAACAGCGGCTACGCCGAACAGCTCTGCCTTTTGCAGTCAACTACACAGCCCGAGGCCGCCGAACTGACGGAAGAACAGCAAAAGCGCTTTGACGAAATGCAGGCCCGGATGGAAGAAGCCGAGAAAAAGCTCTACGATGCAGAGAAGGCCGCCGAAAAGGCAGGCAAGAGCGCCAAAAAGTTAAAAAGCGACCTTGCCAACGAGAAAGCCCAGCGCGAAACTCTGATTGAAAAGGCCCGCCGCGACGGCGCGGAGGACGCCCGCAAGGCTGCGGAAGAAGCAGCCCGGGCACAGGCGGAAAAGGCGCTTGAAGCCGAAAAAGCCGCCCGCCAACAGGCCGAGGCCAACGCGGAGGAACTGGCAAAACAGCTGAAGGTCGTCGGTGACGAGGATACTTTGCGGTTCAGCCTGCTGTTTGACCGCGTGCAGGGCGACGTGGACGAGGTGCTAACGCTGTGCGACGAACTGCGCGGCGACGGCAAAACGGAAAAGGCCGGTAAGTTCAGCGCCGCGCTGCGGAAGGCGCTGGAATCCCTGGCCGCGGCAATCGAAACGGAGGAATAACGATGAAGGTTGATAAAATTGGCAAACTGTGCAGACGGACGGGCTGCTGTCAGCTTATTTCTATCGGTCACTCGGACACTAAAGAAGAACAGTTCATCAACACCGGGCACAGCGTCTATCCCCTGCCGCCGGATTTCCCTAAAATTACCAGTGAAGCCGAGTTGGCCGCCGTTTTTGGCTGGGACAGAAAAAAACAGAAAGAAGTCACTCTGAGCACTGAATATTACAGCGCGAAGGACGACATGGCGGAAGTCAGCCTCTACGATTCCGAAAATGGCGAGTTGGAATGCACGGAACTACCGATGGGCGTTATCTATGGGAAGATGAACTGCATCGGCCTGACGGATACCATGGGCGGCTGCGGATTCATCAACGCCATACTGACGGAACCGCTGAAGGATGAAATGAAGGATGATTCCTACTTCCACTACACGAAGCGGAGAGCCGGAACGGACCATTACTACTACGTAATGAAGGATGGGATGGATCTGCGCGCCATCATTCTGCCGACGGTTTTTAAAGATAGATTCTTTCAGGATTTAGACGAATTTTATGCAGCGGTATCGGACATGAGGGAAAAGAAATGACGGATTATATTTTATCCATCCGGCCCAAGTGGGTGCAGATGATTTTTAGCGGAAAGAAAGCGGCGGAAATCCGAAAATCCGCCCCGCGGGCGCTGGTATCAACAAAAGCGCCGCTGCGCGTGTGGGTGTACGAGACAAAATCCGAGGGCGGCTGCGGCAAGCTGGTGGGTACGTTTATCTGCCGCCGGATCGAGTGGCTGAAGGCGGTGGATTTCAGCACACGGTCAAAGTTGCTGGTAGAGATTGCCCACGCAAGCTGCCTGACGGAAGAACAGCTGAAAGCCTACAAGGGCGCGGCGGGCCGCATTTTCGCATGGAAGATCGAGGATGTGCGGCGGCTGCGTGAGCCCATGGAGCTGAACGATGTGTTCCCCGGGCGCTACCTGCCGCCGCAAAGCTGGGCGAAAGCCCCGGCGGAACCGGCCATCGAGGGCTTGACATGAACGCGCCGTGCTACGGCTGCCAGGCCAGAAAACCGGGTTGCCACACCGGCTGCCCCGCCTACATATCGTATCGTGCAGAAATGGACAAGTTTGCAAAATACATGGCCGATAACAAGCCGGTCGACGCCATGCGCGTGACCCACGAAATGGACAAGAAGAACCGGCGGCGGAAGTACAAGGGCGGCAAACAGTAGCGGCCACTATTATATAAGGTAAGAAAACTGAATAAACCCGCGCCCGGCGGATACCGGGCAATTTTTCGCGGCCAATAGGCCGCTTGAGGGCTTGTATAGGGTTTTATCTTTTCCCCCATTCTATCCAATAGAAAAACCAATCCAATCCCAACCGAACTGAAGTCGAAACTTGAAACGAGGTACAGCAGTATGAAATCCAGATTCATCCGCGAACAGAAAACCATCTGTGGCAAGGAATACATGGAAGTCGACCTGCTGCACGTCTCCCCCGCCGAGCACCGCGCCAGTGTGCGCAGAAAAAAAGCGTTCGCATCCAGCCTGGCAATGCAGAACTGCAACGAACGCTACGCCCGCCGCAATCTGCATTGGACCGTGGCGGAGAATTTTACCGAGAGAAAAAATAAAACCCAGCTGGTGCACCTGACCTACGCGCCGGAGTGGCTACCGCTGACGGCAGAAGAACCCGAGCGGAATATTACCAACTTCATCGACAAGCTGAACCGCCGCCAGGCGAAGAAATACGCGGCCGCGATGGAAGCCGACCCCAGCAACCCCGGCGGGGTGCTGCGCAAGGTGAAATATATCGTCGTGACCGAGTGGCAGCACGAGGACAAGGCCGCGTGCCAGAAGGAAGTGCGCTACCACCATCACATGATCCTGGAATGCGACCTGACGACCGACGAAATCAAGGATTGTTGGAGCACCGGGCGCGGAAAGTGGCGGGAACCGTTGGGCCTGGTGAAGTGCGACCGCGCCGAATTTAACAAGGGCAGTTTGGCGGCATACTGCGAGTACATCACGAAAAATCCGAAGCGCCGCCGCCGTTGGCGGCAAAGCCAGGGCTTGCGCCGCCCCACCCAGCCGCGCCCGAACGATGGGCGCTACACACCCAAGAAGCTGGCCGAGGCGGCCACTCTGTACATAGACGACGCGCAGTTTTGGGAGAGCCGCTACGGCACGCTGACGCTGGGCCGCGGACAGGTGCGGCAGTACGCTTTCACCGGCGCAGAGGCACGCTACAACGAAATCACCGGCGAATGGCACGTAACCGCCACGTTTTGGGCGGACCCACGCCGACAGCCGAAAGGAAAAACAAATGGGCGTAAGGCTGGAACTTGACGACCTGCCGCCGCGCTATCGCGCACAGGCTGAGTTGCAGATTTTGCAACGAAAAAGTGAACGATTGGCCGGAAATCGGGCCAAAAGTGACCAATTCCGGGAACGAAATGGACAAAATCGGGAAATTCAGCCGAAAAACAGTCAAAAACGCGAACGATTCACGAAAGACGCCCCGGAAAGCGAAAAGCGGTACTACCGGGAAATCATCCTGCCGAAGGTGGCGGCGGGCCTGGTGGCAGAAGTGCGCGAACAGGTGCGCTTTGACCTGCTGCCGGAAAAAGAATACTGTGGGCTGAAACTGCCCGCCGCGCACTACACCCCGGATTTTGTGCTGACCTACGCAGATGGCACGGTCGAGGTGGTAGAGGTGAAATCAAAATTCATCCGGCGGGCGCAGCGGGATTATATTTACCGGCGCAGACTATTCATAGACCTGTACGCAGAGCCGCGCGGGTGGAAATTTACCGAGTACATAACCGATGGGGAGGGATGAAACCATGGGCAAGCAGCGCATCCCGCGGGATGTGACCCAGGCCGCACTATACCTGGTGCGCGGACAACCTGCGCGGGAAAAACGCTACCGGGAGCAGAAAAACCAAATTGCGGGATATGACAAGAAAACACCCGGCGGGAATCCCGCGTGGGTACTGCCGTCGTGCGAAGAGAAAAAACGCCGGATGTGCGAGTTGGACAACAGCCGGGACGCGCGGACCATGCGGGCCATACAACAGGCGGCCTATGATATCGGCGCGGACCTGCCCATGAATATTGCCGGGAAACTGCGGGAGGCAGTTTTGAACAACTGCCGGGATGGGCGGCGCTGGCGGTATGAACTGCTGGACGTGCCGACCATCAGCCGGTCCGAGTTCTACCGGCGAAAGCGGGAGTTTCTGCGGGATGTGGCGCAGCGGTGCGGGATATGGTAAGATAGAAAAGCCCCCGGCGGGTCGTGTGGAGCACACGGCCTGCCGGGGCGCTTTTGTTTGGCGGGATGTCTGGCGGGATATCTCCAACCATCCCCCGGCGGGATGATGGGACCCCGGGCGGGAATCAATCGCCGCCCGCGTCGGGGTCGCCGTCGGCGAGAGAATCCAGCAGGGCGCGGACGTCCGGCGGGATATCCCCGGCCCGCCACGCTTTGAAGGTGGCAAAGCTGCGGACGGGATCGCGGCGGGACATTTCCCGCAGGAATACGGCGGACATGGGCCGCGCGTCGCTGCTGGCTGGGTCGACGTGGAATAGGCAGGCCGCAAGCTCCACATCGGACAGGCTGCGCAGGGCGTCCCGCAGCTGTTCCACTTCTTCCCGCGCGGCGGGTTCGTCACCCTGGGCGGGATGTTCCGCGGGATTGCTGGCGGGATGTGCGGAGGATACCACCGAGGGAACCCATGCGCCCCGGGCGGGAATTGTGCGCGGGTTGTTACGCCCGGCACAGTTCCCGGTATCCCCGGCGGGAGCCTGGGCGGGAATGTCGGCCCCGGCGGGATGTTCGGCGGGGATGCTCTGCCCGGCCTGGGCGGGATACTCCCGGCGCAGGGCGTCCAGCAGTTCCGGCGCAAACGTCACAGAAATGATACCGGCGGGCGCGTCAACGCTCTCCCCTGCATCCCCGGCGGGATGCTCGGCGGGAGCTTGGGCCGCGGCGGGTTCGCATCCCTGGGCGGGATGCTCGGCGGGAGTGCTGGCGGGAGCCAGGCAGGCTTCCAGCTGGTCAGCGATCGCGTCAATGCGGGCGGCCTCGGCGCGGTCGTTGTCGTCGGGGGTGTGGTAGCCGTTGCCATTGCGCAGGGTGTCCGCGTGGCGGCGGATGTGCTGCACCAGGCCGCCGTACTCGGTGCCCAGGTCGAGCCGCCCGGCGTAGGTCTCAAACGTGCCGCCCTCGGCAGGATAGTACACAATAAAGTCGGTTTTCTCGTAGGAGTGCGGCGCGACCTGCTCGGGGTTGTAGTACAGGTCCAGGCGGCGGACGATGGCCTCAGCGGCGGGAATGCTGCACACCAGGGACGCGACACCATCCGACGCGGTAAAGTCATTAAACGCGGGAGACTCGGAGAATGTGAAATCCACGGCGGGCGCGTTCATGTCCAGCGGGTGCGCGGCGATTTCCTCCCGAACGATGGCGCGGGTGTTGGCGCTCTCGGCGAGCGCTTCTTCCCGGCGGCGCTGCTGCTCCGCCTGGGCGGCGGCGCGGGCGGCGTTCTCGGCGTCCTGGTTCATCTGGTCGACGGCGGCCAAGTCGGCGGCGGTGGGCTGGCCCGGGTTCGGGATAGATTCCAGCGCGGCGCGGCGGGCGTCGATGCCTTCCAGTTCGGCGGTCAGTGCGTCGGGGTGCATGGCGTCCCAGGTGTTGGGGGTGGAAATGCGGCCGCGCAGGTAGTCGGCGCGGGAGTTCAGGCGGCGCAGGTCAGCGCGGGCGGCTGCATAGGCCGCGAACTTGTACAGCGGGTGCGCCGAGGTCAGCTCGGCGCGGTCGTCGTCGAAGTAGTCCGTGTACAGGTCGGTGTCGTTCTCGACGGTGAACAGCTCGCGCGGGAGGGTTTCGCCGCTGCGGGCGTAGATGGTGACGGTCTTGGCGTCCAGGTCCAGGGAGTAACCGACGCGAACCAGGGAGCGGGAACCGTTCAGGCGCAGGCCGTTGTAAAAAAACTTGATGCTGCTAATCATGGCGAAAACCTCCGTTTTATGTGTGCGGGATGCGGGCGGCCCTCTCTCGTGGGGCCGGGCGGGTTTCACTTTTTCCGGGTTGCCCGGCGGGTCAGAACTCCGCGAACCTTGCCGGAACGACCGGCGGCGAGTGCAATCTGTTTTGCGGGGAGGTGCACCGGCTCCCCTTGGCCTTACGTCATCCGCCCGGCGGGATGACTGCCACTGTCTGCGATGGGTGCGCGGCTGTGAACTTGTGCCGGGCTGCTGTTGTGTTGTTACCCATGAGCGCCCACCCTTGGCGGGTGGCCGGGCTTGCACCGGCGGCGCGGGATGGCGTCGGCCTTGCGGGTTTAGTCTTTAATTCCGGCGCGTCGGGCGATCTCAGCCAGGAGCGCGGCGGCGTTGTCATCGGTGGCGGGAAGAATCCAACGGAAATCAAGTAAGCGGGTGCGGTAGTTGATTGTGGGGTTGTAGCTGCCCCGGCAGTTCCCGCGGTCGTCGGTGGCGTAGGTCTTAACGTCCCACCAATCGGCGAGCCGCTCGGGCGTGTAGCCGTGATTGTACCACAGCGCCGGGACACTGTGCGCGCCGCCGTGGCCGGTGCAGCGGGAAAACTCCACATACAGGCGCTCACCGTGGGCAGTGGGCGCGGTGAAGTGGTAGCCGGTGCGGGTGGGGGTGATGGTCTCGACAGTGTAAGTAAGCATGGTGGGCGCTCCTTTTCGGTGTTTGGGTTTTGATTTGTCTATATTGTACTACGGTAAACCGTATATGTCTATTGACATTTTGCATAATGTTTACCGTATATTTCTAGTGATTTTTCTACTGTAAACCGTATTGCATCCATGTTATAATAAGCAGTAAAAAGGGGGTTGTAAAAATGGCCGTTTCAGAAAGTCAGAAAAAAGCCTCGGCGAAGTGGGATAAAAACCACGCTGCAACACTTGCTTGCAAAGTTCCCAAGGAAAAGGCGGAGGCGTTCCGGGATTACTGCGCCGACCAAGGAAAAAGCGTTCACGCGGTTTTGTTGGAGTATGTCAACCGCTGTATTGAGAAATAACGCCCAGCAGGCCCGGCGGGCTTGCGCTTTGGGCGAAATGCGGTTATAATAAAGTCGGAGCGGTGGCGAACTCACCGCGCCGATGTTTGGGATTGCGTCGGGGTCTGTTTAGCAGGCGGCCCCGGCGCTGTTTTATTGCCTGTTTGTCAGCTCTTGCAGCCGCTGGCGGAACTCTTCAATGGTCTTGCACTCGTTGGCGAGCATCAAGAGCCGGAGCCGTTCCGCGGTGCGGGCTTCCTGTACAAGCAATTCGCTTGTGCTGGGCGTTTTCATTTTCACCTCTTCCCTTCTTTCACGCCTTGCGGCGGTTCGCTCTAGCTTGCGGGGTGTTCCCGGTTGCTATGGTTGTATTATACTACGGAGTATATATAAATGTAAATACTACGGAGTATAGTTTAGAGAGTTGCACAAACACTACGGAGTATAGCGCGGTGTAATTTGTATAAACTGTATACTGCGGAGTATAGCGCAAATGTGCTATAATAAGAAAAACACAAGGAGGCGCAAAGAATGGCAGTGAGTGAAGCAAAGAGAGCCGCAATAACACGGTATAACGAAAAGTGCGGGCGAATTGAATTGAGACCGTTAAAAGGGGATGCGGAAAAAATAAAAGCGGCGGCAGCGGCAGCGGGCCAAAGCGTGCAAGGCTACATCTTGCAGGCCTGCGCAGAACGGATGCAGCGAGACAAAACAAAATAATGACCAATCAGACCCGGCGGAACATTCGCCGGGCCTTTTATTTTGTCTAAAATTTGAGACTGTGCAACATTTTTTTGTGCTACTATAGAATCACGGCAGGAACAGGCCGCCCACATCGGGCGGACTGTTCCCTTTTTTATTTTCTGGGGGTGGTTCTGGTGCTGGTGTCCTGCAAGTGGTGCGGTGGTCTGCACCAGCGCGGCCAGGCCTGCCCACAGCGCCCAGCCAGAGCGCCCAGGGCAGACGCAGCCGCACGCATCCGCAATACGGCCAGATGGCAGAGGACGCGGGCCAAGGTTCGCCAGCGTGACGGCGGGCTTTGTCGGCTGTGCCTGGCCGCTGGGCGCATAACGACGGACGCGGTGCAGGTACACCACATTATACCGTTGCAGGAGCCGGGCGCGGCGCGGTGGGCTTATGATCCGGCGTGGTTGGTCTGCTTGTGCAGCCGTGGGCCGGACAGCTGCCACGCCAGAGCCGAGCGGGGCGAGGTAAGCCGGGCCGAGCTGCACCGACTGGCAACCACGCAACCAGCAGCTGCGCCGACCCATCCCCCCCGGGGTGCTTCCGCAGGAT
>ERZ1035027.195-NODE-195-length-38420-cov-10.248534_pt1 | contig 38420 bp, 48 predicted proteins | sample MGYA00520604_ERZ1035027 | MGnify/ENA primary metagenome ERZ1035027 (study PRJEB33766, sample SAMN09781743) | gut metagenome | biome: gut microbiome | host: Homo sapiens | place: Madagascar | study: EMG produced TPA metagenomics assembly of the PRJNA485056 data...
TATATCCAATAATCGTAAAAGATAGCGAGATTTTTTTGTCGTCTGTATCGGTTATAGGTATAGATAAAAATTCATCTGATTCTGTTGAAATTATTCAGATGTCGTATCTTGATTTTATTTATAAGATTTTATTCCAAGATGAAATCAATATAGATAAATTTTCTAATATATTAAAATATTGTCTACATATAGATAAATTTACAATTGGATACGACGATAATGATAAGCCTTATTTAAAAGATGTAGACTCTAATATTATTATTAGATATAAAGATTTTGAAAATATAAAACGAATTATATTATATCAAAATATTTTAAGATATGATGATGAATATGTAAATCCAGAAATAAGAAAAATGATGAATGAAGTTGATTCTGTAAAAAATTCTGGAATTGAGTTTCCGACGATTGAACGGAAAATGGCAATAATTACCGCGCATTGTGGTTTAAGCAAACAAGAACAAATGGATATGACTTACCGTAGTCATAGTTTGTTGTTTGAGGAAGTTTACGGGGAAGTAGAATTTGAAACGATTAGACCTATTTTATTATATGCTGGGAAGGGTAATGAAATTGACCATTGGATTTATAAGAAAAAGAAAAATAAATATGATGGATATATGATTGATTCTGAAGCATATGCAAGTAAAATTGGTGCAAATCAAAGTTCTATTAAATCAACTTCTGACGTTCAATATGGAGAAAATTTAACTCAACAATTTAATAATTTTATAAATAAATAAGGAGGAAAATTATGGCTCAAAATCATTTTTTAGCAGGCGTTGGAACCGCTTTGCTGTTAAAAGGAAATGAACTTATTGGTGTAGCAAAATCGTTGACAGAGAGCACGTTGGACTTTAGTATTACAAGCGAAGAAGTTCGCGGTGGTAGAGGAAATTCTCTACTTGGTAAATATTTTCATGATTCTTCTTTGACTGTAACTTTAACGGACGCTTTATTTGATTTAAATTATGTAGCTCTGTCTCTTGGTGTTTCTGTAAAACAAGGTGGATTGTCCATTAAAGAAGAAGAGCTGACTGTTGGTACAGATGGCTCTATCACTACGACTGATACTCCCGTTGCTTTCGACGGTTCTATGATTGGTTGGTATAAAAAACCTTCTGATGATGACTGGTCTGTTGCTACTATTGATGCGGCACAGAAGAAGATGAATATTCCAAACAGTGTTAAAGGCGACGTTTATTGTGTCAAATATTTCTATCAAAACGAAAATGCAAAGAGTTTGACTATTAAATCTCAATACATTCCTTCTACTCTGCATGTCGTTATTATGACTGACTTATATAGCGGTAAGGTTGGTACCCAATCTGATGCTACTCGTTATGGTCGTTTGATTGTTGATATTCCACAGTTCCAGTTAGATGGGGCGCAAAATCTATCTTTGACTGCTACTTCTGCTGCTACTGTTTCTCTGTCTGGCATGGCGTTAGCTGTTCTTAATGGTGGTACTTGTGATGAAGACCCTTATTATGGCACTATGACGGAAGAAATTTATGGAGAGAAATGGCAAGATAATGTTGTGGCCATTGCAGCAGAAGGTAATGATATTGAGCTTCAAGCGAACGCTACCGAAACTATTATTATGAGAGTCGTTTATGGTAAGGGCATGGCTTCTCAACGCAAAGATAATGATAATTTTACTTTTGTTAAGGCAACTACGCCTGCCGCTACGGCTACTGATTTAACCGTAGATAACAAAGGCGTTATTACAGCTGGTGCGACCAAGGGTGTTGCTATGATTGAAGTAACTTTGACTGATAATAATAAAGTAGCCCCTGCTTATGTGAAAGTAACTGTTAAGTAACTGGAAAAAGGGAAGGTTGGATTTATCCTTCCTTCCCTTTTTTTATAGGAGTAAATATGTGTGAATATGTAAAAGAAAATAAATGTTCTGTTACATCTCAAATTTGCCCTTATGTTTATTATTGTGACAAAACTCATTCTTATCGTGCTTCTAATTATATGCCTTCTGATTGTAAAATTAAAAGAAATGTTAAAATACCGAGTGGGTATTATAAAGTACGCCAAGAAAGAAAAGGATACCTTTATATTGATTATGACGATGTAACAATAAAAGTACGAAATCCATTTAATTATATTCCGGTTTATGTGAAAGTTAAAAAAACAAAAGACGGTAAATATAATTTAAAGGAATGAGGTGTGGGTATTGGCAGAAGGAGATAGCGGGAAAATTTATGACAGATTGGATGAACACGATAGACGTATCACGGTTTTAGAATCTACTCGTCCATTTTTACAAGAATTAACAGAACGTAGTATTAAAAGTTATGACGCATTGTCTAAAACAATGCAGGATGTTCAATTATCTATGGTAAAAATGAATGATAAAATGGACACACAGGCAGAAAGCTTGAGAAATTTACAAGACAATATGTCTGCTGGCAATAAAGCTATGTCTGAAAAAATTACAGTAATTGAAAATCGTGTCGCAAATATTGATGAAGAAGGAAAATTTAATATTAGGACTTGGTTTAAAACTAATTGGCCATGGGTTTTAATTGTTATGGGACTTGGAATTATGGTAGCAAGTCAATATGTTAAATTTTAATAGAATTAGGAAGGAATTAAAGGAATGAATAATATTAAGAAAAACAGCCCCGTTTATTTGAAAGACTATGATGTTCATGTAAATCAATATTTAACATATGCTCAAATACAACAAATTGTTAATTCTGTTGCTAAAATTGATACGTGGAGCGAAAGAGAGCAAAACATTGACATGTTGATTTTGCTTCATGCAACCGATATTGGCATTGATAGTTTAGAGAAAAATGAGCATAATGTATTACTTGAATCGGGATTGATTGATTCTGTTAAAGAAAATATTCGTAATTTGTCAAGCGTATATGATGCCATTAAATACAATGAATCTATTCAACGGTCGTTGATTCAAATTACTCGCGAACTTCCCAAGTATTTAAATAAGGTGGAGGAAGTGATGAAAAGTGGTGTCATCGGCAAAAAATGATTCTGAATTGTATCGTGCTATAATGCCTTCATTTGAAAAAGCCGTTGATTATGTTGTGCAAAAAATTTGGAATGAAAATAGAGAAATAGTAAGAACGGTAGTTTATGAAGTATATCAGCCAGAAATATATGATAGAACCGGTGAATTTAAAGAAGCATGGGGTACTGATACAAGTACAACTGTTAATGTAGTGCATGGAGAATTTAAATATATGCCAGAAAAAATGAGGGTTGGATTCCCTTCTAACGAATATGGCACTTCACAATATGGACGACACGCTTCTGCTATTGATAATTTTGATGCAAGACCATATTTAGCGGAAATTATATACGAAGGATGCGCGGGGCCAGCATTTGGTCACGGAGTACATAACGGTGCTTGGGCAAAAAAACGTGATGCGTGGACTACCCTGAATAAAAAAATTGGGGCGAATTATATAGCAAAGCTGTTTGAAGAGGGCATGAGTAGACAAGGTATTAACTTCCATCGCCATAGAATAGCAATTAAACATAGTGAGAGTGGATTATGATATATTGTGGATTAGACTTATCAACTTCTTGTTCGGGGTATTCTATATTCAGAGACGGGAAATTGATTGATTATGGTGCAATTAAACCAAATGGCACTGATTGGCGAGAACGGATTATGGATGAAACAATGCAATTGGAAATATTGTTGAATAAATATAATCCAGATAAGGTTTATGTGGAGGATGTACCTAAAAAGCCCGGAAATAGTACTTTGTTAAAGCTGGGCGCAGTGCATGGCATGATTTTGAGTCTTTGCGCAGGATTCAAAATTAATCCAATTTTTTTATTGCCAAATGAATGGCGTAGAAAACTTGGATTGTATGATGGGACAAGAGAAGGATTAAAACGTGAGGTATTAAAAGAAAAAGCGATAATAATGTCTAATAATTTATTTGGGCTTCAATTAGAATGGCATGGAGCCAATAGTAAAAAATCAATGGACGATATAGCGGAAGCTATTCTTATCGCTTATAGCCAAATCGCATAAAATTAAAAGGATGGTGAGATATGGCTAAAAACTCAAATTGGTCAATTCTTGTTGACGTGGAATTTGAAACCAAACAAATTCAGCAAGAATTAAAAAAAGTACAAACAAACTTTGAAATCAAAGCGGATACAAAACAAGCGCAAAAAAATATTGAAGATTTAGGTCTTACATTTAATGTCGCAAATGAAGTTTTCCAAAAATCTGTAGATATTATTGGAGATTTGATTGAAAAAGTAACGACATTAGATGCTTCACTTGTTGAATTTCGCAAGGTATCTGATTTAAGTGGGTCTTCTCTTGACGCATACGTAGAAAAATTATCTACGATGGGAAAAAGCGTAGCAAGAACAGGCAAACCAAACTGGTATGAGCCTGTATGTACAGATGGTAAATGTGCATAAAGAATAGCTCCTAAACCCTTGAAAGCCTTAAGAGCCTTATCACTACAACATAAGGATGAGATAAGCCTAAGTGTGAATGTGAGAAATCATTAAAACGATAAGGATGGAACAAGGTGGAAACACCTAAATTCTGTATTATAAATATTATATTTGTTTATAATAAAAGGGCAGTTTGGGCGCGAAGTCCTGATGAGGGATGTGTCAATCGACTATACAGAGCAACCCACCAATATATAGGGTGAAGAAATAGTCAGGCAATATTTAAAAAATATTGGAAAACTATTGACAAAATTGTTTTTATATGATATGTTATGGACATCAAAGAAGAAAGGAATCTTAAATATGGGATGTTTAATTGTGTCATTAATTTTGTCTATTCCTTCGTTATTAACATTTTTTATTGCGATCCTATGCGATGTATCGTTTGATAAGTTGTTAATGTTAGAAATCGTTGTGAACGCTATCTTTATTTTTTCTTCAATGATAATTGAAGGATGCATAAAAGTAAACAATAAAGAAGATATTGATTCAATGATTGAGCAACAAAAAGAACAAGAAAAATACGATAATGATTGGGGAATTATTGATTCTAATACTAAAAAATAATTGTCAATAGTTAAAATTGTCAGAAATGGTTGAAGCCGCAACAAATTTTAAAAAGGCTGGCTACAATGAAGAAGACTCTGCTATGCTGGCAAAAGTTAGTTCACTTTATCAAAATATTGCGGACGAACAATTAACAGCTGGCGAAAGCGCAGATTTTATTATTTCTCAGATGAAGGCGTTTAATATTGAAGCTTCTGATGCCGAAAGTATTATTAACAAGGTCAATGAAGTAAGCAACTCATATGCGGTTTCTTCTACAGACCTTGCAAAAGGATTAAAACTTGTTTCTGCTGCATTGTCTGTCGGTGGGAACGATTTAAATGAAATAATTGGTTTAATGACTGCGGGTACAGAAATCACGAGAAATGCTACTAAAATGGGTCGGGGAAAATGAGTCCCTAAGTGTATAGTAATATGCGCTATTTGTATTTATCTAAACCCAGTAATTCCTAAAGCTCTATCACTACAACGTGGTCTTGAAAGATTGACGAGCGTGAATGTGCGAAAGTGTTAAAAACGATAGAGATGGCATATGGTCAAAAACCTAAGTGCTGTGTAATGGATGTTTGGGCGCGAAGCTCCGAATAGGAGCATGTCAAACGACTATTCCATTGGCGGCGTAACCGCAATAGAAGTAGGGCCAAGTGGTGGGTGAAATTCCCTTAAATCGAAATGGTAAACATCTCAACATCAGAGATGAAGAAATAGTCTAATCTTATGGGAAAGCCATAAGGGGAAGGAATAAGATGTCTAAAAAATTTACAATAGAACAAACGCAAAAAATATTTGAGGCAGTTGGGCTCGAATTATTGGAAACCGAAGCAAAAGGTATTGATTATAAATATGATTGTAAGGATTCTAAAGGGTATTTTTATAAAAGATCTACTCATACTTGCCAACATACATTAAAAATGAATAAAAAGTATAGTGAAGATATTGACCATACTTTTAGTACAAGAAATCCTTATTTTTATGAGAATATGTTACACTATATGGAACTTTGTGCTATTGATAAAACGATACTTCTGACGAAAAAGGAAGTAATTAAAAACATTGACCAACCTTTAAGTTTCCGTTGTTCTCTTTGCGGTAGAGAGTACAAACAAACTTGGCATTGCTTCGTTGGCAAGCAAGACAAATGTTGTAATGTTTGTTTCAGGCAAAAAAGAAGCCGTGGCGAGGTTAATACCAAGCACGTTGATTCCAATAAGTTCCATGAAATAGCTTTAACGAACAATTTGGTGATTTTGGATGGGCCTCAAATTAAATACAAGGACAAGATTACTGTGCAAGATGAAGAAGGGTATCGAGGTTTAACTTCGCCCGCAGTTGTTGTAAGAGGCGAGGGGTTTGAACGTTTCGGTTATAGAAATCCCTACGCATTAGACAACCTTCGTTTATTCGCTTTCAAGAAAAAATGGGATTGTGTTATATACAATCAAGAATACAAAGGCCATGATTATAAATTTAAGGTGCTGTGTTCTTGTGGAAATGATTTTTTAGTTGATGTCGACCACTTTGTTGCAGGGAAATATCAGTGCAATGAGTGCAGAGTAAAACAATCTGCTATAGCAACAAAAATTGAATTGTGGTTAAATTTGCATCAAATTAAATATCAAAAAGAAAAAAGATTTGAAGATTGTGTATATACAAAAACATTACCTTTTGATTTTTATTTGGAAGAATATAATAGCTGTATAGAGGTAGACGGGATAGGCCATTATCGTCCCGTTGCTTTTGGGGGAGATAAACAAGGGGCTACGAAAAATTACGAATTAAGGCAAAAAATCGATAGTATTAAAACTCAATATTGTAAGGATAATAATATTCCTTTGATCAGGCTTCCTTTTTGGGAAATTGAAGATGATGTGAGATATAAAGAGCGGCTTAGACAATTCCTTTCCATTAAAGAGTAACGACCTTTAAGAATAAAATGACTTGTTTCAGTCCAAAGCCGCTTAAACCAAATTACTGATGAAACGTCTTCAGTGGGCGAGGCATTATCTGATTGGTACGAACAACACGGTATTGATGTATATGATAAGCAGACAGGACAAATTCGGTCTTTGTATGAAATTCTTAGTGATTTGGCTCCTAAATGGGAAGGCTTAACTAAAAATGAACAAGCTTATTATTTAAATCAGCAAGCAGGCGCTAACCAAACTCAGAATCTAGCAGCAATTTTAGAAAACTTCCAAGTTGCAATTGATGCCACTAGCACCGCATTAAATGATTCATATAATTCTGCACTCAAAGAAAATGAAGCATTTATGGATAGTATTGCTGCAAAACAAACCGCTTTGAACGCAACATTTGAGGAATTTGCTAACAATATAATTAGTAGTGATTTAGTTAAAAATGTATTAGATTTGGCTAATGGATTTTTAAAATTAGCAAATACTGATTTAGGGCAAATTGTATCTCAAATCCTATTGCTAACTGGTGTGGGATGGGGCGCGACGTCTTTGCTTAACGTCAGTAAAATAATCCCTACTGTAGTAGGACAATTTACTACTTTTGCTGAAATTTTAGGTATGGTTACAACACAGGGCGGATTAATGAACAATGTGTTAGGTGCTGGTTCATTAGTTATAAGTAATTTTGGTTCTGTTGCATTACCTGTAATTGGAATTCTTGCTAGCGTTGCGGTTGGCGTTTATGCTATTTATAAAGCTTGGAAAGAAACCCACCCATCTCTTGAAGAGGCAAATAATCAACTTAAAACAAATAAAGAACGTCTTGAAGAAATTAATAATCTTCCTTGGAATGAACGTACGGAAGAAATATTAAAAGAAAAAGAAGCTCTCGAGAAAGAAAACAAAGAGTTAGAAAAATATCTCAATAATTTAGACAAAACAAAAAAAAGTGGTGAAAAAGGGTATACTTTAAGTACAGGTAAAACTGGATGGGTAAGAAAAGATACCAGAGGCGTTGGGGCAGACGTATATTACGGGCTTGATGAAATAACAGATGACGATATTAAGCAATATCAAAAATTAGGATATGCGTTTGAACAAGTTGCTGGTAAAGCTACTTATGCGGGTAACGAATTAAAGACTAAATTAACAGAAAATGTTAAGCTATTAACTACCGCAATGGAGAATGGGTCAATTGAGACTTTAGAATATGCGGGAGTTATTAACGATGAAACTGTATCTGCTCTTACTGATTTATCTGATGAATATGATTGGGCAAAAGATTTATTAAATGAATTAACATCGGCGACAGAAAATTATTCAAATGAATCTAAAATTTTATCAAATTCTTTGGAAATTGAAGAGTCCCAATATAAACAGTTATTGAAGTTGCATCCGCAAATTGCAAATAGCATTCAAAAAATAAATAATACGTATTATTTGGAAGAGGCTCAAATTTCTTCTTTGATTGAGACAAGCGATCAATATATCAATGGACGTATAACAAATGAATATAATTTAACCAAAGAAATTATTGAACAGTCTAAATTAAGAATCAAAACGCTTGAATCTGAAATGAAAGCATTAGAAGCTGTGATGAATTCTTCTGATTCAATTGAGTCAGCTTATGGCGAGAAACAATATTATAGAAAACTAAATGAACTCAATGATAATAAGAAAGCATTAGAAGAAGCGCAAGGTACATTGACTGGATTGTTATCTGGGCTGACGTGGAATAGAGCTAGTGGCAGAACTAGAACTAAAGGAACAAAAACTAAAACCACAACCAGTAAAGATACTACTGATAAAAAATTAGAATCGTTAAAAAATGTAGTGTCTTTACGAGAGTCTGAATTAGATTTGCTTGAAGAGAGTGGAGCGTCGGAAGAAAAACAGGCCCAAAAAATGCTTGAGATTCAGAAAGCATTGCATAATCAGGCACAATATATGCGTTCTATTGGGGCCAGTCAAGAAAAAATCAATGTTTTATCTGTTAAATGGTGGCAGTATCAAAAGAAAATTACAAATCAGACTGAAAAACAGATTAAATATCTTGAAAAATATATCAGCTTATTGTCTGATAGAAGAGATGAGTTATCTAATGAAGCTGATATATATAATAATGTAATTAACGATTATATTGATAAACAAATTGCCGCATTGGAAGAGCAAAAAAATGTTATAAATGAGCAAAACGACGCACTTGAAGACCAGATACAAAAAGAGCAGGCGCTAAATGATTTGGCAAAAGCTAAATCAAAGAAACTTCTCGTATATAGAGATGGCCAGTTTAGATATGAAGAAGACATAGATGCTATAAGCAGTGCGCAATCGACATTGGATGAAATTCGTCGTCAAGAAAATATTGATAAAGAAATCAAAGCGCTTGATAATCAGATTAACAAATGGGAAAATTATAGAACAGAGTGGAATAACGCTGTTAAAAATATCAATAAAAGCCAACAAGAAATATTAAAAGAACAACAACTTCTTTCAAGGCTTGACAATGATAGACTAAATAGTTTGAGTACTTACATCAATGAATATAGAAAGTTAATTGCTCAAATTAAGTCAACTGAATCTGAAATAGCTTCAGCAGAAAAGCAAAAAGAATCTTTAAGTTCTCAAAATACGGTTAAAGATATTGATGCACAAATTCAGGCAAATTCTAAAGCATGGCACTCTGCTTCCGAATCTGAACGTAGACGACTTGAACAGGCAAACAAGTCTTTATATGCTCAAAGAGATTATATTACAGGCGATAAGCATACGTATAATCCTGCATCTGGTAAATGGTCTTATGCTTCAGGGACATTGTCTGCTTCTGGTGGTTTGTCGTTAGTAGGAGAACAAGGGCCGGAACTAAGAGTGTTAAATCAAGGCGATGGAATTATTCCTTCTGACATCACACAAAACTTGTGGGATTGGGGCAAGGTAAATCCAAAATCAATGATGTCCACAATGTCTCAAGTATTTAATATTGATAACTTGTCTTTGCCAAACGCAACAGACGCGAATAGTTTGATTACTGGATTGAAGCAAATGGCCTATCAAAGAGCTTATAAGAGGGCGTGATTTTACGCCCTCTATATAAAAAGGAGGTGTTGGATTGGACATTGCTAATGAAATTTTAGACGCTATTGAAATTATAGTTGATAAGAAAATACGAGACAATACAGCACAGATATATAGCGGTGTTTGTAAGAGTATAAAAACCAGTACTTGTGTAATGTCCATCAATGGCAAAAACAACACCGTACAGTATTATGGTGGACAGCCCATATTAGGGGCAGTATATAGGGTTTTTGTGCCAAACGGCAATATGTCTAATGGTTTTGTGATTGTTCCCGGTGATAAAGGCGAAACCCCTGTCGAAACCGGTGATTATAATAAACTTATTAATCTGCCCAGTATTAACGATGTTGAGCTTAAAGGCAATAAGACCACATCTGATATTGGTATTATTTCTGACCGAACCTATATCTATACACAAACTACACCAAGCACAATTTGGCTTATTCCCCACAATATGAATAAATATCCCGCTGTTACCGTTAAAGATGGCGATGGTAGTATTGTTATTGGTGAACTTGATTACACTGATATTAACAATGTCAAGATTACCTTTTCTTCTGCTATCAGTGGTACGGCCTATCTAAACTAAGGAGGGACGAAAATGCCAAAAAATTTAGGATTATATAATAATGATTTATCTGTCCCCCGCAAGAAAGATATAGATGCACTAACGATAAGGGTCGACACTAATGAAGATAATATTGCCATGGCTGAGTCTGATATTGAGGGCTTACAAACTGATGTTGGTACGTTAAAGACAGATGTGGGTCAAGTTAAAACGGCTTTAAACTCCAAACAAGATGCAATTACAGGTGGCGCAAGCACCATTACAGACAATAATCTTACTGCCAATCACGCTTTAGTGTCTAATGGTAGTGGTAAGGTCGTTGTGAGTACGGTCACATCTACTGAGTTGGGTTATCTTGGCGGCGTAACAAGTAATGTGCAGACACAGCTTAATAAAAAGTTGGAAACTGCGCCCGTTACATCTGTTAATGGTCAAACAGGCGCAGTTACATTGGGAGCGTCTGACATTGGTGCGTTACCTCTAACCGGTGGTACTATGTCTGGTGTTATTGACATGAATGGGGCTAAGATTACAAACGTTGGGACACCTACTGCGGCTCAAGACGCTGCAAATAAGGCATACGCTGATTCAGTCAAAGGTGTAGAGGTTCTTACTCAGTCTGCTGAACCAACAACTCAAGTAACTGGTGATTTCTGGTTCCAAGAGAGTTAAGGAGGTTACATTATGGCTAATGGAGACCTCGTTAATAAAGAATATGTAGACAACGGCGCAAGAACAAAGATTATCTTATCTCTTAAAAAGCCTCAAAATGTGCCTATTGGAACAATATGGTTGCAATTGCCTTCTGTCCAATACACATGGGGTGATGTTGATGAACTTGGTTATACATTCCAAGATGTAGATAATCTTAACATAACGTGGGCTGAAGCTGATTTGGGTGGTTGGTAGAAAGGAGTGATTAAATGGCTTTAACTACACCTATTTTATATAATGTTCCAGCGTTTGACGCAACTAAGGAACAGGTATTCACATTTGCGTCAATTAGTGGCTCTCAGGTTGTGGCGAACACCCTGACTATTAAAGATAATGCAACCTTAACCACTGTCTATTCTCAGACTCAAACGACCTATCGGTTTGAGCATATACTGCCAGCCAATACGTTGACCAACGGCACATATTATCAGGCCACTTTGACCACTAAGGATGCACAGGGCAACGAATCCAGCCCATCCAACCCCATTCAGTTCTACTGTTATAGTGAACCTACGTTTGTTATTAGTAATATGCCGACTGGCAATGTGGTGGCTAATAGTAGCTTTGCCTTTAATGTGACTTATAATCAGGAGCAAGGCGAGATTCTAAACGCTTATGTGTTTAATCTATATAGTGCGTCTGGCGTTTTGATTAGCACGTCAGGTACGATGTATAATACAAGTGAAACATTACCTTTGATCATAAGCCATACTTTTAGTGGATTTGAAGATAGGGCAAATTATTTTGTACAAGCAACTGGTGTTACTGTTAATGGTACTCAGCTGGATACTGGTAAAATTGCGTTTACAACTAAATATGTAATTCCTACTACATATAGCTCTTTATATTTGTCTAATAATTGCGATGGGGGCTATATTACTGTTGAAAGTAATATTGTTGGTATTAAAGGTAAGGCTAACCCTGACCCACCCATTTACATTGATGATAAAGAAATTGATTTAAGACAAACTGGAAGTTATGTGGAATGGGATGATGGATATGAAATTAGTGGAAACTGGACTACAAGAGTGTGGGGGCGTAATTTTGCGCCGAACGAAGAAATATTAAAGTTCAGTAATGTTAATGGTGATAACATTACAGTTGTTTATGCAACAGATGGTATACAATGTTGGTTTGAGCTTAGAGTTGCTCATACTGGTGATACTTGGGGGTATGTCGTTGAAAGTACACATATTGCTTTGCCAACTAACACAGAACAAATCTTTATGTGGCTAAGACGAATTGATAATGTATACGAACTAAAAATTGAGAATCGAGGTGTTGAGGTTTGATTGGGTTTATTGGGTATAATTTTTGTGGCGATGGCAACTCAGCAGACCCCACGCCCACTAGTGTCGATAATATCACCAAGACAAGATTAAGTAATGGTATTTTTGACCATTTCAATATGAGCCGAAATGTTACTTTTGACTATAATAGTGTTGAACCTATTGATTGGGATAATGATACTGTTATAAATGCTAATTTTAATGACAACATTGATGGCGGCAATATTGAAGCAAGTGTGTTTAATACTACCTCTGTTAGAATTAAACGCAGAGTTAAAGGCACATTTGATTGGATTACTATTAGACAAATCCCTATTTCAAAACCAGAGGACTTGAACTTTGTAATAACAGATAATCTTAACGCATATAACGTTGAATACGAATACGCTTTTGTGCCTATGTTGGGTGATGTTGAGGGTAATTATATCATTGAGTCTATTTTGTCTAATTTTGAGGGTGTGTTTATCTGCGACACTGATACAGTGTTTAAGTTTATGGCCGGAGTTGAATACAGCAATAACGCTGTAAACCAGCAGATTGGCGTGTTCCAGCCCTATAACAGACAATTTCCTGTCATTGTTAGCAATAGCGTGTTACAGTATAAGACTGGTAGTATTGGCGGTTGGGTTTTACCCGAAGGGTTCGAGACTAATCGGGTGATTGACCGCGCAGCTATTACCAAGGTAAAGGAAGTCTTGTTAAAATTCCTGACTAACAAGAAGCCTAAAATTATCAAAGACATGAACGGTAATAGTTGGCTTGTTTACTTTACGGGCAAACCCACCTTGAGTTATGATAATAATTATGGACAGGGTATGGTTAAGGTAAACGCCGAATGGACTGAGGTTGGCAATCCCAACGATAAGACCGACCTGTATGAAAACGGCCTGATTCCTACAAAGAGGTGATAATATGTTAAATATCACCCAGAATGACTATAATATCATCAAGCAACGCAACGTAGAGCGGTATATCAAACTCAATCTGCTTGACTTTCAGTATAGGACGGTAGACGAGGTTAGCGGTAATATGCTGTCTTGCTCTATTCAGTGTGACGCTGATAGTGACTTGAGGCGCAGTTGTAATGTGAGCCTTGTTGTGGTTAATAAAACATTTGATATTCAGCCCGGAGGACGCATTTTCTTAGACAGATATATCCAAGTATATATTGGCCTCAAGAACATTTATACGGGCGAAGTCCAATGGTATAATCAAGGTATCTATTTAATTGATGCGCCAAGCTTCAACTACGACGCTACTAATAATACCCTGTCTTTTACAGGATTAGACTTGATGTCTAAACTCACTGGGGCAAGAAACGGTCAACTTGAAGGAATACCCACAGTCATTAAACAAGGGGAGTCTGTGCGTGAAGCTATGATTGCTACGCTTAAACTGGGCGGTTTTACCAAGTATATTGTTAGTGAATGTGCTAATAGGGATGGCACTGTACAGGCTGTACCCTATGATATCGAAATTGACCAAGGGGGCTATGTCTATGATATCCTTGCTAAATTAAGGGATATTCTGCCCCAATATCAGATTTTCTTTGATGTTGATGGCGTTTTCCACTATGAGCTAATCCCAAGCGGTGATAACGAGCCTGTGCTGATTGATGATGATATCTGGAAAAATGTGTTAATTGGTGAAAATATTGACACTGACTTTGCAAGCGTTAAGAATTATATAGAGGTGTACGGGCGCACACATGACCCTGAATATTATCCTTCTGAGATTAGCGTTGCTGATAATATTATCACAATGACAATCGCTAATATGACTGAACTTAACGCTAATAATATCATTGGGTTTACACCAAATAAGGCCGTCACGGGAAATATCCAAATTAACCTAAATACCTTTGGGGCTAAAGATTTGGTTGATTCTAACGGCTCACACATTACTTCGCTCGAAAATAATGTGTATTACGTCGCACAGTATACCAAAGATGATAAATGGCTGTTTTTAGGCCACCAGCAAGCTAAAGCAACATGGTCTGATACTAACCCTGAAAGCCCATTCTTTGTAGATGGCCCAGTCGGGCGTATTAGGCAAGTACTGTGTGGCGGGGACTATGACAATATCATATCTGATGAATTGGCGTTGGAACGGGCGAAAGTTGAGATTTATTGGAAATGCCGACTTAAGGACAGCATTAGCTTAAACGTCATTCCTATTCCATGGATAGACGTTAATATTGTTGTGTCTCACGCCCCTAAAAATACCAAAACACAAAACAAGTATATTGTCAAGTCTTATTCAGTAGATTATGGCAATATCAGCGCAACGATGAGCGTATCAATGATTAGTTATTATGCGTATTATCCAATTTATTAAAGGAGGCGATAATTAGTGGCTACCTCATTTCCGAATTCCGTGCAAAATTTTCCACAGATGCAAGACGTAAACTCCTCTGACGGCGCACTTATAGCACAATATCAGGCCGCAATGCAAGCTGGCAATTTAACGTTAGCAAAGCAAATCTTAACCCAAATCCCAAATAATCAAAATAAAATAATTACCGCTGATTATCTCAACACAGTCAATGACACGGTAGTTGCACTTGAGACCTATATTAAAGATAACTACACACCGGGTTATGTAGTGTCTGAAACCCAACCAGAGTATCAGGCTAAAGACGACTTTTGGTTTGAGGTGACAGGATGAAATTTTCAGACATTCAGATAGCTGATAGAGAGTTGTGGGCCAGTGCTAAAAGGGCATGGGATAGAGGCAATTATAGTGCAGCTCTTGCTATTTTGGCGAACGCTCAACTCGTGGACAAGACGACAACGGCCACGGTTCTAAATGGCTTGACCAATAGAATTGTAGACATTGAGAAAAAATATATCCCGCCAAATGAAAGAGATATAATTAGGGTGCTAAGAGACCCACCTACAAATCTACCTGTTGGCAAGGTTTATTTTGATTGGACTAACCCCCTGCCTTATTTATGGCGCGAAGTTGATGCACTCAATTATACGTTTAAGAACGTGGATGACCTTGGTTTGACTTGGGTCGAAGCAGATGAAGGAGGATGGTAAAATGGCAGTTACTCCATTTAATAGTAGTGATAAATTTAATATGGCTGGATTTAATAAAAGGATAGATGAGGTTAATAATCTTTGTTATGATTATTTAGATGAGTTTGATATTCCAAAAATTATAGAAGGTTGTTATATAGGAGATTATGGAGCAGCTGTTGTTATCAATTTTATTGGATATTCTATGGTATATGCTGATATTACAACTGTAGCCAACTCAGGTATTTTATACAAAAGCGATGGCACTCCTGTTTTATCAACTCTTGCAATAAACCAAGGCGAATTTAAAACATTAATTTATTCAGGAGCAACAACAACAGGAGCTACGGTGGACTATACAGGCACTATTAATATTGCAGCAAAAGAACTTGGCGAATCAAGATATCTGTTCCCATTTAATTTGATTTAATCTTATAAAATTTTCTTTTCACCTCTTTTATGGTTGGTGGTTATCAATAGTATATATCACAATAATTTTTCGATAAAGAAGGAGTGATATTTTTGGCAATTGAAAAAAACATTACAATGAGACAATATAACGGAACGGACTATGACACACTATATCCACAAACGATTGCCTCTCAAATATCAGGAGAAATTCCCATATCAAAGGGCGGGACAGGGGCAACAAACGCAGAGTCTGCAAGGCGAAACCTTGGCGTAGTTCCCATATCTGGCGGTATGATGACTGGTAATCTTTACGCATTTGATGATTCCGACCCGAGTAATCCAAAGGTACGAAATTCATTATTAACGGATACGGAGCTAAACGATTCGATTCTGGTACAGATGCCAGAAGGATGTATTGCATGGCTCTATGAATAAGAGGTGCGCTTATGTCACATAAAACTTTGATAGGTGGGACTTCCTACGATGTGTCGGGCGGTAAGACGCTGGTAAACGGTACGATATATAGAATAGCAGGTGGAAGGACACTGGTGCGCGGAACAGTATATGACATTTCGTTCAAATGGACATTCAAAATAAATGAAAAGGTATATCACTGTGATAAAGAGATGCTGTGGGGCAACTGGATTAATTCTTCCTATAATACGGATGGATTTACAAATAATCAACAATTTGTAATTGGCCCTACCGGTAGTAACGTAAAGGATGAGGAAACTGGTGCATTCCAGCGCGTAACTATGACTATTAAAAATGGTGGAATATACCATTACTAAAGGAGGAATCGACGTGATCTATATCAAAATCAACAACACCCTTTATCCCGCAACAGTCAGCGGCATGATGCAAGACCGTGAATGGGATAACCGGGAGAGCAAGTCTATCACACTTACGATGGATTATGATACTGCAAACACTCTATTTATTGATGGGATGGCATGGAGCATCGTTCAGCGGAATGAAGTTCCTGTTTACCAGAATGATGAAAACGGCGAACCCATCCAGACCGGCACGGAGATGCAGGAAACCGAGTGGGACAACAGCGAATATTCCCTTGCCGGAGACCTGACCGACCACCGGAGCGGCACGATTACCGTCAAAATGGGGAAAACGACGGAGCTTGAGGAAGCATACGAAATTCTGCTGGGAGGTGCTGAATGATGGGTATCAGAGCGAAAGCAGTCCGGACACTTTACAGAGCAAAGCGCATCACGATTGATGGTGTGAAAAAGGCTGTTGCGGATGGCCTCATCACAGAGGACGAATATCAGGAAATCACGGGCCAAGCATATGCCTGACTTTGAAAAGGAGTAATTCTCATGAAAAATATCTTGACCCGGAACACGAAAGCAATCTTTGACCTGTCCACGGCGGAGGGCGTAGACGTGGGTGTGGCCCGCGACATGTTTGCCAGCAACCTTGCTCTGTACCCGGAGCTTCCTCACAAGGGCGCAGAAGCGGACTATGAAGCGCTGTCCAAGGAGTGGAAGGACATGACCAAGGAGGAACAGGCAGAGGCCAAGACGGCGTTCAAGGAGCTGCTGCATGACCATTACCACGAGTTAGGACAAGCCTATGCAGCGAAGGATTTCGAGGCATTTGATAGACTGCTGAAGGCATAAGAAAAGCCGCCTGAATTACAGGCGGCAGGAAGTGACTTAAATTGACAAACGGCGGCGGCGTAGTGTAAAATAACTATGGCGCTGCACAAACGGCAGGCGGTTAGTCACTCTCCCGGAAGGGAGGTGATGCTGATGTGGGACGAGCCAAGGAAGAAATTCCTGCGATTCGTCGTGTGTCTGGTCTTTTTGATCTACATACTGACCATAAAAGCGAGATAGCCGCCCCGGCCAAGGAAACGGCTATCTCTATGATACCTATCTTCGGCTAACCGCTTGTCGCAGCGCCCTTTCTATGGTTATTATACCGGTCTTGCCCCGCTTTGTCAACTGACAGAGCGGGGCTATTTTCATGGAAAGAAGGTGTATCAGATGAGCAAACAAATTGCTCTTGTTCCCTTTGATAAAATAGAAAAGATAGAATTATATATTAACAAAAGCAGAAAAACAATGAAAAAAATTAAGTCGGAAACAAATTGCGACTATATTGTTAATGCTGGTATCTTTTCAGGCAGCAAAGCTCTATGCAATGTGAAAAGCAATGGAAAGGTAATAAATAATCCAAAATGGAGCGAATTTGGGTATGCTTGGAATGATGTTGACGATTTTAAAATGGAAATCATCCCAAATAATAAAAATAATTATCTTGGATGCGTTGCTATTAAAAGATATGATGGCGATAAAAGTGTAAATTACCCAAAAGACATGGGTGGAAAACGTGGACGGTCAGCAATTGGAGTTGCTGGCCGTTCATTATTATTGTATTGTTCCTCTGACGACAGCAAATATGGCAGTACACCAGAGTCTTTGAAATCAGAATTGGAAAAAACTTATAAAGTGGATACTGCCCTTATGTTGGATGGCGGAGGAAGTTCGCAATGTATTTTTCCAAATGGCTCAATTTACTCTTCTCGTATTGTTAATAATTTTATTCTTATTTATTTGAAAAAAGCAATAGGAGGCGATAAGATGAGTAAGAAAGTTGTGCTTGACGCAGGCCATGGTACACAAAGTAATAATAAAAGTCCCGATGGGTCTTTTAGTGAACCAGAATTTGCACTGGATATGGCAAACCGGATGAAAACAATTCTTGAACGACATGGCGTGTCTGTTACATTAACAAGAACAGGAGAGTCAAATCCAACAGGGAAAGGCAACACAAATGATTTATCGTATCGTTGTAAAGTTGCTAACAATATTAAAGATTTAAGTTTATTTGTAAGCTTACATACAAATGCGAGCGGAACTGGTTGGAGCGATGCAAGCGGATGGAGTGTATATACTTCTTCTGCTGGTGCGAATGCTGGTCGTAATATTGCTGCAAATAAAATAATTGCTCGAATTAAAGAGGCAGGAATTACAACACGTGCTGTTGCATTAGTACATGACAGATTATATGTTTTAAGAAATACAAACGCCCCTGCTATTTTAATTGAACACGCCTTTCATACAAACAAAAATGATGTTGCGTTATTGAAGAGTAGTGAACATAGAAATAAATTGGCGATTGCACAATGTAGGGGTATTCTTGACTATTTAGGTATCAAATATGATAATAAGGATGTTATTACAACAACTCCTACCAACGATTCTTCTGTTGCAGAAGTAGATGACTGGGCTAAAGAGTCTTGGGATAAAGCGGTCAATGCAGGAATTTTTGATGGTACGAATCCAAAAGATGCTATGACACGTGAAATGCTTGCTGTCGTATTGGATAGATTAAATCTTATTAAGGGGTAAATAAAATGATTGAACTTATTATTTTTAATTTAGAAAAAGTTGGACTGGGAGCATTATTATTTCTTGGTGCATACTCTTCCAATATGTTGCTTGGTGCTTGGCGTAGTGTAAAAATCGAAGGTTTTGAATTTGAATGGAGCAAGATTGCAAATAGTCTTGCTAAATTTATTGTATTGGGCGTTGGTATTAGCCTTATGTCTATTATTGTAAGTATCTTGCCTTTTTATATGACTTATGTTGGTATTGATATTGGTGAAGAGACTATGCAAATCTTTGATAGCATTGTAATTGTCACTGCTTTTACAACTGCGGCTATCAAGTATGTGAAAGATGCTTATACCAAATTGAAGGATATTTTGAGCGTATAAAAAGAGGGCTTTATGCCCTCTTATTTTTTAATAAAAAATGGAGGTGGATAGTCAATGCCACTTACTTGCAATATGAATTGTGATAAAGATTTGGACGTGATTTATAAGGGGACTACACCCACCTTTAACTTCAACGTGTGTCTGGATATGAGTTTGGTTGATAAGGCCAATACTCATATTATTTTTACCTCTGGCCCCACTGTGGTAGATAAGAGTGGGGACGATATTACAATAGATGGCGAGAATATGTCTTGCTCTCTTACTCAGCAAGATACCCTATCTTTTAAGGGTAATCAAGCTAATATACAGATTTTAGTATCCATGACAAGTGGCCAAAAGCCAGCAAGCTCTATTATGACAATCCCTGTCAGCGCAACACTGAGGGTGATGAGCCTTGGTAAATACGAGCTTTAACCTCAACCCCTCTATTAGTAGTGGGGGTACGTTTAGTGTTAATGTGAATACCAGTGGTGGGTTTAATGCTGGGTTTAGTAGTGACCAAAAGAATATAACTGGTAATATGGGTGTTGTAAATGCAACATCTACTAATTATAATGACCTTGCAAATAAACCCAAAATCAATGGGGTAGAGTTAATTGGTAATAAGACCAATACAGACCTTAATATCATCAATGACAAGAATTATGTGCATACGCAAGCGGTAGCAAGCCAAGTTTGGGAGGTTAATCATGGCCTTAACAAATATTGTTCTGTTGTAGTGGTGGATAGTGGAGATAATGTGGTTGTTGGTGATGTTGTTTATATAGATACAAATAATGTGAGGCTTACATTTGCCGCTCCTTTTAGCGGTAAAGCATATTTTAATTAAAGGAGGGCGTTATTTTGGTATATTTAGCAAATTTAAATTTATCCAAGAATGAATTGCAGAACGCAGTAATCCAACCTCTTGCGACTGCCCCGGCAAATCCAAAAGAGGGCCAGATTTACTATAATAGTTCTGATAAATTCATCTATCGGTTTGACGGTACTAATTGGGGGCCTATTGGTGTTGTTTATAATCAAGGTTCTACCACTGGTGCCGTCATCACCGGCCTTGATTCTACTGGCAAGGTTACTACAACTAATGTTACTGGTCTAACCTTAACTGGCTATTCCCCTGTTTCTGGTGGTTACGTAACCACTGGGATGACCCTGCAACAGGCTATTGCCGCATTGGATGAAGCTGTGCAGAACGCTGTGGCTGGTGGCGGTGAGGTCAACCAGAACGCATGGTCTAATATTACTGTTAAGGCGCAGAGTGTGGCTTCTGGTGAAGTTACTGGCCAAGGTACTGATGTTACTCTAAAAGCAACTGCTAAGACCGATACATTTACTATTGCTACTGGTAACAAGTGGGTAGATGTGAACGGTAGCGGCAAGACTGTGACTTTGGGACATAGCATAAGCGGTGCAACTGCTGGCACTTATGGTAGTAATGCCAAGTCTGCTGTTATCACTGTTGATGCGGCTGGTCACGTTACTGGTGCAACCGAAGCAAGCATTACCCCGGCTACTATTGGGGCTGATGTAGCTGGTGCTGCTGATGCGGTGTTGGGTACTGCGTCTGACAGTAGCGCTAATGCAACAGTATATGGCGCTCGTGCGTTGGCCACTGAAGCTAATACTGCTGCTGGTGCTGCTCAAACTGCGGCTGACAATGCTATGGCTGAAGCCAAGGCCAAGGTTAAGTCTGTTGGTGCTACCGCAAACAAGGGTATTGAGATTGCTGGTACTGCTACTGAGCCTACTGTTGGTATTAAACTAAGCACTGCAACTGGCAACGCCGCAAGTTTATCCGCTGATGGCCTGATGGTCACCATTCCTGAAGTGACTGTGCCCGAGTACACTATTACCAAACTGTCTACGGCCACCGCTGGCTATCTGGCCTCTTATCAGCTACAGAAGGATAATGTAGGTATTGGTGATGTCATCAATATCCCCAAGGACTATCTGGTTAAGTCTGCCGAGGTCAAGACTTCTACTGGCGCTGGTGACGCTTCTGGTTTACCCGCTGGCACTAAGTACATTGACTTTACTATCAACACTTACGATAGTGCTTCTGGCAGCGGTACTACAAGCCATATTTATCTAAACGTTGAGGATTTGGCTGACGTTTATACTCCCGGAAATGGTATTGATATTAGTGATGCTAATGTAGTATCTGCCAAGGTTGTGGCTGAAAATGGCCTGAGTGTTGATAGTGACGGTATTAAGATGACCGTGGCTTCTGCGTCTACTAATGGTGCTATGACCAGTGCTATGGTCACTAAGCTGAATGGAATTGATACTGGGGCCACCGCTGACACCATTACTCTCAATGGTACTGCAACCAAGACTCCTAGTTTCTATGCTCCTACTACTGCTGGTGATAAAGACCAAATCCTTGTTTCTAATGGCTCTGGTGCACCTACATGGCAAACCGCTCCTGAGAAGTTCCACAAGTATTCAGCTTTTAACGCTGACTTGACTGCGACTGGTGGAGCGTTTAGTTGGTCTATCCCTGCCGCTACTCATAAGTTTACCACATCTGATTTGATTGTGCAACTGTATGACTCTAACGGCAATCAGGTTATTGCTGATGTGGCCATCAATCAGACTAACTATGGCGTGACCATTGTTATCAACGATACCGCTTCTGCTGGTACTTTGGCCTCCGGTAGCTATCGTGTTGTAATCATGGGTTAAGAGGTGATTGAATGTCTCATGTAATTAGAGCCGCTGATGGTGGTGAATTATTGAACAGTAATCAATTCCTTTATACGAAAGACGCTCTTGGCCGTCCTGTACTTAATGTGACTGCAAGTGGGGCAGGCAACGGCGATTTTATGGCCGATGGCAGTGTTGAGATGACAGGCAACTTACAAATGGGCGGACAGGCTATTTTGGGCGTTAAATCTATTAGTAACACTGATACTGGCCTCGCCATTGAATCTGATGTAGATATCAATAACCACAAGATTTCTAGTCTGTTAGACCCTGTAGCCGACCAAGATGCGGCAACAAAGAAATATGTTGATGAACGGTCTGTTTTAGGTGCTGATGGCAAGATTGATAGCGAACTTGACATGAATGAACACGCTATTGTTAATGTTCACAAGATTTCTACTAATGGGCCAGCGCCCTTGTATATTGGGCCTACAATTGAATCTGTAGAAACTAATTCACCCAGACTAACTGCTTCAAGCGATGGTTCTGCGGCTTTTGTTAAAGCAAGCACTCAAAATGAATATGTGCCTGTTAGCGTTGGTGAGCCTATGCAGACTTATCACGCCGCTACTAAATCTTATGTTGATGGCAAAACAGGCGCTATTCAAGCCAGTGCCATCCTTAAATCTGGTGGGACTATGGTTGGCAAGTTAAAGCTGACTGGTACTCCTGTTGAGAATAATGAAGCTGTGACTAAAGGCTATGTAGATGCTATTCTACCCGCATTTACTGAAGCTGATAACGGTAAGGTATTAGGCGTAGTTAACGGCGCTTTGGCTTGGGTTACTAAATAATAGGAGGTAATATAATATGGCCAAGTTTTGTGGAGGAATCCATTTAGATAAAAATACTCTAAAGACTATTAACGGCGTTATCTGTGACATTAGCGCTACTACTGTTAAGGTAGATAAGGCTGTGTCTACTTGTGGTCAGCTTTGGGATGGTGATTTGTTTACTGTTGTTAAGGTTGGCGATAGTAAGGTTGTAACTCTACACAACAGTGAAGGCAATGGTGTTGGCGAGGCTGTTATTGCCAAAGGAAATTGTGGTGTTGGTCTCGATGGTCGTTTCTTTAAACTGAATAAGGGTGTTGTGAGTCTACAGGATGGCTTTCTACTGACTGTCAATGCAACCCCTGATACTGCAAGCATCAAGGTTGTAGACGCTGACTCTGTTGAAGTTGAGCCTGTTGCTGGCAAGACTAATGTGTTTCTTTTGAGTGGCATTGGTGACCAATATGGCGTTAATGTTGAAAAAGAAGGCTATACTGGCAAACATTTGACTATTACCAATGATAAAGACCAGACACTAAATGTTGAATTAGTTGAGAATCCTCAAGGTTAAAAAGGTCAAATATATAATTATAGGGAACTTAAATAGATTTATCGTCTATATAAGTTCCCTATTTTTTTTACTTTTTATTTATTCTTTATCTATATCTGTTGCATCAATAATACCCTGTTCATACCCATCGGTATATTGGTCTAACAGAATATCGAACCAATTAAAAAATATTGATGTATTTATTGTATTGTCCATTATTGTTAATTCAAATATCTCTTTATTACTATAGCTGTCTTTGATTAATACAGAAGAAGATAATAAGTTATTTTCGTCAAAGACAAAATTCAATATTGGATAATACATTAGTTTGTACCAGAAGAGCCAAAACCGCCTCGATTAGTATCATTAAGTTCACGTACTTCGATGAAAGCAATAGGTTCCATCTTTTTAACGATTCGGAATTGACAGATGCGGTCGTTTGGTTTAATTACTGTATTACGAGTGAAATAGCAAGGCATTTTCCATATATCATTAGTGCCTGAGAACGAGTTGTCCACTACGCCCACACTATTAGTTTGGATGATCCCCCAGTGTTTGAATGTAGAAGAACGAGGCGCGATATGTGCTTCATAGCCTTCGGGTAGACGCATGGACACGCCGAGGTCAATTAGGGCGAAATCGCCCTTTTTGAATACACCGCCCACGCTGGCTCTTAGATCAATCCAGTCACCTTTATCAATCTTTTCAATCTTTGGCATATTTGGGTTATGATAAACAATATCAATGTTAAGCATTATTTTTCTCCTTGATTGTTTTATTGTATCCACAGGGGTAAAACTCTGTGCAAACCCCGTCCCTATACTCGCATAGCGGGACAAGAAACTCTTTAAATTCAGGGCATTTTTCAATAACTTTATCTATGATTTCTTGCATTACGGCACGAGTTTCAGGAGATGCTTGTTTGCATAGACGTTTATGCGCCATAAACACAAGCTCTTGAGCATTTAGGGACATAATATGGCTTACCAGTTCGTCTTGTGGGGCTTTGTTACGGTCATATTTATTTTGTCGGTCATTGCGTTGGGACTGAACATAGTGATTACATCCAATGTGATGACGAATAAACCTTAATACCCTCGGTTTCCCGATATTTATTAGGGGAGTAGACTATATCACAACCCACAAAAATGGGTTCTCCGCTTTTCGAACGATTCATTTCATAATCGCCCTACTCTCTTTCGAGATAGTCGTTAGACTACATATTTGAATGTCCAGCCTTTGTGTTGTGAGAATTGTCCTTTTAGACATTTTAAAATAGTTCTTGCAGTTAAGTTGTGCTCTTTCGCACAAGCGTTAGCATTGTTATATGTGAATTGTTGCCCTTTTGGAGAAATAGCATAAAAATCTTTTTGTTTTGAAGGTTGATTTTTCTTATTAATAGAAGCATTTAGAAATATACAGTTATCGGCAGAATATTTTTTGTTACATGGAATTTTAATATCTTTGTCTAATTGAATAGAACCATTAAGATACTCTTCTTCATTAAAACCTTCAATATTGGTGATGTCTTGCACATAATTTTCAAAACAAAGCCAATCATCAGACACAGAGCACCCTTTTCCACCGTAAGATTTATACCCAATATCGTTTTGATTATAACAACGAGATACCATAGCCATCCAACGCTTAAAAGCTACTTTGTTCAGGGCAGGATGTCTGGAAGATGCTCGACCTCTGCAAGCAACGCCATAAATTGTTTTAGCATAGCAATCAGCCACACTACCTTTTTTAATGTTATGCTTTTCAGCTTTACATATTGTCCCTGTGTTTAGAAAACGAATTTGATAATAAGCGTTTGTTCCTTGTGAATTTAACTCTTTTTCCACGACAAAATCGCCATAGTGATTAGATGAATAGACATTGCCAACAATATCAATTTTTTTCAAAATTCTCACCTCCTTTTTTCTGGACACTTTAATTATAGCACAGGATTATCATAGTGTCAACCTTAGATTTCCCCTGTTAGCAAAGTTATAAACGGCACATTTCCTTACCGACCTTAAAAAGTCAACTTCACACCTTGTAATTACAAGTTAACGGAGTTTTCGATACATATTACTATGTAAAGGCACTTTTATGTTAATGCACTGATACCCAATATGGAATCGTCATCTTAACGCCAAACCATAGCTCTCTTAAAGGGCTGTGTTCAGCTGCAATTAGCTTGCGTTTCCATTCTTCTGTGGGCAGGGTTGTAGAAGTCTTACCTACTGTATTAAGACAACATTCCTTGCACCAAGCCCAATCTGCGTCTGTTGGCCATTTTCTAATCTCAACCATCAAAAATCCTCCTCAACCGCCATACGAACAAAAACATTATATTCGCCATCGTCTACATCAAGCATACAATATATGACCTTGTAGGTTTCACTGTCATAAAAGATAAAATCACCCTTTTGAGGGATAATATCAGATTCATAGGGTAAGTTGCATAGTCGTGTTTCGTTGCCAAATTGGCCAAGATAAACACCAATATCTGTAATCTCACTAATCATTATGTTGTCTCCTTTACATATAGTCCGCAGTGACATGGGCCAGATTGGATATTTTCACGGAAGTCTTTGCACATACATACAGTGTCTTGCGTTTTAGTCAAGGCACATGGGCAATAACCATCATTTTCTTTTAGCTTTTCAATAATTTCTTGTCGTAGTTCAATGTCATCGGTTAGTTTAATTTTAGTCAACTTAAAACCTCCCCATATTGATTTTCACTTGCCAACATAACCCCAAGCACATCGTCATATCTAGCCTTGAGGTTGGGGTCATAACGCCCGTATTTGATAGTAATATTATGTAGTTTTTTAAGCTCAGAAAGAGGTTTAGGTATCTCAGAGGGATAATACCCTGTATAGATTACGAACGTGTCTTGGCATGATTTTTCTCTAAAATAATGTATGAGACCGACTACTTCATCAATTTGAAGCATGGGTTCAAGACCACCAATAACGATTGCTTTGGTTATATCGTTGTTAATATATGCTTGATACAGGCTTTCATAGGAAATTTGCTTAATGGGGGCGGAGACAAGTCCGTGATTTTGACACACGGACTCATCAATATTGGCCTCATGACAGCATTTCCAATCGCAGTAAGATGAGATAAGGAACATTGAGGGGAGTTTATAATTACAAAAATCTTCAATTACCACATCTCTTAGTGCTATGGTATCTGCCATTACATAACCCCGTCCTTGTTTAGAACATCATACCATTTGCGCTGGTTGAACTCGCTCTTGCGGATGCGCTGATAACCGGAAACAGGTGTATAGAACCCTACCACACGAGCATATTGGTCGGCCACAGGCTTGCCACATTGGGGGCACTCTTTAGTACCAATAAAAGCGTGTTTATCCTCACATACGTTAATCTTGGTGGTAAAAGCGAAGTAAATCACGCCTTGTTTAGCCACATAATTTAGCATATCCCAAGCAGCTTCTTCATTGGGGAATCGATTCTCAATATCAATATGGGCAATACAGCCACCGCCACACTTAGCATCAAACAGATGGCCTAAACGGCACTTTTCTTGAATAGTACACTTTTCCATGAGGGGAATCCACTGATTAGAGTAGATGAAATATTTGTTCTGCTCATATAGTAGATTGTCAGCGGTACAAATAACACCAGCACAATTCTCAGCGGGAATCATTTCAATATTAAAAGTAAAGTCGCACTCAAAATGGTCTTTAACATCGTTCATGGTGTCGAGGATTTGAGTGGCAAATTCAACGGCCTCATCACTATAAGACTTGTTACCAAACTCATCTGTATTGATAAGGCCAAACAAATCCATGACTTCATACATACCAATACCGCCAATGGTACAGAACTGTTTGTCAAGCTCAACAGCACCGTCTTGATAGTTAGGCAGTAGACCCTTTTCAATGTTACGTTTTAGGATACGACGCATAGAGGTTAGTGCTTTGCAGTCAAGTAGCACTCTATCTCGTAGAATATCTAAATACTTTTTCTTATTCATTTTACTCTCATAAGCAATACGAACAAGGTTGACAGTGCTTACCCGGCAAGAGCCAACAGACAGTGCTGTGCCACCAATAGAGTTAATAAAAGCGTCCAGTTTATTAGTATCACTGAGCAAGCGACAACAATTAGACAAAACACCCACATTATCGCTTACAAAGAAGTTACTATCAGACCACTTAATATTGTGGTTACTACACCACCGAGCAAAGTCCTCATCTGCGAACTTACCGTCTTTATAAAGTAGAGAATAGGTCAACACAGGATAAGTGAACATTTGTTCTTTTCGAATATCGCTTACAACCTCCATAAACACTTTTTGACACTTAAGCATTTCTTCAATCTGGTCAATGGCAAAAGTACCGTCGGGGAACTCCATACCGCCAAATAGGCTTTCAAGATAAGGCCGGTCAAAAATGCTTACATTGGTAAAGCTAGCTTGGTCAATGCGTAGGAAGGGCTGGTTCAGACGATAGATTAGTTTCTGGAAACACTGACGTAAATAGGTGTCAGGGTCTTTCAAATAGTACCCATTTTCAACATCATGTTTCCAGAAATAATAAGCCCAAATTAGAACATTGGGCATGCCAACGGCTCCCGACTGCCGATTTGATAGAAAAGATACAAATTCAATAACATCGTCAAGATAGGTGGTAAGATGTTTAGGAGGTTGATTATTGTATTCATTGATAAAGAACAGCCCATCGGTAGCAAGGCGAGTAAAATCATTTGCCCAACAATATGGGAAATAACTGGCCGTTGCACTATCGTTTAGATAAAAACCCTTACTAAACTCTTGTTCAAGCCATTGTTTTGCCGTTCTTAGACCCCACTGTTTCTTGATTTCAGTAAAAATTTTATTCAGACCAAACAACTTATCTTCAGACTTGCCTTTTTCAGTCATAAAGGAGCGAATGTCCTTATGCCGTGCATTGGCGTTTGGGTCGATAGTTGCATCGGCCATAGTATCTTCTGCAACAAATTTAACAAGGAATTCAGAGAAATCAAGTTGACTTGGGTGTAATCCATTGATATACTCAAAATCTTCTCCATATTTTTTCTTTAAATCCTCAAGGCAACGTTCAAAATCCTTATTTAATTTAAGTGTAATATCCAAACTCTTATCCCTCCTGATTTTTTAACCATTCAACCGCTTGAGCAAATGTATAAATTTCACCATCAACCTCAAGTGCTGGTGCTGTTAGTAAGCCCTTAGACAACATAACATCAACGTCATTATTTTCTACATAATTAATGCTAGCTGCTTTGAGTTTCTTTTCAAGAATATTGCACTTTGGACAATGAGTTGAGTAAAATGTGACCATATTATTCTCCCTTCTTTGAATTAAAACGATAATTATATCATAAAAATGTTACACTAATATTAAATAAATGTAAACATTCTATGAACTTTAATCGAGGTCAGGGCTATCATCCTCGCGACCAATAATCTCAAGCTCTTCGGAACAAGTACCACAATAATTGGGATTAGCTATATAATCAAACCCATATTTGTTCTGATAGTCATTAAGCACTTCATCATTAACCTCAATAAAGTGGCAACGTGTTACAGTCTTTCGAACCATATAATGTTCCATTTTTCATCCTCCTTCATTTCATCAAAAGCTCCTTTAAGAAAGTTTCTCTTTCTTTGTTCTCATGTCGTTTAAGCCCTTCTTTGATTGTCTCAATATCGCCAATCTCAATCAACTGTTCTTTTGCACGACTATCGGCAACATAGAGAAGATTGGATGATAAAAGTCTTTTGTGCATAGGGCTTGTAATTACAATTGCCGCTTTGCTCTCCGATCCCTGCGATTTGTGTATGGAGATAGCATACCCAAGCAGTAGGTTGTTCATATAAGGCCCATAAATTCTTGCCATACCAGTATCAAACTCAACAGCCATAACAATGCCAGTATCAGTCTCTTTGATATGCCGAATATAGCCCATATCGCCATTCATAACCATGATGTCGTTCGTGCTCTCAACCAAAGATCCATCATCATCAATTCTGAAGCAAGGACAGTGATATTCATTATGAGTGTTAATTACTTTATCACCAACCTTAAACATAATTTCTTCGCCATTGCTTGTTTTACGTTTAGCGTTGGTATCGGGGTTTGGATTATATCTGGATTGAATGGCCTTATTAATGGCTACTGTCCCACAGGGGCCTTTATTGAATGGAGACAATACCAATATATCATCTTTATTGTATTTGTCAAGTAGAGACTGGTAAGCGTCAAGAATCTGACTAATGGGATTAGTAGAAATTGGAATAAATTGATAATCAGGGTACGTAGCGTTTTGTCTTGGGCCAAACTTGCCTTCGCGAGTATCAGTAGCTACAGTAGCAAGGCCGGATGTACCGTACCGAAAAATCTTGGTTAGTGTGGCCGTAGGCACAACACTTGAATCAATGATGTCTTGCACAACGTTACCACAAGAGATAGAAGCAAGCTGTGCTTCATCACACACAAAGATAAATCGTGTGTTTTTATCGCAGTTATTGAATAAAAACGATAGCAAATGAACTCCAACCATCGAAAATTCGTCACAAACAACAAAATCTTCATCAATATACTTACCAGAGGCTAAAGCCATATGAATAGTGCTCGCTGGTCTACCAGTTGTTTCTCTTAGGCGCTTCGCGGCTTTACCCGTTGGAGTAAGTTGAATATAGTCTTTATGATGTGCCTCAAGCATAAGAACCAATGATTTCATTACTGTACTCTTGCCGCTGCCTCCGTATCCCCTAATCATACATACCATGTGCTCATTAGCCAAGGTAAGGATTTGCTTTTGCTCATCTGTACACTCAAACCCATCAATGCTTGTAAAGTCATTAACGTTCATACCTAAGTTACAGTCTTGCTTTTTCTCTAAAGCGAGGCGGTCAAGGATGTTTTCAGCAATGTTGACTTCGGCCTCATAAGTGGCCTTAATGCTGGAATATTCTTGCTCTGCATCGTAGTAAATTCTTTCACTGTTTCTTACAGTGTCTTTTACATACTTTGCACATTCAGGCACTTTTTCTTCAGCCAATTCCTCAAGCAAGTCTGTGTAGATTCTTGTGTCGCCTTCAAGCTCGTTTTCTTGCAGGATAGCTAAACAAGCAAATTCACAACGCTCTTTAGAATCAATCAAATCAGGGCGTTTGTCCAACACATATCTATCAGACTTGTCAAAAGAAAAATTGAGCAAATCAAAGAAAATGTGATAAGGGCTACTTTCAAAGGCTTGATTTAGTTCTTCTGGCGTGGCAAAGACTTTAATCAGTTTCTCAATGTTTTTGTCGTCCTCAACGCCCCAGTCAGAAGCGATAGGTAGAAACCGGATAGTTGTGAAGTAGCCCTTGATTTTATTTACATATTCCTCAAACCGTACAGGGCCAACATTATAAATTTTCTTATGGTCAATTTCTTCCTCTCGCCCATCAAGCACCATCTGAACAAAATCAGGGTAGGCTTCATGGATATATTTAGGTTGGTTCCCATCACAAATATAGCGCAAGATTTTTAGTTCTTGTTCTGGCGTGATTTTAATACCTTCAGCACTGACATCAATATTAGCAAACCCAACCAAAACATAACTTGCTGGATATTTGGCCTTTTGGTTCTCTCTGATTTCAAGCTCATATTCATCGCCCACATCGACCATACCAAGATTTGTTCCGGCCAAAGTAAAGTTGTTGTATTGATTGAGCATTAGGTTGGGATAATCACCAATAGGCTCACAACTTATGACTTTGTAGCCGTTAGATGGGTTAAAGAAAATCTGTTTAACAGGTTTTAGTTTAATTTTAAGGCTCATATTAAAACAAACCTCCTTGCTTGATGATTTAAGTATACCATGTTGCAAGGAGGTTGTCAAGTTTTTTATTCAGTTTTCTTCAGGACTTTGACCATAACGATAGCTTGTAATCTCTACTTCACCAGTTTTATTGTTGATAGAGTCAATGCGCAAGACCTTATGGTTGTAAATGGAATTTTTGTAAGATTTAACTCTAAAATCATCAACACCCATTCTTACACCCGCTAAGATTAGCGTCTGTCCACGCCTAAACCAAGGCTTATCCATGACTATTTTATTACCACTACCATCGGTTTCAGACAGTTGGGCTTTGTAAAAACTATAAACCTCGGCGTTGAATTTGCACTGAACAACATTATTACCTATGTCAAGTACGGTTAACATATGGTGGTTGTCATTTTTGTCGATTACCGTACAAGCGATTTGAGCTAAAGCAAATTGTTTCCACTTTCTCTTGCCATAGGACTTCGTAATAAATTTAGGCTCTTCTGGTAATTCATTAAACAAGCTAATGTTATAGCGTTCTTTGTCAATATGAGCCAACTCATGTTCATCTGGATAAAAACTAATGGAAGAAAACGCCCACCTATTCATATCCAATCCATCTACACTCTCAATCATATTCTGTTTAGCTCTGGCCTTGTTAAACTTGTCCAAGAACTCATGCGTATTGATATAATCTTTCAGTGTTTCAATAGACGGTGTAAGCAACTTTTCAAGGCTTTTATCAACAACAACCCATTTTTCAGCATCACCATCAAACCAATAATCTACGCCTTCAGTTAGACTATCTTTACAACGTGCGTTAAAATAGCGTTGTGCCCTATTATCAAGCCAGTATAGGGTCTTGCTCTTAAATTTAGGGTGAGGCCCAAACCGGAACTGTCTACTACATACATACTTTCTAAAGTTGTATGGGGCGATGATAGATTTGGGGATAGGCACTCTTGCGGCTTTAATTTGGGCGATATTGTTCATAGCAAGAGATGTGACGTTGGGGGTAGATAGGATAAAATACTGTCTCATTACGGCTTGTCTGTCAGGTTCAAATTCATCAAAACATCCGGCTTTGATTAGCTGAATGAACTTGGATTTAGTGACAAGTGAGCCTTTGTAGGCATTTTTGTTGTAGAAGTCGATAAAGGAAGTGTAGGGACGGTTGGAAAGGATTTGGGTGACAACATCGTTATTGATGCCTGAGATAGCACCTAAACCGAATAGAATAGAATCGTCTTGTTCTCTCGGCGTAAAAGCCAAACCAGAATTATTAATGGAAGGGGCCTTAACTATAATGCCATTACTTTTAGCTTTATAAATAGACTGCGCTATTTTGCCATAATTAATAGTCACAGCGCTACCTTCACGTTCATCTTCAATCTGCGCTTGAGTGGTAATCACGGCAGTATTCCAATAAACTTTCGGGAATTTATAATAAAGGTTAAGTTCTTGTAGGCATTCAGTAGAGTATTCGTGTGAATGAGAAAAGTCAAAAGCGTAAGATTTGGACATTTCAATCTGGACGTTCCATAGATAGTCAAGGAAAGCTTTGCTTCGTCCGCACTCAGCCCCTTTTTTATATAAACGGTTTTCCGTTTCTTTTAATGCTTCGGCATTTTTCTTACTTATAGCTTTTCTCGCTTTGTCTGCTTCTTTCAACGTAAACCTACATACACGTTTGTCCATAAGAACAGCCATTGTGGTAGCTTGTGCAATCATCAAACCGCTATAAGACTTTAATAGCTCTTTTAGTATCTTTTGTTCATTTTCAGGAATACCATAAGCCGTCATATCTTTATACCATTCATTGATATCCTTGCGATAGCGAACATACTTATCCATAGGTTGTTCGCCTTCAGACACGGCAAGCCGCATAAGCCCGTTCGCAAGAGTAAGCTCAGTGAGGGTTTGCGCGCCTATCTTTCTCAAAGCTTCTTTGCCCGCTCTGGTATCATATTGGAAGGCATTAACCATCGTAGGCAATAATTCCCACATTTTTTTATCGTTTTGTTCAAGTACATCATAACGCAAGTAATGGTTATAAGTTTTTCTTAAAGAACCTTGCCAATCAATCTTTTTGTTCTCCAATAGTAAGTTAAGACAGCTACGAATACAGCACAAAGCGTCAATAGACAAAAGGTCAAATTTAAGCTGCCCGTGATATTCTCCGTGGTGGAGGTCATACTGGTTAATAATTGCGCCGTTTGGCGATACCATTAAAGCGCCTGTATCAGTAAAATCAGATTTTAGTACATTCAATGCTCCTGCGTGAACGCCAGACGAAATAATCAGCCCTTCAAAAGCTAATGCGGTGTCAAGCAGACCGGGGTACTTGTTTAGTTCATTGGCAAAACCGGGAACTTTGGAACGGCCTTTCTTTTCGTTGCCATACAAACAATCGTTTAAAGAATAAATAGCGCCACGTTTAACAGGAACTAAAGAGCGTAAATACCCTGCCACATCCATTGAAATACCCATACCACGGCAAGCACGCTCAATAGCTGTTCTGGCTGATAATTTTCCCCATGTTACAACTTGGCATACACGACGCTCGCCAAAATAATCTTTAATGGCTTGAATAATTTTTTCTTTCTGGAAGCTCTCTATATCAATATCAATATCAAAAATACTATCAGACCGTGCCGTAGAACAAAAACGCCACCAAGGATAAAACTCAGTCAATTCTTCTCTTTGCGGGTCAATGCCTGTGATGCCCAACAAAAAATTAGTCACATAACATCCAGCCGAACCACGACCAATACCTACAAGACTATCACCATTAGACCAGATTAAATCAATAACCTTTTGAACAACTGTAAAATAATCGCACATGCGTTGGTGGTCGAAAATATCACCAAGCCCCTTAACTTGTTCCATTTCGGTATTTATTTGGTTGAGGTATTTATCTAAGTCAATGTTGTGTGTAGCTTCGTGCTTAATTAGCCCCTTTTCAATTTGATAATAATAATACTGTTCATAAGGATCAAGCGAGTTGGCAAAGTAGTTGATAAATTCATACTTGGGGTAATAATGTTTGTATTTATGAACAATCTTAAATTCAGGCAAAGACGGCAAAGCAGGAACTTGTGTAGTCTTTTTAAGGCTAACTGGTTTTACTCTATCAGCAATTTCGTTTGTTGTCTGAAATAGCAAATCAATCTGGTTGTTATCAAAACAAACGTGTAACGTGTCTCTTAACTCGGAAGGCGAAAACAAATGCGCCGTCATATAAAAAGAGTCCGCTTCTCTCGTGTCACCACCATCTTTGCTTGCGAGGTAAGCTTTGTGGATTAACCTGTCTTTAGCTTCAAGGTAATGAGCGTCTGTAGTTACGATAATAGGGACATTAAGTTCTTCATGCAACTGCCATAATGCCTTGTTTACTTTTAATTGCTCTTCATTATTTCCAAGGCAAGGTTGGCACTCAAGAAAGAAATTACCTTCGCCAAAAGTCTTAACACCCCAACTGATAAATTCTTTTGCCTTTGACTTATTATTATCAAGAATAAGATGGGGCAAATACCCACCCAAACAAGCAGACGAGCCAACAATATGCCCCTGATTTTTGCCAATGACTTCTTCTATATCGCTATAAAACGTAGGTCTACGTCTTAAACCACGATAAACATAACTCCTTAGCCAAGCCCTTGAAGAAAGTTCATATAACATATGAATACCTTCTTCATCAAGACAATTAAGCAAAAAGTGCCAATAATGTGGACGTTTAATTGGGTCATTCTTTAATTCATTTTCTTGTTCTGATAGCAAATAAATCTCATTTGCAAAAATATGTTGAAAAGGTCGTTCAAGGCTCATTTTATTAACGGCTTGTTCCATCTCGACAAACCCAGAACATCCCTCATGGTCACTTAAACTCATACCTCTCAACCCGTGCTCATAACACCAATTTAGAGCATCCTTGATATGAATGATAGAGTCGGTAAAACCGAGCAACGCAGAAGAATATTCGGAGTGAACATGAAGCGAAGTATAAGTGTCAACCAATTAAACCCCTCCTAACAATTAAACCGCAGATTTCTCCACGGTTTAATTGTAACATATTTAATTATGGTTGTCAAGAGTTAAAAATCATCTATCCAGCTTTCTTCACTTTCTCCTCTATCCTCAACCTTACCGACCTCAAACTGATTAATCTTGCCTTGAGGCTTAACCACGCCATTCCATTCGTTAGTAGACAAAGTTACAATCAAAGACAGGCTTTTCTTACCCTTTTGTGTCAACTCATTTACTTGATCAGGGGCGGCCATAAACAACAGAAAATCAATCCCATTTACTGTAATTTTTACTGTTGTAGTGCGCTTTTCAAAGACTTGCACATTGGTCTCGTCAATCTCGGCGTTAATATAAAAGGTGGGTTCTGGAACACCATGCCCCCAAATATCCTTGTAATCTTCACAGGCTTTACACAACTTATTTGTGATTTGATTAGGTGTTAGAACCGCTGTGACAGGTATTCCGCCTGAAAGCTCACTGATGTCTTGATTATCAAACCAATTAAAGAATCGCTCAAGATTAGATGCTTTGCACATAAAGCCAGCAGCTTGTTCATGCCCTCTTGCCGAAGCATAGTGACTATGATTGATTAAATCCAGAATGTCAATGGGAGACCTAAAACTACCAGAAATGCTTGTAGGGTCGGGCTTTCTTAAAATAAAAGCAGGTTTATTATACTTGCTCATAAACTTAGCTGCAATCAAACCAGTATATTCTTTATGTTGATTATCAATAAATGCCACAACACTGTTTTGATGTTCAATACAATTTTTATCGCATTCAGCAAAAATTTCTTTAACTTCTTCGGTCTGCCGTCTGTGGCAACGTGTAGCCACCTTTAACGCTTGGTCAGGTTCAACATCCCCAACAAAACCTTGTAGCAAAGTAACCTTATCGTTTTTAGTACCATTACGAAACACGGCGTTTACTTTGGGGCTAATATTCCAAGCAATATTAGTAGGAGTAGGTGGTTCACCACGGCCAAGTTTATTGACCATATATGTTAGAAAATTATTCAATTGCTCCCCCATTCCTTCAACCAATCGTTAATATACTGTCTATTTTCCATGCTTGTCAAATCCATAACATCACTAACCAAAGACATGGCCACGAGGTCAGTATAGTCAGGACACTTAACCCTATATAGCTCTACATATCGTTGGCAGAACTTGGCTGTTACTAAAGACCCACTTGCACAATGGTTAGTGTTAGGTTGTTGCAGGCAATTTACAATCACGGCATAAGGATTGTTGTTAAAGTCATAATTATGATGGTCAAGAATTACAACTCCACAACCATGTTGCTTCAACTCTCTACAACAATACTCGTCTGCACTTGCATCAGGGATGATTAGTAAACTTGGCTCCCAAGCGATAATATCATCAAGCACAGTATCCTTGCTTGCTTTGGTTAGACCATGGGCTTTGGCTTCGTTATGTTGAAAAGTTTGAACATTTGCGTTTTGTTGCTTTAAAAAAGTGTAAATAATGGTTGCTGAACAGAGACCGTCATTATCCGTGTCTACTAAAATAGCAATTTTATCCCCCTCATCCACATGACGCTTAACTACACTACAAGCCTCATCCATGTTTATATATAGGTTTGGTTCGTCAACGTACAAACCTGTTGGGTTTAAGTATTCACCAATATCTTCTACTTTGCAAGCTTGTAGATAATCCTCAATAAACGTGGAGGGGTTGATTTTAGATAATAAGGGCTTTACTCGCATAATAGTACCTCAAGACGCTTGCAATTGCGCCACCCTCTGTCATTTTCACTGGTTGTACCTTTTAGGCACAAGCATCTCAACAATCTGCTCATCGGTATACTGTTCGTACATATTTAATCCTCCTTAATCAATCACTCTTGTTATGCTCTGGACAAAAATTTGATGCTCTTTCAACTTACCCATGACGTATAACTTGGCTGCATAAGAATTAAGGCAGGGAGGCGTAAAACAAACAAAATCCACTTCCATATCTGTACCACTTTCTTTTTCAAAATAATAGCCGCGAACTTCATATCTATACTGCATTATATTAATTCCTCCTCATAATAGGCAAAGCCTTTTGATGTAATGATAATACCACACCAAAAGGCTTTTGTCAAGGGTTTTATAGATATTTTTCTCTACTCTCCCACAATTTATCCCATGTTTCTTTGTCTCTATCAGTGGCGTTTTCTTTCGGCCCTAACAACTCACCACTATCATCCCACACTATATCAACCTGACAATATCCTTTGAACATATCACATAGTCGTCTTACAGACTTACACCAATCCTCAAAGAAAGAATCGTCTTGGCCGATGAAGTCCATGTCAGGACAGTACACAACTCGTTTAACGCCCATCTTGATTAGTTGGTTTCTGCGTTGTATACCAAGTTGATGACCATACATAGCAAGAGCACAAGATTTTGGACCGAACCATGTGTCGAGTTTCATTGTGAACTTCTCTGACTCACCCAACCAGACCTCACCAGTCTGCTCAATCATAGGCTTGTTATAATTAATCCCATAAAACACTTGATTAGTATTAAACTTATAACATTGTCCATCCAATGTAATCAACGGCATATACTTAGCTTGTTCAACCTTATCTTTATCCCAGTTTCTTACTCTAACCCCAATCAGCCTTGCTTCGCTATCAAAGCATGGTATCACAGTCTGGTTACAACGCTCATAATATCGCATCTGATATTTTGCCATTGTTTCTTCGCTTATACCCTCATCTATCCATGCTTGGGGGTATAGTGGGGGTAGAGTGTCAATGATGTTGCGGTTATATTC
>ERZ1035027.202-NODE-202-length-37576-cov-6.648570_pt1 | contig 37576 bp, 30 predicted proteins | sample MGYA00520604_ERZ1035027 | MGnify/ENA primary metagenome ERZ1035027 (study PRJEB33766, sample SAMN09781743) | gut metagenome | biome: gut microbiome | host: Homo sapiens | place: Madagascar | study: EMG produced TPA metagenomics assembly of the PRJNA485056 data set...
GCAGCGGGCGCATCGGCCGCGGGCGCAGGAGCCGAAACAGAAGCGGCCGGGGCGGTAGCAGCGGGCGCATCGGCCGCGGGCGCAGGAGCCGAAACAGAAGCGGCCGGGGCGGCCTGCACCCCAGCGGCCGGCGAAGCCACGGCGACCCCGGAACGCTCCAAGGCCTCGACGCGTTCCGCAAGCGCGGCAAGCGTCAGGTCGCCTTCAGGGCGCACCATGCGCGTGCAGCCGATCTCGAAGGACAGGCGCGGGTTGGTGGAGGTTTTCAGCTCGGCCATGACGTCGCCGAGCACCTGCAGCATGCGTGCCAGCCGATCGGTGCCGAACAGGGGCAGCTCATCGGCAAGCTGACGGCGTTCCGACGCGCTGACGTCGAGCGCCACATCGGTTCCCGCCAAGCTCATCACATACAGATTTCGCACGTGTTGGGCAAGTTCGCGTGCAAATTGAGCCAAATCGGAGCCGGATTCGACGAACTCCGCCACCCAATTGAAGCATGCTGCGGCATCGCGCTTGCCAAGCGCCTGCACGATGTTGGCCAGATCGCCGGAATCCACGCCGCCGAGCATGCGCTCGGCAACGGCCAAGGTGACCTTGCCCTCGCCGAACGCGATGGTCTGCTCAAGCGAGGTGAGCGCGTTTCGCATGCCGCCGCCAGCGTGATGGGCGATCAGGTCGAGCGCATCGCCTTCGAATTCCACGCCCTCGGCCACGCACACCGCGCCCAGGCGCGAGACGATGGACTCGTTAGATATGCGGCGGAAATCGAAGCGCTGGCAACGCGAATGGATGGTCTCCGGCACCTTCTGCGGATCGGTGGTGGCCAGGATGAACACCACGTGATCGGGAGGTTCCTCGAGCGTCTTGAGCAGCGCGTTGAACGCCGCGATGGACAGCATGTGGACCTCGTCGATGATGTAGACCTTGTAGCGGCCGCGCGTGGGCGCGAACTGCACGCGGTTGATGATCTCCTCGCGCACGTTCTCCACGCCCGTGCGGCTTGCCGCGTCGAGCTCGTAGACGTCGGGGTGCACGCCCTCGGCGATCATCTGGCAATCCTCGCAGGTGCCGTCCGGGTCGGGTGTGGGGCCCTTCTCGCACAGCAGCGCCTTGGCAAGCAGGCGTGCCGTGGTGGTCTTGCCCGTGCCGCGCGGGCCGCAGAACAGGTAGGCGTGGCTGACCTTGTCCTGCTCGATGGCGTTTTTGATGGTGCGCTCGATCTGCTCCTGCCCCACCACGTCCTCGAAGATCTGCGGACGGTATTTGCGGTACAGCGCCTCTGCCATGTGGTTGCTCCTTGCCCTGCGTGCGGATACGCGAAAGCCCGGGAAGCCCGGGCGTTGTGGTCTGCCACCATTATACGGGCATCCCGTTGCGGCCGCGCGCCAGACGCCGCCGAACACGAAAAACGCCCGGAGCCTGCAAGCCCCGGGCGCATCACGGCGCATCCTGCAACGGATGCGCCGCCGAAGATTCCCGCAAATAGGCGCGAATGCCGCGCTACGCCTTCTTCTTGCGGCCGTTCAGGGCCGCCTTCACCGCACCGATGACCGCCGGAGCGACCGACACGGCCACGATGCCGAGGACGATGACCTCGAAGTGCTCCTGCACGAACGGCACGCCGCCGAAGAAGTAGCCCACCAGCACGAACAGGCTGACCCAAGAGATGCCGCCGATGGCGTTGAACATCGTGAACTTCGCGAAGTTCATGTGCCCGGTGCCTGCGATGAACGGGGCGAACGTGCGGAAAAACGGCATGAAGCGCGTGATGACGATAGTGAGCCCGCCGTACTTCTCGAAGAAGCTATCGAGCTTGGCCATGCGCTCGGGCGTGAGCGCCTTCACCTTGCCGGAGTCGATGATGCGCTTGCCGAAGAAGCGCGCAATCCAGTAGTTGGAGGTGTTGCCCAAGATGGCCGCTGCATAGAACACCAGCAGCGTGGCGCCCAGATGAAGCCCGCCGCCATCGGCAGAGAAGACGCCGGCCGCGAACAGCAGCGAGTCGCCAGGCAAAAACGGGAAGAACACCAGGCCCGTTTCCACGAACACGATCAAGAACAGCGGCGTGTACACCCACACCGCGCCCAGCGTGATGATCCATCCGGCGATGGCGCCGCGCGGGTCGCTTAACAGGTTGAGGAAGAAATCGATGATACCCATATATGCCTTTCCAACGCCGTTTCACCCCGGTTTGCACGCGTCCGGGGTGCAGCCCCTGTGTTTTTAGGCGCAAAAAGAGCATCCTATATGGGACAGGGCGCTCGTCAGAGGCCCCTTATGGCTGCTTCCTCCCGGACCTGACCAGGTTCGGAACTTGGCGCCGCCCCGACCCATATAAGATGCTCGTTTCGACTTGGCATAGTATACCGGCGCCCCGCTCCCGCCGCAGGCGCAGGGCGCAAGCGTTACCAAATGCACACAGGCGCTTTACGCCAGCTTGACGCTTGGCAACACGCCGTTGAGGCCGTCGAACAAACACGCGCTGGTCACCCCGGCAAGGCTTTCAAGCGGGATCTCGGAATCGGCGATGAGCCAGCGGCGGTACACCGCCACCAGGCCCGCGCAGAAAAACGACACGATGTAGGGCACGTACGGGTCGTCGCGGCGCAGGCCGAGCACGTTGTCCTCCATGAGCACATCGACCAGGCTTGCCTCAAGGCGGTCGAGCACATCTTGCAGCGACACATGCTGCAGCACCCGCTTGCTGCGCGTCATATCGGGGGCAAGGGCCAGGCTGATGCTTTGGAACAGCTTGCTCACGTCAAGCCCCTTGTCACCATCCGAGCGCAGCGCCTCGCGACAGCTGGCAACGATCTTCTGGGCCTCATCGCGGATGACCTCGTCCACCAGATCGCTTACCGAGCGATAATGCAGGTAGAACGTCTTGCGGTCGATATCGGCCTCGCGCGCCACGGAGGCGATGGTGATCTTGTGGTAGTCCTGGTTCTCCATCAGCTTGAAGAACGCCTCGCGGATGGCCTTGCGCGTGCGCACCACGCGGCGATCGGTGGACCTGCGCAGATCCTTGGCCGTCGTATCGCCCTTCGGCGCAATCGGGTCTGACACCTTATACCCCTCGTTTCCTGTTTGCTCGCCGGCATCCGGCAGCCCTTGTTCGTCTTAGCGCGATCGCTGCAGCGATAATTCACGCGTTAATCAACATTAGACCATTGTATGGATATTTATCCTCGTTCGTTGCAAAACGGTCGATTGCAGAATACCAGAATCCCGCTGCATTTGGAGAGCGTAGATTACTACCCACCTGCGTATTATCAAGGATAGCTGTCAGGAACGGCTCGGCACGGGTTGCGAGCGGCTTTTGCGCAACGGTGAAAAAACGGGCGCGGCATCATGCCGCGCCCGTATGCGTTACACCACCTGGAAGATGAAGAACTTCAGGTAGTCGGTTTCAGGAACGCCCCATACGATGGGATGATCGGGCGCTTGCTGGCGCTCCTCGATCTGTCGCAGCTGCACGCCCGCGTCGTGCGCGGCGCTTGCCACCACATGTTTGAAGCGCTCGGTATCCATGAAGTGGCTGCAGCTGCAGGTTGCCAGATACCCGCCGCGCGGCAGCAGCTTCATGGCACGGTAGTTGATTTCCTTGTAGCCACGCGAGGCGCTTTGGATGGTTTTGCGGCTTTTCGTGAACGCCGGCGGATCGAGCACGATGAAGTCATACGTGCGGTCATGCGCGGCCTCAAGCGCCGGAAGCAGGTCGAACACGTTCGTTGCCGTGAAGTCCATGTGCTCCTCCAGCCCGTTGAGTTGCGCGTTCTTGCGCGCTTGCGCCACAGCGAGCTCGGAGATGTCCACGGCGTTCACATACGCCGCGCCGCCATGGGCGGCATTGAGCGCGAAGCTTCCCGTATGCGTGAAGCAATCGAGCACGCGCTTTCCCGCGGCAAGCTTGGCCACCGCGCGGCGGTTGTACTTCTGGTCCAGGAAAAAGCCCGTCTTCTGACCGTTCTCGAAATCCACCTCGTAGCGCACGTCGTTTTCCACGATCTGTGTGGCGGTGGGACCGAAATCCTGAGTACCCGGCGCGCCCGGTGCCAGCGGATCGAGGATTGCTTGGCCGCCTTCACCGGCCGCGCCCGCGAACCAGCCCGCCGTGAGCTCAAGGCCCTCCAGCTTGCGAGTGGCCACGTCGTTGCGCTCGTACAGGCCGCGGATGGACACGCCGTCCTCGGCGAGCACCTCGAGCAGCACCGGGAAGATCACCGGCTTGAGCTGCTCCATGCCCACGGACAGCGTTTCGGCGACCAGCACGTCGTTGAAGCGGTCCACCACCAGGCCCGGAAAGCCGTCTGCCTCCGAGAACAGCACGCGGCAGCAGCTGGCATCTTCGCCCATGACGGTTTTGCGGTAATCCCACGCCCATGCCACCTTGCGCTTCCAAAACGCGCGGTCGAACGCATCGTTGGCGTTGCGCGTGATAAGGCGGATGCGGATCTTGCTGCTCTTCGACAGCAAGCCCGTTCCCAGGTACGCCCCCTTGCGGTTGACCACGTCGATGAGGCTGCCGTTGGCAACCTCATCGCCCTGCCCCGGCGCGCCCTCCATGAACAGCACCTCGGCCTCGTATACCCACGGATGCCCCTTGGCCAGCGCATGCTCGCCCTTCGGCGTGATGGTGGCGCGAGGATACGGACGTTGAGCTTTCATGAGGGTCCTTTCAGGAACGAAGAATAAAAGAATCGCAGGTGGCGCAAAAATCAGCGAAGGCCGCTACGGAACCCCTGATCTGCGGGAACGCGAAGGTGCAGCGTGCTTTGGCACGCAAGTCCTCAAGTTCGCGCGGAGGCGGGGTGCCGCAGCGGCCCACAGCTTCAAACAATTGCGCTGACCATTGGGCCAGCGCAACCTATTACAGCAGTCGCAGGGAGACTTCCTTGAGCTGGCGGCCGGTGACGGCGTTCGGGGCGCCGGTCATGGGGTCGGAAGCGCTGGAGGTCTTCGGGAAGGCGATGACGTCGCGGATAGACTGCTTGCCGGCCAGCAGCATGACCAGGCGATCGAGGCCCAGCGCAATGCCGCCGTGCGGCGGGGCGCCCAGCTCGAGCGCGTGGATGAGGTGGCCGAACTTCTCCTCCATCTGCTCGTCTTCCACGCCCAGGCGGCGAAGCACGCGCTTCTGCAGCTCGGCGTTGTGGATACGGATGGAGCCGCCGCCCATCTCGAAGCCGTCCATGACGATGTCGTAGGAATAGCTCGAGCACGCCAGCGGATCGGTCTCGATCTTATCCCAATCGGCCTCGGGGATCATCGTGAACGGATGATGCTCGGCGGCGTACTTCTTCTCCTCCTCGTCGTACTTGAACATGGGGAAGTCGACGACCCACAGCAGGGCGTGGCCCTCGCGCGGGATGTTCAGGGCCTCGGCCATGTGCAGGCGCAGGGCCGAGAGCACGGCGGAAGCGGTGTCGTAGGTGTCGGCGGCGAACAGCAGCAAGTCGCCCGGCTCGACGCCGGCGGCCTGCTTGATGGCGCCGTGGACCTCGTCGCCGAGGAACTTGATGATGGGGCTCTTGCCCGCAAGCTCGGCGTCGGCGTCGGTGTAGGCGATCCAGGCCATGCCCTTCGCGCCGTTGGCGGCTGCCACGTCGGCCAGCTTCTCGATGTCGCCGCGCGACCAGTTGCCGGCGCCCTTGGCGTTGATGCACTTCACGACGTTGCCCGCCTCGACGGCCTTGGAGAACACGCCGAAGCCGCAACCGCGCACGATGTCGGTGAGCTCGACGAGCTCCATGCCGAAGCGCACGTCGGGACGGTCGCAGCCGAAGCGGTCCATGGCCTCTTTCCACGGCATGCGCTGCAGCGGGAACTCATGCTGCACGCCCGCGGCGGCCAGGACCTCCTTGAACACGCCCTCCATCAGGTCCATGACGTCGGTTTCCTGAACGAAGGACATCTCGATGTCGACCTGCGTGAACTCAGGCTGACGGTCGGCGCGCAGGTCCTCGTCGCGGAAGCAGCGGGCGATCTGGTAGTAGCGCTCGATGCCGCCGACCATGAGCATCTGCTTGAACTGCTGCGGGGACTGCGGCAGCGCGTAGAACTTGCCCGGGTTCGGACGGGAGGGCACCAGGTAGTCGCGAGCGCCCTCGGGCGTGGAGTTGGCCAGGATGGGCGTTTCCACCTCGATGAAGCCGCGCTCGTTCAGCGCGGCGCGCATGGCCTGGGCCACGGTGTGGCGCAGGCGCAGGGACTGGTACATCTCCGGACGGCGAAGGTCCATGTAGCGCCACTTCATGCGCGTGGTCTCGTCGGTCTCGATGCCGTCCTCGATGGAGAACGGCGGGGTAACGGATTCATTGAGCACGTTGACCTTGCTGGCCAGCACCTCGATCTCGCCGGTGGCCATGTTCGGGTTCACGGCGTCGGCGCCGCGGTCGCGCACCGTGCCAGTGATCTGCAGGGCGTACTCGCGGCCCAGATGCTCGGCCTTGTGGAAGTCCTCCTCGGGCACGCAATCGGGGTCGACGACCACCTGGGTGTAGCCGGTGCGATCGCGCAGGTCGCAGAAGATCAGCCCGCCGTGATCGCGGTTGTGCCACGCCCAACCGCACAGCGTGACCTCGCGGCCCACGTCGGACTTGCGCAGCTCGCCGCACGTTGCGTCGTGCATGCAAAACTCGTTGATGTAATCCGTCATTCTCTCTTGCTCCTTGCAATGCTTTATGGGCGCCCGGCCGCAAGCGCGGGCCCGGGTTGTTGCTCAAACCTAGCCATTGTACATCACGAAAGGAGCTGGAAACCACACCGGCTTCCAGCTCCTTTGAAAATGCCATGGTTGCAGCGCCGCGGAAGCGCCTTCCGACGACCGACGAACAGGGTGAACGCGCCTCCGCCCCCTGTTCACGTGGCTCCTCGGCGCTTGCGGGTTATTCCTCGCCGGCGAACACGTCCTCGATGCTGGCATGCGCGCCTCCGAAAGGCTCGCCGCCGAACTGGGCCAGCAGTGCTTTGGCCTGATCGAGCTTCACCAGGCGCTCGTGATGGGTGGACATGTTGCGCACCTTCACCTCACCGGCGGCCAGCTCGTCGGGGCCGAGCACGGCGACCATGCGCGAGCCCACCTTGTCAGCCAGCTTGAACTGGCTTTTCAGGCTGCGGTGCTGGTGGTCCATCTCGGCGGTCACGCCCGCATCGCGGCATGCCTGCACCAGGCTGAACGCCTCGGCGCGCACGGAATCGTCCACGCACGCCACGAAGATGTCGCAATGCTGGGCGCTCGGGAACGCCTGACCCGCTGCCTGGATGGCCAGCGCGCAGCGCTCGTAGCCCAGCGCGAAGCCGAAGCCCGGCGTGGGGCGACCGCCCACTTCCTCGGCCAGCTTGTCGTAGCGACCGCCACCGCCGATGGCGTTTTGGCTGCCCATGCCCTGATCGACCTGCACCTCGAACACGGTGCGCGTGTAGTAGTCGAGACCGCGGACCAGCGTGGGGTCCTCGATGTAGGAGATGCCCGCGCCGTCCAGATAGGTTTTGACGGCCTGGTAGTGCTCGCGGCAGTCATCGCACAGGTAATCCGAGATCTTCGGAGCGCCCTCCATGACCTCGGCGCAGCCGGGGTTTTTGCAGTCGAAGGCGCGCAGCGGGTTGATCTCGGCGCGGCGCATGCACTCCTCGCACATGTGCTCGGCGTGGGCGTTCATGTACTCGCGCACGGCCTCGCGGTACTTCGGGCGGCACTGCTCGCAGCCCATGGAGTTCACCAGCAGGCGCGTGGCGTCCATGGGGACGCCGATGGCGGCGTAGAAGCGCATGAGCATGATGATGCCCTCGGCGTCGACGCTGGGGTCCTCCGCGCCCAGGCATTCGATGCCCACCTGGTTGAACATGCGCTGACGGCCCTTCTGCGGGCGCTCGGCGCGGAACATCGGGCCGGCGTACATGAGCTTGGCCGGAGCCGCGCCCTGCGGCACCAGGTCATGCTGCACCACGGCGCGCACCACGCCCGCGGTGCCCTCGGGGCGCAGGCTCAGGCGGCTTTTCGCCTTGATGGTGCCGCCGTCGATGACGCGCTTGAAGTTCTCGCCGGAGATGGCGGTGAACATCTCCTTGGACACCACGTCGGTGGCCTGGCCGATGCCGCGCACGAACAGGTCGGTCTGCTCGAACAGCGGCGTTTCGATGGGCTGATAGCCGTAACGGGCGAAGATGCCGAACGCGGTATCGCGGAAATGCGCCCAGAACTTCGCCTCATCGGGCAGAAGATCGCGCGTTCCCTCCGGGGAGTTGATTGCCATGACGGTTCCTTACTTCCGATAACTCATGTTCCGATGGTACGGACGGTTGAAAACGGTTAACCCTTGCATTGTAACGCAGACGCCGGCATACGGCGGCCCGCCTGCCGCGACCCCACGCAATCAGCGCGGCGCGGGGTCGCAGACGGGCGCGTCGGTTGCGCGCAGACAGCGCGGCTGCGGAGCGGATGGCGGGCGCGGCGGTTGCGAGGGAACCGGGCGGCGACCCTTACGCGGGCTCGCCGAAGCTGCGCAGCACCCCCATGAGCGCGTCGTCGGGGCGATGGCGCAGGCGCGTGGCGAGCAGGCTGCGGGCCACGTTGGCAAGGCCGGCATCGCAGGCGGCGGACAGGGCCGCATCGATGACGTCGAGCGTCTCGGATGCGGGCGCGCAAGGGATTCCCTCGGCGGCAAGGGCCGCCTCCACGCCGCCTGCCGGCGGGATGGATGCGCCGGTCTCGGCCACCAGCTCGCGCAGCTCGGCCGTGGCCTGCATGGCGATGGACGGCGATGCCTCGACCGCTTTCAGATAGCATGCCACGCCCGCGTCGGCGCTGCCGCGCTTCCACATCACGTATCCCAGCTGGTAGTACATGAGCGCGATGTCGGTAGGCTGCAGGGAGACGCGAAGGCCCGCGCGCAGCACGTCGAAGGCGCGGCCCATATCGCCTTGGAGCATATAGGCGCGCCCGAGCACCCGATAACCCATGGCGCACGACGGCCCCATGGCCACGGCGGCGCGGCCGTAGCGCAGCGCCTCGTCGGCGCGCTCGAACGAACGCTCCAGCAAGTGCGTGACCTCCAGGTGGCACAGGTAGAACGAGTCGGGCACCACACGCACGCGCTTTCCGGCGTCGGCCACGGCATCGGGGACCGCGACGCTTCCGGATGTCGGATCGACTGCAGGCCCCTGACCAGAATCGACGGGATTGCCATCAATCGGTACCGGCTGCGTTGCACGGGAAACGTTGTACAGCACCCTGGCGCTGTAACTGTCAAACGCGCGGTATGCCTCTTGGGAGCCGTCAGCGAAGCCGTCGAGCAACTGAGCCTCGGCGATGGCGCCGATGAGCGCTTCCACGGCAGCTGCGGGATCGGTCTCGGCAAGCGAATGCGCGCGGCCGAGCGCCACCAGGCAGCGGTCCTCGCCCAAAAAGCGCCCCACCACCGCGTTCTGATCGGCGGCGTCGATGGAGCCCTCGGCAAGCGCGGCCATCAGGCGCGTGCAGGCCGAGACGGCGCGCTCGTCCTTCGCTTCGAGCGCGGCGGACTGCACGCGGCGCACGGCGGCGATGGCCTCGGTGGCGCTTTGCGCCTCCACAAGCGAATCCGCCAGGCCCTCGGCCATGCGGCGATACGCCGTGTCGTATTCGATATCGAGATCGCGTTCGCACTTCGCGCCCAAGGGCCCTTGCGCCCACGTCGGAAGCTCACCCGCCTGGTCATCGGCGCTCCACGACTCGAACACGGGATGCATCACGCGCTGGCGCGGCACCTGGGCGTCGGCAACGTCATAACGCGCTCCCGCGGCATCGAGCAGCTCACGGGGATCACCCGCGATAGCTTGCTTGAAACCGCCGCGCTCAGCGTACAGCGCACGGTCCAGATCGACCTCGAACAGCGCCGTTTCCCGGGAATCGCGCAACTGCTCCGACGCGGCCGGCGCGCCCAGCACCGCGGGCACGGGCTGCAGCGATCCTGCGGCAGACGCATCCTGCGGCGCCTGCGGGTCGGGCAGCGGGAACGCCATCAGCTTCACCTGGGCAATGCCCGGCTCGGTGGCGAAAGCGTGGTCGGCGAGCAGCAGGCCCACGCGCATGACGTAGGGAAGCGCAGCCCCCTGTTCGCCGCCCGCAGCGCCCGGCACCATGCCCTCCGGCGGCATGGTCAGGCAAAACGCTGCCTGACCGGCGCCGATATCGCCCGCAAGCTCCACATCCACGCGCACGGGAAGGCGTAGCTGCTCGATTGCCAGCGCCAAGCGGCAGCGCACGCCCCATTCGCCGCCCTCATGCCCGAACGGGGCGCCATCGGGCATGCCGCCCGGCAGGTCCTGCTCGCCCACCGCGACGAACAGCTGCGCATCGGCTTGACGGCACTCGTCGAGGCCCGCAGCATCGGCGCGATCGCCCATGCGCTCGCACAACAGGATGAAGCGGTTGAGCGCCGCCTCGATCCCCCACAGCTCCTGATCGGAAATGTCGGCATCCTCCTGGTTGCGGACCAGATAGGCCAAGTGCGCGTACTTCGTGGAGCGCACCAGGCGTACCGCTTCGTCGGAAACGCCGCGCTCGTTGATGGCGAACAGGCCCGCCTGCTCGAGGTTCTCCAGCAGAAGCCTGACGGCACCGGGGGCCTCGAGCTGAGGGTCGGACAGCGCACGCTGAACCTGGCCCGCAAGCTCGCGCAGCGCCTCGAACGGTTTTTCGGGCCCCAAAGCGTCGAGGACGCCCATGACGCCGCGGCTGGGGACGGCGGGCGCACCCATGGCCGGCCGGAAGCACAGCGCGAAATACGTGCGTGCCATGAACTCCTTGTAAGTCATGGCCTTGCGCTCACCGAAGCGATACCACGTGTCCGATACTTTATATAGATCGGCCGTTCCCTTGTAGGCCGCCACGCAGCGCGCCGCGTCGCCCTCGCCGTCATGCACGTACACGTATCCGGCGGTTTTCACTGCGTCCTGGGCCACGTCGTTGAATCGGGCGATCTCCATGTCGGGAGTGCGCGCCGGCGGCGCGACCTGCGGCTCGTCGCAGGCGAACACGCGCCCGTACCTGTCCAGGTACGCCACGATGCGCATGGCCTGGTCGCTGGGGGAATCGCCCTCCAGATGCACCAGGTACATGCCGCCGCTTTTCGGCTTCGGCCGCATCACGCGGCCGCCCACCACGCCGAACGCCCCGGAAAAAACCGTGCCGTCGGCGAGCGCGGGCACGGCGTCGCGCAAGACCTTGCAACGCACGCCCAACAGCTTCTCGTGCGGCTCAAGCCGCCACAAGCCCTCTTTTCCCGCAACCTTTTGCACGCTGAACCATCCTTTCAAATACTGGCGAATAGCTTACCAGAGTATGCGGAAAGCCGCCGACCAGCTGGTCGGCGGCTTTCCGTCATCGATGGATGCGTTGTAGCGAAAGGGGCTTGTGAACCGGACACTTAATGCTACGTCCCCAAGTGTCCGAAGCGATACGAAAACGCCGCCTGCCTTTCGGCAAGCGGCGCTCTGCTATCAAAGCCTATGCATTGCGGGTGCGGGCGCTAGCCCTCCACGCGCTGGGAGTTCTCGAACGTGAAGCGGCCCATCTTCACGCCGCCCAGGATGTGGATGTGGAAGTGCTTGACCGTTGCAGCGGAGTCGGGGCCGGTGTTCATGACCGTGCGGAAGCCGGACTCGCGCACGCCCTTGAGCTCGGCGACCTTCGGCACCACGGACAGCATATGGCCGAGCACCTCGGCAGGGATGCCGTCGCACAGGTCGTCGTAGTGCTTCTTCGGGACGAGCAGGGTGTGCACGGGGGCCTCGGGCTCGATGTCGTCGAACGCGAAGCAGATATCGTCCTCGTACACCTTGTTCGTGGGGATCTCCCCGGAGATGAGTTTGCAGAACAGGCAGTCATCGGCCATTTGAGGTTCCTTTCGTCGAAGGGGTGCGGCGGCATGGCGCCGATCCGCACGAACAGTTTACCGCACGGGGCCGCACCGCGACCCCGTGAACCTGTTGCAGCGGGAACTTCCCCGCCGGTCAGCGCTTACAGATGCGAAACCACCAGATCGCCCATGCCGGCGCAGCCGACCACCTTATCGGCGGGCGTCGCGGCGTCCTTCAGGTCGCCCGTGCGCCAACCCTCATCGAGCACCTCGGTGACCGCGCGGCGGATGTCGTCGGCCGCCTCGTTCATGCCGAAGCTGTAGCGCAGCATCATCTCGACGGACAGGATCTGCGCCAGCGGGTTGGCAATGCCCTTGCCGGCGATATCCGGGGCGCTGCCGTGGCTGGGCTCGTACAGCGCCGTGGAGTCGCCCAGGCTTGCGGAGGCCAGCATGCCAAGGGAGCCCGTGATCTGTGCGGCCTCGTCGGAGAGGATGTCGCCGAACATGTTCTCGGTGACCACCACGTCGAAGTCGGCAGGGCGGTTGATCAGCTGCATGGCGGTGTTGTCCACCAGCAGGTCCTCGATCTGCACATCGGGGTATTCCTGCTCGCCGATGCGATGCACGATCTCGCGCCACATGCGACTGGTCTCGAGCACGTTGGCCTTATCGACGCTGGTCACCTTGCCGCGACGCTTGCGAGCGGCCTCGAATGCCTGGCGGGCGATGCGCTCCACCTCGTACTCGCGGTACTCGAGCGTGTCGTAGGCGCGCTGGCCCTTCGCGCCGTCGGTGCCGGCGCCCTCCTCGTCGTAGAAGCGCTCGCGCTTGCCGAAGTACAAGCCACCGGTGAGCTCGCGCACGATCATAAGGTCGACGCCTTCGATGACCGCGGGCTTAAGCGTGGAAGCGCCTGCAAGCGCATCGAAGATCTGCACGGGGCGCAGGTTGGTGTACAGGCCCAGGCCCTTGCGGATGCCCAAAAGGCCCGCCTCGGGGCGCGGCGCGGCTGGGTCGGTGGTATCCCATTTCGGTCCGCCCACAGCGGCAAGCAGCACGGCATCGGCGGCTTTCGCGGCCTCGAGCGTGACGGCCGGCAGCGGGTCGCCCACCGCGTCGATGGCGGCGCCGCCGATAAGCGACTCCTTGCAGTCGAAGCGCGTGTCGTATTTCGCGCCGACGGCGTTGAGGACCTTCACGCCCTCCGCGATGATCTCAGGGCCGATGCCATCGCCCGGCAACAGGCAGATGTCGTATTGCTTCGTCATGATGCGAGCCTCTTTCAAAAAGTGATTCGGTTACGTTCACATAGTAACGCACTAGGGCTTCCCACAGGCCTGTTCCCGCGGGAATTATGGATATGTTCACGCAGGCCGATGCGCGCTTTGACAACTAAGCGGCGGCACCGTCGTCCGAGCGTTTTCGCGAAATGGGCCGTTCCATTGCCGGAGGTGCTGCTTTTTGGGCCGCGCGGGACTTGCCGCAGGCACGGCGGCTCAGGCATACTCGCAAGCAACAGCCCCTACGCCCAAGGAGGCCTTATATGGAAGGGTTCTTCGCCATCAAATGCCGCAACTGCGGCGGCCCCATGTATTCCCACCAGCAAACCCGCAGCTTCGATTGCGCTTATTGCGGGGCGAGCACGCCCTGGGCCGAGGGCGGATCGGAGCCGATGCCCGCCATAGGCATCCGCCATCAGCCGCTTCAGGTGGTCGACGGCCTGCTGAAGCTGACGCACGTCTCGCAGCTTGAGCCCGCGCAGGATTCCGACTGGTACTACTACAAGCCCTACTGGCGCAACATGTCGCTGCTCGAGCGGCTGCTATGGGAAGACCCCGCAACCGCCGACGAGTTCCAAAACGCTGAACACGTCAGCGTCCCCTGCCCGTTTTGCGGGGCGGCCTTCGAGGGCAAATCCACCCAAAGCGTGTTCGAATGCCCCTCGTGCGGCAACAAGATCGGCGTCGCCGACCTGCTCAAACCCGGCACGTTCAGCAAGCGGCTTTCCATGGGAACGGGAGCGGAATACATCCCTGAGCAGGCACTTCCCTGCCGCATCTCCGCCCAGCAGGCGCGCGCAAACGCCCTTGCGCTTGTGCGCCAGCACCCCGAGGCCTTCGCCGGGCACGACGTGGATAAGGCCATCGGAGAGCAGATGGCGCTCACATACGTGCCCGTAGAGCTTGCCGACCTGCGCATGATGGCATCTTTCCCCGGCAAGATGCCGGGGAAAGAATCGCAGGTGTACTTCGAGGTGCTCGATTGGGCATGGCCGAAGACCTATTTCGTCGACATACCGCTCATGGGCCTGCTCGAACCGTGGGACTTCTCGACGGTGGCCCCGTTCGACCCCGCCATGCAGGAAGGCGATTTCCGCGTCATAGCCGTCGAGGGCCTGCTGAAGAAGAGCGCCGTCATCGACAAGCTGACGTATTCGCTTGCGGGAAACGATGCCGAGAAGGCGTTCGGCTACAGCAAGAAGAGCATGCGCCAATGGGCCCGCAACGTGCGCAAACACGCTTCCGGGCTGATGCTCGTGCCCATCTATTACGTCGATCGACCCGCCTCGGACGGACGCGATGGCGAGCAAGTGCGCATAGCCGTGAACGGGCAGACCGGCCGCGCCGCCGCCGTGGTGTTCAGCGAGAAAAAGGAAATCCACGTGCAGGCACCGCTCAACCCGGGCCTTCATCTGTCAGCCGAGAGCACCGTGCACGCAACGCCTATCGAGGTGAAGTACGCGAAATCGCCGTTTCTGTACAAGATCGTCCGCATCGGCGGCAACGATGGCGCCGTCCAAACGGCAACGGCCGGCGAGGCATCGTATCGAGAGGAGAAACCGCGCCGCAAAGGTCTGCTCAGCAGGCTGTTCGAGGATTAAGCGCCACCAGCCGCAGGTCCCCGAATCGCGGGTGAGCGAGGGACAGAGGCATATTCGCAGCCGAAAGCGGACTCGTGAACAAGGGATGGAGGCGTGTTCGCAGCCGAACGCGGATGCGAAACGGTGGTGGAAGCGCGTTCGCATACGCAAGCGGAGGACGCGGACGCGTCCAAGGCACACTCCCTGCCCCAAAAGCAAGAGGGCGGCTTGCGCATGGCAAGCCGCCCTCTTCTCGGGTTGCGGTTGATGCCCCTCCCCCGCACGAACAGGGGACGGTTGCGGCTATTCGATGCCGAGCACCTTGCGGGTGCGGTTGATCAGGCCGCCTTCCTCGATGATCTCGCGGATGAACGGCGGAAACGGCTGGGCCTTGAACGTTTCACCGGTGGTGGCGTTGGTGATCACGCCGGCATCGGCGTCCACGTCCACCACATCGCCCTGCTTGATGGCGTCCACCGCCTCGGGGCATTCCATGATGGCCAGGCCGGTGTTGATGGAGTTGCGGTAGAAGATGCGCGCAAAGGACTTGGCGATGACCACATCCACGCCCGCAGCCTTGATGGAGATGGGCGCATGCTCGCGCGACGAGCCGCAGCCAAAGTTCTCCTCTGCCACGATGATGTCGCCCTTGTGCACCTTCTTCACGAAATCCTTGTCCAAATCCTCCAGGCAGTGCGCTGCCAGCCACTCGGGGTCGGAGGAGTTGAGGTAACGGGCCGGGATGATGACATCGGTGTCGATGTCGCGGCCGTAACGATGCGCGGTACCCTTGAAATGCATGATCGGTTCCTTCCCTTATCCGTTATTCCTCAATGTCCTCGGGCAGGCCGATGTGTCCGAGCACGGCGCTGGCCGCGGCAACCGCCGGGCTTGCCAGGTACACCTCGGACGTGGGGTCGCCCATGCGGCCGACGAAGTTGCGGTTCGAAGTGGAAACGCAGCGCTCGCCTGCGGCCAGGATGCCCATGTAACCGCCCAGGCACGGGCCGCACGTGGGCGTGGAAACGGCGCAGTTGGCGTCAAGGAACACGTCCATCAGGCCCTCGGCGATGCACTGCTTGTACACGGCCTGCGTTGCCGGGATGACGATGCAGCGCACGTCAGGGTGCACTTTGCGGCCGCGCAGGACATCGGCGGCCTGGCGCATATCCTCCAAGCGGCCGTTGGTGCAGCTGCCGATGACGGCCTGGTCAATCTTCACGTCGCGCGACTCGGCCGCCGGGCGCGTGTTGGACGGCAGATGCGGCCATGCCACGGTTGCCGGGATATCGGCGGCATCGATCTCGTACACGTGGGCGTACACGGCATCGGGGTCGGAGTGGTATTCGGTATAGGGGCGCTCGGTGCGGCCGTCCATGTAGGCGCGCGTGATGTCGTCGACCTCGATAAGGCCTGCCTTGCCGCCGGCCTCGATGGCCATGTTGGAGATGGAAAGGCGCTGGTCCATGGACATGGTGCGGATGGCGCTGCCCGTGAACTCCATGGCCTTGTACAGCGCGCCGTCCACGCCGATCATGCCGATGATGTACAGGATGACGTCCTTGCCGGTGACGCCGGGGGCAAGCTGGCCGTCGATCTTGAACAGCAGGCTTTCGGGCACCTTGAACCACGCCTTGCCCGTGACATAGCCCACGGCGGCATCGGTGGAGCCAACGCCGGTGGAGAATGCGCCGAGGGCGCCATAGGTGCAGGTATGGGAATCGGCGCCGATGATCAGATCGCCCGCGCCCACGACGCCCTGCTCGGGCAGCAGCGCGTGCTCAACGCCCATGCAGCCGACCTCGTAGTAATGCGTGATGCCCTGCTCACGGGCGAAATCGCGCACCTGCTTGGCCTGCTCGGCGCTTTTGATGTCCTTGTTCGGAACGTAATGGTCGGGAACCAGGGCGATCTTAGTAGGATCGAAAACCTTCTCCACACCGATCTGCTTGAAATTCTTAATGGCGATAGGCGACGTGATGTCGTTGGAAAGCACCAGATCGAGATTGCACTCGATCAATTGCCCCGGCTCGACTTCGTCAAGCCCCGCATGTGCGGCCAAGATCTTCTCGGCCATGGTCATGGGACGTGCCATGTTCGCTCCTTTGATTTGCAGCCTCGCGCGCCCGCACATCGGGCGTTTTGAAAAACTGGGTGATTGTACCACCCGCATTTCCCGAAAATGTGGAAGAGCCCCGGCGGGGCTCTTCTTCGTAACATATTGTTTACGTTCGCTAACGCAAGATATGCTTAGCGGTTGCCAAAATCGCGCCCAACGAAGGCTCAAGCAACGACCGTTGCGCGCGGCGTTCGAAGCCGCCCTGCACCGTGAAGCCCGATGCTACCAGGTTCCACCGTAGGTGCCGTAGAAGCCAGGATCGCAAGCTGCCACGAACGCGGCGAGCATACCGCCTATCATCATGGTGAAGATGATGCCGGCAAGCATCCACACGGCGAAGCCGATGGCGGAGAATTTCACGGCGTCGTTTTTCACCTGGGGGTATTTATCGGCATTGCAAACCCAGGCGAGCAGGATGCCCGGGATGCCCACCAACGCGCCAATGACGAACCAGGCGAACTTCATGCCGCCCGACAGCTTCACGAGCGGCGCCGGAGGATACACCGGCTGCGCATACGTAGGCTGTGCGTAGGGCTGCTGTTGCTGGGCCTGCGCATACGGCTGCTCGGGCTGGGGCTGAGCCGGAGGCACCTGGGATGCGCCGGAGCCGCTTTGCGGCTGAGCCGGCGGGACTTGGGAAGCCGCAGAAGAGCCTTGCGGCTGGGCGGCGGGCTGAGCGGGAGCCTGCGGGGAAACCGGCTGCTCGGACTGCGGAGTGGGGTTATCATTGTGCTCGGTCATGATCGGACCTTTCTCTTGGCTGCAGGGGCCACATTCGGGCCCTGCTTCGATATCCCCAGTATACGCACGGACCGCCGCCTCAGCGCAAACCGTTGCCATCCCGATGCAAAACGGCACGTGCGGAACATCTGGCGAGCGAAGCCAAAGGAGGCATCGCACCCGCAGCTTACAGCAAGGCCGTTACCGCGCCCTAAGGGCTGCAGACCCGATAACCCTGCCCTGCCCAGTATGCAAAGCGGGCGGCCCCGTGGACCGCCCGTTACCATTGTTTCTTTTCGCTATTCGCCCCTACCGCTTCGCGAGCGCCGTGCACAGCGCGTCGAGCAGCGTGATGGCGAAATGCTGGGCCGAACGGCCCACGCCGGCGTCCTCCCACATGCTGCCGGGAAGCTCGACGGCGATGCGCGCCGGGTCGGCCTGCATGGCCGCCTCAAGCGCCGATTCCAGACGCATGGACAGCGTCTCCTCAGGAGCGAACCCCACGCGAGGCGCGTTGCCCGTCTGCTCCTCGGGCAGCACGATATGCACGAGCAGCATCTGCTCATCGGGCGCCACCAGCAGGTTGTCGGCGCTGACGATCTTCGATGCGGGGTTGGTGGCAAGCGCCAGGTTGCTCATGCGCGAGGCCACGCTGCGCGTGAACTCCTGCGTGCCGAACAGGCACAGCGCGTTGCGCTCCAGCACGCCGGCTGCGCGTGCGAAGCCCAGATGAGAGGAGCCGCGCACGGCCTCCTTGCCCTCCCAGGAATGATGCAGGTTGCGGATGGCGGCATACGTGTAAGCGCCGGCTATGCCGTCGGTGGGCAGGCCCAGGTTCGTCTGGAACTTGCGCAGGGCAAGCTCGGTGAACGCGCCGAAAATGCCGTCGATGTCACCACAGGCGAAGCCGAGCGCGGAAAGCGCCTTCTGCAACTGCTGCACGTCATGACCGTGGAAGTGGGGCATGCGCAGGTACAGCGTGCGGTCGCCCAAGCAAAACGACGCATCCACCAAGGCAGCCCAGGCTTTCTCGTCCACCTCGTCGCCGCACTCGAGATGCGCCTGGGAACGGAAGGAGGCGACGGCCTTCGCCGTTTCGGGCCCGAACAGGCCGTCGATGCAGGCCTCGTCCAGAAGTCCGATGCGGGAGAGACGGTGCTGCACGTCCTCGACGGCAGCACCAGAATCGTTGAGTTTAATGGTTTCCATTGCACCCACCTACTTCAGTCGGTTCACAAACCAATCGGCCATGGAGATCAGCAAATCGCGCGACAGGGACGGCCCCACCTTTTCCACCAAGCGGCCCTTCGCGGTGTTGGTCAGGTTCTCGGCGTAAGCGCGCGCATACTCGACGCTGCCCGTGGCCTGCATGATGTCGACCGCCTCGGCGAGCACCGCCGGGTCCTTCTCCTTGGCGGACAAGATCTGGATAAGGCGCTCGCGCGCCGCAGGGGCGGCGTTTGCCAGGGCGTGCACCACCACCAGCGTGCGCTTGCCCTCGGTGATGTCGCTGCGGAAGTCCTTCTTCGTGGACTCCTCGCTGCCGATGAGGTTGAGCAGGTCGTCCTGGATCTGGAACGCCAAGCCCGTATCAAGGCCGTAGCTGCGCAGGGCCTCCACCTCCTCGGCCGTGCCACCGCCGATGATGGCGCCCACGGCCAGCGGCACCGCGCCGGAGTAGTGGGCGGTTTTATGCGTGGCCATGACCAGGTAGTCCTCGGGGGCGATGTCGTAGCGGCCATCGCGCGCCCATCCGATGTCGAGAGCCTGGCCCTCTATGGTGCGACGCGTCATCTCGATGAGCTCGGAGATAACGCGCACCTTCGTATGATCGTCAAGGTCGGGGTCTTCCACAACCGTGCCGTTCACCAGGGACAGAGCCAGGTCGCCAGCGTTGATGGCAAGGCCGATGCCCTCCGTGCAGTGCATGCACGGCTCGCCGCGGCGAAGCTCCGCCTCGTCGGCGATATCATCATGGATGAGGGCTGCGGTATGGAAGTGCTCGATAGCCGCCGCCGCGCTGGTGGCCAGGCGCATGTCGCCGCCTACGGCCAGGCATGCAGCGAAGCAGATGAGCGGGCGATGGCGCTTGCCGCCGTTTTCGCTATACCGCTTCAGCGGCGCGTACAGGTAACGATCCATGTCGGGGTGCGTTCCCGCGGGAAGGTAGGTGTTCACCAGATCCCCTACCTGATCGGCATAGGCCATCAGATAGCCTTCGAAGGTTTTCGGGGGTTCGGCTACGTCTGCGATGATCTCGTTGATGTTCTTCATAGCGCTTTCTTGATTCGAATCGCTTGCATGCTCCTTGCCATGGTACCACAAGCGCATTGCGCTCACGCGCCCCTCCGGACAAGCGGCGCAATCAGCCAAGGAACTTCAAATTGACCGCCGCCTAGACGCCCTCGCGGCTTTTTCTGATATGATGGTTGACGCGCTTGGGAGCGTGGCGGAATCGGCATACGCAGCGGACTTAAAATCCGCCGCCGCAAGGCTTGTGGGTTCGAATCCCACCGCTCCTACCATGCGAACACGGCAACGGCCCGGATCGGTTCACCGATCCGGGCCGTTTTGCATGTTCAGGCAGATCCGATACGCAGCGGCGCGGGACCGCTCGCTAGGCATCGACGCACGTCGTCTTGCTTGGAAGGCGGGCCTATCCGAGCTTGGCCGCGTCCAATATGATGCCGTGCAGGATGTCCGTCTCGCTGACGGTGAACCCGTCCACGCCGACGGCGTCCATGACAGCCCGCATGATGACCAAGCCTGCCACGATGACCGGCGCTCGGCCGGGGTCCAAGCCCACGACCTGGCTGCGCCGCTCCAGGGGCATGGCGGCAAGCTGCGAGTACTGCCGATCGAGCTGCGGGCGCGTCACGTGCGCCTTATGCACCTTCGCCGAATCGTACACGCGCATCTGGTCGCGCACCGCGACCACCGTGGTAGCCGTACCCGCGACCGCCACCAGACGCTCAGGCGCCACGCCGGCCTTCCCGGCTTCCCCGAGATGCTCGGCAAGCTGCTGCGCCACCCATTCGCGCGCAGCTTCAAGCTCGGCGGGCGCGGGAGGGTCGGTGCGGATGAACTTCTCGGTGACGCGACGGCATCCGATATCGAAGGAGTGCGCCCACGCAGGCGCTTGGCCCGCACGGCCCACCACCATCTCGGTGGAGCCGCCGCCGATATCCACCACCATAAGGTCCTGGCCAGGGAAATCGCACGATGCACCCGAGAACGACAGCCCCGCCTCCTTCCAACCGGGTATGACCGAAAGGACAACGCCGAGCTCCGCCAAACGCCGCACGAACTCATCGGAGTTCCCTGCATCGCGCGATGCCGAGGTGGCCACCGCGATGGTCTTGGCGATGGGGGCGCCCTGTTCGGTAAGGCGGTCGCGCACGGCGCAATACCCCCCTACCGTTTCAACGGTGCGGTCGATTGCGGCAGGCAAGAGCATACCGGTGGCATCGACGCCTTCGCCAAGGTTGGTGATGGCGTATTCGCGATCCACCTCATGGATGGCGCCCGCGGCGTCGACGTCCGCCACGAGCATGCGGCACGTGACCGTTCCGATGTCGATGGCGGCATAGCGCCCTGCAGCAAATCCTTGCATGCGACTTTCGGTCATGGCAACCCCCTTGCCTGCTTATTTGTAGCCGAACACCAGATCGAGCAGCGGCGAGTACCACGTATCGGGCGCCTGCACGCTATCGGAGGAGATGTTGGGCGTGATGGTGGAGCCCTGTTGGGTTTCCTCCAGATTCAAACCGCGCACGTTGGCGGATTCCTCGCCTTTTTTCACCCAGCCGAGCTGCTCGTGGGCACGCTGCTCGACGCCTGCATCGGTTTGCAGGGAATCGACGTCGGATTGCAGCTCCTGGTTGCGATCGACGAGCGCATCGTATTCGATAACCAGCTTGTCGTGGTCGCGCACGCTGCAATAGTAGCGCTGTGCGGTGGGATACAGGAACACCGTGGACATGACCAGGCACGCCGCCACGGCAGCGCCGATCATGAACGTGCGGGAGCCCATGGCGCCCATAAGGGCGTCTTTGGAAAAGCGCGCACGGCGGCGGTTGCGCGACGGCGCAGCCTCATCGGCCTGCATACGCTGGGCACGACGCTGGCTTGCGCCCATCTGCCCTTTGTACACGGCTGCGCGCGGGGAATCGTCGCTCTCGGGCGCTTGCCCGCCGAACTGCTTCTCGAACGCGCGGCCGGCCTTGGCCTTGGCGCGCGCCTTGGCCTTGGCACGACGGCGATCGGCTGCCGTGATCCGACCCTCTTCCGGCTCCTGGGCGCGCTCATCGCGCTCTTGCGCGGAAACGCGAGAGGAACGACGCTGCTCGGCAACGGCTTCGTCGCGTTTACGGGCGGCGCGGGAGGCGCCGCGACGCTGCTGCGCGGGATGCCGGAAGGCTTCCTCTTCGGAATACGGCTGCGCAAACGCGTCCTCGGAAAGATAGGACAGCAAGGGCGAGCTTTGGCGGCGCGGGGCTTGCGAGGGACGCTGGCCCGCACGGGCACGACCCGCCTGCGAGCGCTCCGCCCGATCGCGATGTTGATGTTCCGGGTAACGGGAACCGCCTCGCTTGACGTCGTCGAACGAGAGGATATGAGCTTGCCGTGACATGGATGACCGCCCCTTAGCGCATGTGGTTCGATTAAGTGTGTGATTTGATGCAAGAAGCATTCGGTAGGATAGCACATCGTCCGGCGCCGCGCGGCCGGCACCCAAGACGGAAAACCGCCCGTCTCCAAGATGGAAACGGGCGGCTGGCATGCGGTTTAGCTTCAGCGATGGTCGCCTTCGCGCCTTTAGAGGTCGAGCTTTTTAATATAAGCTCTCCATTTCTCGAACGAGTCGTCGCTGATGGCGTGTTCCATAAGGCAGGCTTCGCTCTCGGCGACGTCGGCGGGAATGCCCAGCTCCTTGTTCAGGAACTTCGAGAGCATGCAATGACGCTCGTAGATGGCGGTGCCATAGGCAAAGCCAGCCTCGGTGAGGGTGACATCGCCATAATACGGCTGCTCGGCAAGCGCCTTCTCCTTAAGCGCGGTGACCGCCTTGTTCACGGAAGCCTTGGAAACGCCCATTTTGTTGGCGATGTCGACAGATCGGACGGACACCTCCGTGGTGCCCCCGAGCATTACGATGGCCTCAAGGTAATCCTCGTGCGATTTGGACATCTTCTCCATTGGGCCCTCCTTTCATAGTTGTCCCCATAGTACCACAGGGCGACAGCATAACGCCGAAAAGCGCATAGCTGCGCATTCGAGCAGCTCAAGCGGCCGCGTATTCACGAGGGAAACTCGAAAAGGGAAACGTGGCCGACGAGGGTGGAGAGGGGGGTATGGAACCCTCGTCGGCCTGCTGATACGGCGGGGCCAGACGAGAAGAGCCCTGCCGCCGGGTCAGCAAAAGAAAGAGAGGCATCGAATGGCTTTTGCGAGGGGGAACGCTTGCCATCGACATTTGTCAGTATAGGGTAACTTTAGTAAACCGTCAATAACTTTTTTAGGAAAAGTTTTCCTTAGCGATCTTCTCATTTTGCGCTCTTGATTCGCGAGCTCACCCGAGCGCTTCGTTTGCGTTTGACACGGGTGCGGACGGGCTTCCCGTTGCCGGTCGACCCCTATGCTCATCCGTGCGCTTCTCATGCGAACCTCCCCTGCCGCCCGGATATCACGCGGAAGCGGCTGCGTCGCGCGCTTCGGCCTTCATATCGCGGCACGGCTGCGCCACATGCCCGGCTCTCCCCCGACCAAAAGACCGCCATGCACGCGAAAGGGCCGGCATCAAGCCGGCCCCTCCCCTTGGAAGCATCTTCTATACCGCGGACGCGCCCGCGGTTCGCCTATCTACCGGACACGGCCTTGCCCATGTCGGCGGCCATGCGCGCCGCGGCGCTGCACCCCGTGCACCCGCCGCAGCCGCCCGAGCAGCCGCGCGGGCTGTCGGCATGGCAGTCGCACATGCCGCGGCTCCACAGACGGCGCACGGCCCATGCGGCCCATGCAACCACGATCAGCAGGACCCCCACAGTCGGCAGGTTGAATTCCAAACCAAAGATCACGGCCCGTCTCCTTTCCTACGCTGCACGCCTATGCCGGCGCGCGAAAAATGTTTCCCTTGGATAATACTACGAACAACAGCGGGACGCCACCCAAAGGCGGCGTCCCGCTTAAAGCAGCTCACGTCTTCGCAATACCGTCATCGATGGTTTTCTGGCCCGATAGCGGTCTTGCAAGATGGGCGCAGCGCTACTTCTCCTGCTTCTCCTCACGCTTGGGCATGGGGCGGAAAATCTGGAACAGCATGACGGCTGCGATTACGATGGCCACCACGGTGAACACGTTGAACTCGACCTCGCCAGTCGCAAGGCCGACGAACTGGTAGAGCATGGTGCCCACGCACCAGGCAAAGCCGCACAGGTAGCCGATGGTGATCCAGAACCACTTCGGGGAGTTCTGCTGCTGGCGGATGGTGCCCATGGCGGCGAAGCACGGAGCGCACAGCAGGTTGAACGCGCAGAAGGCGACCACGGCAGCGGTGGAACCGCCGAGCATCTGCAGGAAGCCGAACCACAGCTGCGGGTCAGCCTCGCCATAATCGGCCAGCTGCGTGATGATGCCCACGGTTGCCACGACGTTCTCCTTGGCTACCAAGCCGGTGACGGCGGTCGCCGTGGCCTGCCAGTTGTCAAAGCCCAGCGGAGCGAAGATCCAGGCAAGCAGGTTGCCCAAGCCAGCCATGAGGCTGTGCTCCATGTAGTCGGGGGCATCGGGGTCGAGCAGGCCGAAGCCCTCGCCCGCATCGCCGAAGTTCATGAGGAACCAGATGACGATGGTGGACAGGAAGATGATGGTACCTGCCTTGATGATGTAGCCCTTCACGCGCTCCCACATGGACAGCAGGATGGACTTCACCGTAGGCATATGGTACTCGGGCAGCTCCATGACGAACGGGGTTGCCTCGCCAGCGAACAGCTTGGTCTTCTTCAGCATGATGCCGGACAGGATGATGGCGATGACGCCCAGGAAGTAGAACATGGGGGCCACGTACCACGTTGCAGACGAATCACCGGACGCCAGAGCGCCGAACACGAGCGCGATGATGGGCATCTTCGCGCCGCACGGGATCATCGTGGTGGTCATGATGGTCATGCGACGGTCCATCTCGTTCTCGATGGTCTTGGTGGACATGACGGCGGGCACGCCGCAGCCGGACGCGATGAGCATCGGGATGAACGATTTACCGGACAGGCCGAACTTGCGGAAGATGCGGTCCATGATGAACGCGACGCGGGACATGTAGCCGCACAGCTCCAGGATGCCCAGCAGCAGGAACAGGATGACCATCTGCGGGATGAAGCCGATGACGGCGCCGACGCCGGAGACGATGCCGTCATTGACGAGGGACTGCAGCCACGGCGCGACGTCGGCCGCCTCCATGGCATCGGCGATGATAGCGCCCAGACCCGGGATCCACAGGCCCCACGTGCCGTCGGACGGATCGGGCTCTTCGACCTCAAGCGCCTTCTGGTAATCGGCGAACGTGATGGTTTGCTCCTCCACGTTGCCGTCCTCGTCCTCTACCTCCATAGAGGCCACGGCATGGGATGCTTGCGCCTGCTCGTCGAAGTCGGCGACGATGGCCTGCGCCTCCTCATATTCAGCCATGGCATCCTCATATTCGGCCACGGCGTCCGCATCGGCGTCGTCTTCAGGCGCCTCAGGCTCCTCGGCGGCTAAGGCGTCGAGCACTTCCTGCGATGCATCAGAAGGCAGCTCGGACTCCTCGTCCTCGCCCAAGATGTTCTCGACATAGGTCACAACCTGGGAATGAGCATCCTCGTACTCCTCGGTGGCCTCGTCGAACGCGGCGTTGCCGGTGTAGAGCCAGCCGTCGCCGGAGATACCGTCGTTGGCCCAGTCGGTCACCACGCCGCCGCCGACGGAGACCGCCAGCCAGTACACGAAGAACATGATGACGATGAAGATGGGAAGGCCCAGCCAGCGGTTGGTGACCACGCGGTCGATCTTTTGCGAAGTGGTCAAGCCCGTACGCGTGCGCTTGACGGTCTTGTCCACAACGTGGCTGATGGCGTCGTAGCGCTCGGCAGTGATGATGGATTCGACATCGTCGTCGAGCTTGTCCTCGATGGAGGTGCGGATGGCTGAGATGGCATCCAGGTCCGCCTGCGAAAGCTTGAGGTCGGCGATGGTTTTGTCCTCGGCCTCGAACAGCTTGATGGCGTACCAACGGGCCGCGTTGGGGGCCACCTTATCGCCGAGCACGCCCTCGATCTTGACGAGAGCCTCCTCGACGGCGGCGTCGAATTTCATCTGCAATGCAGGGGCCTTCTTGGTGCGAGCGGCATCGATGGCGGCCTTGACGACGTCCTCCATGCCGCGGCCCTTCAGCGCCGAGGTGGGGACGATGGGGCAGCCCAGCTCGCGGGACAGGCCGTCGACGTCGATCTTGTCGCCGTTCTTCTCCACCAGGTCCATCATGTTCAGCGCGATCACGACCGGAACGCCCAGATTCAGAATCTGGCTGGTCAGATACAGGTTGCGCTCAAGGTTGGTGGCGTCCACCAGGTTGATGACGGCGTCGGGGCCGCCTTCGAGCAGGTAATCGCGCGCCACGATTTCCTCGGGCGAATACGGGGACAGCGAGTAGATGCCCGGCAAGTCCGTGATGGTCACGTCCTTGTCGCGCGTGTACTTGCCTTCCTTCTTCTCGACGGTGACGCCCGGCCAGTTGCCAACGTATTGATTGGCGCCTGTCAGGTCGTTGAACATCGTCGTCTTGCCGCAGTTCGGGTTGCCGGCAAGGGCAATGCAGATTCCCATGATCTACCTTTCTTGCGAATCGATTCGGCTTCTTGCGCTGTTCTGGGTTTCGATGTTTCACATCGTCCCAGCTCAGAAGCCATTTTGAGTTAGGTTACGGTAACTCGTTCCGGTAAAAAACGGCGCACTCGCGCCACTGCCCATCGACGGTCGATGCGCCGGCTGTTACGCCGGCGTACATGCTAGTCGACGAGGATGCACTCCGCCTCGCTTTTGCGCAGCGACAGCTCGTAACCGCGAACCGTCACCTCGATCGGGTCTCCAAGCGGCGCCACCTTGCGCACGTACACCCCAACGCCTTTCGTGATGCCCATGTCCATGATGTGGCGCTTAAGCGCGCCTTCTCCGCTCAGGCGGCGCACCGTAGCGGATTCGCCGACCTGCACATCGCGCAGCGTTTTGCCCTGAATCTCGGCCATCTAGCCCTATCCTCGCTTTCTTATGCTCTTTCCACGCTCGTATGACGGCGGTTGCAAGGCAACCGCACGAACGGCCGCAGCGCTATCCCGCCGCGGCCGGGTTCGCCCATGTGCCGGCAGATCGGCTACGCCGTTGCCGCAGAGGTGATGATATGGGACGCCGCTTGACGGCCGATGGCCACCTGCGCGCCTTTGATGGAGACGATCAGGTCTCCCGCCACGCCCGACACCACCTTGACCTCCGCTCCTTCCACGAAGCCGAGATTCTCAAGATGATGCTGCAAGTCGCCCCTCCCGCGCACTTTGACGACATGCGCGGACTCGCCCTCTTTCAGGAAGGAAAGCGGCATCTGCTGGACGGACACGCTAGAAGCTCGCGCGGCCTTCACCGCAGCGCTCGTCATCGCAGTCTCCATGATGTTCTCCCTTCATTTGTTAGACGCATACAACAGAAAGATGTTACATCAAATTGACTTTGCATGGAACCCTTGGGCAACTTTTTGTACGCTACGGGTAATTTTTCAAAGTTTCACCACATTTACTTCGAAACGAGCAGGACGCCAGCGGAGATGCCGCGCGCCCGAAGACGCCTGGTGCGCAGACGCGGAAAGCGCTCCAACCGCAAACCCGCTCTCCGCCCCTTCCTACCCGCCTCCGTCGAAACTGCTCGCAAGTATTTCCCGCACTAAAAGAGGGCGAGCCCTCTGCAGCTAGGCGGCACGAGTCCCGACATCGATCTCATTTGCCGAAAACGTCATTCGCCACCGTTTGTCTGAAGAACGGGAAATTCATCTTCCATCTGTACTTTCGCAGGAATATTATGCGTACCGTGAATAATCCCCCTTTTCGCAATGCCGAAGGAGGCGCCAAGCCCATGCAAGAGAATCGCTATATCGATACGCGCGGATGCGTCGACCAACCCGTCGAGTTCACCGAAGCCGTTATCAACGGCCTGGCAGATGGTGGCGGACTGTACGTTCCGCAGCATATCCCCGAGCTTACGCTCGACGAGATCTGCGAGCTGGCTCAGCTGCCCTATGCGCAGCGCGCAGCGCGCATCTACAAGGCCTTCGGCGTCGATCTTCCCGCCCAGGTGATCGACGAGCTGATGGCCCAGGCCTATGGCGACAACTTCGACGACGAGCGCATCTGCCCCATCACCTCCCTTGATGCCGACACCCACGTCCTCGAGCTGTGGCACGGCCCCACCAGCGCCTTCAAGGACATGGCGCTGCAGTGCCTGCCGCGCTTCTTCAGCGCATCGGCAGCCCAGCTGCGCGAGCAGGGCAAGCTCGACCACGACTTCCTTATCCTGGTGGCAACGTCGGGAGACACCGGAAAGGCCGCCCTCGAAGGCTTCCGCGACCTGCCCCATGTCTCCATCTCGGTCATGTATCCCGACGGCGGGGTGAGCGACATCCAGTACCGCCAGATGGCCACGCAGCGCGGATCGAACGTCAACGTGTGGGGCGTGCGCGGCAACTTCGACGATTGCCAAACAGGCGCTAAGAACGTGTTCGGCGACACGGCCTTCGCCGAGAAGCTGCTCTCCGAGCACGGCGTCTCGCTCTCTAGCGCGAATTCCATCAACTGGGGCCGCCTGCTGCCGCAGGTGGTGTACTACGTGTCGGCCTACTCGCAGCTGGTGGCAGACGGCAAGCTCGCAGCCGGCGCGCCGCTTGATGTCTGCGTGCCTACCGGCAACTTCGGCAACATCCTTGCCGCGTACTACGCCAAGCGCATGGGAGTGCCCGTCGACATGCTGTACTGCGCCAGCAACGAGAACCGCGTGCTCACCGATTTCATCAACACCGGCACCTACGACGTGTCCGACCGCCCGTTCGTGCTGACCCCCTCCCCTTCCATGGACATCCTGGTCAGCTCCAACCTGGAGCGCCAGCTGTTCGAGCTGACGGGCCGCAACCCCGAAGCGATCGCCGGCTGGATGGCAGACTTGAAGCAGCAGCGCTGCTTCCGCGTGGACGAGGACACGTTCAAGGCCGTTCGCAAGCACTTCGCCGCCGATAGCGTGGACAACGCCGAGTGCCTGCGCACCATCAAGGAGGTGCTCGACAAGCACGACTATCTGCTCGACCCGCATACCGCCGTGGCATACCGCGCCGCGCAGAACCTGCGCGGCGAAAACCCCGTGCTCATCGCCAGCACCGCCCACTGGGCCAAGTTCGGCAACAACGTGTACCGCGCCTTGCACGATATGCAGCCCGGCCAGCCCCTGCCGGAAAACGTTGCCTCGCTTTCCGGCTGCGGCCTCAACGACCTGGTCGCCGACGAATCGGGCCACCACGACGTGCCGCGCGGCCTGGCGGAACTCGACGGTCTGCCCATCAGGTTCACCGAAGTCATCGATGGCACCACCAAGGACATCGAGAGCGCGACGGAGCGGTTTCTCGCTGCCTTGGACAACGAATAGCAGCACACGAGGGGAACCGAAGGACCATTCATGAGCAAACTATCCAAGCTTAAACCGATCGTCAGGCTTTCCGTGGTCAACCCCGACACGGAAAGCAACTCGGTGTTCGGCCGCGGCATCGCCAGCCTGTGCATCGGCGTGCGCGACACCGGCTCCTTAAACGCCGCAGCCAAGAGCATGGGCATGGCATATAGCAAGGCATGGCGCATCATCAAGGACACGGAAGCAGCCCTTGACGTGCAGCTTCTTTACCGCGATGGCGCCCATGGAAGCCGACTGACCGAAGACTGCGAGCAGATCCTTGCCGCCTACCAGGCCATCGAGGAACAGCTTCAAGCGCAAGCCGAGGACAGCTTCGAGAAGCAGGTTGATGGCCAGTAGCCGATAGCCGCTCGCCCTGCGCATCACCTCGAGGTTTTTCAACGACAACGTGCGGGGAAGGCAAATCGGCCTTATCTCGCATTTTGCGGTACGGCGCTACCACGCATCTTGCCAAGCGCCCCAGCGCGCACCGCACCCCGGATCGAGCCGCCAACCGATGGCGGCTCGATCCGTATTCCACGCCTACGAAACCCAAATGCCCTCGTATCTCGGCAAGGCCCATCCAAGATACGCCGTCATAGAACACGTCACCTTCAGCTTCGGCGCCGGCGGCTGAGATGCAGCAGCATCGGCATATGCGCCGATAACGCCGACCGCCTCCCTTGCACGCCCCTCGGCCTCGTACCATACGCTGGGACGCCGCGAAAACGACAGCACCTCCCCGTAGGCCACCTCTTGCGCAGGCGGCAGCATGGATTCGCCGTCCACCTCGGCTTCAAGCTGCTTATCGGCGAAGCACCGCCGCTCAGAGAACAATTGCCGCGCCATATCCGTCAATGCATAGCGGACCTCGGCGATATTGCGTCCGAACAGGTCCAACGTCGCCCCCTGTACCACCGTCCCATCCGCGAACGGAACGGTGCACGCGGCATCGGCGAACCACCCTTCAACCTTCTCGCACCCAGGCTTCAACGCGGCAGTGCGCGCATCGGGGGCGACGCAATACGAGGACGATTCGTCGACGCGTTCGGACCAGCAAGGCTCTCGTTCACCATCCACGAAATAACGCACCGTGGTGAAAGGGTTCACTACTCGCAAAGGCTTTGAAACGGCGCACCCAAGATACGCGGCGTCCAGGTACGCGGTAGTCGCACGCACGATGCACGCCAGCCGCTTTCCCACCAAATGCTCGCCGATCTGAAGCGTCCGCCCCGTCTCCTCAAGAAGCCCCGCTGGCACGATTCGGGCGCTTACGCCATGAAGCGGCATCCCGCCACAGGAAGCCTCCTGCCCATCTTGGACCCACTCGGACCAGCTCCCATCCTTCCCGCACACACGATAGCGCACATGAAAGCGCGATGCGGCATCCCCGCCGAGCTTTATGCTGAGACCCTGCGCCTCGGCTCCCTCTTGCGAGGCATCGCGCCACGCTCCGGACGAGACGATTCGTGCGACAAGCCCCAGCCCGCTTCCTTCGGCCGATAGGTTCAAAGCACGCAAAGCCCCGGCACGCCCGCGCGTTCCCACCACGTTCGACGCCGGTTGCGCATCAAGCCACAGGCGCCCACCGCCGAACGACACGCATGCGCGGCCCGTGACCTCGGGAACCTCGGAGACGGCTTCTCCCTGACCGTCATCGGCAAACCACAGGTATTCGTATCGAATGCCCTTCGCATCGGCTGATGCGCCTCCGGGCCTGAACGCGGTCCGGGGGTCGGGAACGCCAAGCGAAACGCCCACGGTAACCGTCGAGCCGTCTGCAGCGCCCTCAAGGTCGAACAGGCCGCCGTCCTCCGTGCCGAAACGAGCATCTTCGAGATGCCACATATGCGATTCGTTGCCCCACTCCCCATCGGCATAGCCGTTCGAATGGAACTGCACACGCGCGCCGTTTTCCTGCGAAGCTCCCACGCGATCCAGCGCCATGCCGGAGCAATCGCTGAAAAGCCATTGGCGCGGCCCTCGCCCATGCACCCACACCGCCTGCGCGCGATCGCCCCCCGCGCAATGCTGGAGCTCCGCCGCGCTTGCATCGAAACGCGGCCCGCCGCCAGCCTGGCCCAACGAAAGCGATCCGTCGCCGGCACAAACGGGCACGAAGCGAAACGTCCCGGCAAGATGCTCGTCTTCATGCTCCGCCGCTATCCAATGGCGCCTCGTGGATGACGCAGCGGCGAACACGCCGCATCCCTGGCCGGTCCGAGGGCCGTCGACGCCCAACTGCAGCGACGGCACCGTTGCCGGGGAGATAACGAGCACGCGACCGGCCCATTGCGCCTCGCTTGCAATGCCCACCCGTTTCGCGCGCTGCTTGACCCACTTCGTGGAAAAGCCGATAGGGGGATCGTCGGCACGCTGGTAGTACCAGTCCTTCCCATAGTAGTAATAGTTCCAAAACCACGACCTCAACTGAAACCCATGCATCGCATCGCGGTCGGTGCGCCGGATCCATACTGAATAATCCGATCCTGGATACCCGCGGTAATCGGTCCACACATGGCAACCGTCTCTATGGATGCCAGCTCCTGCCTCGTTGTCGATGACAACGACCTTCGACCCCTCTTCCACGCCCCCTTTAGGCGCACCATCGACGGTATGGAACAGGGTGAAACGCGTATCATCGCCCGAATCCGTATGCCATAGGTTATACGAAGGATTCAGCTCGTTATAACTTCCGCATGCTATCTCGAGCTTGCCCCTCATGTGGTAATACAGCTCCGTCGTGAAATCGCATGCCATGGTGATCTTAGTAGCCACCCTGATGAACTGCCGTGAGGAGATATCCCATTCAACCCAAGGCGTTTTCGCCGACACCTGCAAACCGGTGTACATATTCCCCGCCTGTTCGGCGCCTACCCCCGCTTGCACCGAACCGACCCCGTTCCAAAACCTGCTGGCATAACGCGCGCCATATCCGCGGAAGATCAAGGACCCGTCCCACCAAGGCTCATCGGCAAACGCCATTCGGGGGTTGTACATAATCAGTCCAACAGCAACCGCCCCTAAACCGAACACGAAACCGCGGCGCGTGAACACGCGTCCATCCCCCGTCGCCGCATTGCCCGATGCAGGAACGCAGCGCCGCCGACGGCGCATCGCGGTTTTACGCCTCTTCCTCACCATCGCCCCGCCCCTCCTTCCTGCGGCGCCCATCGAAACGACCTCAAGCCAACCCACCTCCTAGAAACGCCAGCAGATCGACCACCGTGGGAACGAGCACCAGCAACGTGGTAGGCGGCAAAAAGCAAACGGACAGCACCACATCGAGCTTCGTCGGCATCTTCCTGATATGCTCGAGCGCCGCCGCTTGTGCACGTGCACGGGCAAGCGCAGCTTGATTGGCAAGCCCTTGCGCCACCGATGCGCCCTGCTCTATGGCCTGAGTCAGCTGAGCGGCGAAGGCGGTGACCTCCTGGCTTGCGCAGCGCTGCGCAAGATTGGAAAGCGCCTTCGCACGGGAATGCCCCAACAAGTTGACCTCTTGGTCCACCAGGCGGAACTCATCGGCAAGCGGGCCGCTCAAGCTTTCGGCAACCTGACGGAAGCACTGCTCCACCGGAGATCCGGCGGCTATCGCCACGCCAAGCAGTTCCATGGCGTCGGGCAATCCGGCATCGATGGCGGCGCGGCGCGCTTGGCGCTTCGATCGCAGATACAGCTGCAAGCCTCCGCAACCCGCTAGCCCCGCTCCGCAAACGACGAAAACGAAAACCGCCGGCGTTGCACGAAACGCGATGCACGCCGCAACGGCGATGACCACGCAGCCCGAAACCGCGGCAAAGCACACGCAACGCCAGGTTTCGGGCTCCAAAGCGATGCCCGCGCATCGAAGCCGTTCCCTTGACCGCTTCCGCTCCCTCATCGAAAGCGGGGCGAAACCCGCGAGCGCCTCCACAGCACGCGACCACAAGCGAGCCGCACCCGCATGAGCCCGACCCCTCGACGAGCCGCCTGCCTGATCTGATCTTGCCCATGCCGGCATAAGCCCACGCGCCTTCACCCCGACCCAAGCGTTGAGCGCCTCGTAAACCGCCAACCCCGCAGCAACCGCCAGCAGGCAGATCGCGCAAAACGTCAGACTTCGCATGTATCACCCCCTACCCGGCGCAAGCGCGCCTAATACGAGAACCTTGTGATCCGACGGCACGCCGCAATACCCGCCACCTCCATGAGCGCAGCGCCCGCAAGCACGGCCCACCCCAGCGGGTTTTCCCGATAGAACAGGGAAAAAGCCGGGTTTGTGGCGAACATGAACGCGAAGATCGCGGGCATGGCGCACGCCACCACCACCGTGGCCATGCGCGTTCCCGCAAGTTCGCTGCGCAGCTCCTGCTGCATAAGGGCGCGGCCCTGGGCATGCTCCGCGATCAGATCGAGAACCGCGCCCATCGACCCGCCGAAACGCTGCTGGATGCGCATGGCCGACGCCAACGCCGCGACATCGGCGTCGCCCGTGCTTTGCGCCATGCGGGCAAGGGCCTGCACCAACGTCATGCCATAGGAAACGCGCGCGAGCACCGCCATCAGCTCCGAGCGCAGCGGCTCCGGAGCATGGTCGGCCGAAACCCGCAGGGCGCGCTCAAGGGTCAGCGAGCTTTTCACGCTGGCCGACAACTGAGGGACGAGCCGCACAAACTGCCGGGAAAGCAGCTCGCGCCGTTTCGCCCGCGCGCGCAGCACGTACAGCGCCGCAGCGATGCAAACCAACCCTACGCCCAACATCGCACCGAGCAGGCCGCTTGCCCGCATGCCGAAAAATGCCGCGAACGCGCCCACGGTGCCCAAGCACAGCGTCCATGAAACCGGAGACGCCTCGATACCCGCATCGCGTAGCATCCTACCAAGCGGTCCTTCGACATCCGCCTTCGCCGACTCGGCATCGCGTTTGCCCAGTTCGTACAACGCCCGGTCCGACGCTCGGGCATCGCTTTCCTCGGCCCTTTGCCGCAACCTCAAAGACAGGGCGGTGCACGCCACCGCCGCTGCCGCCAAAAGCACGCCGAAGGCAAGCGCCCCGGAGAAGAATCCCTTCATAGCCATCGCCTTCCTACGACCCGAAAAACCATGATGGATCGAACCTCACCCCTGCCGCGAGCATGCGCTGCTTGATGCGCTGCGGCTGGACGCCGCATGCGCGCCAAGCTCCCGTGATGCGGCCGAACGCGTCCATGCCGCGCGGCTCGAACCGGAACAGCTCGGCGCGAGGGATGACCGTCGCACCCTCGGGCATCTGGTCGACCGCCACGATGCTGATAACGCGCCGCCCTCCGTCGCGCATGCGCTCCACATGGACGATCAAACCCCCCGCAAGCGACTCCGCGATCTGCTGCACGATGACGTCGCGACCCAAATCGGCGTTGGCGTAACCTACCATGGTGCGCAGACGGCTCAGCGCATTCCCCGGGTCGTTGGCATGCACGGTGGTCATCGAGCCTGGGTGGTCGGTCTGCATCGCCTGCAGCATCTCGTAAGCCTCCGCCCCGCGGCATTCGCCCACGATGATGCGATCGGGGCGCCGGCGCAGCGAGAGCGCCACCAGCTCGCGCATGCCAACGGCCCCTTCGCCCTCGGTGTTCGCCTCGCGAGTCTGCATCCGCTCGACGTGCGCGGCACGCAACCGCAGCTCAGGCGTATCCTCGATGGTCAAGACGCGCTCGTCGTCGGGGATGAACCCGGAAAGCGCGCCGAGCATGGTCGTCTTTCCCGAGCCGGTGCCTCCGGATATGATCACGGGGCACCGGGCGCGCACCGCCGAACCCAAAAAATCCGCCATCACGGGGCTGAGGGCGCCTCGCGCCGTCAAATCCTCGATGCTCATGACGTCATCGCCGAACAGGCGAAGGTTGAGCGCGGGACCGTCCGGGGCAAGCGGAGGCACGATGTAAGTTGCTCGCGCCTTGCCGCCCGGCAGCATGGCGCAGCCCATGGCATGCGCCTCGTCGCAGCGCATGCCCGCCTGCTCGGCGATCTTATCGATGATACGACGGAGATGGTCGGCATCGTCGAACCGAACGTACGGGCACGGCTCCAATCGCCCTGCGCGCTCCACGAACACATGCGGCTCCAAAAACCTTGCAACTCCGGCATCCATCGCCACGCCACCGCCGTTGACGATGATCTCGGTGATCCCAGGGTCCTCCAACAGCCCTTGCAAAGGGCCGTAGCGAAGGAAATCGTCTCCGACCGAACGGCACAAGCGAGCGACGTCGGGCTCTGCAAGGCCCAGGTTCCACGCCCGCACGGCCTCTTGCACAAGCGACTGGATGACCGATTCCACCTCCACGGGATCGAAATCACCCTGCAACCTCGTCGCAAGGCCTTCGCGAACCGCCCGCTTCAGGGCAAGCTCGGTCCCTCTATCCATCATGCTCGACCATACCTCCCGACAACATGCCGCCCGCAACGAGCTGAACGCTGATGGTGCCCGACGCCTGCGCGCAGCGGACGGCGTCCGCCTGCTCCGGCGTCAACTCCAATGTGATGGCGCTGTACGCCGCGCCCTCGCCGGCGCCGTCGCCGCCCACCGACATCACCCGCGCCGAAGCGCAAAGCTCGTCCAAGCTGACCGCACCGCCGGCGGCCTCGGTGACGCACACCACGCGAACCTCGTCGAACGGCTGGACCTGCCCCGCCACGCCCGTCTCATCGTTGACCGACAGGGACACCGCCTCCATGCCCGCGGCAAGCTGCGCGGCCAACCTGCCATCCGCCGCGCTGCCGGCGATTATCTGAGGCGATAGCTGCGTGTTCGCCGGGATGGACACCAACGCCCGGGCGCCGGCCACGCTGCCCGCGCCGTCAAGGGCGTCGGCGCCGAGCGCATCGTCTTGGCGGAAGGCCTGGGGGACCTCCACAAGCTGCACCGCATCCGCGCCGAACGGATCGCCGGCGGCGACATCGCGCGTGGTGACGACCACGCTGCGAGCGCCCTTCGTCGCCTGGTCGACCGCCGCGCGGGATGCCCCGGCCTGCCATAACCCATACCCTACCGCCACGACCGCGACGGCCACCGCCGCCGCGGTCACCGCCGACATCTGCTTGAAACGCGCAGCTGCGGAATCCATCGAGCGGACGGCATCGTCGATCGGACGCTGCTCGCCCTCGTCCTGCTGCCCGGCCGTCCTTCCATACGCCGCCCCCGAACGCCCGCCGGAGCGCAACCGCCCCGACAACGTCTGCCGCGAGACGCGCCCCGTGCTCCTTCCGACCGACATGGTCATCCCCCTTTCGCTATCCACCTAAACGAGCCTGAGCCTCCTCGGCTATCTCCCGAGGGAACCCCTCAAGCGCGCTTATCGCCGAGAACCGACCCTGACCTGCACCGCAGCCATCGCCGAAACGGTGCACGCCGCATATGCGGGCATCAGGCCGCCAAACTTGCTGCGCCGCATACGGGCGCGCGCTGAACACCCGGCTCGAAGCAACCTTCGCATCGGGGGCGGAGCTTACGGCAAACGGAAGGGCTTTCGCCTCCTCCACCTGCATGCCCACCACCCACATCCGCTCGCTTTCGGCGACTGCCCGAGCGGGCGCCTCGTAGAACCACACGCTCACCGCCCCTTCCACCCCTTGCGCCCTGACTTGATCCACGATCAGATCGGCAAGGACGGCGCCTGCATCGTCGCCGTATTTCGCGGAGGCTGCTTGACCGGCATCCATGCACGCCGACCTGGCGGCATCCAAGGCCTGCTCCTGACGGGCCTTTGCGCCGTAGAGCACGGCGCAATCCGCCAAAAAGCCGAGCGTCATCACCAACACCAGGCACAACGCCACGGCAAGCGGCGCCACGTTCCCCCTCTCCCCTCGATATCGGCTCATGCGAGGCTCACCTCCGTCACCCGCTCGTCGACCACCGCGCACGCGACGTGACGCGACAGCCTTCCGCCATCGCGAAGCCCGAACAGCGATAACGGCGCCTTATAGGACACGTCGTAGGAAACGGAGGTGAGAGCCGTGCGGCTTGAGACGCCGCTTGCGGAAAACGCATCCTCGCGCGCGCTCGATTCCATCCGCACCCCCGACACCGTCAAATCGCTACGGCGCAGCTGCGCGGACTCATCAAGGATCTGCTCGGCGACGAACGACTCCTTATCCGATGCCGTCCTCAGGCCTGACACGTCGATGCGCATGCACGCCTGGGTAAGCTCGGAGGACAGCATGATGGCGGCCGCGTTCATCATGGCCATCTGCATGATGCCGAACGCCACGACGATGAGCAGCACCGCGGCGAAGGAGAACTGCACGCTCTCGCTCCCCCGTTCATCGAGGACCATGCCCCACCTC